>Ga0070740_10003348_pt1 | contig 17153 bp, 10 predicted proteins | sample Coa_R2_FD_67286 | JGI IMG/M metagenome (GOLD analysis project Ga0070740, IMG submission 67286) | Surface soil microbial communities from Centralia Pennsylvania, which are recovering from an underground coalmine fire - Coalmine... | ecosystem: Environmental > Terrestrial > Soil > Unclassified ... | reverse complement strand
GCCTGTGCCTGGCGCTGTTCGCGGCGGGTTGTAAGAAGAAAGCGCCGCCGCCGCCACCGCCACCACCGCCCCCAGCTCCTGCCCCTGTCCAGCCAGCGCCGCCGCCGGCGCCTACCGTTACGTTCAGCGCGGAACCCAGTTCGATTGAGCGGGGCCAGTCGGCGACTCTGCGCTGGAGCTCGACCAACGCGACGGAAGCCTCGATCGATCACGGCATCGGAACCGTGGGAACCAGCGGTACACGCCAGGTTTCCCCCGCTGAATCGACTACCTATAACATCGTCGTCAAGGGAGAAGGCGGCGAAGCCCGCGCCAGCGCTTCGATCACTGTGCGCGCCCCCGCGCCTCCGCCGCCGCCACCGCCGCCGCGGAGAAGTTTCAGTGAGGATCTGGCAAGCCGCGTCCAGGATGCGTATTTCGACTTCGATAAGTACGATATACGCCCTGACGCCCGGCAAGTGCTCACATCGGACGCCGACGCGCTCAAGTCGCTGTTCAATGAGTTCAACACCGCGCATGTCGTGATTGAGGGCCACTGCGACGAGCGCGGGTCGGCGGAATACAACCTGGCCTTGGGAGACCGGCGGGCCAACTCCGCCAAGGAGTTTCTACAAGAGCTCGGGGTTCCGGCCGACCGCCTCAGCGTCATCAGCTATGGCAAAGAGCGGCCGCAATGCACGGAGCACAACGAGGAATGCTGGCAGAAAAACCGCCGCGTGCATTTCACGGCCGGTAGCTGATCCGCGCCGGGAGCGGCAGGCGCCGGAGCTTCACGGGGACTCCGGCGCCTGAAACACTTTTGGGTTAAAATGATTTATCGGAGGTCTGCTGTGCCGCGCCGATTACTTTTTCTATTCCTGCTTGCTGCTTTGCCCGCTTTTCCGGTCGCCAAAGAAATCTTGCAGATCCAACGCGATATCGCCCTGCTGCAAGATCAGGTGCGGAATCTGCAAAGCGCCTTTGACAAGCAACTGGCGGTGACACAACAACTGTTGAATCAGAATCTGGACGCCAACAACCAGCTTTCCAACCGCCTCGCCGTGTTGGAGAAGAGTCTCCAGGATCAAGGCAAGGTGCTGGTTACCCCCCTCGCTAATACCAATGCCCGCGTGGACGCTCTGGCCGGCCAGGTGCAGGGTTTGCGCGATACGCTGGACGAAATGAATTCCCGGCTCTCCCGCCTCCAGCAGCAGATGGTCGACATAAAGAACATCGTCAGCAGCGTTCCCGCTCCCGCCGCTCCGGCAACTGGCGTCCCAGGGTCTACGGTCGCCCCGGGCGCTCCCGCGGTTTCGGCCGAGAAGCTATTCAGCGACGCCGTGCGCGATTACCAGGGCGGGAATTTCGCCATGGCCGGCCCGGAATTTACCGCTTACATTCAGCAGTATCCCAACACGCCGCAGGCCGCCGAGGCCCAATATTACCTCGGAGACATTTTTTACCAGCAGAAGCAGTACGATCAGGCCGCCGAAGCTTTTGATCAGGTGCTGGAGCGCTATCCGGAAGGCCCGCGCACTCCCGACGCGCAGTACAAAAAAGGCATGAGCCTGCTCAATCAGGGCAAGCGGGATGCGGCGGCTCGCGAGTTTCGCGGCGTCATCAGCAAATTCCCCGATTCCACAGCCGCCAGCGCTGCCAAAGAGGCCTTGCGAAATCTGGGCCTCTCAGCGCGCTCAGCTCCGGGGAAATCCACCAAGAGCCGCAAAAAATAGGCGATCTTTTCCCGCCCCCGTCCCCGTCCTTTTCCGCTTCCGCTTACCAGCGCCAATCGGCGACGAAGACGTTGAACTCGTACCGCTGCTTGGCATTGCGGTCCGAGATGAAGACGATTTGCTTGCCGTCGGGAGAGAACTCGGGAAATGCCGTGAAACCGCCGAACGAGGTCACTTGCTCCACGTTGTTGCCGTCGGTATCCATTAGGAACAGCTCAAACTGCCGGCTGTCGCAGTGGTTCTTGTTGGACGAAAACAGAATCTTGCGGCCGTCCGGACTGAAGGTCGGCGCAAAGCTGGCGCAGCCATAATTGGTGAGCTGTTGAACATTTTTCCCATCGGCATCGGCCAGGTAGAGCTCCATTTTCATCGGAGTGGTCAGGTTGTCGGCAAGCAGCTTCTTGTAGGCGTCCAGCGCCTCCGGCGTCTTCGGGTGATTGCCCCGCCATACGAGCTTTTTTCCATCGCGGGAAAAGACGCCGCCTCCGTCGTAGCCAACCTCATGGGTCAACTGCTTCTTGTTGCTGCCGTCCAGATTCATGGACCACAGATCCAGATCGCCGGAAGCCATAGAGGTGTAAACCAGCTTTCGGTCTTTCCAATTGACCGTCACTTCGGCGTCGTATCCCGGCTCTTTCGTAAGTTGGCGGAGAATCTGGCCTCTGTCGGTTGCTACGAAGAGATCGTACGTTGGATAAACCGGCCAGACGTATCCCTTGCTGCGGTCCGGCGGAGGCGGACAGCCCGCGCCGCCCAGATGGGTGGAGGCGTATACGAAGGTCTTGTTATCCGGCAGGAAATATCCGCACGTCGTGCGCCCCTTGCCCGTCGAAACCATATGCACGCCCGACCCATCGGCGTTCATGATGTAAATCTGGTCGCATTCCCGGCCGTCCCGAGTGGATTGGAAAACCAGCCGCTTGCCATCCGGAGACCAGTAGGCCTCGGCATTCGATCCGCCGAAGGTGAGCTGCCGTATATTGGAAATGTGTCCTGAGTCTTTCGCGGCAGGCGCCAGCAGCGCCAAAAGGAAGAGGGCCAGAGCTCGCATGGGTGCATGATAGCAGTCGACCATCTTCCGCCTGAACACAATATCTTGGGCCAAATCTTTAAGCCACACAAAATACGGCATCTAAAATTCTTTACTTGGGGCCGATCGTCCGAGTAGGATAGGGAGCGAAGGAAAGCACTGTGTTGAAATTAAAGAAAGTTGAACTCCTGGGTTTTAAATCCTTCTGCGAGCGCACCGAGATGCATTTTAACGGTGATGGCATCGTAGGCATCGTGGGTCCGAACGGCTGTGGAAAGTCAAATATCAGCGATGCCGTCAGTTGGGTGCTGGGGGAACAATCCGCCCGGCTGCTGCGGGGAACGCGGATGGAAGACGTCATTTTCAACGGGACCCGCGACCGCAAGCCTCTGGGAATGGCATCGGTTACCCTCACCCTGATCGATCCCGAAGCCTTTTCACCGGCTGAGCCGGAACCCGTGGCGCCCGCCGACGCCGCGGATGCTCCGCCCGCTGGAGCTCCACAAAACGGCTCAGCCAGAGCGCGCCGGCGGCCGGGCGAACGGCCCGGCGAGATCATTGTCACCCGCCGGCTGTTCCGAAGCGGCGAGAGCGAGTACTTGCTGAATGGCCGCCTTTGCCGCCTTCGCGATATCCAGGATATCTTCATGGGAACCGGACTCGGTCCCGAGAGTTACGCCATCATCGAGCAGGGACGCATTGGGCAAATTCTAAGCTCGCGCCCGCACGATCGCCGGGCGGTGATCGAGGAAGCCGCCGGGATCACGCGGTTCAAGACCAAGAAGAAGCTTGCCGAGGCGAAGCTGGAAAGCGCCCGCCAGAATCTTGCGCGCGTAAATGACATTCTGGAAGAGGTCAGCCGCCAGGTGAACTCTCTCAAGCGCCAGGCTGGGAAGGCCCGGCGCTACGAAGAGCTGCGGGCCGAAATGAACGCGAAGCTCACCGTAGTTCTGGCGAGCCGCCACCGGGACATGGAGCGCCTGGCCGTGCAGGCGGCGCTCGATCTGAACCTGGCGGCTGAAGAGTTTCGAAGCTGCAACGCCCGGGTCGAGCGGTTGGAGGCCGAGTTCGGAGCCGCGCAGAAAGAAAGCTTTGACCTCGAATCCCAACTGCAACAGAGCAGGGAAGCTTGCGCCGCCGCGGCTCGGGAAGCGGAGAGGACGCAGCAAAGGATCGACTATCAGGCCCGGCTGGCCGAGGAGAATCGAACCAGAATCGGGCAGGCGGAAACGGAAATCGCCGGCATTGAATCCCGGCTGGAAGAGCTTCGGAAGGAAATAGCCGCTGAGCGCAGCGCGGCGGATCTTGTGTCCGCTGAGCGCAGCGCTGTGCGCGAGCAAATAGAGACCGGGACGAGCGAACTGGACGGCATCCAGAGCCATATTCGCGAGCGCGAAAGGGAGCAGGAGGAGCTGCGGCGAAGAGTCATTTGCCTCCTGGGCCAGGCCTCCTCCTTGCGCAATCAGCTTGCGCAAATCGATGAGTTCCTGGCGGGCCTTGAGCGGCAGTCGGCGCGGGCCCGCAGCGAAGAGGCGGCCGCGAACGAAGAAATCGCCGCCGTCTCGGCCCATCGCGATTCCCATCTGGCCCGCCTGCGCGAGCAGCAGCTACAGCTCGAGTCGCTGGACGAGAGCCGCCGGCGCCTGGAAGCGAGCCTGGCAGAGGCGCAGCGGCAGGCGCAGGCCCGGCGGGAACAGGTGCAGCTTCTGAAGGAAGAGATCTCCCGCATCCGGGCTCGCCGTGAATCACTCGAAGAAATCTTGTCCCACCGCGCGTACACCACCGAGACAGTCAAGAGCCTGTTCGCCGCTATGGAGCAGGGCCGCATGGAGGGGTTTCGGCCCCTGGGCATCTTCGCCGACTTCATCGAGGTTGATGCCGAGTATGAGAAGGCCGTCGAAGGCTTTCTGCGCGAGGAGCTGGAGTATGTCGTAGTAAGCAATTGGGAAGAAGCGGAGCGCGGCATGCGGCTGCTGCGTTCCGAAATGGAAGGTCATGCGACGTTTCTGGTTTACCCCGGGGCCCAGCCGGAAGCAGGCGCCGCCGGGGAGGCGCAAAGCAGTCCGCTTGCCTCCCAGCCGGGGGTTCGTGGGCCGCTGCGCGCGCATGTGCGCTTTAACAACGGCCTCAGCCACGCGGCTTCGGCGCTGCTGCCTCGCCTCGATCGATGTTACCTGGCCGAAAACGAGGAGACGGCGCGCCATCTTGCCTGCCAGCATCCGGATTTCTATTTTCTGCTTCCCGAGGGATTGTGCTACCACGGCTGCTCTCTCAGCGGCGGCCGCAAGACCTCGTCGGGGCCGCTGGCCCTCAAGCGAGAACTGCGTGAGATCATGCCGCGGCTGGCTGCGGCCATGCAGCAACTGGAAGCCGGCTCCGCCGCGCTCAGCCAGGCCGAAGCCCAAATCGCGTCGGAAACGGCGGCGCTGGAGGCTTTGCGTCAGGAAATGCAGAATCGGGAGAAAGGGACTCTGGCGTCGGAGCACGAACTGCGCCAGATCCACGACCGCTTGCATCGCGCGAACGCGCGGCTCTCGGCGGCGCGCCTGGAAATAGACCGGTTCCGCCAGGAGAGCGAGCGGGCTGCCGTAGAGGCTGACCGCTGCCGGAGCCAGGCGGCGGATCTCGAAAACCAGCAGCGGGAAGCGGAGGAAATGCTGGCGGCCATCCGCCGGGCTGTCGCCGAAGACCAGGCGCGCGGAGCGAAAGCCGCCGAAAAGTTAAGCGAATGGCGTGCGCAGTTGGCGGCTCTCGAGGAGCGGAAAAAGGCCGCACAAGCCGCCGCGGCGCGGCTTGAGCAAACCTTCGCCGGTGAAGCTCGCCGCCGCGGCGAGATGGCCCAGCAGATCGAGGCGTGGGCCGCCGAACGCGAGCGCCTCCTACGGGAGAATCGGGATCTCCAGGGGCAATTGGAATCAGCCGCCGCCCGGCAGTGTGCGTTGCAGCAGGAAGGGCGCAACCTCGAAGCGGCTCTCAATCAGCGCCGTTCGCGCATGGCGGAAATCGAGGAGTCGCTGAAGACCGCAAGACAGCAGCTCGAAGCGGCGCGCGGCCGGCGTTCCACAATTGAAATTCAGCTCGTGCGGTTGCAGTCCGATTTGAAGCATCTGGAAGAGACCTGCCTCCGGGAGTTGGGTCGCCCTGTCGCTGAAATCGCCGAGGCGGGGGAAGCGCCGCTTGCAGGCGGCGAATTGGAGGCAGCCGAACAGGAATGTTCGAGCCTTCGGGCCAAGATCGAGGCTTTGGGACCGGTGAATGTTCTGGCGCTCGAGGAATACCAGGAGGCCCAGCAGCGGCTGGAGTTCCTGGATACGCAGCGGAAGGATCTGTTTGAATCCATCCGCGATACTCAGCAGGCCATCGGCGAAATCGACAGCGTCTCGCGCAAGCAGTTCCTCGATGCGTTTGAGCGCGTTAACGAGAATTTTCGAAAGACTTTCAGCACGCTGTTCGGCGGCGGCGTCGGCGAAATGCGTCTTACCGATGAAACCAACATCGCCGAGAGCGGCATCGATATAGTGGCTTCGCCTCCCGGGAAACGGCTGCAAAACGTGCTTCTGCTTTCGGGCGGGGAGAAGGCTTTGACCGCTATTGCCTTGCTCATGGCTGTGTTCCAGTATCAGCCCAGCCCTTTCTGCATCCTCGACGAGGTGGATGCTCCACTCGATGAAGCGAATATCGTGCGCTTCACCCGGCTGATCCGCCAGATGAGTCAGCAAACGCAATTCATCCTGATCACCCATAGCAAAACGACAATGGAAGTGGCGCAGGCGCTCTACGGCGTAACCATGCAGGAGCCGGGCGTTTCCCGGCTCGTGAGCGTCCGGTTCGGCGAGAAATCGGACCACGCCGTCCGGCCGCTCGTCCCGCCGCCGGCTCGCGGCATGGGCAATGTCGCGCGAGTATAAAAGAATCGTTCGGGCGGCCCCTGTCTGAGAAAGATTCAGCCGGTTTGCGCAACCTGAGCGAGGGCGATAATCGTCCAGGGCGCTGCCGGCGCGGTTCCGATGCGCCGGCCACGCGAGCCGCGGCGTCCGGTACGCGTTCAGGTTCCGGATTCTTCGATTCCCCGGTACAACTTCATCCGTTCTACCAGTCTCCACGAATAGAGCGCGGAGCTGGCGCGCCCGGAAGCGTGTCCTGCGTTCCAGCAGCGTCCGATGGCGGCGGCTTGGGTCTCCGGATCCAGGTGGAATTGCCGGCAAATCCGGTCCAGCAGCGCCGCGGCGAACGAAAAATGACTCTCTTCTTCCATCAGCGCCTCCAGCGACGCGTTCCACACGATCGAGTAATAGCCGGGGATTTGTGTGTACCCGTATAGGCCCGCCAGTTTCTTGAGCAGGGCGCCGGATTCTGTCTCCGGCCCCGGCTCCCGGAGCCGCTTTTCCAGTTGCCGGCGCGTGAGTCCGTTTAGGCCCGAGGCGTCTCCCTTTACCAGACCGAGGAGGCAGCCGTAATTTTCGAAGGAAAACCGGTAGTGGCGGGGCCGTCCGCCGCTTTCGTTGGCGGCGATGGCCGCCAGCAAAGCGTTCCGCGTCGCATCCCCACACGTCGCCTTGGCGATCCGGCGGCCGCAATTGTCAAAAATGGATTGCATGAGCCTGCGCTCTGACTCACGGCTATAGGCGGTGGAAGCGATCGCCGCTTCCCGGACAACACGCCGGCGCTCCTGCGAATTTTGCCATCCAGAATCCGACGGCGGGCGCGGCCGGTTGCGGCCCCGCCGGACTTCTCTGCGGTTATCCAGAGAGGGCGGCTGCATCACGTATTCACCAGCGCACTCCGGCGCGTTTCGGCCGGCAGGGGCAGCGGCCAGCCGAACAGATTCAGGTGGTCCCATGCCCAGAAGGAGATATTGGGCAGCAGCTCACGGCAGCCGGCCAGATATTCCCGCGCCCAGGGGCATCCGCCATTGAACCAGGGAAGCAAGTAGCGCACATCCGATTTGGCCCAGGCGAGAGGCGGAGTGTAAGGAAACCGCATCGCTTGCCGCGCATGATCGATGTTCCGCTCTGTTGCGCCGAACGAGAGACCCTCCATTTTGATTCTGTCCAGGCCGCTTCCCACCGGTTGCTGATACTCAGCCGGCAAGTTCACGTAACGGTTCAGTCGCTTCGCCGGCGGATAATTTACATCCAGCGGCCACAGCAGCTCGAATTTTGCATCGGGATGCGTGGAGAGCACATAGCTGCGGATTGCGTCGATGTGGGTCTTGATCTGGCTCCGCAGAAAATTCGCGTCTGTATAGTTGTTCTGCGAGGGATCATCGCCAGGGGTCAGAAAGCTCGCCAGGGGCCGCCCCAGCACTGCCTGCGCCTGGCCGGCAGTGTAGGAGTCATAATAGGCCATGCCGCCGCCGGGATTCGAGCCCGCGTCGTAGTTAGTAAAAAACCACCAGAGGAATTCGCCGAATTGCAGCCAGGGCGTCAAGCCGGCCAATTTCATCAAGCCGGCCATCTCCTGAAAGGCCTGCTTCTGGTAAGCGGCCACCGCGCCGCTGAAAGCGCATTGCGTGCTCTGGAGGCTGGCGAAACCGGTGTCGGTTTGCACCGCCGCGTTATCCCGGAACCGCTGGGCCCACGCCGCCGTCGGCGGATTGTCCGGCGGATCAACCAGTTCCATCGAGAAAGCGGCCGTCGCCGTCCAACCCTTCGCCGCGATCTCCGCGAAATAGTCCCTGTGCCAGTCGGCCGCCGCCCGGTTGATGACGGGAGTGATTGTATCATCGATCTGCCAGGTTCCCTCCACGCCGCCGCTTAGCGATCCGCTCACGCTGATCGTTCCAGCAGCGCTGCTTTTATTTGTGAAGAACGTGAATGAGTACTCGGGCGACCGGCAGGTAATAGTTAGGACACTGGCCGCGGACGACGCCCATACGCCCACGAACGTCTCGTTGATGAAGCTTGCGAAATGAGCCGCGATCGTTTCGGTTGTGTCGGCCGGAAATACGCTTTTGCCCATCACTGTGCCGGCGCCGTCGTTGAACGCATTGCCCCCGATTTGCAGGAACGCCGCATCGCCATCCGCCCAGGTCCCGCTGAAAGTGACCGTGAGCGACGGGAACGCGCCGCCTACGCGCTTGCGCTGGTTCCACCAAAAAACGCCGGCGTAGTGGTCGATATCTCCATGCAGCCCGCTCTTGCCGATCATCCACACCAGCCGCTGGGGCGAAAGCTTATAGGCGTGGTCGGTGTCAAAATCGGTTGCTACGCTGCGGTCGCCGTAAACCTGCGGGGCATCCGGAACGTCGGAGGCAACGGCTGCCTCCAGGTAGTCAAAATAGGCATTGAACCCGCTGGAATCGGCGTTTTTCGCGTCCTTCAGTATCAAGGTGAGCGTGTGTTTGCCGGCGGGCACGCCGCTGCGCACTAGGCGCCGCGTCACGACAGCGGGCTCGGCATCGAGATAGCAATCAAGGTCCGTCGCGCCGCCGCCGTCCAAAACGGCCGCAAAAATCCCGCGATCTTTGTAAAGAGAAGTGCCGATGTACAGATCGTGCGTATGCTGGCAATGGTATTCCACGGCGACGCTATCCCCTGCCTGCGCGGTGCGCTTCGCGAAACCCAGCCAGTAAAAACCCGACTCGGAGCTCCAGCCCGAGCCGGTGTAGTTCGCCCACGAATCCTGGCTGCCCACCCGCACGGATCCCGGCCCGGCGACCTTCAGTTCCCGTTTCAAATTGGCGTCGCTCACCGTCCAGTTGCTGAACACTGCTGTCCATTCCTGCGGGCTGTAGGCTCCGGCGTTGGTCAACTGTGGCGCAAAGGTCATCCACATCTGCCGGATACTGGTAATGCCCAGGGAGGAGAAGTCCAGCGTCACCCGCCAGGTTGCCGCGGAGTCGCCGCCGGTCATTTGAGCGGCGCCCTGGGGCGTGAAGTAAAGATTGTCGTTCTTGTGCAGCTCGCAGAGCGCGATCATATTGCCGTCCTCGCCGCCGCGATCGGCAAGGTAAGCGGCGCCGCTCTGCGCGCCTGCGCTTGCAGCGAGCGTGATCTGCGTGGGGCTGTCCACGCTGGAAATGTTATAGACCGCGCCGCCGATCTGGATTGTTCCGGCCGGGTCGATGCCGGTGAACTTCTCTCCGCTTGCCCAGGTCACCGTGGTCCCGCTGGTGTTCACCGTGCCATAGCGCGCCGCAGTAACCACCAGGCTCGATCCGCTCACCGCCGCGCGCAGACCTAGGGGGGCGCCTTGCGCCGGCCAATTTGCGCCGTTGATCTGGTCGCGGATCGACCGGAGCACCGTGGATGCCTGCACTTGATAGAGAGTTGCCAGGCTGTTGCCGTCAGTGGCGCTGCATGCCACGCTCGATCCGTTGTCGAGAGTCGGCGTGAGGATCACATGGTTCGCGCTGGCGCTCGCCGCGGCGTTCGGATCCACGCCATTGATCGCCGCGGCGAGAGCCGAAGCCACCGCCGGGCTGCTGTCGCCCGCGGTCTCGGTGTAAGAGTACGTGTTCGTGCCGATAGTGATCGAGTGGACCGTTCCCGTTCCGGCGGCAAAAAACTGATAATCCACCGATGTCGCCCCCGGCACGATGTAGTCGAAGGCCAGGTTCTGATACCACAGCGTCACGCGGTCAAAAGCCGCCGGGACGCCGTGCAGCGTGTAAGTGAGGCTGGCTGCGGAGAACCCACCGCTCTGCTTCGCCGCGTGGTCCCACAGCTTCACCTGCGCCGTGGCTCCATCGGCCTTGATGATATCCAGCTTGTCCCAGTCGATTGAAGGAAACTTCGGCGAGTCGAGCGGCTGCAAGTTCGTGTATGTCACGTCGAATTGCAACGTGATGCCGGTGAAATCAAAGTCGGGCAGATAGCGCCAGCGCGGGTGACTGAAAACATCGTCGGCGTCAAACAGGATTAGCACGCAGAAATCCGCGGGATCACGGAACACTCCGCTCATCGTGAAACCGGCGTCCGATGCGCCCCAGAGCGCGGCGGCCGCGCCCCGGCGGTCGAAGCCGCGCAGGTGCATCGTGCGATGCGGCTGTAGCTTGTAGATTTTTTCGGGCATTTTTCCGCGCTAGGCGCTCTTTTCAGATGCTAAAGCCGGATGCTCGCCGCCAGGCGCTGTCCGGGAAACGTCGTGCCCACGCCTGTGATATCCATGCTGACCATAGAGCCGGTCATTAGCGGCGGCAGCTCGGCGCCGTCTATGCCGTTCGCCTGCAACTGGCCGTCAGGAATGGTTAAAGTCGCCCACGCGGCCCCATCGACCTTCACCACAAGAGTTATGTCGGCGCCGGCGGGGGCCAGCTCGACGCGCGCCGAGACGCTCGACACCGAGGCCGCTTGTCCTACGGTGATTTCAGGGACGGCGTCGCTCTGTATGCCCAGCACGCCTTCGACCTGAAGATCAAGCTGGCCGCCCCGCAGCGTTCTCTGGCCGTTTCCGGCAAGCTGCGTATAGGTGTTTACCGCCGTAGGGCTGGCGCCGAACGCGTTGGTCACAAAAAACTCGACGCTGGCGAGGCGGATATCGGGCGCCCACTCGCTGTGGCTCCAGGAACCTGCCTCCGGCGTTGAGAAGAAGTTCTTCTCGAATGCCACGACGATCGTGCGGCTCTGCAAACGATACACAGCCGTGTTGGCGTCGTGCGGGCCAGCCGGAGTGCCTTGCTGCGCCCGGCTCACGCTGTACGCCAGGCCCGCGTTCTGCACCTCGAGGACCTGCATGATCTCCGAGCCCAACTGTATGAGATCGCCGGCTGTTGCGCCGCCCGGAGCGTTCAGCGTGACTGTCGTCGCGCTGGCGTCGATTCCGGCGTTTAATTGGATCGCGCTGATACCTTCCAACTCGTCTCTGTAATGCAAGAGGAAAGTGCCGGAAGTAATCCCCTGCGTGTTGGCGAGTTCGCCGAACGCGATGCCCAGAAAGCGGATTGTGCCGTCGCCGTGAACCGATGTCCCGAAAGAAGGCGCCGGCGGCGGCCCAACGTCAGCCACCCCGGTTCCTCCGCCCCCAATCTTCCATCGCGACACGACCGCGAGCCGCTCCGGCGACTCAATGTTGTTGACGTTGGCCGACCTGCCGGTGATCTGCACGACGCTTCCTTTAAGGTTGGGAATCTGAAATCGCGCGGGGCTGCTGCGGGCTCGCGCCCCAAAATGCCAGGCGGCCTCGCTCACTACAAAGTGTGTGCTCGCGTCCGGCATGGCGTCCCAGTTTCGATCCACTGTGATCGTCGTGGCCGTATTGGCGACGACGGTCCGCTCCTGGCCGGCGCCTTGTCCGCTGACCAGCCGCACCACGTGCCCGATGTAAGCGTTAGGCGTCAGATTCAGGCCGGCGTCGCCGACTTGATTGAGCGCAATGATCGTGGCGAATTTCTCTTCGGTCTCCTCCATCCGCCAATAGAAATTCGCGTGGTCATAGAAGGGATCCGGCGAAGACGTCAACTGTACGGGGAAGCCCGTATCCGTAAACGCCGGCGCCGGGGACGCCCCGCTCGCGATGCGGTAGAGCTGTGTGGGAAAAGAGCCGCGATAGACGTTAAACGAAGCCGTACCAGCAGTGAAGCTCAGCCCGTTGAGCTGTACGCTATTCGTCGAGCTCCCGGGCGGAATAGTCGCCCGTATCGTAAACGAGGGGCTGGTCTCTTCGCCGTTACTGTCCGTGGCCGTTACGGCATAGTAGAGCGTCTGACCGCCAGCTAGCGATCCCCCAGCGGAGAGAACTGTGGGCTGCAAGCTGACAAGGGGAATTCCCACCAGCCTCGATTGGCCCATTGACGGCGGCGAAAACTGTACATCCACTTCCGCCAGGATTGTTCCATCCGTGCCGGTGACCTCCACTTCGGTAATGGTGAACTGCACCAACCCGTTGGAATCGACTTCAGTTCCAGGAACCGGGTTCGGCAGGTTCGTCCCTGCCGCGGGCTGCCTCCTGCCCGCGGGGATCGCCGTAAGCTGCCCGTTGGTATCTTCATACCAGGCGTCATCATGAATCTGCGCTGTAATGTGCGCCGTCCGGTAATTCATTCCCGGCGCGATTTTCAGAATCCGGAAGGGCTGGTTGAGAAATCCCTCTTTGGCGTATGTAACGGTGACGATATCGCCGACGCGCTGCCCCAGCGCCTTCACGGTTGTATCGAACTCGATATACCGGTTTCCTTTTATCGATTTATCAAGCAGGAACTTGAGCGCCCGTGCGGCTTGATCGTAGTTCGGGATGCCATCCACCACTGCGCGGCCTGTGATCTCCTGGCCCGTTCGCGCGACGTCGTCTACATCCACAATGTCAAAGCTGTCTTGCTGGTATTCGTTAAACATATCTTGAAACTCGATCGCGAACCGATTGGGCGTGTCTGCTGTCGCTCGCGACCAGAGTTTCACAGTGGATGCCTCGTTGCCGTCCCGCAAAATGCCCGAGCGAGGACTGCCGCCGGAGCCGTCGCTGTAAACGTAAACGGGCCAGCCTCCATTTACCATTTCCGGCGCGTTGGATCCGTAGGCCTTTTGCGGCTGTTGCAGCGCCAGGCTATTCTCCACGCTCACGCTGAGCTTTCCATCGGTCGTGTAGCTCAGCATCAGGCGGGCGTTATTGCGAATGCCGCGAATCACATCGGCGGCGGCCCGCCGCGTGCGGATCAGCAGATTGCACTGGAATCTGGGAATAGAAATCGGATTGCCATTGTTGTCGATCGCCGCGATGGTTTCGTCACAAAATGCCGCAGCTTGGGCGAAGCTCGCCAAGTCAAGCTCTTGCAATTTCCAGTTGCTGTGCCGCAGCACATCCAGCAATACCCAAACCGGGTTGTTGTTGAACGAATATCCGAGCGAGTTCCCATTTGCATTGAAGGTTTCGATCTTCGCGCCTTCTAGCAAAACCTGAAGCCGGGGCAGACTGGTTCCGTTGTTGATCTGATTCGGCGCGACCACCGAGAGGCAGGCCATGCTCCCGTAGGGATCGCCGGTCGGGTTGCCGCTGCTGTCCGCGAAATCCGGATCAAACCCTCCCAGCCGCGTTCCTGCGGAAATGACGTTGTACCAGCCGCTCCCCGTCATATCCTGGCCGGAAACGCCGGCGGGAATCTCGATGCCGTTGGCCACCACCTTCAACACCTGATTGATCTCCCCCAGCGCCAGCAACACCTCCATGCGCGTAAGATTGCCGTCATTGCGGGAGAAGACGACCAGCGGATCGGTCCATACCGTGCCGTAGACCAGGGGGACAAAATCGTTGTATCGGGCCTCATTCGGCTGTACGGCCGAAAGGTGAGACCCCTTTTCTCCGTGGCTACGGACCTGAATGGCCGGCGGCACATATTCAATGCCGCCAAACCTCCGGGTCAGGTTATTCGCGCTGTCCTTGTCGAACATGCCGCGCGCCTGGCAGTCCGTTCTGGTGAACGTGCAGCTAGTGTACGGCTGGCCATCCGGCCCGAGATTTCCCGCCCCGCCGGCCAATCCCGCGGAATACCCGCAGCGGTAGAATCCAGAGAATTTTCCCTCGGCTCCGCCATCGATCGCTTCTTGCCGCTCCGCGTCATTCGCCGGAAAATCCCACGGGCACCGCCTCTGGATCCTAACGGGCGGCAGCAACACCCGCTGCATGCTCATTCGATTGACTGCGCTGAGGCGCAGGCTGTCTTCTGTAATCTCATCCGGCGCGTTTAAAATGCCCTGAAAGAGCATCATGCTTTCACTGGCCGGCCCGCCGTTCACAAGGTCATAGAAAAGGAAAGTGGCTGCCAGCTTTGCGCCTTTCCAGCCCACTTCCGATTCGATTTGGGAGAAATGCGAGTCGGCGTTGGCGAGGGTCAACGAAAGCTTGGGAACCGCGTCGATTCCCTGTTCGCTGGCGGTCTGAATTTGAAACAGGTTGTGCTTCAGAACTCGGGCGCTGTAAAGCTGATTGTTTACCGTAACCTGGTGCGTGCTCCAGTGCTCGGTCTGCCCGTTGACGAGAGTCGCGTCAAAAAGCAGCAGAGGCGTTCCTGCTACCGTCTGCTCTTTCAGGTTTGCGATGGTGTCCATTGAATCCGCAGCACCCCGGAATGCTGGCCTGGCGAAGTGAGGTTATCCGAAAGAGTGTCCATGTTGAACCGCGCCGCTGGATGGACGCCCGATTGTTGCAAAGTCTTTTTGTAGGCGGAGGCGCTTGGCTGGGCTTCCAACTGGGCGCCAAAAATATCTAGCCCTCCTGCTCCCGGTGTGCGCACCTCGAAAACGAGCGTTTCCGATGTTCCCGTAAAAGCCGTGCTCAGTGTGTATCGGCGCCACTTGCCGTCGGCAAGAAAAGCGGTGCTTGCCTGTTGTCCCGTTCCATCGCTCAGTTGCAGGCTGCCGCCGGGCTGCGTAGTCTTCGCCCAGACGCTCGCCGCATAACGGAAAGTTGCGGGAATGTTGAGTGATTGCGCCAGTCCGCCGGATCCGCTGATTTCGGTCCCCGCTGTGCCGCCCAGCGGATCGCTGACGCCCGTGGCGATCGTTACGCCGCTCGCTGTCCAGGCTGCCTGCGTGAAATCCTCGCTCCAGCTAAGCAGGTTCTCGCCCGGCTCCAGAAAAAGAAACGTTTGCAGTTGCCCCTCAGCGGCCGCAAACAGATTCTGAATGGCTTCCCATTCTTCATCGCTCAGCGACTGCATCGGCGCTTGCCAGAACTTCTGGAAAAAATCAGCGTCGGTTACGCGCACCTCTCGGCCGTCTGCCGTCCGGTTTAGCAGTGTGCGGTAAGCAGTCACCCGCTCGAACGGCATTTGCGAAACGGCGCCGCTGGCCAACTGTGGAAATACGAGCATGGTTCATCCCGGTATCGTTTACGAAAGCGTTTCCTCTATGGTTAGCTGGAGCGAACAGCGGGATTCGCTCTCCTCCCGCATCGGAAATATATCCTCGCCGAAACGGCACTGCTCGATCACCGTCCCGGTCCAGGGATCTTCAAATTCAAAAATCCCCAGCCTGCCTCGCTGCTCGTCGAAAAAGCGCGCCACCCGGGCTGCCTCGGTTTCGTCGAGCATGTCCAGCGCGATCGCCCAACGCCGCGTTGCAGAAGGAAAGTTTCGGTACCGTTGCTCGGAACAATCGAGAAACCGCCGAACCTCGGTGGAGTAGCGCTGTCCCCGCGACGCCGGATATTGCGCCACCGCGCCGGTCTTCAGCTTCGGAAATTGCGCCATGATGATCCCCGCCGCCCCATCATTAATTCTTCAGCGAAGTCTGAATCTCTATGGCCGTAACGAACGGGTTTCGCATGATCAGATCCACCTCGTGAATCCCGGCGTAGCGGTAGCTTTTGATCACCATCTGCGCCGGAAATTCCAGGTCCACTGCGTTCGCATGATAGGGATTCGCCGCCAATACCTGATATTGCTGATATTGAAACTCATTCGGATCGAGGCCGGCCAGGCGCATGGCCTTGAATAGCGTATCCAGCGGTTGTGCATTCTCGATGGGGATCCATTTCCCAAACGCGCCCGATACCACGCCGTTGATGTCTACGCTGAAACCCTCGAATTCCGCGGCGATCACGCTGCCCATTTGTTGCAAAAACTGTTGTTTGGTTGGACTAAGGTCCTGAGATTTTCCGGCATCAGCCATGTGTGCGCCTCCTTTAGAGTTCGCTGATCAAGTCGTTCACTGGATCCATGTGCAGCATCGCATCGCGTAGCGCCCGCGCGATGTCGCTCGACCGGTCTAAAAAGGACTGGCTGTCCATCGCGTTTACGTTCACCGTGACCTGCACGCTTCGGGCTGGGGAGCTGCTGGCCGGCGCTGCGCGTGCTCCGCCGGATTGGTCCTCCACGGCCACTGGAAGACCCGGCGCGTTCGCCACCTCGATGGAAAGGCTCGGAGGCGGCTTGTAGACGGCAAGCGGCGGTGGCGTGCTCGCTCCCCCCGTAAATAGCCCGGCGATTGCAGTCCCTAAAGAAACGAGGCCGCCGCTTAGAATCCCGCCCAGCCGGCCCCCTCCTCCGCCTCGTCCCAAAAGCTCCGCCAGCGTCGGCGGGATGGCGCTAAGGCTTTGGTTCACGTTCTGGAGCGCCTGAATCTGGGCCAGAATGTTCTGCTGCAGTTGATTCACGGCGGCGGTCGCATCGCTCAATGCCGAGACCAGCAAGCTGCCGCCGGCTGCCCCTGCCTCGCCTGCATTGGCTTCCCCGGATTGCACAACTCGCTCCGCCGATGAAGCCCCAATCGCAGCCGTGCTCAATACCGGGGATTGCAGCGGCCCGCTCAGAACCTGTAGTGCTCGCTGTGCATCGAGCTGTAGCTTGTTTGTGTTGGATGATTCAGTGCTGGCCATCGGCCGCCGGCTCCAATTTTCTTTGCTCCGCCTTCAGCACAAAGTGAGCGTCCACGCGCCGGGCGGGCCAACCTAGAATGTCGTTTCTGCCTCCGAGGGTTTCGTGAGCATAGAAATCCTCAAGCAAGGCTACGCTCTCACCCGTAACGTAGCTGACCGGG
>Ga0070740_10003346_pt1 | contig 17158 bp, 10 predicted proteins | sample Coa_R2_FD_67286 | JGI IMG/M metagenome (GOLD analysis project Ga0070740, IMG submission 67286) | Surface soil microbial communities from Centralia Pennsylvania, which are recovering from an underground coalmine fire - Coalmine... | ecosystem: Environmental > Terrestrial > Soil > Unclassified ... | reverse complement strand
TAACTGCCGCGGCCCTGCGTCATGGATGTCAGGTCCGAAGCGTAGGTCAGCATTTCCGCCAGCGGGACCTGGGCTTTGATGACGGTTGAATTGCCTTTCGGCTCCATTCCCTGGATTCGGCCGCGGCGGCTGGTCAGGTTGCCCATAATATCGCCCGAGTAATTCTCAGGGACGGTGATCTCCACGTTCATGATCGGTTCCAGCAGGCAGGGCTTGGCCTGCTCCATGCATTTCTTGAAAGCCAGTGATCCCGCAATCTTGAAGGCAAGCTCGGAAGAATCGACCTCGTGGTACGAGCCGTCATAGAGGACCACTCGAAAGTCCACCACAGGATAGCCGGCCAGAAAACCTCGCGCCGCTGCTTCCTGAATTCCCTTTTCGACCGCTGGAATGTAGTTCCTTGGGATCGCACCGCCGAAAATCTCATTGACGAATTCGAAGCCGGTGCCGCGCGGAAGAGGTTCCATCTTGATCTTGCAATCGCCATACTGGCCGTGGCCGCCGGTCTGTTTCTTGTATTTGCCCTGCGCATCCGCCTTGCCTCGGATCGTTTCGCGGTAAGGAATTTTGGGGGACTTCAGCGTGACTTCGACGTTGTACCGCCGCTTGAGTTTTGAGACGGCGACTTCGACGTGCTGCTGCCCGGACCCGGAAAGCAGAAATTCCTTGGTTTGCTCGTCGCGCGAGAAGCGAAGGAGCAGGTCTTCCTCGAGCATTCGGTGGATCGCCGTGGAAAGTTTGTCTTCATCACCGCGCGATTTCGGCTCGATGGCAAACGAAATGGCCGGTTCCGCAAGTTTCACCGGAGGATAAATGATGGGGGCGTTCTTGTCGCCCAGCGTATCGCCCGTCAGGGTCTCTTTCAGCTTCGCCACCACGCCGATGTCGCCCGCGCGAAGTTCCGGAACAGGATTCTGGGCTTTGCCCTGCGGTATTCCAATATGGGCCAGACGCTCCGCCACACTGCGGTTGAAGTTCTGCAGCGTCATTTCCGTTTTGACCACGCCGGACATCACCTTGAAGAGGCTGAGCCTCCCGGCAAAAGGGTCGGCAATCGTTTTGAAGACAAAAATCGAAACAGGTTCGTCGTTTGAAATTCTCCGCGTCACAGGCTTGCCGCCTTCGTGATCGAGACCTTCAACCGTCCCTTTCGCGGTCGGCGCCGGCATATATTCGGCGATAAAGTCCAGCAGGCTCTGGCTGCCGATATTCGGCAGACCTGCGGAAACAAGGACGGGAACGAGGCGGTTTTCCGCGATGGCCTGCCGCAGCCCGGGAGCCAGGCTCTCAACCGGAATCGTGCCCTTGTCAAAAAACACTTCCAAAAGCTGATCGTTGCCTTCCGCAACCATTTCGACAAGATCCTCGTGGGCCTGGGTTGCGGCCTCCATCAACTCCGCCGGAATCTCGCTGTCTTTCGCCTTCCCGGAGCCATTGCTCTCATAGAGCGCGGCGCGCATCCTCACCAGATCGATCACGCCACGAAAATCTTTTTCTTCGCCAATGGGGAGCTGAACAGGAACAACGGAGCGCCCGAAGGCTTCATGCAGTGCACCCAGCGTTCGATTAAAGCTCGCACGCTCGCGGTCCATCTGGTTCATCACCAGGGCCCGCGGCAGATTATATTTCTGGCAGAACCCCCAGGTCCTTTCCGTCTGGACCTCAACGCCGCTGACCGCATGCACCAGAACCAGTGCCGAGTCCGCGGCTTTAAGAGCGGCTTCGGCTTCGTAAAGAAAAATGTTGAAGCCGGGCGTGTCAATCAGATTGATCTTGGTCCCGTTCCATTCGGCATAGGCCAGGGCGGCGCTGATGGAAAATCCGCGTTCAATCTCTTCCTCATCGTAATCGGTCACAGAGGTGCCTTCGTCCACTTTGCCCAGTCGGGTGGTCATCCCCGCCGTATAAAGCATGGAAGATGTAAGCTGCGTCTTTCCCGTATCAGCGTGCCCCAGCAGAGCAACGTTGCGGATGTTCTCACCGTCGTAGATTTTCACGAGAAACTCCTCTGAATTTCACGGATTGCTGATTCACCCTGTTCAGACATTGGGACAACGTCGCATCCTAACACAGCTTTTCGGAAGGGTTCAACGCGCAAGCAAAAGAGGGTGTGTCTTCTGATGGTGTTGGCTGGCGGCCCTGCAGGGCCGTCGCTTGACTCTCTCCTTTTGCTAGTCGAGATCAAAATCACGGTGAGGGCGAGTTATGGGTTCGTCCTTGGACCTTTTGAGGGCTTCTTCGAACTTCTTTTCGAGCAGTTCGGCCTTGGATTTTTCTTCTTCGGCGCTCTTTTGAAACAAGGCCTCGCGCCGAGCCCTTTCCTGTTCAAGCAATTGCGCAGAATGGCCTATGTCCGGGACCGTGGTTTTCCTGGGCGGCTGCCCGTGCCAGATCACTTTGCGCAGCAAAACGTCGATTTTCAGGCGCGCTCCGCAGCAGGGACAGTCCACTTCCAGCGCATCTTGCCCGCCTCGGTTGGAAGCCATAACAAAATGCTACGCCGCAGCGCGAATGAAGTCAAACGCGGGAGGGGTTAGCGTCGTGCGCGAGTCCTTTCTTCAGGCTACCCAGTCGATGTTGATATTGCCGGAGACCGTGCTGACGTCCAGCAGGAATCCGCCGCTTCCTGCTTTCCCGTTAATTTCGCGCTTGCTGATGGCCCCCTGGAGAGTTAATGGACGGTTGGTGGAGATGCTTCCTGAAACCGTGTGCGCGTGCAAGTCGAAGCCCAGATTGGGAGGGACGCGAACGGAAACGTTGCCGGACACAGTTTCCAGGTACCACGGAGATTGCCCGCCGCCCTCCGCTGTAATCGACCCGCTTGCGGTCTTGGCCTGCACCAACCCCCGCACCTTTTTCAGCACGATATTTCCTGATGCGGTGTTGACGTGCACGTCGCCCGCGCCGGCCTCCTCGATGGTCACTTCGCCGCTGCCGGTGGATGCCCTAACGTTTCCGCCGATCCCGGTTGCATGGACTCCCCCGCTGCCCGTGGTCACCCGCACGTCTTTCGCTATCGAAACCAGCACAACCTGCCCGGAACCCGTTGACGCCTGAACACTGCTCGCGATGTTTGACGCCTTGATGTCCCCGGAACCGATGGACGCTTCAAGCGGGCCTGAAATTCCGTCAATGGTCTGGTTCCCTGATCCGGTTTTCGAAGTGAGCTTTGTATTCGGTGGGACCACAAGGTCGTAGCTTATCGTCAGGTTGCGCTGCATATGTGAATCGCCGGCCTTCCCGATCCTGATGACGTTCCCGTTCTGTTCGATGGGAGGATGCGACTCGATATAGCTCACCCTCTTCCGGGCCTCGTCCTCGGAGAACAGCCCTCCCCACGCCCGGATGGTTCCTCGGACCTCGACCTTGGATGCATCCCCGGTCCGCACAGTAACAGTGCCCGCACCCGTCTGCACGGTAAGGTCCACAGGGCCCGTTACCTGAAGAGTCCGTTCGAATCGCCCCTCCGCCGCTGCCGCCGCGGTTGAAAACGCCAGAAATGTTGCCGCCAGTGCCATCAAATACTTTGATTTTAACTTGGGTTCCCCGGTCGTCATGGTTTTTTCTCCTTGTCGGAGGAGATTCCGGGACAGCCTCCCGGAGGCAGGAACGCCTATTCAACATTACGTGCCGGCAGGGGATAATGTTCTCTGGAATTCATACCTGGCTTAAACCGAATTTCCAGTGGCCTTTCAGCACATCCGTTTTCGACCGGTCAGGGCCGGAAAATCCCGCATTCGCGAATCAGCGCACTACGGAAAATTCCATTCTATTTTCCACGGCGTCAACGCGGTCGAGGCGGACACGGATTCGATCACCCAGATGGTAAGCTTTCCGGCTATGAAAGCCCACTACGGCACGAAGGCTCTCCCGGTAAACGTAGCGATCGTCTTCCAGGGTCTCGAGCGGCACAAATCCTTCGACAAACAGGTCAATCAGCTCCACGAAAAATCCGTGTTTGGTAAGCGAAATAATCAATGCGTCGAATTCGTCGCCAAGGTGCTGGGCCATAAATGCGGATTTCTTCAGGTCAAGCAGTTCGCGCTCGGCGTCCTGCGCGCGCCGCTCAGATTCGGAGGTCTCAATCGCAATCGCCTGCAACTCTTCGGGGCTGACGGGCGGTTGAAGCGCCGGGCGGTGCGATGTCGCGCGGCGGGAAATCGTTTCGGCCGTCATCCATTTCCCGCCGCCATCCCCTCCGTGGCCACGCTTCTCCTGATGAAGCACGGCTTTCAGGATGCGATGGACAATCAGGTCCGGATACCGACGGATAGGCGAGGTGAAGTGCGTGTAGGTTTTCGTGGCCAGCGCAAAGTGGCCAAGATTCTCTTCCGAGTAGCGCGCCTGTTTCAGCGAGCGCAGCATAAGGTAGGAAAGTATGCGCTCCTCAGGCTTGCCTTCAATGCGCCGTGTCAGGTTCTGGTAATGCCGGGGCGTGATCTCCAGTTCGATTTTTTCCAGTTGCTCGTGGAGCCTGGGATGCCGGTCACGCTCGTCCCGTCCGCGAATTCGCAGACCCTGCCGCGCAGGCAGTTTGATCCCCAGTGAATAACCAAATGTAGAGGCAATTTCCTCGAACTCGAGGACCTTTTTCGGGTCCGGCTTTTCGTGGACGCGGTAGAGCGACGGCACGCCCTGGCGCTCAAGGTAACCCGCTACCGTTTCGTTGGCGGCCAGCATGAATTCTTCGATGATCCTGTGCGCGATATTTCGCTCCGAGCGCGTGACGCCGATCATGCGCCCCGTTTCGTCAAACATGATTTCGGGTTCGGGCAGGTCAAAATCGATCGAGCCGCGCTCCCGGCGGCGCCTGATCAGTATCAGCGCCAGTTCTTCCATCAGCTTGAAGTTCGGCACAAGCGCGCCGTATTCCCGGCACGCGCCGGGCTCTCCGACCAGAATGTCGCGGACGGCTGTGTAGGTCATCCGTTCCGCGCTGTGGATGATGCCGGGCGTAAGTTCGTACCGCACAATGTGGCCTTGCCGGTCGATTTCCATCAGCGCTGACATCACCAGGCGGTCCACGTAGGGATTCAGGCTGCAAATGCCGTTTGAGAGTTCGAGCGGAAGCATGGGAACGGCGCGATCAGGAAAATAGACGGAGTTGCCGCGCAGCCGGGCCTCACGATCGAGGGCCGTTCCGGGCTGGACGTAATGCGCGACGTCAGCGATGTGAACATGCAACAGGTAATGCCCGTTGTCCAGCCGTTCAACGTACACGGCATCGTCAAAGTCTTTGGCCGTTTCACCGTCGATAGTCACGATGGGAAGCGAGCGGAAATCGCGCCGTCCCCGGTGTTCAGCTTCGGATATGAATTGCGGTGCATCCTCGGCCTCCGCCAGCACGTCTTCCGGAAAGCGGTGCGGAAGGTGGTGCTTGCGGATCATGATCTCCACATCCACGCCGAAGTCGTCACGCCGGCCGAGGATCTCGATGACGCGTCCGCGTGGTTGCGCGCCGGGCCTGGGAAATTCCGTTAATTCGACATCAACGACCATGCCAGCCAGTTCGCGGACGTCGGCCTCCTGCCGTGCGCGGCGTTTCCGCTTGCCTTCGGACTCTCCGCCAAACTGCCGGTGGCGGGCGCGCTCTTCCGGAGGCCATTCACGGCCGCTGGGAATGAGTATCTCGTGGGGGATTCGGCGGTCGAATGGCACAACGTAATTTCCACGCGTGCCGATTCGAAACTCGCCCACCACGGTCTTCTGGGCGTGTTCCACCACCCTGAGGATCCGCCCTTCAACGCGTGAACCGGGTTTCTCCCCGCGGCCGAATCGCGCGCGCCAGTCCGGGCGTGATCGGACCACCTGCACTTCAACGCGGTCGCCATGCAACGCCGGCCCCATGGCTCCGGGCGGGATGAATATGTCCTGGTCCGTTCCTTCAAGGGGCTTGTCGGGCACGACAAACCCGTACCCGTCGCGATGCCCCACAAGCCGTCCCATCACGATGTTGTTTGCGGCAGGTCTGGGCGACGCCGCCGGTACTCGGCGTTCTTGAGGCCGCCCGTGCCGGACGGGCTGGCGCTGAGCCTCCGCCGGGCGGCCGCGTGGTTCCCTCCTGGTTTTGGGCTCCAGCGACAAGGTGAAATGGCTCTTTTTCGATTCCCAGATCTTGCGGCTTTTTGAAAGGTCCCGCAACACGGTCCTCAGATCGCGGGCCTGGCTGGAACGCAACCCGAGCGCGCGTACAAGTTCGCGAATGCGAAAAGTCTTCTCAGGCTGTTTTCGGAAAACTTCAAGAACTTCATTGTGGGTAGGAGTTGTGCGCATCCTGTGCATAGCTTAACACTTGCTGGACTCGCAGCGCTGGGTTTATCAGCGACGATACGGGTAGCCACGGCAGCGCCTTTCCTGCCGTGGGTCTTTTGTTTGTCGAACCACCCACGGCACAACGACGGTGCCGTGGCTACGCGCTTATCTTGGAGTGCGGCCGCGAAGCTGCCGCCTTGAGCAAGGCCGTTGAGACGGCGATGATGAACGGGTAGCCGCGGCATCGATTCTACGCCGTGGGTTTGGTTTATCGTGCGTCAAAATTCCCACGGCACAAACCCGGTGCCGTGGCTACACGGTTGTTTTTAAAGGTCAAGACGAGGGCCTACCCGGCTACGCGGTAATTGTTCTCTTCGCAGCATTCCACACGGCGGCGGTGCGATTGAAGTAGGAGTAATTCGCCATATGGCAGCCGATGGAGGTGTTGTTGCCAAAGACGGCGTCTTCCACGGAAGGCTTGCGCGTGCGCACCGACTCAAAGAAATTCCACAAATGGTTCTGGAATTCACTGTACCCCGGTGGATACTCGTACGTTGCGCCTGTCTCGACGGGTTTCGACGTTCCCATTTTCGGATCGTTCTTCCTGTGCCACTCCGCCTCGTAGGCGCTTCTCATCTTCTGCGGATAACTCGAGATGTAGTAGCACGGATCATGGTCTTTGCCGTCCTGCGGCGTTATGGTCAGGTGGTCACCGTCGTTGGTGACTTCGATGATTCCTCGCGTGCCGAGGAAGCGTGTCACCTCCGTCTGATCGGTCATCAGCGTCATCAGCACGGCCACGCGAAGGTTGGGATACTCATAGATCGTGGTCATCAAGTCGGGAAAGTCGCGCCCATCTTTCCAGTAGAACAGCCCGCCATAACTCTGCGCGCGCTGGGGCGGCGAATCGATTCCCATCACGTAGTGAATGCCCGTCAGCGTGTGGACATAAAGGTCGCCCGGCAAGCCTTCGCCGTAGTCCTGATAGGCGCGCCAGCGCGCAAAGCGGACGGGATCAAACGGCCGCTTCGGCGCGTCACCCAGCCACTTGTCCCAGTCAAGGTTTTCCGGAGAAAGGTCCGGCGGAGGCGGATACACCCACGCGCCGCAGGGAGAATTGCGTCCCAGGATGCCTTCCACAAAAAACACATCGCCGATGGCGCCCTGGGCGATCAGTTCCTTCGCTCGAGCGAAGTTGATGGAACTCCGCCGCTGGCTCCCGATCTGCACGATGCGATTGTTCTTCTGGGCCGCCTCGATAATCTCAAATCCTTCTTCCACTTTGTGCGTCATGGGCTTTTCGCAATAGACGTCCTTGCCGGCGTTGCAGGCGTCCACGATGATCCTGGCGTGCCAGTGATCGGGAACGGCCACAACAACGCAATCGATCTCCTTGTTGTCGAGCAGTTCCTCATAGTGACGGGTGGTGGGAACGGTCTTGCCCGTCGCGCCGCTGATAATTTCGTTGGCCAGCGTGTGCCGCCCGTCATAGAGGTCGCACGCCGCCGCGCATTCGACGCCGGGAAGGCCGATCGAAGTCGCCAACACGCCAGAGCCTTCCATCCCGATGCCGATCATGCCAAAGCGCACGCGGTCACTGGATGAAACCTGTGGCGGCACGCCCGCTCCGCCCGCAGCCAGCCATTCGGGCGGCACGCCAAACGCCATGCCGGCCCCCGCTGAAGTTCGAATAAATTCCCGGCGTGAAAAACGGTTCTTTGCCATGAATGACTTCTCCTTCGCGTTTCTCGTTTTGGGACAAACGTGGTTGATTTGCGATCTCCGGTGCGGGCCGCTTTTACTCGGTACAGTTTTCCATGACGCGCTTCTCACGGCGCGCACCGGTAACCGGCTAGCATACACCCGATTGACAGCACATCGTACCAGCGGGTTTACCCCGCCGAGGCCGCTTGGGAAAGGGAGCGCCCCACAAAACAAAACGCCGCGCGATTACGTGAATGGACCGGGGCGTTCACCCCGCCATGGAGGTGACATGAATTCCCCGCGGCGATTTGTGTCGCCGTGGGGCGAGGATCTTGAAAAGTCAGTAGCCACGGCAGCGATTCTATGCCGTGGGCTTGCTTTGTCGTGCATCAAAATTCCCACGGCACAAACCCGGTGCCGTGGCTACGCGCTCTACTGAGCTACATACTTCGCAATTTCCAGCCGCCCGGACTTGTCAGACCGCAGAAACAGCAACTCATCCTCGGGATCCATACAGGCCGGAATGCCGGCTTTGGACGGTGCGTCGTACGTCTCGATAATTTTGCCGGTCTGAGGATCAACCAACGCAAAAGCGCTGCCAATTTGCGGGTTGCGGGGCCCAGTCGGCGCCTGCGAGAACTCTACGAATAGCCTCCCCTCATTCGTAGGGCTTACCTGCATCGGCCACATGTCGGGCTTGGGCGGCCTGACGAGATGCTCGCCCACAACCCTGCCGTCGGAGGAGATGGCATAGAGGCGGGCCGGGCTTCCCGCGCGGAGCAGGTAGATATTGCCGTCCAGACTGCCCGCCATCAGGCTCCCGATGATCTCCGGTGCCCATAGGCTTCCGGGCTTGAGCTCTCTCGGGTGATTCGTCGCTTTTCCGGGCCCCTGAGTCCCATAGGGCTTGCCACTCTTCACCACCATCGGCTTTGGCATGCCTTCCGGCGGAGCCACGTCATTCGGCAGCACGACGGGTCCTATGTAGCTGCCACCGCGGCCGAAGATTCCCGTAAAAGGTCTGGAACCACTTTTTCCCTCTGCTTCGACATCCTCGATCCCCGTTATCAGGAAGTTCCCATCGAGGAAAGCTGCAAATTTGTAGGCATATAAGTGCGCACCAGAGGGCGGCTCAATTTTGATGACGGAATCCACTGAGCCATCGTGGTTGTATTTGACAACAAGATTAACCGGGAAGCGCGGAGGCCTGCAACCATCCTTGTAAGGGCAGGCCTGCACCAGGCTGTAGACGTCGCCGCGCGGGCTGACGTAAAAACCCATATGATTGTGCGACGTGTAGTCTAGCAATGGAGGGTACTCGAAGACCGTCGTACCATGGGAATCAATCGAAAGCTTCGTGAGCGGGGGGCGGTTGCCCGTGTGAATCCCCTCAATGGCAAGCTGTATGTCGGGAGATGAATTGAAGTAGGCGTTGCCATTGGCGTCACACTGAACACCGCTTTCGACCACCCCAGGCCCCGCGATGTTGAACTCTACCGTCCCTGCCGGTTGCAATTCCTGCGCCGGCAGAGGCTCGCTTTGGACCTCGGTCCGTTTTTCCGGTCTTGCTTCTTGTCCTCGGGCGCTCGAGCTTCCCACCGCGAGGGAAATAGCCATGAGGACCGGCATAAAGATGACAGCTAACCGCTCTCGAGGAACCATGACTTTTCGCCTCCTTCTTCCGGCTGCAACGCCGCGGCGCTGCTCAGCGTGGAACATCTTTCCATAGACCTACTACGAAGGCAGGGCCCTTATCCGCCAGCGCTTATCTCGGTGAGCGCGTAGTTCCCGTCACAGCCACGGACATAGGCATAGAGCGGCGGCTGGTACTCGGCCGGCCGGATCGGCTTCGCCAGGGATGCAAGGTAGCAGGTTCCACCCGTGAAATAGTAGCTTTCGAAAATGCCGCACCCGCAAACAACACACTCGCTCGACGCGTTTTCAGCCCCGTATTGGTACCCGCCGTCGCACACCGAGAATGAACAGGAGCCCGTCGGGCAAGTAATGGTTTCCTGGACCAAATACATACAGCAGGCATCTTGCCCCACAGTGCATTGAGCCTTAAGCGGGACGTTTAGAGCTACTGCGGCAAGAGTGCCAACGAAAAGTTTAAAGCAGAGAGTGATCTTGGGTCTTTGGGTCTCACGGTTCACCTCCGACCGCTGAAATTAGAAATTAGCGAGGACCTTATCACCACGAAACATTCTCGTCAATACCTTTTCCCATAAGGTGGCGTAAATTTGAGTGTGTAAAAGCGAGGTAGCCACGACATTGGGTTTGTGCTTTGGGAGTCTTGATGTAGGTGGCCGCGGCACCGGGTTTGTGCCGTGGGAATCTTGATGCACGACAAACCAAGCCCACGGCATAGAATCGCTGCCGTGGCACCCTGTATCGTCGCGTCAGGGGCCTTGGAGTGCGGGAACGCCTGCCCCCGCCTTCGTTAAAGCGGCGGCTTCGCTACCGCACTCGAAGATGCGCACCAGCAAGACGCTGCTCTTTTGCATAATTGCCTTTGTGAGCTTTTTTGCGTTATAAATCCGCCGTCAGGAACTTGTGGCGGGCTGCCGCAAGCCGTACGGGACCGGGGCCTGCTTGGGGGTTGTAACGTAGGCTAGACTTCCGAAAAACTTTCCACATGAGACAAATGGGATTTTGCAAAATCAGAAAAGTGAATTTTGTAAGTTATTGATAATAATGTTGTTAATTAAATTCTGCGGCTTCGAGAATTTCGTCTCATGACAAAATTGCTCTTTTCCCGCACACCGCGCAAAAAGTGCATCCCGTCGCCCTGCTGCATTTTTCAGCGCTTGAATCGGCCCATCAATTGCGCCTCACCCAGAATGTGCCCCTTCATCGCTGCCAATGCTTCTTCTTTCTGCGCGCCAGGTTGCAGGTTCAGCGTGGAATCGAGTGCATAAAGGTGGAAGTAATAGCGGTGCGCGTCGCCGGGAGGCGGGCACGGTCCCCCATAACCCGTGCGTCCGAAGCTGTTGGTTCCCTGCAATCCACCGCCCGGGAGATTGGGGCGCTTGGGTAAGTTCGCATTCATTGACTTCATCCCTGCAGGAAGGTTGTAAACAACCCAGTGAGTCCAGACGCCGGCGGGTGCGTCGGGGTCTTCCATAATCAGCGCCAGGCTGCGCGTTCCGCTTGGAACATTTGCCCACTCGAGCGGCGGAGAGATGTCCGCTCCTTCGCAAGTGAATTGCGCGGGAATGGCTTCTCCTTCTTTGAATGCCGCGCTCCGCAATTGAAAACTCGACGACGCAGGACGGGCTTGGGGTCCCGACGGCAATGCGGAGTTGCCGCAGCGTGCAGGCAGCGCAGTCAGCAATGAAAACATGAAGATCGAGCATAAGAAGGAACCAGGCAGCCGCCGACTGTCCGCTGCAGACGCAGCGCCGCGAAAGCTCGAGACTCGGGTTCGGTAAAGTCGGCGCATCGTACTTCCTCCCATCACTCTGAATTCTGGCGGATGAACTGCCCTCTAAGAACGTATACCACATAAAAATGGTTGAGGCATCTCAGACAGCGCAAACAGCACTCAAGTTCAGACACAAGTCTGACGAATACAGGGATAAGGAAACCGGTGCGAGGAACTGGAATGCGAAGATGAACCAGGTCGCCGCAGAATGCCGAGCCTGGACGATGAGCTGAAAGACATGCCGCGCAGTGAACAATTTCGCCACGATCTCACCGCAGCCGTAATCTGGCTGGCCTTCCTTGCGCTTTATCTGGGAGGGGCCATTCTACTAATGATCGGCCTCGTCTTTGGGTGGCGACAATGGTGGACCATAATTCACCAGCACGCCGACGTTTGGCTGGTCGCAGGGAAGACCATCGAACTGGCCGTCCTTGCTTTGGGTTTGCTCCTGGTCCTGATCAATCCGCTTCTCCAACGCCCTGGAAGAGGAGATCGGGCATGGCGGCGGGAACGGCGGTCAGGAATGAAGAGTGAGCAGCCGGTCGCAGAGCCACAATGAGCCGCATTTGTTTCTTCTCCTCAAAGAGCATTTCTCCTTCACGTGCCCGCTTCTTGGTCCCCCGTGAAAAATAAAGTGCCCTGCCGTCCTCACCAAACGGCAGGGCACTTGTGGATTTCCCGGACCGTGCGTTCGCTATTCTGCGGCCCTTACGCGCTTGAGCGAAGGCATCGGCCTCATGTGGATGATCGTCACATCAGGAGCGTTGTACGGATAGATCGGTGTTGACCGCAGGTTATCCGGCATCAGGACCGTATCCACGCGACGGTTGTGCGCAAGCACTTCGTCGACCCAGCGGCGGATGGTTGCAGGCTTGTTCGGGTTCTCACCCTCAAGCTGCTTCACTTCGCTCAAGCTGAGGTTCTGAGTTTTGCCGAAAGCCTTGATGTCGATCAGGTCCGCAGGAACACCCTTACTGACGAGGTAGTTCTTCACGATGTCAGCACGCCATTCAGAAAGTTCCTGATTGTAACGCTTCGAGCCCCGCCGGTCAGCGTGAGCCTCAAGCACCAGGCGTGAATCCGGCTCGGCCTGATGATGATCGATGAAGGTCTGCGCCAGCTTGTCCAATGCTTCTTTCTGGCTGCGCAACAGGCCGTCGTTGCGATGGTGTCTGTTGGGCCAATTGGTCGGGAAGAAGATGCTCGTCAATTCAACTTTCACATGCGCCCGCTCGATCAGCCCAACGATGTGCAGCGTAGCAGTCTGAGTCTCAGAGCCGCCGCACTCGTTTGTAGCATGCAAAGTATAAGTATCGGTCTCGTCCACAGGGCCGTAACCGGTCTGTTTGGGTGTCGGCGTGAGCGTTCTGCTTCCGCTTGCGTCAACCGTACCGATCGGATCAATCGAAACCGATTGTGCATTCGTCGTGGACCATGAAAGTGTTGCCGATCCCTGCTCAACAACCTGATCGCCCACCTTGTGGTAACGGACCTCGCTGGGGCTGATCGAAATCGAAGCCTGAATGGCTGAATCAACATTGACCGTGGCGCTTTGCTTGACGATGCCGCCGGGTCCGGCTGCAGTGAAGTCATAAGTTGTCGTCTGCTTGGGCGTGACGGACTGGTTGCCGCTGGCGCCCACTTTCCCGATTCCGCTGATTTCGTTTTCCACGGCGTCGGTTGACGACCAGCTAAGCTGGCTGGACTCGCCGCATTTGATGCTCGTGGGATTGGCGGAGAATTCCCCTTTGGTTGGAGCAACTGCGACGGTCGTCGTCGAAATGCCTGCTTTGAAGCGTGGCAGGGGCGACGTCAGTTTAGCGAGCTTCGGTGCCTTCTTGGTTTTCGTGGCCCCATTCTGATGGATCTTAATGACGACCTTTTCGTTAGCTTGCACGGTCACCGGTCCGGACCAGATGTCCTTGCCAAACCAAGTCACCGTCACCTGATAGGTTCCCGGATGAACAAGCAGTTGCTGCTGCCAGATAAAACTGTTATCAAACTCATCGACATGCCCCACAAAGAAATCCGGGCTTTTACCGTTCAGCAAAACCGCTGCGTGCGGAGGTCCTTTAATCTGGATTCTTCCCCAAGGTCCCTCGACCGCGGAACCCTCCGGCTTCAGTGCGATATCGAGTTTGGTAACTTTGCCCGCTTCAAGGTTTACTGTTCGAGACTCCGGCGCATAACCGTAATTTCGTACGGTGATCGTGTGCTGGCCCGGATCGACCCAGATTGTGCAGAAGTGATCGCGAAGGCAATTACCTTCCTTAATGGCGGCGCCGTCAACAAAGACATATGCCTGCCTGGGCTTGACTTGAATTCTCAGCTTGGCCTGCTTCGCCTTCGGCAGCGCCGGGGCGGCTAAAGCGAATAGAACTGAAAGCAGGATTCCTGTGACAAGAGAGTATTTGCGTCGCGGGTCCATCGGGGCAACCTCCGTTGAAACCAGATTTTCCTCGGCAATCCGCGTCATTTGCACAGAGGAACGAACTTCCTAAAGAGCCCACCACTTACCCAACAAATCAACAATATGTCAAATCGAAAGATATGTCAAACAAAAGAAATGGGTAACTAGAAATCGCTATCGGATAGGTTATAATGCGAATAATACCCAACTGACAATTTATCGCTGTGAACAGGCGTCTGTTCTCTCAACACTCGCTGCCGCTTCTCGATCAGGGGTCTTCGCCTTGCTGAATTTAATGCAAGGCGCCCCGACATCGTGTCCGCCACGCCTGCCTGCTATACACGGACGCAGAGAGATTTGGGCAGCCGACGATCCCTGAGCGGGGAGTTCCACCATTCACTCTGCACTCCTCTGGGTCACTCACAGCGCTTAGCCAAAGAGAAACTCCACCGGCAGATGTGACAGAAAGCGTCGAAACGCTTGACACTTTGAGGCAACCCCAAGACGCAGGAACAGGCTCCAAGTGGGCCGCGGCTGACGAACTCGCGACAATCCTTTAAATATCCAAGGCTTGCCCGAAGTTAAAGCCGTCTTAATGATCGACCGATATGGCATCGAAGGTGCTAATTCACTGTTGTGGAGCGAGTTCGAATTCTCTTTTCCTGGTCGCAGCAAGTTGCTGGAGATGAGACGAGAAACTTTATCTCAAGGCTTCTCCCTTATTGAGCTGTTGATCGTTATCGCGATCATTCTGATCATCGCGGCGATTGCCATTCCGAACTTCATGCGTTCGAAAGTGGCAGCGAATCAGGCCTCTGCCGTTGGGTCATTACGCACGCTTAACACTGCGGAATTCAACTACGCAGCAACCTACGATAAAGGTTATAGCGCAACCCTGGGTTACCTCGGGCCTCCCCCCGCCGGGGCCACCGCGGACATTACTCATGCCGGGATCGTTGATGATGTGCTGTCCGGCACGGCTGCAGGCGGTCCCGCTGCCATGACATCCTCAAAGAGCGGATACATCTTCACCTATTCGCCCGGAACAATCATCAATGGGCAAATCATGACGTACACGATCAACGCCGATCCCATCAGCCGCGGGACGACGGGGACGAATTCCTATTACGTGGATCAATCGGGCGTGATACGGCAGAATTCTACGACGCAGGCCAGTGCAGCCGATTCCCCGCTTGCTGAATAAAGAATCTTCATCGACTGGCGTCCCTGGCTGTCCGGCGGCCGCGACAGGCGATGTTTCTGTGATAGCCGGACTCTTTCACTTTGTCTTCTTCACGTGATCACTTCAACCCCATTCGAGACTTGATGTCAGGCAGGATTCGTGCGCTGCCCTATCAGCCCTGCTGCGTAAAATTCCGTTTCGATATTGACGTCTGCGGTAAGATGCCATGACGAAGGAGGGTATCTTGCTTACACACAACCGAGACGGCAACGGAATGCAAACGCGACGCGACTTTCTTGCCAGCGGGATCGCTGGCATTGCAGGCTAAAAGCTGCTGGCGGAACAGATGGGGCGAGAAGGAGCAGCGCAGGGAATCACGAATCATGCTTCAGCACAGGGGACTCCGGCAGAAAAGGCAGCAACGACGGGGCGTTTATATGGCCTGATGGCGGATGCCGGGCGCGTCCCCGAAGACCCTTCGTACTACCGACGCGCCATCGACTTCTGCCGTGAATGGAACATGAATGCTTATCTGATCTCGCTGGCCGATGATCAGGGTTGCGCCATCCGTTTTAAAAGCCATCCGGAACTGATCACTCACAAGAACGGTCTGACGCATGACCAGGCCCGCGACCTCGCCCGTTACGCGCAGGAGCGCGGCGTGGAATTGATTCCTGAAGTTGAATCCTTCGGCCACACGCACTACATCACCGCAGTGCCGCAATACGCGCACCTGGCGGACGCTGTCGAGAGTGGGCGCAGCAATTTCTCCGCCGTGTGTCCCGTGGCTCCGGAAACTCTGAAGCTTTTCTCAGACCTCTACCGCGAAGTGGCGGAGATTTTTCCCTCGCGCTATTTTCACGGCGGCTGCGATGAAGTCAACTGGGGCGGTTCTGAACTTTCCCGCGAAGCGCTCAGGGAAAAAAGCCGCGATGAAATCTGGGCCGAGTACCTGAATTCGCTTGACGAGATTGCGCGCGGGCTCGGGAAGGAATTGATCGTCTGGGGCGATTATGTACCGCACAAACAACCCGGTGTCCTTCCGCGCCTCAACAAAGACATCATCGTGATGGACTGGCAATACTATGTAACCGATCCGCGACCGCTTGAGCAGGCGGCGCGCAAGATTATCGACACAGGACTCAGGGCCATCGGCGCACCGGCGATCATCTCCTGCCGCTGGGGACCGCGGGCCGGCGCCAACGCCCTGCGTAACATCGATGCCTATGCAGACGCTTACAGGCGCATCGAGAGCCCGCGCGCGCTGGGCGTAATCGTCACCAACTGGGTGCCGTCGCGATATCTCCAAGGATCGCTCTGGGACACGTTTGCTTACGCAGGGGTGGCTTTGAATGAAGGCAGCGCCGTCGCGCGTTCGTCCGCTTTTCGACGCTTTGTTGAGAAATTCTATCAGGCCAGATGGGACGACAATTGGTCGGATATTTTTACAACGCTTTACGAGATCACGCCGAATCAGAGGTCTTGCTCGCCCGCATGGATGCAGCCTGTGCTCCCGGTTCCCTGGAGGAGCGATGACGAGATGAAAGCGGCGGCACAATCCGGCATGCTCAACGCACCGCCATTCCGGCGGCTGCTCAGCCAGCTTGTCTTCAGTGAAGCGCAGGTGCGGGACCATTTCGATGACTTTCTGACCTTCCGGCTCGCGGTGGAATATCTGGAGCACGTCTTCTGGCGCATCACCGTCCTTGCAGAGGAAGCCGCGAAACCGGAGCGTACGGCGGAGTCGGCGGCGGCACTGATTCGAACCATCGCAGAGCGCGACCAACGCCTGCTCGAAAAACTGGATGCTTCGTGGAATAAAGGCCGCGCCTCCGATGCGGCCGCCCGAACCGGACCGGTTTTCGATCTGCGGGCGGGTGATCAGTTGGTCTATACCTTCCAGCAGGCGGCGGCGTATTCCCGGCAGTTGGCGAGCGATCCTGAACGGTTTGCCCGGTTAATCTCAACGCCTGCTTGACAGTTTGCTAAAGACAGATTTTGTGCTTGTCATCGTGGTGGGAGCGAACGATCCATGTATTTATTTTCAGAGAAATCCAGAGATGCTTCGCTTCCCTCAGACAATCCTGTCTTTTCAGCAGCATGTTCAAGGTGCGACGGTTCAAACACGCCGCGGAAGAGTTAGACCATCTTCAGTTCGCAGGCTGCGGCTTCAGGCATGAAGCTG
>Ga0070740_10003345_pt1 | contig 17160 bp, 15 predicted proteins | sample Coa_R2_FD_67286 | JGI IMG/M metagenome (GOLD analysis project Ga0070740, IMG submission 67286) | Surface soil microbial communities from Centralia Pennsylvania, which are recovering from an underground coalmine fire - Coalmine... | ecosystem: Environmental > Terrestrial > Soil > Unclassified ... | reverse complement strand
GTTTCACGCATAACCGTCAGACGCTCTTTTGCCAGCTCAGATAAAGGCTGTTGATACAGCAGAAGACAATGACTCGCAACTGCTCCGCGTCCGACACGGCCGCGCAGTTGATGCAGCTGGGATAGCCCAAGCCGCTCGGCGTTTTCAATCACCATCACACTTGCGTTTGGCACATCCACCCCCACCTCGATAACTGTTGTCGCAATCAGAAGATCTGTTTCTCCCTGTTGAAATGCCCGCATTGCCTGTTCCTTCTGCTCAGAACCCATGCGGCCGTGAACAAGCCCGATTTTTAATTCTGGCAGCTGCTTTTGCAAATCTTCAGCAGTCTTTGTAGCCGCCTGACAATCCAGCACTTCCGATTCCTCTATCAGCGGACAAACCCAGTAAGCTTGCCGTCCTTGCTGACACGTTTCACGAATCCTCGCTATCACCTCATCGCGACGTGAATTTGCGATAACACTGGTCATGACAGGTGTTCTACCCGGCGGCAGCTCATCTATGACTGAGCAATCAAGATCAGCATAAAAACTCATGGCAAGTGTTCGCGGAATCGGGGTAGCCGTCATCACCAGCTGATGAGGATAATAGTCTGAGCGCATGCCCTTTTCACGTAATAACGCACGCTGATGAACACCAAACCGGTGCTGCTCATCCACTATCACCAGGGCAAGACGCGAGAAATTCACCTCTTCCTGAAACAAAGCATGCGTTCCCAGAACAACTTGTGCCCTGCCATTCGCGATTGATTTCAGAACAGCCGCACGTTCGCGCGCCTTGACACTTCCCGACAGGAAAACAACATTAATGTCCAATGGTTCCAGCCAGCGCCGGAAAACACGGTAATGCTGTTCTGCCAATAATTCAGTCGGCGCCATCATGGCTGCCTGGAATTCGCTCTCAACCGCTTGCAACATGGCAAGGGCCGCAATAACTGTCTTGCCGGATCCCACATCACCTTGCACCAGCCGCAACATGGGATGCGACTTCATCAAATCATGCCTGATTTCCAGTGACACGCGTTCCTGAGCCTGTGTAAGCCGGAATGGCAGGAGCTCGCGGAATGCCTGTGACAACCGACCCCCATCGGTTAATTGCGCACTTTTTTGCGCCTGGAATGCATTCTTGATCTGCAGCAAACTGATACGATGCGCAAGCAGCTCCTCGAAGACCAGACGTTTTTGTGGAGTGGTTTTATTTTCCAGCAAGCACGCGATGCCCGCTTCACGAGGAGGCCTGTGCACGTACTGCAAGGCTTCCTTGAAAGTTGGAAATTTCATTGACTGTAAAAGTGAAACAGGCAGCAGCTCCTGAAACCGGTTTTCATTTTCCATCCACACAAGTGCATTTAATGCGAGCTTTCTCAACATATGCTGGCTCAATCCTTCGGTCGCAGGATAAACAGGCGTCAGATGTTGGTCCACAGGGATCTGTCTCTCAGGGATGATGAGCTGAAACTCCGGGTGGACCATTTCCAGTCCGCTTGGCCCCTGCCGGACGGTACTGTAACAGCGTAAGCGGTTGCCAGCTTTCAAAATATCCAACTGAAACGGGAGTACATGAAAAAAACGCAGATGGATGGTACCGGTGTCATCTGTCAAATCACAAAACAATTTGGTGCGGCCGCGCTGGGGCATGGAAACGCGTTTAATCACTCCTTCAACAACCGCTTCACTGCCAGGGATCAATAGACGCATCGCTTCGATTTGTGTACGATCCTGATAACGAAAAGGAAGATGAAACAGTAAATCCTCAACAGAATAAATTTCCAGACGGGCAAGATGTTTTGCTATCTGCTTGCCTACACCACGCAAGCCAAACGCAGGCACTGTGCCTGATTCATTTTGTTTTTTAGCACACAAACCCTGTACCTCCTTTTTATACTATACAAAAAAAAATCGTGAACGGCATTAACTAACTTGATGGGTGTAAGCTGCAGAAAAAATAATGTCGGCGGGTAAACAGGGATACAATGACAGGCACATTGATCAGCCCTCTTACCAGTGATCAAGAGGGCTGTTATATTTATTTTACCATACAATTACATACTATTTGTGATCGTGTGTTTAACTTCCTGCGCAGAAGTTGTATTAACCGAAACATCACTTTGCGGTTTAAAAACGACAAGTTTCCCGCTCTCAGACAATGGTCTGGCTTCAACGTGCTTCCTTGACTCCTCCCATTCGAGTTCTTTCTTTTTTATTTCCGCCATCGCAAGCTTTAGTGCTCTTATTACATCGCTTTCAAAAATATCGATGCTTTTCTTCGTTTCCTCGATTTCGTTATACAAAAAATTTCGATACGAATCACTGAAAGTGAGTTCAATATCCGGCAGCGGAATCTTGGTGACAATCAATATGGCAAGAAGAATGAGCTTCTTCGCGGCATTTTCCGTAATCTTTTCCGCTTCAAGACAATATTTTATCTCGGACTGGATATTATCGACCATACCAATGAGATCATTGATTATAGTCATGCTGGTATTGCACATATCGATACTGATCTTGTGCTGATTTTCTTCAGAAGTAGATGTGTCTTTCAGGAGCTTGCAGGATTCATCCAGATGCTCACATAAGCCCTGTACTTCCTGATGAGCTTTGTCCAGCATCTCGTGCAGCTCCAGATCTGCCGGCTCCAGATCTTCCTTGATTTTCTCAAACAAATGCCTGAAGAAATTCCGAATGCTCTCCAGCACACTTTGATGGTGCCTGACCAAAACAGCTTCGTTTGCATACCGCTTCAAATCCATATCATCGCCGATGATTTGCTCCTTGAGCAATTTCCACTTCTCGAGAGCAGCCTGCAGCTCACTGCCTGTCCTGGTGAGCTGCTGCTGATAAGCGGCAAGCGCATCCTGACCCTGATTGCCGGGCAAGGAAGATGCCGGATCTTCAGGAGAGCCATCGAGCTGCGGCGAGGCATCAGACACATTATCGCCTAACGAATGAACTATATCTTCTTTTGATTGCTGTTTCGAGGTTAGCAGCGATGCAACCAATGTTGTCGCTGTCTGTACTGCTAGCGGCTCAAGGAGTGTGACAAGCGCAGTGGTAGTAGAAGTTCCAAAACTGTCGCTGCGAATCCAGCCGCCCTTGCCATCCTGAACCCATTGTTGTTTTCTCGGTTTGCCTGGCTGCCCAGGTCTGGGTAAATTTGTTTTTGATTCTTCATTTTTGGTTTCCTTGTCTCCAAATAACCAGCTCCACATGATGTCATCTCCTTATAGACATGAGGTCATTTTGCTTCGGGTAAGCTAGAAGATATAGCATACGACTCTTAAGGCTTTCTTAAGGTAAATTGGGACTGACTCAACAGGCTGGCACGGGTATCATCCTCGAATCTTTCGCATCGACCCATTGAGAAAATGAAATCTGACAAATTTTCAGATTTAGATGGTTGAAAAAATCTGACAGCGAGTATAAAGTGCGCTCTCTACAAGGCGTGTCATCGACACGCCAGATGCCGGGGTGGTGGAATTGGTAGACACGCAGGTTTCAGATGCCTGTGGGGGAAACCCCGTGGAGGTTCAAGTCCTCTCCTCGGCAACGAATGGGTCTATTTCCACGTATTCAAACGGGTTTCGCAAGGTAATCGTGTCTTTTCGATCTGATCCGGTTGATATGATATCGATCGGAACACCCGCCAGTTTTTCTACATGCAATAGATACTTTTGGGCATTAAGCGGTAACTCACTGAAATTTCTGATGCAGGCAGATGTTTCCGTCCATCCTGGCAATTCTTCATAGATTGGCTCACATTCGGCAAATAATTCACTATCCAGCGGCGGATACTGACAATCCTTGCCATGCAAACGATACCCAACGCAAATTTTCACGCTAGACAGTCCATCCAGTACATCCAGCTTGGTAATGCATAAACCGGAAAATCCATTCAACTGGATTGAACGGCGCAAGGCAACAATATCCAGCCATCCGCAGCGGCGCGGACGACCTGTCACGGATCCAAATTCATTTCCCCGTGTAGACAAATGTTTTCCCACTTCATCTTTTAATTCCGTCGGAAACGGCCCGGAGCCAACACGGGTGGTGTAAGCCTTGGTAATTCCTAAAATATAATTAAAATGACGTGGCCCATAACCACTTCCAACGCTCGCAGCGCCAGCGACCGTGTTTGAGGATGTCACGAATGGGTAGGTACCATGATCAATATCCAGCAACGTACCCTGAGCGCCTTCAAACATAATGTTTTTACCTTCATCACGGTAGCGTGATAACAGGGCAGCAATATCGGCACGCATTGGCTTCAACCTGGGAATCATCATCAACAGATTATCAAACAGCTGCCGAAATTCGACCGGCTCATGATTGTGGTAATTCTGTAGTACAAAATTATGGTAACTCAAAACATCTTCCAGTTTCTCGGCGAGGCGCTTTTCATTGAACAGATCTCCAAAACGGATAGCGCGTCTTGCAGCCTTATCTTCATAGGCCGGACCTATGCCGCGGCCTGTGGTACCAATGGCAGCCTTGCCTTTTGCCTGTTCACGAGCGCGGTCCAAGGCCACATGATAAGGCAGTATCAGCGCACAAGCGTCACTGATTCGAAGCCGTTCAGAAACAGGCACACCACGCCGCTCCAACTCCTCAATTTCTTCCAGCAGTGCGGTGGGAGAAAGCACAACACCGTTTCCAATCAGACATTGAACATGAGCATGCAGGATTCCCGAAGGGATAAGGCGTAAAATAGTTTTCTGGCCGTCGATGACAAGCGTGTGGCCAGCATTGTGCCCACCCTGGAAACGCACCGCTATCGATGCCTGCTCCATCAGCATGTCGACAATCTTGCCCTTTCCTTCATCTCCCCATTGACTACCCAAAATTACAACACTTTTTCCCATGTTAGATTCTCGCTCTCATTTATTTCGTGGATTTGGAACAGACAGCTCATACTAGCACTGCCGTAGCCAGCACCCGGACTAATAGTAAAAATCACGTGCAATACAGACCAGAGCAAGGCCTATGAGCATGCTTACCAAACCCATAATGCGCAGCGCTCGATCACTCTGGATAAACATTTGCTGCATCAGCCTGCGCCAAAAGCGCGGAGATAGAAACGGCAATATTCCTTCAAAGACGAATAGCAGCCCCATTGCAGATACAAATATTGACCACATCATACAACCATCCTCCTCATTGCTGAAGACCAGAACCACGATAACGCCTGTCCCCCGCTTTTTCTTTCCGATGCATGAGTTTATTCGTGAGTATACTAGCGAAAAAGCTCGTCTTATTCCATAAATGGGGATAAACATCGGTAGAAAAGATAGGCAGCACGTCAAGGCTCCGGGTAGATGACCGCAGCAAGGCTAATGTTTCTGCGGTCTTCTGGATGCTTTTTGATCACCCTGTAGTCTTTCAAAATCCTCCCGCGGCATCCGCACTTCCAGGTGACAATTACCTTCATCATCAATCCTTTCCGCCAAAACCGCATTGCGTGAATATAATTCGGCCCTCAGTTTTGACTGCCTGGGAAGTAGTACAATTTCCTGTTCAACCATTTCCCTGTTTAACATCTCACCAATAGCGGTAACGAGTTCAGCCATCCCCAAGCCTTTGATGGCGGAAATAAATACACGCCTGATTTTGCCAGTATCGTCACGATCAATTTTTGGCTGCGCATCAATATTCAAATCAATCTTGTTGTATACCAGTATCCTCGGAACATCTTTTGCATTAATCACTTCAAGCACTTCATTTACCTGTTCGATATGAAGATTCCTGTGCTCGTCATGCGCATCGACAATATGCAGCAATAAATCAGCTTCACTGACTTCTTCAAGCGTGGCATGAAATGCTTCGACCAAATCATGCGGCAAATGCCTGATAAATCCCACTGTATCAGCCAGGATAACCGGTCCATATTCCGGGAAATCAACCCGTCTCAGTGTTGGATCAAGAGTGGCGAATAGCTGATTCGCAACATACACACTTGATCCGGTCAGGCGATTGAATAAGGTTGATTTCCCTGCATTGGTATACCCTACCAAAGCGACAGTCGGCACAATTGCTTTACGCCGTGCACGCCGTCCCTGTTCACGCTGTCTGCGAATCTTGTTTAATCGAGCTGTAATCTGCTTGATCCTGTTACGAATCAGCCGCCTGTCAACTTCAAGCTGTGTTTCACCTGGACCGCCGCGTAATCCGATACCACCGCGCTGTCGCTCCAGGTGAGTCCATCCGCGAACGAGACGGGTAGACTGATGCTTGAGAAAAGCAAGCTCCACCTGGAGCTTGCCTTCAAAACTCCGCGCTCGTTGAGCGAAAATATCAAGTATCAACCCAGTCCGGTCCAATACCCGGCAATTGATCAGGCGCTCCAGATTACGCTCCTGGGCTGGGGTTAACTCATGATTGAATATGACAAGCTGAGCCTTATGTGCAAGCACATTTTCGCGAATTTCTTCAGCCTTACCGGATCCGACGAAATACTTGGATTCGGGCACACGTCGTGTGCCCGTAACAATGCTGACAATTTTTGCACCTGCGGATAACGCAAGTTCCTCGAATTCCTCAAGGTCTTCTTCCATGTTACCCACAGGAAAATTGACATGAACCAGAACAACGCGCTCACCGCCACCTGGGCGATCGTTCAAAGATAGCCTCCTCGGTTACTCATGTGGAGTCAGTGATGACTTACTGCTATTACCATTTGACTTATTACCGTTTCCGGCGCCAGCCGCATGATAACCATTATTACTGTATTCAAATGGTGACGAAACATTTCTTGCAGGCACAATAGTAGAAATAGCATGCTTATACACCATCTGACTAACTGTGTTTTTCAACAACACAACAAATTGATCAAATGATTCAATCACTCCCTGAAGTTTAATTCCATTCACCAGATAAATCGAAACGGGAATTTTTTCTTTACGTAACGAGTTCAAGAAAGGATCTTGTAGTGATGGTCCTTTTGTCATGTTTATTCTCCAAATTTTATTTATTAATCCATCCTCACAACGAGGCTACAACCATGATCACACCAATAACCCGGCATTAGTATTCCTTTTAATGACCAAGGCTATGAAAACAACTGAGGATAGCTAATCTGATATTCTTAAGCAATATCGATATTTGTAGAAATGCTGCTCTGGATTATATTTTCCCCAATAGAGCACAAAATCCAACATTTTCAAATACTAACATCAAAAAGCAGGTGTGATGGGGAGACAATTTCCTACATGTATTTCAGACAACATGGCTATGAATGTTATGCAAAAAGAATGATCATTTATGATCCTGAGAACCCTTATATGTTATATTATTAGATTGTAGCTAGTGATTTAGCCTGAGATATCTAATGAACAAGACGAATACTTCCTTAACAAAAACCTGCTCCAGCTGCGGACAGCAAAAGCCCATGTCTGCCTTTCTTCAGCTTGCAGGCCCGCAAGGTACAACCTATGGGAGTGTTTGTGCCTCATGCCGTAAATCCAACGCCGAGAAGCCCTCTCTTCCAAAAGAACTGGAAGGCACGACCACCAGTGGAACCTGGACCAAAATTGATTCCAAGACAAAAGTTAAAGCAGAAATCGACAAGCGTGAGTTACGCAAACAGGTCGAAGAAGACTATTTCGAAGAGCGCGATAAGAAAGATGAAAAAAAAATAAAGCGCACTGAAAAAATCTGGGGCATCGCCCAGGATGAAAAAAAGCGCATCGAAAAGCGCTCGTTTCTGGATAGCAGCAAAAAGCCGTCAAGTATCAGCTCTTCCATGGTTTTTGGCGGAGAAGAACAAAAAGCAAAAGCTGGAAAAATCGATTTTGCTACTGGGCCAGTCGAGAATACACGCGTCACAGGACAAGTAAAACTTACCCAATCACCCATCTTTCAGGCCTTCAAAAGCTGGCTTGGCAATGCGCCCATTGTTAGCACTTCTGAAAAAGCAGCACAGGCGCAAAAAAAATCGCCTAATAACAAGACAGTAGAAACAGAATCACTGGATGAATTCGCCAACAGAACCTGGGGCCCCAGATCAAGAAAATAGCCTGATCCTGATCCAGAAACAGAAGAACATGACTATTATTCCTCTGTAATATGCAGACATTCACGCATCATCATGAAGAATCATCACGAACGGCAAAGATATATAAACCCTATTCCTTCCTGACCACTTGACCAGCCTCATTCACCGTGTATTCGTTTCCCTGATGGGTAAATGAAAACAGCCTGTCGAGACGAAGAGAACCCTCTCTGATTTTTATCAGTGGGTTACCAACCTGATCTTTTTGCTGCTCAGTTCCCGCAGGCGGAGGGATGACATCGCTTTTCTTGATCGCGATAGTCAAAAATCCATGCTGGGCCTTGCTTGGCCTCGATCGGATGAATGCTTCAACAAAATTCTTGTCAGCATAAATTGGCCGATTAACACTATATTCATAGAATACTGAAGGAGTTAGCATTTTTTGCCAGGTTTGAAAAACCAGACCCTGGGCATTAAAAATATATACGTAAACCAGAACCTCATCTTCAGCCAGCTGATCCGTCTTTTTCTCGATCTCTTGCTGGATTGCATTCAGGGCTTCTTCGACACGTTGCTTTAGCGCGTTCAGACGATCTCGTATAAAACGGAATTTGTCACCCACCTGAAATTTTTCACGAAGTTCCTGATCTTGCTGGATGGCATCAAGAACCATCTGCAGGATTTTATCTTTTTGTTCTTTATTGTCATTTGACATATTCAACTACTTGATAAAAGCACAAATTAAATTATATATCAGGTCGAAGCTATGTAGCATGAGAAGAAGACTGTACAATTTTTCCACACTCTTCGGCTATTTTGGTGAGATTTTCAGAAGTGTTTAATAAATATGATACTGAATTGTTCGGCGTTCCCGATTTATCTCCAGGTGCAGCATTAAGCAATCCAGTACCTAAAGCAGATGCCTGCTTGGCGATTTCAAGCAGAGTTGTTTTAATAGTGGCTGCCAAAACCGCATTATCAGTCATTCAAAAATCACCTCGTTATAAGAATCTACACTCTATATAAGCATAGCATACGAACTCTAGCACCATGACACATCATGTGCCATCTGTTTTCCCGTCTGCCACAGCCACCGGCTTTTCTACTTCACTCGTTTGCCCATTCGCTACGGCTGCTACCGGTGCTTCCGATTCGCTTGCCTGCCCATTTGCTGTCGCTACTGGGGTTTCTGATCCCGGTGCTTCCCTGCTTCTGTCCGCATAACCAAGATGCTTTACCTGATCGATCTGAAAAGCGCGATGCTGAAGATAGGCATTACGCATAAATACGTATTTATCCACTGCAGCTTCCTCAAGAACAGGCTCAAACTGCAACAGATTGGCCCTATGATCAATAAAAAACAATCCCAGAACCTGATACCGCCTGGATTGAGGCTGGACATAGGGATAGACAGAAAACTCAAAATAATCAACTGGGATACCGATTCCGTCACGTATGGTGTTTGAACCAAGGAATGGCAAGACCAGATAACTGGAATCCTGATAGCCCCAGTATGCCAGAGTAAGGCCGAAATCATTCTGGAAATAGGGAATATTCATACGCGTCGCGATATCAAACAAGCCGCCGATACCGAGTGTGGTATTAATCCCGAATCGCCATAAGTCACTGGTCATTTGATAAAAATTGAATTGCAGAAGGTCGTTTGCAATGGTTGGCAACTCACCCAGGTTATTGAAAAAGTTATGTATCCCCTGATTCAGAGGTTTGGGCATGATTGTGTTATAAAAAGTCGCGATCGGTTTTAACAGGTAAGTATCGAACTTGTCATTGAATGTAAACATCGCCCGGTTGAATTTTTCCAGGGGATCTTTGCTATATTGACCGCCGTCCTCTGCCGGGGTGCCAGTATCTGCTGCTACTGACTGGCCATCATCAGCTTGTTCATCCTGTGTGCTGCTGTCAGCAGTGCCGGTTTGCGAGGTTTTTTCAGTCTTGACCTGTGCCGGGTTATTACTCGCGATCTGCCCTGAATTGGCCTTGTCAGACTGGGTGCTGTCTGCCGCCGTGGCAGCAGATTTGACCTTGACAGTTTTGGTTTTAGGAAGCTGTGAGTTTTCAAATGCCGCATCCGCATAGCTTGCTGAACAGCTGAATGTCAGCAGGCTGGCGGCCATCATAGCGGAAACAATACCCTTAATATCCCTGTGAGCACGAAATCCCTTTTGTTCATTATTATTCATATGTCATCCCAACATGAGCTAAAATGTTAGTTTAACGTTGAATATCACAGATAACAAATTCTCTGTTTGCAAAATCAGAACTTTGTTAAATAATGTCAAGCCATATCCATACAGACAAGAAAACAAAACATGAAAAGTATTCGCCCGCGCCCGTTAGCCTTGATCATACTCGATGGCTGGGGATATCGAAAAGAAACTGACGCAAACGCCATTGCTGCTGCTCATAAACCCAATTGGGACAACCTTTGGTCCCGTTATCCGCATTCACTTATTTCGGGATCAGGCCGCTGCGTAGGTTTGCCCGATGGGCAAATGGGCAATTCCGAGGTCGGTCATTTAAACATGGGTGCCGGACGCATTGTCCATCAGGATCTTACCCGCATCGACCTAGCCATCGACAGCGGTGAATTTTTTGAAAACAAGATCCTGACAGATGCTATTCATACTGCCCGGCAAACCGGTAAATCCGTGCATGTAATGGGATTGTTATCATCCGGTGGCGTGCACAGTCACGAAAAACATATTCACGCCCTGGTCACGCTCGCAGCCAGCCTAAAGACCAGGTCACTTTATCTTCACGCTTTTCTTGACGGCAGGGATACACCACCGCGCAGCGCGATGACATCAATTGACGCCCTGGAAACACACTGTCGCAAACAGAATTGCGGAAAAATCGCTTCCCTTATAGGACGTTACTATGCCATGGACAGGGACAAGCGCTGGGAGCGCATTCACAAGGCTTATGATTTACTGGTTTCAGGTAAAGCAGATTTCCATGCAGCAACTGCAAGAGAAGGTCTTGAACTCGCATATGCACGCGGAGAAAGCGATGAATTTGTTCATGCCACATGCATTCATGCTGATAATGAACACCCTGTGACTATTAACGATGGAGATGTCGTGATTTTCATGAATTTTCGGGCTGATCGCGCACGAGAAATCACCATGTCACTCATCGAGCCTGAGTTCCACGGATTTATCAGGGAAAAACAGCCGCAGCTCGGGATGTTTGTTTGTCTGTCTGAGTATGACAATCGTTTTCATGTGCCAGTCGCGTTTCCGCCGCAACCAATGAACAATTTACTGGGTGAATATGTCAGCCAGGTCGGGTTAAAACAGCTACGCATAGCAGAAACGGAAAAATACGCGCATGTTACTTTCTTTTTCAATGGCGGAATCGAGCATCCCTATCCTGGCGAAGACAGGATATTAATCCCTTCACCCAAAGTCGCCACCTATGACTTACAGCCGCAAATGAGCGCGCCCGAACTGACCGAAAGGCTGGTTTTGGAGATCAAATCAAAACAGTACGATATGATTATTTGCAATTTTGCTAACCCCGACATGGTTGGACACACCGGCAATTTTGCGGCAGCGGTAAAAGCGATCGAAACCATTGATCAATGCCTTGGACAAATCATCAAGGCACTGCAGGATGTGGGCGGAGAACTTTTGATCACTGCGGACCACGGAAATGCGGAATTAATGTATGATTATCAACACAATCAACCACATACAGCCCACACCAGCGATCCCGTACCTTTCATTTTCATGGGCCGGAATGCCAACATTGTCAAGGAAGACGGCAAATTATCAGATATTGCGCCGACCATGCTTTATCTGATGGGCCTCCCCAAACCGGAAGAAATGACAGGTTCATCCCTGGTGAAATTGGTATAAGCAAAATTGGTATAAAGAAATACTGAAGTGCTATACTAAAAGTAACTAACGGATGGACACTTCGAAATGAATATGCGCACTCTGATCGTAGGGTTGTTTATTTCTGTTTCTTTGATTTGTGTTAGCCAGTTTTCCTTCTCCGAATCACAGGCAGTTCCAGCTAATACCACAAAACAAATAAAAACCATCGCAGCCGGACCACAAAGCCAGTCTCCCATCACCCCGGATCAACTCAATACCGCAACTACACCTTCAAACCAGGGCAAGCCGCAGCCAGTAAGCGATGACGACATTAACCGCTTTACCAACACTATCGTGCTCATCAAGGACTTTTATGTGAAGCCGGTAGGTGACAAGTCACTCCTGGATGACGCCATTCGAGGCATGGTAAGCGGACTGGACCCACATTCTGAATATCTTGACGGAGATTCATATAAAACATTGTTGATGACCACCTCCGGCGAATTTGGCGGTGTAGGCATCGAAGTTACGCCGGAATACGGCATTCTCAAAATCGTCAGCCCCATGGATGATACCCCGGCTGCAAAAGCAGGGATAAAACCCGGTGATTACATTGTTGCTATCGATGGCAAACTGGTTAGCGAAATGTCATTGCAGGATGCCGTTGATAAAATGCGCGGCAAAGAAGGCTCACAAGTCGTGCTCACGATCCTTCGCAAGGGTGAGAAAACCCCGCTGACCTTTAAATTGACCCGCCAGATTATTCATATTGCCAGCGTGAAATCTAAAATGCTGGATAATGGTTTTGGCTACATTCGTCTGACACAATTTCAGGAACCAACTGCCAAACTCATGCGCGATGCCATTCTTGCCCTTAAACAGCAAAATCAGGGACAACTGAAAGGCCTTATTCTTGACCTGCGCAACAATCCTGGCGGATTGCTCGAGACCGCAGTACAAGTCGTCGATTCTTTCCTCGATGTGAAGAAACTGAATAACAAGTATAACGATGTAATCGTGTATACCGAAGGCAGACTGCCAGAAGCGCAGTACAGCGCCAAAGCCGATGGCACCGATATTCTGGATGGCGCACCCATGGTCGTGCTGATAAATAACGGCTCCGCTTCTGCTTCCGAGATCGTTGCCGGCGCCCTGCAGGATTATCGCCGCGCACTGATTGTTGGAACAACCAGCTTTGGTAAAGGCTCCGTACAAACCGTCATCCCGCTTGATAAAACACATGCGCTCAAACTCACTACTGCGCTTTATCACACTCCATCAGGGCGGATCATACAAAATGTCGGCATTATTCCAGATGTGCGGATTGAAGATTTGCAGGTAGTAAAAAACAAATCAGATGAAGATATCGCCATGATAGAACCCATCAAGGAATATCAGCTGAAAAATCATCTTCCCGGCGCCAATAACAATAATGACAACACCATGAATGCAAACGGTGTTGAAAATAACGATATTGGCCTCGCCAACCAGGATTTCCAGCTGTTTGAAGCGCTAAAGATCCTGCGCACCATGTATAGCCTGAATCATATTGCTACCAACTAACAGCCATCCACCATCAACGCGCGCTTCCGGAGCCAACAGGCTCCGGATTGACTTATGCTGCTTCGTGCTATACCAGCATGATTGCTTCAATTTCAATTTTCGCCGCCTTTGGCAGCGCTGAGACCTGAATGGTTGAACGTGCTGGATAGGGTTCCTTGAAAAAATTGGTCATGATTTCATTCACGACCGGAAAGTGTGCAAAGTCGGTCAGAAAAATAGTGAGCTTTACAATGTTATCAAAATTACCTCCCGCTGCCTTGCATACCTCCAGCATGTTGCGAAAAACCTGCTCCGTCTGCGCACTAATATCATCAGCTATCAGTGTCATCGTCTTTGGATCAAGCCCTATTTGACCTGAAAGATAAACCGTATTTCCGACATGAATGGCTTGAGAATAGGGACCGATGGCTTGAGGAGCAGATTGAGAATAAATTTTTTGCTTGTTCATGATGACGCCTTCTGTGAAATAATTTGATTTTTTTGCCTAAGGGTCTGCAGACCCTAATTACCGGCCAAGGCTATTTTATTCTGCTGCCTGATGAGAGTGCCAATAAAAATTGAGAGGTTTGCCAGCAAATAATAAAACGCAGCCAGCCCAACAGATGAAGGAACCAGCAAGGGGAAAATTGAACGCCAGTTATGCCGTAATATTAACACTGATATTTGCGGGTTGGCCGGGTTATACCAGCAAGGATAAGTCCTGCCGATGTCAAAACGCGACAATATTGCTTTCTGTTCTTCAAAATTCCTGCCAAATGACATATCCATTCCGTTGCCAGAAACCCAACGGTTGTACTGGACACCATTGACGTTATAACTAATTAGAAAGTCTGCCCGATACGCTTGCGCCAAATGACCGGCCGACTTGATCTGCTTGCTGATGAGAAAGCAGCTTGTTTGTGAATAGCTCTGAATTGCTTGCTTATCAGGAAGAAGATTACTGAAATAAATATATTTAATAGAAACTGCACACACGATGAGGACGATTAAAGATCCAGCTACGTGTATGATGCGACTTCCTGTCTGCAAAAAATACCCTTTCCACATAAAAATGGATGTTAGCGAAGGGCTGTTAAAATAGCAATTTTATTTTTTCCAGCAATATCTTGTTATTTCGCCGCTTCGGACTTGTCTGAGGATCCACAGCATTTGCATGACTCGTCGGATTTCTTGCAGCATATGCATTTCTTGCAGCAGCCAGAAATCAGATCATAAAACAATGCAACAAAGAACCCAAATACAAAGCCTTTCAATAAAGTTCCAAGTGCATGTATTGCCGCATCCTTATAAGTCGGGACAGGCATATGGAGCTGAACCATCATTGGCGGCACTCCATGATACATAATCCAGAATGATCCGATTAAAACACCTAATGCACCCGTGATGCCTAATGCTAACCCAAACGAGAAAGGACATAATTTCATGCTTCCGCATTTGCCACACGACATAGTAACCTCCCAGATTCCATTCTGTACTTAACCTTACATGTTAATTATAGGCCATATTATGATATTCGTATTTAAATGCAATTTCACGTGGCTAACTTATCCGGCGCAATCCATAATAATAAATAGTAGAATGTGACTTTCTGTTAAGTCTTTAAACCTGTTGACTGAGGCATCCGTGACCGAGTTCGAATCTTTAAGAGATGAGATAAATCAATATCTTACCCATGATCAAGTAGCGGAGATTGAGAGGGCTTACCGTTTCGCCAAAGATGCCCACGGCAGCCAAGCGCGCTATACCGGTGAACCGTATATCACACATCCATTAGCAGTTGCACAGATACTCGCACAAATGCGTATGGATCCTCAAACCATTATGGCTGCCATACTGCATGACGTGGTGGAAGATACGCCGGTCAAGCAATCTGATGTTATTGATAAATTCGGCAAAGAAGTGGCGGACCTGGTTGATGGCGTCACCAAACTGACCCAGATTCACTTTGAAAATTACGCACAGGCTCAAGCAGAAAATTTTCGGAAAATGGTCATGGCGATGGCCAGCGATATCCGTGTCATACTGGTAAAACTGGCTGACCGCTTGCACAATATGCGTACACTTTCAGGCCTTCCCCCGGAGAAACGCCGGCGTATCTCGCTGGAAACCCTAGAGATTTTCGCACCGATCGCAAACCGCCTCGGTATGCATGCCTTTCGTGTCGAACTCGAAGACCTCGGTTTTGCCTCACTTTATCCCATGCGCTACAAGGTTTTGAAAGATGCTGTCGCAAAAGCCCGAGGAAACCGTCAGGAAATTATCGACATGATCCATCATCAGATACGGGATGCGATCAAAAAGAATAATATTCCTTCAGCCACACTATCCGGCCGCGGCAAGCATCTGTATAGCATTTATAAAAAAATGCATGAAAAGCATTTGTCTTTTTCAGAAATCATGGATGTTTATGGATTCAGGATTATTGTTGACAAGGTAGATACCTGCTATCGGGTACTTGGCACACTGCATAATCTGTACAAACCCATTGCACAACGCTTCAAGGATTATATCGCGATCCCTAAATCCAACGGTTATCAGTCACTCCATACCACTTTATTCGGCCCCTACGGTGTTCCCATCGAAGTACAGATTCGTACGGAAGAGATGCATAAAATGGCCGAAAACGGCATCGCCGCGCATTGGCTTTATAAAACCGAGAAAAAAGTTTTTAACGAGGCACAATCGCGTGCAAGGGAATGGCTGAAAGGCATTCTGGAGATGGACAAGAGTTCAAAAAACTCGCTGGAATTTATTGAGAATGTAAAAATTGACCTCTTCCCTGATGAGGTATATGTATTTACTCCGAAAGGACAGATTATTGAATTACCTGCTGGAGCAACGCCGGTTGATTATGCCTATGCCATTCACTCTGATATCGGAAATACCTGTGTAGCAGTACGCCTGGACAAACGCCTGTCTCCGCTCAGCACACCGCTGATCAGCGGCCAGCAGGTTGAAATTATCACTGCGCCGGGCGCGAGGCCAAATTCCGCTTGGCTGAATTTTGTTGTCACCGGGAAAGCCCGCAGCAAGATCAAGCATTATCTGAAAAAACAGCAACGCGAAGAATCCATGGAGCTTGGCAAGCGTTTGGTAGAAAAAGCATTACATGCATATGGGCTGCAGCTTGATCAGGCTTCGGAGACCTTGCTCCAATCCATCGTCAATCATTCTCATCTGGAATCAGTCAATCATTTGTTTGAAGAAGTGGGCATTGGAAATCGTCCGGCACTGCTGGTTGCAAAACAGATTGCAAAGTCGCTGGGAGAATCCGTTAAAAAAGAAAGTACGGACACAACCGCTCATCACCCATTGGTAATCAAAGGCACGGAAGGACTCGTCATTACCTATGCGAAATGCTGCCGCCCGATACCTGGCGATCATATCGCCGGCCTGATCAGGGTTGGCCAGGGAATAGAAGTGCATATGGTGCACTGCCCCAACCTGGAACGTTATCACAACCAGCCGGATAAATATGTGACACTACTATGGGAAGATAAAATTGAAGGTGATTTCCCCGTTGATCTCAAAGTCGATCTTATCAACCGCCGCGGCAGTCTTGCATCATTGACGCTAGCCATTTCAGAAGCCGAATCCAATATTGAAAATATCCGCGCCCAGGAAAGTGACCGGCATCATTTCCATGTGGATATCACTATCTCGGTGCGCAATCGTTCGCATCTTGCCCGCATCCTGCGCAAGATCCGCAAACGCAAGGATGTGATTCGCGTCCTTCGCCACAAACCGCATCCAGAGTGGATACAATTGTAAA
>Ga0070740_10003344_pt1 | contig 17160 bp, 10 predicted proteins | sample Coa_R2_FD_67286 | JGI IMG/M metagenome (GOLD analysis project Ga0070740, IMG submission 67286) | Surface soil microbial communities from Centralia Pennsylvania, which are recovering from an underground coalmine fire - Coalmine... | ecosystem: Environmental > Terrestrial > Soil > Unclassified ... | reverse complement strand
CATCCGCCACGCGCTCACCGCTCCTCACCTGTCCCTGCAAGGCCGTCTGCGCATCTTGCGTGAGCGTCCCCTCCAACCCCCGCGCCGCCCCGTCAATGTCGCTCTGCTGAATCACGCTGTTCGGCTGCGCGTCACGCCCGCCGGTGAAAGCTGTGGTGTTTTTGACGACAATTTCATTGTTGGGAGCGCAACAGAATCCATCGATATCGAATTGTGGGATATTGCCACTGGCACCCGCATTGACTGCCATTCCTATGACTGTAGCCGTCGGAGGGTTAATCGCTGGCACAACTACTGGCCCCTGGAATGTGACTTCAATGCCGCTTGCTCCTTTGATTATGGTGGTTTGGAGTGTTACATCCATGCTTGTCTGGTTAATAAACGTCAACTGTCCGGTAGCGCGCGTAGCGGGGAGGGAGCCGGAGGCGTGGGCGGTGGCGCTTTGGGCGGGGGATGTCGTGGTGAGCAGGCGGGCGGGGACCTGGCGTTGGGCGGGATCGGGCGTGGCGGGGACGGCGGCGAACTGGTAGGAATTCTGCTCCAGACGGGCGCGCGGGATGATGGTGACGACGGCGGGGGAAGCGCCGAAGAGACGCAGCGGCGAGCCGGGCAGGCTGGTCGCGAGCAGGGCCGCGCCGAGCAGCACGACCAGGCCGAGCAGCATGAGCGGACGCGACAGCTTGAGGGCGCGCGGAGGGCGAGCGCCGCCATTGCGCGCGGTGCGCAGGGCTGCGGCTGGCTGCTGCGCGTCCGCGCGGGGATACGCCTGCGGACGCCGCCGCTTGGCCGCGCCGTCGTGGGCAACGGAGGTGAATGGCAGGCTTCCCGCTCTCTGCCTGGGCGCGGAACCTGGACGCGGGACGGCGCGGCGGCTCCCTGCACGCGTGCGCGCCGCGCGGGGATCGGTGTCCGGCGGGCGGGCCGGGCGCGCAGTCTCATCAGCAACCTGCTGCCCGCCAGCGTCTCCCGTTGCACGTAGCGGCGCTGCTCGCCAGCGCCACCCAAGCGCGCCGGGATTGGAGGTTCCCGCGCGCGCCTCGTCCGGCGGATTGAGCGCAGAGGCGCGGCGCGGGATACGTGACGGGGTATCCCGTTCGTCCTCCTCCACCTCCACATTCCACAACTCCTCCACTGCAAGCGCATCACCCACCGACTCCCTCTCTCCTCCTGCATCCACCTCAAGCGCATCGTCCGCCGGTTCTACCTTCCACAACTCCTCCATCGCAAGCGCATCGTCCGCCGGCTCCTCTGGATTGCTCGAAGCGCCGAGCGGCTCCCGCGCGCGCACCTGGCTAGACTTCAGCGGGCCGGCCTCGCGTGCGGCGCGCGTGGAGGGTTCGGTAACGCTGCTAGTGGGCCAGGTCTGGCCATCGCGCAGCCAGGACTCGCGCGAGAGGAAGGGATAGGTCTGCGCGACGGCGGTAAGCGCCTGCTCGATGGCCTGCCAGAACGCGCGGGCGGAGGGATAGCGTTCGGCGGGCGCATTGTGTAGGGCGCGCAGGATGGGCGCGTCGAGTTCGGGCGGGAGATTGGGATTGAGCCGGCTGGGACGCACGGGCGGAGGCGCATCCTGCACGCGCGGGAGGTCCTGAAGCTGGCGGCGAAAAGGCAGGCGGCCCGTGCAAAGCTGATAGAGAATCACGCCGAGCGCAAAGATATCGCAGGCGGGCGAAATCTCCCCGGCGAACTGTTCGGGAGCCATATAGCCCAGCGTGCCGCCGCGCGCGAAGGTATAGTGCGAGGCGTCCACCTGCACGGCCAGGCCGAAATCGCTCAGCACCACCTGCTCGGGACCCGTCGCGGGCCGCCGGAAGAGGATATTCAAGGGCTTAAGGTCGCGATGCACCACGCCGTGTTCGTGGGCATACTGCACAGCGTCGCAGAGCTGGCGAAAGAGCGCAAAGCTGGCCGAGAGAGGAAACGGACTGCCGGGCGTCAGACGCTTCTGCAGATCGCCGCCGGAGGCGTACTCCATCACAAAATAAAAGAGCAGCGCGCCGTGAGCGGGATCGAGCAGCTCAATCTGCATCGTATCATAGACGCGCAGGATATGGGGATGCCGCCAGTGAACAATCTGGGCCGCCTCCTTCATAAAACGGTTCAGCGACTCCTGGTCCAGATCGTCGGCCTTCAACATCTTCAGCGCCACGCGGCGACCCTCGCGCTCATCCCAGGCCAGGCAGACCTCCGCCATGCCGCCGCTGCCCAGGTGGCCATCCAGGCGGTAGCGCCGGCCCAGCCGCTCGATCGCGTGCCCGTGATACCAGAACTGCATGCGCCGTCCCCTCATTTTCGCGAATCTCGCCAGATGCAGACAGATTTCCCCAATCCTGCCATAAAGAGTATGGAATCAGAAAATAGGAAAATGCAAGATATCTCGTAAATAGGGGACCGGCGTACTAAAAAAACCGGGCGTGGGTCGCAGCGAGCGCGCAGATTCTGTGAGTTTTCCAGCCGTTCTGGCATACATACATAGAGAACCAAATCCCGCATGTCCAGGGCTGTAACTTTTGGCCAGGAAAAACCCTTCTATTTAATAGAGATGAGAAATAGTATCCTGAAGAATCGAGCACAGCCGACGGGGCGACGATGGCGCGAGGCACGCAAAGCGGCAGGATGCACGCAAGGCGGCAGGACGCACACAAAGCGGCAGGACGCACGCAAGGGGCGTCCCTACTATGGACGGGGGTTGGTGGTGGTTGTATGTGTTTCGCGTAAAAACGACGTAAACTTGCCTGGGTGGGATGGATCAGCGGGCCGACCTGGCGTTGGGGTACGTGTAAAACGTCTCCACGCGCCAAACCCCCGTCCATAGTAGGGACGCTGCTTGTCCGCGTCCTGCATACTTACGCACCTAACGTGTGGGAATGTTTGTCCGCGTCCTGCATACTTACGCACCTAACGTGTGGGAATGCTTGTCCGCGTCCTGCATACTTACGCACCTAACGTGTGGGAATGCTTGTCCGCGTCCTGCATACTTACGCAACAAACGTGTGGGGATGCTTGTCCGCGTCCTGTATGCTCGTCGATAAACATACATTTTTAGAAAGAGGTTTCGATGGCACGTTCTGCACAGACGCCACCGCGCCAGGAAAGCCGTATTGCCGCGACGATCGTTCTGGCATGGTGGCAGTTGCGTCTGACCTGGCGTCTGCTGATCGTAGCCGGGTTCGGGGTTGTGACCGCCGTCATCCTGGTTTGCACGGTGCCGCTCTACTCCCAGGTTGCCATGAGCGCGGGCCTGAGGGACGCACTGAACACGCCTGAAAATTCCTCCATCATTATTCACAGCGTCGCGCACCTGATCTCGCAATCCGCCACGCAGAAGGTATCGCAGCAGATACAGCAAGAGATGCAGCAAAACCTGGGGCCATTCCTGGGCGGCTCGCAGTTCTCGGTGCAGAGTCCGGGCCTGCAAGTGGACGAGCGCAGCCAGATTCAACTGATCGGCTGGCCGCTGAACGGTGCGGAGGTCAGGCAGCACCTCAAGGGCATCGTCGCGGGGAGCCTGCCGGGCGACCAGGCGGGCGTGCTGGAGGTCGCAATCACCCCCGAAGCCGCGCAGGCCATGCATCTCAGCGTTGGCGCAACCATCAGCGTCCCCATGCCGTTTGTGAACGGCCAGGACGTGCAGGTGCTCTACCCGCTGCCCTTGCGTATCACCGGCATCTTCGAGCCTGGGCCGGCGAGCGATCCCTACTGGCACGGCATCAGCTTCGCCAGCCAGGCGCAGGGCGGGCAGAGCGCGCTCTATCCCGCGCTCGTCTCCAACGCCAGCTATCTAAGCCTGCTCGACCACGCCTCGCAAGTGGTCAGCCAGGGGAACGCGCAGAGCGGGGCCAGCTTCGAGACGCCGAGCGACCTCTACTGGTACTACAACCTCGCCATCGACCGGCTCGACAGCAACCAGCTTGACGACCTCAACAACGGGCTGAACAACCTGCTGGTCAGCGTCACCAACCAGCCGGTGATCCAGCCGTTTGTTGATAAAACCAGTTCCAGCGGACCCGACAGCGTAATCAGCAGCTATCTCGATCGCATCGCCGTCGCGCGCATACCGCTGCTCAGCCTGGCCTATTTAATCGCCGGACTGATGCTCTTTTTCGTCAGCCTGATGACCGACCTGCTGGTGGATCGCCAGTCTGAGGCCATCGCCGTGCTGCGCAGTCGCGGGGCCAGTCGCGAGCAAATCTTCAGCTCGCTCATCATCCAGAGCGTAGGCGTAGGCATCATCGCCTTCATCGTCGGGCCGCTGATCTCCGTCGCGCTGGCATATGGACTGACGCTCTTCTCCCTTCCGGCGAGCGAGCGGGGAGCGCTCAACGTCATCCTGGACGACCCCTTCTCGTCCGCGCTCAGCCTCTATCTAGCCTCGCTAGGAACCGTCATCGTCTCAGTGCTCGCAATGATCTTCGCCATCAACCGGGCCGCGCGCATGGACGTGCTGGCGCTGCGCAGAGAAGCGGCGCGCACGACGCGCGGGCCGGCCTGGCTGCGCATGGGCCTGGACATCCTCGCCGGCGTCATCGCGCTGACCGGCTACGGCTTCTCCGTCTACATCACCAGTCCCGGCGTGCTCGACGCGCGCACGCGTGTGCTCTTGCTGCCGCCGATGACGCTGGTCGGGGCAGTCTTCCTGCTGCTGGGCTGCATGCTGCTCTTCCTGAGAATCTTCCCCTTCCTGCTCGAGGGCCTCTCGAAGCTGGCGCTGCGCGCGCGGGGCGTAGCCTCCATGCTCGCAGTCGCGCAGATGGCGCGCGCGCCCCGTCAAGCGCTGAGAATGACGCTGCTGCTGGCCCTGGCGGTCGCCTTCGGCATCTTCAGCCTGGTCTTCAGCGCCTCGCAGGCCCAGCGCATCCCGACGGTGGCCGGCTACCAGATCGGGGCCGACCTGAGCGGCGCATATCCCAACGCGGCGGCCCTGCGTAACCTCTCGCTGGATCAGCAGGAGGCGGCCTTCACCAGCATTCCGGGCGTCACCTCCGCGACCGTCGGCTACACCTCCTCGACGCGCGGGGCTGAGAGCGGCGCGGACGTCTCGATCGAACTGCGCGCCGTCGATGCCGCGACCTTCGCCCACACGGCAATCTGGGACGCGCAAGATGCGAGCGAGCCCTTGAGCGAACTGATGGAGCAACTGGTGGGCCAGCGCGCGGACGCCATCGCCCAGGGACTTGTGCCGGCGATCGTCGATGCCGCCGCCTGGAAAGCGCTCAGCCTCTCGCCCGGCGCGACCTTCTCCCTGAGCGACTTCAACGGCACGGTCAATTTTATCGCCCTCGCCGAGGTCAACCGCATCCCCACGATCAGCGACAGCGCCAGCGCCAGCGGGACCAACGATTACGTCGCGAACGGCGGCGTGCTGGTTGACTTTTCCACCTACCAGGCCCTGCTTAAAACGAACGCCCAGACAACCCTCCTGCCCACGACCGTCTGGCTGAGCATCCAGCACGACGCGACCGCCCACAGGAACGTGCTGGCCGCGCTCTCCTCCGGGGCGCTGCGCCTGAACGACATCAACGATCGGCAGGCGCAGGAGGACGCGATGGCGCATGATCCGCTCTACCTGGCGCTGCTCGGCGTGCTGCTGCTCGGCACCGCCACCGCCCTGCTGCTGGGCCTGCTGGGCAACCTGACCGTCTCATGGCTCAGCGCGCGCAGCCGGCTCATCAACTTTGCCGTCATGCGCGCATTGGGCACCGCGCCGCGCCAGATCGCCAGCATCCTGACCTACGAGCAAATCATCGTCTACGCCACCGCGATCGGCCTGGGCGTGGCCTTTGGCATCTTGCTCTCGTTTCTCATCCTGCCCGCCTTCATCTTCACCTCATCCATAGGCAACGCGATTGGAGGGACGGGACTGTTTTATGTCACCCAGGGCGTCCCGCCGATTCAGATGGTCATCCCCGGCGTGTTGATCGCCCTGGCCGTCGGCCTGCTGGTCGCCATCTGCATCGTCGCCCTGGGCATGATGGTGCGCGTCGTCTCGCGGCCAGCCCTGAGCAGCACGCTGCGTTTGAATAGCGATTAAATACTTCTATCGCCGAAACAAGGAGTACATATGCCGGAAAGCATTGTGACATGCGATAATCTTGTAAAAATCTATAAAGTGGCTGATCTGGAGGTTGTAGCCTTGCAGGGATTGGATCTGGAGGTTGTGCCCGGCGAGATGATGGCGATTGTCGGCGCGTCTGGCTCGGGCAAGAGCACGCTGCTGAACATTCTGAGCGGGCTGGACGTGCCCAGCGCGGGGCGTTGTATCGTCGATGGGAACGACCTGACGCGCTTGAGCGAGGCGCAGAGGATCGCCTACCGCCGGCACGTCGTCGGGCACATCTGGCAGCAGAGCGGGCGCAACCTGCTGCCGGAACTGAGCGTCGCGGCCAACGTCGAGCTGCCCCAACTGCTCGGCGGCGTCAAATCCAGCAAGCGCACGCGCCACGCCGAAGAGTTGCTGGAGCTGGTCGGACTTAAGGGCTACGGCAAAAAGAAGCCCGGCCAACTCTCAGGAGGCGAGCAGCAGCGCGTCGCCGTCGCCGTCGCCATCGCCAACGAGCCAACCCTGCTGCTGGCCGACGAGCCGACCGGCGAACTGGACTCCGTGACCGCCAGCGAGATCTTCAAGCTGCTGCGCTCGCTCAATCAACAGCTCGGGCTGACCATCATCACCGTCACGCACGACGTGGCGATCGCAGCGGTCATGGACCGCACCATCGCCATTCGCGACGGGCGCACCAGCACCGAGACCGTGCGGCGCGAGGAGCCGCTGGAGGCGGTAGACGAATACATGGCGCGGGCCAGCGCGGTCATCGGCCTCTCCAGCGAGACGCACCGCGAATCCGTGCTCATCGACCGCGTGGGACGCCTGCAACTGCCAAAGGAGGCCCTGGACAGCATCGACTTCCGGGGACGCGCCGAGGTGCGCATCATGGAGGATCACGTCGAGCTCTGGCCGCTGGGCGCGCTGGTCGCCGGGAACAGCAGCAACAAAGCAGATACGAGCAAGAACTAGAGATAGATGCGAGATAACTTGAAGGAGCATTATTTATGACACAACAGGCGATAGCGACGGCCATTGTCGAAGCGAATAGGATCACGCGGGACTTCAAAAGCGGCGGGGGCGTCGTACACGCGCTGCGCGGGGTGTCCCTGCGCATCCTGCCGGGAGAGTTTGTGGCCCTGCGCGGGCGTTCCGGCTCAGGCAAAACCACCCTTTTGAACATCCTGATCGGGCTGGACGATCCCACCAGTGGCAACGTCATCGTGCTGGGGCGCGAGCTGGCGAAGATGAGCGAGACCGAGCGGGCGCACCTGCGCAGCCACAGCGTCGGCATGATGTTCCAGAACGCGCACCTCTTCCCCTCGCTGACCGCGCAGGAGAACGTCGAGATCCCCCTGCGGCTGATGCGCATGGACCCGGCGCAGCGCACCAAAAAAGCGCGCGAGGCGTTAGAGCGCGTTCACCTGGGGCCGCGTGCGCACCATCGCGGTCTGGAGCTCTCAGGCGGCGAGCAGCAGCGCGTCGCCCTGGCGCGCGCCCTGGTGCATGAGCCGCAATTCATCGTCGCCGACGAGCCGACGGGCAACCTGGATTCCATGACCGGGCGCGATATCACCGCGCTGCTGCGCGAGATCACCCACAGCACTAATATCGGCATGCTGATCGCCACGCACGACATGACCGTTGTCAACGCTGCCGACCGCGTGCTACAGATCAACGACGGCCTGGTTAGCGAGGAGTAAGAGAGACATGGCACAGGCGACGAGGCCCCGGCCGGTGGGACCGGGCCAGACACCACCACCCCGGCGCACGCGCAGAGGACCCCGCTCGACGTTCGCCTCGATGGCCACGCTCGCGCGCTGGCAACTGCGACCGACGGGGCGTCTGCTCGTCCTCATCGGCCTGGGCTTGCTGACCGCTGTCGTGCTGGTCTGCGCCATCCCGCTCTACGTGCAGGTCTCCCTGAGCGCGGGCATCCGGCACGCGCTGGAGGCGAACCCGCAAAATCTCGCCCTCACCGTCCACGCCAACAGCCAGTTGTTCGATACAGGCAGAACCTCAGGGGTTCAGTCTCAGGTAGATTCTCTGGTGCAGGAGAATCTGGGAGCAAACGTGGTGCTCCCGTCCGCTTTCTCGATCCAGTTTGGGAGCATCCCTTACTCGCAAACCGCCGCCTTTCGTATCGTGGGGACAGACATGGGGCGGGCGGCTCGCCACGTGAAGCTCCTCAAGGGACGGTTGCCCGCTTCTACCAGCAAAAACACCATCGAAATGGCGACCACGGCGGAGGATCAGCGCCTGCTCGGCCTTCCGCTGGGCAAGACCGTCTCGTTCACCTTCCCGGTCAACACCGATCAACCTCACCCGCTCTCCCCGCCGCCAATCCTGCATTTTCAACTGGTTGGCATCATCGCCCCGCCCGATCCCACCGACACCTTCTGGCATGGCGAGGACCTCGCGTCGAGCATCATGGCCAGCGGCGCATCTCTCCTCAAGACGGTGCCCATGCTGGCCTCCAATGCCGAAGTAGCGAACATGCTGGAAGCGATCACCGCCCGGCTTTCTCAGAACGCATCTTACGGCATACCGGTAGACCTCTACTGGTATTATCCATTTGACTTTTCGCATCTCGACATCAACGACCTGGCGGACCTGACTACCAGTCTGAATGCCATGCTGACCACCATCTCAAACAACCCGATCGACCAGCCCTTTGTCAATGCGACCACCGCCAGCGGACCCCTCAACGTCCTGCAGGACTATAGCAATCGCATCACCGTCCTCCAACTGCCGACCTCCTGCCTGGCCTACCTGATTGCTGGCCTGGTTCTCTTCTTCGCCCTGCTGCTGATCGAGGTGCTGGTTGAGCGGCAACTTGAGGCCATCGCCCTGCTGCGCAGCCGGGGAGCCAGTCGCAGACAGATTTTCGGTGCCTTGCTGGGACAGAGCGTCGGTCTGGGCCTTTTCGCCTTCATCGCGGGGCCGCTGCTGGCGATTGCGGCAGTCGTCCTCCTGGCGAACTTCGTCCTCACGGCGGACAACCGGGGCGCGCTCAACGTCATCACGACGAAGCCCTTGCAAGTTGCGCAGGGCCAGATCCAGCGCGATCTGATCGTCGTGGGCATCGCAGTGCTTGGCACAGGCTTCGCCATCTGGCGCGTCCTGCGCTCGAACGTACTCGTCATGCGGCAGGAGAGCGCGCGTTCCACGCAGCGTCCCCTCTGGATGCGCTGGCGGCTAGACCTGCTGGCCGCTATGGCCGCGCTGGCCGGCTTTGGCTTCTCGCTCTACATTCAGAGTCCGGGCGTGTTGGACGTGCGCACGCGCACGCTGATCCTGCCGGTCACGTCGCTGGTAGGCGTGCTCTTCCTGCTGCTGGGCGGCCTGTTGCTGCTGTTACGCGGACTGCCGGTGCTGTTACGCTGGTCGGAGCGGCTGGCGGCGCGCACCCGGGGAGCGGCTCCGGTGCTGGCAATGGCGCAGATCGCGCGCGCGCCGCGCCAGCCCTTGCGCACCACCCTGCTCTTCGCCCTCGCGGTCGCCTTCGCCCTCTTCGCCGTCATCTTCAGCCAGACGCAGGCGCAGCGCATCGACGACATGACCCTCTTTCAGGCGGGCGCGGACTTCAGCGGGACCCTCCCGGACACCTTGCAGGGCGAAGATCTGAATTCGCAGATCGCCTTCTACCGCTCGATCAAGGGAGTCACCTCGGTGACGCTGGGAACCTCGACCTTCATGGACGGCGGCAGCGACCGCAGCATCGCTATTCTGCTGGAGGCAGTAACCAGCGACAACTACGCCAGCACCGTCGCGTGGCCCGCGCAAAACAGCGCGCAGCCGGAGAGCGCGCTGCTGGCGACCCTGTACAAACAGCAGGCCACGGCGGCGAGCAAGAATGTCATCCCGGCGATCCTCGACGACGCGGCGGCCCAAGCGCTGGGCGTCGCCCAGGGACAGCAATTTGTGCTCTCCGACTTTCACGGACCGATCAACTTCGTCGCAGTCGCCATCGTGCATGCCCTGCCCACGATCTATGACAGCGCCACCAGCACCGGATCAGACGCCTCGGTGCCGCGCGGAGGCGTGCTGGTCGATTTCCAGACCTACAGCCAGATAGAGGCAAACGCGAACCAGCCGGGCATCGAGACCAGCCAGGTCTGGGTGCGCGCCGACCCGGCGGACCTGGCGAACGTGCGCAGCGTGCTGTTTCAAGGAACATACGCGTTAGAAAACGGCCTGGACCGGCGGGCGCTGGCGCAAAACCTGGCGACCGACCCGCTCTATCGAACCATCGTCGGCATCCTGGCGCTGGGAGCAATCATCGCGCTGCTGCTCGGCCTGGTGGGCAACCTGCTGGTCGCCTGGTGGAACGCGCGCAGCCGGCGCGTCAGCTTCGCCCTGCTGCGCGCGCTGGGCTGTGCGCCGGGGCAGGTCGCGAGCGTGCTCCTGTGGGAGCAGGGCGTCGTCTATAGCGTCGGGCTTGTGCTAGGCGTCGTCCTGGGCCTCGTCTTCGCGCTGACCATCCTGCCGGCCTTCATCTTCTCGCCCGTCACCAGCGTTGGCTCAATCGAAACCTTCTATGTCGCGCAGAGCCTGCCGCCGGTGCAGGTGGCCATCCCCGTCCTCTCCCTGCTCGTCCTGCTGGCCGGGCTGGTCGTCATCTGCACCCTCGCCCTGCTGCTCATGCTGCGCGTCATCGTCCGTCCGCAGATCGGGCAGGCGCTGCGCCTGGATGAGGATTAATAGAGAAATCGCCGGGCATGGGATTGCTACACATGCCCAAACACCATGCCCAGCGCGTAGGTAATCACCGCCTCGATCGCGCCGACCACCGTCATCTCAGTGCCGCTGCCGATCCAGGAGCGCCCGGTGACGAGAGTTTTGGCCGCGCCGACCGCGAAGTGGGCCACCAGGCTGATCCCGGCAGCCGCGAGGATCGCCGGGATGCCGCTGAGGAAGAAGAAAGGAATGATCGGGATAAACGCCCCCAGGCCGGTCGAAATCATCGCGGAGAGCGCGGAGGTCCAGGGATTGGGGAAGCTCTCCTCCGAGAGGCCCAGTTCTTCGTGCGCCATCGTGCGCAGAAACTGCTCCGGCTGCTCCGCGAGGCGAGTCGCCAGCAGATGCGCCTCCTCCTCGCTAAAGCCTTTCAGCTGGTACATCAGCGAAAGCTCCTCGCGCTCCTCCTCCGGGTCCTCCTCGATCTCGCCGCGCTCGCGGGCAATCTCCGCCTCGTAGACCTCGCGCTCGCTCTTCGTCGCCAGGTACGCGCCGGAGCCCATCGAGAGCGCGCTGGCCAGCATACCCGCCAGGCCGCTAATCAGCACGATATGGCTGGCCGAGCCGGTCGCGCCCGCCACGCCGCTGACAATGCCGAAGACCGCGCCCAGGCCATCGTTCGCGCCATAGATCGCATCGCCCAGCCAGCCGCCGCCGCGTTTGTGCCAGCGTTCGCGGCGCAGCATCACATCGAGCATGCCCTGCGTGCCGATCGGCTTGATAATCTCGCGAATCACGCGCCCGTGACTCTCCTCCTCGCGTCTCACCTCGCGCAGCATCTGCTGAGCCTCCAGATCGTTAATCGCGCGGGCCTGGGACTCGTAGCGCGCGATATCGCGGTCCTCCTCGCCCTCCATGTGGCGCAGAGCCGCCTCCGTGCCGACCTGGCGACGCATCCAGCCCTTGAGACGCATGCGCCAGGTGCGCCTCTCCTGGGGAAGCGGCGCGCCCAACTCGACCAGTTTGCGCTCCCACTTCTGCGCGTGCCGCTCCTCCGCCTCCGCCATCTTCAGCAGCACGCGCCGCCGGCCCTGATCCTTCTCGCGCGCGGCCAGGTCGCGATACGTGCGCATACCCTCGACCTCGCGCTGCCAGTTCTGGTTCAGCGCCTCAATCAACTCGCGCTTCGTGGACTCCTGCAAGGGCGTGCTTGCAGACGCCCCGCTATTTTTCTCTATACTCATGCCTTCCTCCTCGCCTGACAATGCTCGCAACGGCCATAAATGCGCACCTCATGGGAGGCCAGCTCAAGGCCGGCCGCGCGCGCCGCCGCCTCCAGTGCCGTGCGCGGCAGCTCAATCTCCAGCGGCAGATCCAGCAGCGCCCCGCAGACCGTGCAGAGCGCGTGATCGTGGCGGTCCGCGCGCCCATCGTAGCGCACCCGCTCGCCCTCGTAGCCCCACACCCGGATCATCCCCTGGCGCGTCAACTGGTGGAGAATGCGATAGACCGTCGCCAGGCCGATCCCCGGTCGCACCAGGCGCACCGCATCATGGACCTCCTGAGCCGTCGGGTGGCTCGCGCTCTCCCGCACCGCCGCCAGCACCGCCCGCGCATTCGCGTTCAGTAATTCATCCATCGCTGAATCCGTTCTCTCTTAGGGTATACTAAGAATGATAATCATTCTCACTTCGAGATAGGGATAGTGTACGGCATAGGAGAGGAAGAGTCAAGGCAAGGGAAAAAGAAAGACATTGAGACGGCGGCGGTCAGTCTGGTTGACGCCCTGCAATGGAAGGTGTTAGAATATATCCTAGTGAATAAGTCGGATTAATTTCGTACTGCATTGCACACCTTGGTCAGGCCCGGCGAGGCAACCATCTTCTTCCGATTTGACGAGCGGATGCTTTCGTTTCTTATGTCAAATGGGGGGCAGGAGGGGACCAGAGACGCAAGGAGGAACCATGATGTTACGCGTATCGACAAAAGGAGAATATGGAGTTCGGATCATGGTTGATCTGGCGCGTCACTATGGTGGGCGCCCGCGCTCGCTCACCGATATCGCGCAAGCAGAATCGCTGCCCCTGGCATACCTGGAGCAGTTGGTCAAGCTCTTACGTGAGTCGGAGCCGCCGCTGGTGGCCAGCACGCGCGGGGCGCACGGCGGATACCGGCTCAGCCGCGCCCCGGAGGAGATCACGATGGGAGAGATCGTGCGGGTGCTGGAGGGACCGATCGCGCCGATGATCTGCGCGACCGAAGGGGAGATGACGCAGATTTGCGGCTACCTGGAAGCCTGCAAGACCAAGTATCTCTGGGCCAAAGTGCGCGACGCGGTTGCGCATACACTTGATACGATGACGCTGGCCGATCTGTTGGGAGCAACAGAGGCCGAAGCAATCGCTCCCCAGCGCTTCATCGCCATCTCAGACATTCACGTCGCCAACACGGCTGCGAACTAAGCGGCGGGCGCGAGAGCCGCCGCTCCATGCACAGCAAGGTACGTCAAGGTACGTCTATGAATGGAGCAGCGCCCCTTGCGCGCGCTGTGGTTGGAATAAAATAGGAGGACGTTTTTTTAGGAATGGCATCAGAACTGATCATTAAAAACCTACATGCCAATATCGAGGGAAAGCCAATTTTGCGTGGTGTGGACCTGATTGTGAAGCAGGGAGAGATTCACGCGTTGATGGGTCCGAACGGCTCCGGGAAAAGCACCCTGGCCAACGTTATTATGGGCAACCCGAAATATGAAGTCACCGACGGCGAAATCTGGTTCAAGGGCGAGAATATTCTGGAGTATTCCCCCGACCGGCGCGCCCGCATGCGCCTCTTCCTCGCCTTCCAGTATCCCATGTCGATCCCCGGCGTGAGCGTGGCGAACTTTCTGCGCCGCTCGCTCGAAGCCGTGCGCGAGGGCAATAAGCCGCTGGAAGAGGGCGAGAATCCCAGCGGCAGGGCGACGAAGCGGCGCAGCATTCCCCCCGGCGAGTTCCGCAAGCTCCTGCAAGAGAAAATGCGTCTGCTCAAGGTCGATAATAGCTTTATTAACCGCTCAATCAACGACGGCTTCTCCGGCGGCGAGAAGAAGCGGGCAGAAATTCTACAGATGGCCCTGCTGGAGCCGGAGGTTGCCGTGATGGACGAGACCGATTCGGGCCTGGACATCGACGCGCTCAAGATCGTCGCCGAGAGCGTCAACGCGCTAACCGGTCCCAACCTGGGCATTTTGCTAATCACACACTACCAGCGCATCCTGAACTATATCACCCCCGACTTCGTGCATGTCATGTTCAACGGGCGCATCGTCAAGTCCGGCGGCAAAGAGCTAGCTGTAGAGCTGGAGGAGAAGGGCTACGAGTGGCTCAAGCCGGTCGAGGAGGAGAACGGGGAGGCAGCCCATGCCTGAGACACTGCTCAGCGGTTTTTCCCGCAGCGCGGTGGAGGAGCTTTCGCGGCGCAAGGGCGAGCCAGATTGGATGCTCCAGAAGCGCCTGCAAGCCTGGGAAACCTTTGAGAATACCCCCGCACCGCTGGGCCGCAGGGGAGACCTGGGCACGTTGCGCATGCTCTCAAATTTCAAGTTCCAGGAACTCAAGCCCGCAGGCTTCACGGAGGGGAACGGCTCGCAGCCCGCGTTGACTGCGCAGGACCTGGTCACGCAGCGCTCCGGCCTGGTCGTTCAGCGCAACGGCTCAGTCGTGCGCGTTGAGCTGGCCGATGAACTGAAGCAGCAGGGCGTGATTCTCAGCGACCTGGAGAGCGCCGTGCGCGAGCATCCCGAGCTGGTTCAGCAGCACTTTATGACCACCTGCGTGCCGGTAGAGAGCGATAAATACACAGCCCTGCACGCCGCGTTCTGGAGCGGCGGCCTCTTCCTCTACGTGCCGCAGGGCATCGAGATCGAAGCTCCGATCCTCACGCAGATCTGGATCGACGAGGCCGGCGGCGCCTTCTTCGCGCCAACGCTGGTCATCGCGGACGAGCAGAGCAGCGTGCGCTTTGTGCAGGAGCTGGATTCCTCGTATGAGGGCGAGCGCGCCTCGCTGCTTCACAGCGTAGTCGAGGTGTACGCAAAGAGCGCGGCCCGCGTCGAGTTCAGCAACTTGCAGGATCTCGGCCAGAACGTCTGGCACATCACCCACAAAAACGCAGTCCATGAGAAGGATGGCAGCACCACCTGGGTGCTGGCCGACCTGGGCAGCAAGGTCATGTTCTCGAACATCGGGGTGGACCTGCGCGGCGATGGCACCGCCGGCGAGCTGGTGGGCGTGTTCTTCACCGACCACGACCAGCGCTACGTCATCAAAACGCTCTCGCACCACAACGCCCTGAACACCAACGCAGAGACGCTGGTGCATGGCGTGCTGACCGACGCGGCGCGCGTGGAGTTCGATGGCATGATTCGCATCGAGCCGGGCGCGCAGTACACAGCCTCGTTCCTCTCGGATCACACTCTGCTGCTGAGCAACGAGTGCCGCGCGGAGTCGATTCCGGGCCTGGAGATCGGCGCGAACGAGGTCAGCGCCAGCCACGGCGCGACCACCGGCAAGATCGACGAGGAGCAGCTCTTCTACCTGATGGTGCGCGGCATCCCGCGCGACGAGGCCGAGCGCATCATCGTGCAGGGCTTCTTCGAGCCGGTTCTGCAGCGCGTCCCCCTGGAAAATCTGCGCATCCGCCTGCGCCGCAGCATCATCCAGCGCATGCGCGGCTCTTACGAGAGCGAGGCCGATACCTGGGTGGACGCCCAGGAGCGCTGGGAGATCGAGGGCGTGGATGAGTACGCGGTCTCGCTCGATAGCTCGACCGCGAGCGATGAAGAGATTAAGCTAACCGAGTATTAGGATAATGCGGGACGCGCATACACGCACGCGTCCCGCATTATCCTGATATTCAGTTATTGAATATAAAGAGAGATCAGGTGCATTATGTTAGCGTCCGAGAACAGAACGACGGCGAGACGCAGCGCCGCAGAGATTCGCCAGGACTTTCCGATCCTGGCCCGCCAGGTGCATGGCAAGCCGCTGGTATATCTTGACAGCACAGCCAGTTCGCAGAAGCCGCTCGCGGTGATCGAGGCGATGAGCGAGTATTATCGCCTGTACCACGCCAATGTGCATCGCGGCGTCTACGAGATCAGCGAGGAGGCCACGGCGCGCATGGAGAAGGCGCGGGTGAAGGTTGCGCGCTTTCTCAATGCCCGGCAGAGCAAACAGATTATCTTCACGCGCAACACCAGCGAGAGCATCAACCTGGTCGCCTACGCCTGGGGCGGCGCGCACATCCACGCGGGCGACCTGATCGTGCTGACGGAGATGGAGCATCACAGCAACCTGGTGCCCTGGCAGTTGCTCGCCCAGCGCACCGGCGCGCGCCTGGAGTTTATCCCGGTCAGCGACGACGGCCTGCTGCGCCTGGATGTCTACGAGAAACTGCTGGAGCAGCAGCCAAAGCTGGTTGCGTTTGCCCATATGTCGAATGTGCTTGGCACCATCACCCCGGCGCGCGAGATTATTGCACAGGCGCACGCCGCCGGCGCGCTTGCTCTGGTGGACGCCGCGCAGAGCGTGCCACACCTGCCGGTCGATGTGCAGGAACTGGACGCCGATTTTCTCTGCTTCAGCGGACACAAGATGCTGGGACCGACAGGCATTGGCGTGCTCTACGGCAAACGCGAGATCCTGGAGGAGATGCCCCCGTTTATGGGCGGCGGCGATATGATCCGCACGGTCCACCTGCGCGAGTCCACCTGGAACGATCTGCCCTGGAAATTTGAGGCGGGCACGCCGGCCATCGCGGAGTCGATCGGCCTGGGCGCGGCTGTGGACTACCTGAGCGCGCTAGGCATGGAGGAGGTTCACCGCCTTGAGCAAGAGATCACAGCCTACGCGATGGAGCAACTCTCCACAGTGCCCGGCCTGACGATCTACGGTCCCCCGGCGGATCAGCGGGGAGGCGTCGTCTCCTTCACCCTGGCCGACATTCACCCGCACGACCTGGCCTCGATTCTCGATCAGGAGATGGGCGTGGCCATCCGCGCCGGCCACCACTGCGCGCAGCCGCTGATGGAACGCTACGGCCTGGCCGCCACAGCTCGCGCGAGCTTCTATATCTATACCATCCCGGCGGATATCGACACCCTGGTCAGAGGTCTGCATAAGGCGCTGGAGATTTTTCAATTGTGAACAAGCAGAGTGGTTAATCAGTGCTGGCCCGCATGGCGAGCTGGACGCGGACAAGCTGGACGCGGGCATGCAGCGTCCGATTGGTATGTATGGAAGAGCCAGATTAAGTGCGTGAACGGGCAGGGACGCGGGCAGGCAGCGTCCAATATGCATCAAGCGAAGGATCAGGCACGTTGGCTGCGTAAGATTGCAGGACGCACACAAGGGGCGTCCAATATGCATCAAGCGAAGGATCAGGCACGTTGGGTGCGT
>Ga0070740_10003343_pt1 | contig 17160 bp, 24 predicted proteins | sample Coa_R2_FD_67286 | JGI IMG/M metagenome (GOLD analysis project Ga0070740, IMG submission 67286) | Surface soil microbial communities from Centralia Pennsylvania, which are recovering from an underground coalmine fire - Coalmine... | ecosystem: Environmental > Terrestrial > Soil > Unclassified ... | reverse complement strand
GCCGCTTCTTTTTATTCGATCGAAAATGCGACTTAGCGCGCCGGCCGCAGTGTCAAGTCGGCAACGCCGGCCGCCACGTTAAGGCCCGCCTGCCCCTGGAGAGATACAGGCTGCAGCTCGATGGTTCGCCGCGAACCGCCGACCAAAACGTTGGCGCCTAGACCTGCGCCGACGGTCGCCTCGGCGGTCGCGCCAACATAGTGGCCGGCCAAAGCGCCGAAGCGGCGGTCCGTGGGAGCATAGACCGCCCAGACCATCTCGCCGCCCGAAGTTGCGCCGAGATCAAGGCCGAATTTACTGATGGACCCGACATAGACCTCTCGCGGACCGCGTTGCGAAGGTGTGAACAGACAGGTCACGTGCTTTTTTGATGCAATGATCGCACCAATCCCTCCCGAAATGTCGCAGCTCAGCGCGCCAACTTTCGTGCGCTGCACGTGTTGCGCTACCGCAGTCGATGTCGCAAGCGCCGTCGCCACCGCAAGCGCACCAGCAGCAATGAACAGCCTTTGCATGACGGACTCCTTGTTCCCGTGAATGTCCGCCATAGAACTTAACGGGCGGCGGAAAAGTTCCGCCGCCCTCTATTTCAACACGACCGATGGCTAAAATTCTAGGAATCGCAGCGGCCTGGGATGCTCGGCGCGCCTGCGACCAGCGGGCTGAACTCCGGTTCGCAGCCGATCGGAACCGGCGCCTTCGGTTTCGGGGCGAGTGTGGGCAAGCCCACCGTCTTCCGCAGATCGAGGCGATCGCCCTTATGCGTTCGGTCGACGTGCTGCACGATCGCCCCGCCTTCAACCACCGGACGCGCGCCGACAGTCAAGCCGAGGCCCGCAATCGTTACCAGCGCCATCGACAGCACGGCAACCGTGCCGATCAGCACATATCCAAGGAAGTCACGCATCGCACCCTGCCCGCCGTAACACGGACCTGTCACGAACTCGCATGTCGTGATCGGTTGACCTAACGGCGAGACGCGAAAAACGTTCCGCCGCTAGAGCGCGGCGAGGACCTGGTTCGCTGGGATGACGATGTGGCAGCGCACACCGTCCGGATCGAAGGCAAGATCGACTTTCGCGTCGAGGGAGCGCGCCAAGTTGCGCTCGATCACCAGGCTGCCGAACCCGCGCTTTCGGCGCATCTTCACCTTCGGCCCGAACTGCTCGATCCAGTGCAGGTCCACGGCATTGGCATCTGTTGCCGCGTTGCGGGTCCAGCGGATTGAGATGCGCCCTTCAGGTACCGACAGCGCGCCGAATTTCTGGGCGTTGACCGCCAGTTCGTGCAAGGCGAGGCCGAGGTTTTGCGCAGCCTCGGGTTTGAGCGCAATCTCAGGGCCGTCCATGACTATTCGCTTCTCGCCTTCGCCGACGTAAGCAGCAAGCTGAGAGCTCACCAGTTCGCCAAGCGAGGCGCCGTGCCAGCTCTCTCGCACCAGCAGGTCGTGCGACGATGCAAGGGCCTGCAGACGCGCGCCGAATTGGGAGAGGAACCCGTCGATCGAGCCGGAATGCCGGGCCGTCTGACGTGCCATGGCCTGGATGACCGCCAGCAGATTTTTGGAACGGTGGGTGAGTTCGCGCAGCAGCAGCCGCAAATGCGCTTCCGCTTCCTTGCGCTCCGTCACATCGACCGCCACGCAGGTTAAGCCCACGATCGCTCCGGTCTTATCGCGGAGCGGCTCGACATGAAGATCTTGCCAGCGCACACCGCTGCGGTCGGGCACGGCAAATTCAGCACGCAAAATCTGGCCCAGATCGAGCGCCTTGCGCTTCAATGCGACAATTTCGCTGCTGCAAGCCGGCGGCAAGATTTGCTCGTCTGTTCGACCTAAAATGTCCTCCACAGAACGACCAAGCATACCATTGCTGATCGAGGTGAATCGCAGGTCTCGATCTTGGGTGTAGACAATCACCTGAGAACCGCGCAAAGCCGTTTCATAACGCGCAAAGCGTGCTTGCAGGGCCTCCAGTTCGTGTGTTTGGCTGCTGAGTTTCTGCGCGAGCAGGTCATTCTCGCGTTCGAGATTGGGCAGTTTGCCTTCTGGTAGATCCGACATCAGAGCCGCCTTGGCGCGTCATGCCGCCTCACAACTGGGGCTGCCGCCCAGAGCGAGCATCAATGGTTATGCGCGAGTTCCAATGAACACGCCCTTCGTGCGCCGTGTCAACGAAATCCATTGTCGCGCAAGAGTTTAAATGCGAAAGCACCCGTTCCTGTTCGCGCTCGGCTAGAAGCTATCACAGCATATGGAACTTTTCGCAGCATCACCACGTTTGCAGCGAGAGCTACAACCATGGTGTGAGGGTGGAAATGACGACGCGCGCCAAATCTGCCGCGGCGGAGGAAGTCGCGGCCATTGAGGACCTGATCAGCGATCTCGAAAAACGACTGCGTCGACTTTCCGGTAGCGTCCGCAAGGAAGCGTCCGGGGCATCGAGCGATGTTCGCGACTTCGTCGGCGAAGCGCTCGAGCGGATCACCAGCCGCGTCCGCGACAGCGCCTCGGACGTGACCGCATCGGTCGCCGATCAAGCCGCGAGAGTGGGCACCGATGCGTACGAAAAACTCACGGAAAAGGTCGAGCAGCATCCGCTGCTGATGTTGGCTGCTGCAGCCGGGATTGGTTTTCTCGCCGGGCTTGCCAACCGGCGTTAAGCCAATGCATCTCGATCGCATCATTGCGGTTGCTGCCGAGCATCTGATCGGACGGATCGTTCGGCGCGCTTTGGTCGCCGTCACCGCCGGAGCGTTGGTGGTCGTGGCTATCTTCCACTTTACGGTGGCGGCGATGATTGCGCTTGAGGGGGTCTACGGCGACCTCAATATGCGGCTTATTATTGGCGGTATTTATGCCGCTTTGGCATTGGTCTTGGTCGGCATTTTTTTGGCGTTACGGCCGAAATCCGGCAAAACGGCCGCACCGCCGGCACTGGGAAATCCGCGGGAAATGCAGCTGGTTATGCTCTTGGAAGCTGCAATGCTCGGCTATTCGTTGGCCCGGCGACGAGAAAAGGCCTCGTAAACGCGTATTTCAGTGGTCTTGTGTCAGTAGACAATCCTCTCGGAAATTCATAGGCTTATATGGTTAACAGCCGCGTAGGCACGCGCGCTTTGGCTGGGGTTTGTCATGCGTCATGTCCGCTCGCTTCTGGTTTCGCTCGCGCTGTTGCCCTGCTCCACCGCGCTCTCCACCGCGCAGAACGTTTGCGTCCATGCGGCCGATGGGGCGATCGTCTGCGGCCCCGTTGCTGAAGGAAAGGCGACCGCCTCTCCAAGTCCGTTCGATCAGCCTGGCGTAGCGCAACCGATCGCGCCTGCACCGCCGCCGCCGGGTGCTCCAGCCAAAACCGCTCAGCGTTCGGCTCCTCAAGCAGGGCATCTACCAAAGCATGTTTATCGCGGCCCGCCCCCGAAATTCGACGTTCGGCCGCAACGTATCGCGCGTCAGGAGCCGCGGCGGCTCACTGAACGCAGCCAGTTGCCGCCATCGCGGCACGTTACCCGCGACCGGCATGAGCACGAACGCAATGTTGTGCCCACGCGCGTAGATCGGGAGGCGGCGATGATGCGGCACTACGATGAGCGGCTGCGCGAACTGGAACGCGAAGTCCGCGCCTTGCGCGCCGACAGAGAGGCAGCGTGGCGCCGCGATCGCTACCTGATGTCGCAACGCGCGCCGCACCGACGCGACCGCTATACCGATAACGATTAGTTAACCACGACCGCGCGGAACCGTGCACCGTACGCGCCACTCGCGTATCGCCGTTTTGGCTTTAGCGATTATTTCAGTGGCGCGGTTGTATTTCATTGCGGAATATTAATTCCACTACCGTTTAATCGCGCATCACGGGCGCAATCGGCATCGCGACGCCGCCCACAGTAAATTGCGGCGTCAAAGTTCTTGCAGGATGCAGGTACAGCATGTCGCATACAGCGGACACAGCCGGCGAAGCGAATGCTGCACCGGCGGCTGGTGGCAGCAAAGCCGCACCGCCCGGCACCGGCTTGGCTGCGCAGTCTCAGTCCGGTGCCCGCACAGGCGCGCCATTGTGCATCATTGTCGATGAGGAAAGCAGCGTACGACAATTTATCTCGCTGATCCTCCACGGCCTCGGCATCGATACGATCGAGCTTGCCGATGGGGCTACACTTCGCTCGGTGCGCGCTCCCCGCCCACCTGACCTTATCTTTCACGACGTGTCGCTTGATTCGATCGACGTGATCGAATCCCTTCTGCGCCTCAGTAAGCGCGGCTACGGCGGACCCATTCAGTTGATGAGCCGGCGCGGGGCAGCCGTGCTCGAGCACGTCCGCAAGGTCGGCGTTGAAAACAAGCTGAACATGTTGCCGCCGTTGAAGAAGCCATTCCCCGGCGACGCCATCACGAAGTTGATGCAGGAACAGAAGCTCGGTCTTTCGGTAGCGGCCGCGGCCAATGCCAGCCTAGATGATGCCATCGCCAAGAATTGGGTCGAATTCTGGTATCAGCCGGTCATCGACCTGCGCCGAAAACGGCTGGTCGGTGCAGAAATTTACGCGCGCATCCGTCACCCCGACGCTGGCGTAATATTGCCGGCCGGCTTCATGCAGGCGGCGTCAGACGCCTCTCTGCAGCGGCTGTCGGAGATCGCGGTGACGGCGGCGCTGAAGGCCGGCGCAACCTATGCCAAACTGGGCATCAATCTGCCCATCAGCGTCAATGTCGCCATCGAATCGCTCGAGCGTCTTCCGATCGAGAAAATGGTGCTCGATCAGCATTCGAGTACGACGAATTGGCCCGGGCTGATCATCGACGTTGCCGAAGAGCAGATCATCAACAATCTCGGCTTGGCGACCGACTTGGCAAAAAAGCTCGCGCGCATCAAAGTTGGAATCGCCATCGACAATTTCGGCAAGGGCTTTTCGTCGCTCGCCAAGCTCTCCGATATGCCCTTTGCCCAGATCAAGGTCGACCGCAGCTTTATTGTGAATTGCGGCACAGACACCGTGAACGCGCCACTGTGCAAGACGATCATCGGTCTCGCGCACAACTTCGGAAAAGCTGCCGTCGCCATGGGGATTGAGCACGCAACCGATGCGTCGGCCCTCGTCGCCATGGGCTGTGACTATGGGCAAGGTTTCTTGCTCGGGCAGCCCATGCCTGAGGCCCACTTCTCAGCTCTGCTTCGGCAGCGTGGCATCAAGGGCGGAAAACACAAAGATTCGGCTGCGGCCGCATAACCACGCAGATCTCGAATCGCCAGCGGCCGACGGTCAATCGGAAAGTTGCGACGAAGGTGCAGCCCCTAGCTCGCCCGTCGCTCGCGACGCTTGGCGTTGCGCTCGAAAAACAGCGCCTGGCTCAAGACCGCCGATACAGTCGCCGGCTGGAAAGGCTTGGCGATGAGGAAAGCGGGCTCCGGCCGCTCGCCCGTGAGGAAACGTTCCGGATAGGCGGTGATGAACACCACGGGCACCTGGAACGAGGTAAGCAACTCATTCACCGCATCGAGGCCCGACGAGCCGTCCGCCAATTGAATATCTGCGAGAATGATACCTGGGCGCTTGGCCCGGGCGAGATCGACCGCCTCCTTGTGGGTCCGCGCGACACCGAGCACGCGGTGGCCGAGACTCTCGACCAGACTTTCGAGATCGAGCGCAATGAAAGTTTCGTCCTCGATGATCAGCACGTCCGTCGCGATCTCGGCGGCCAGCTCGCGCCCAGAATCTTCAACCAGTTCGCGCAGCTTCGGCACATCGACATCGAGCACCTTAGCAGCATCGTCCTCGGAAAGTCCTTCAAGGGCGACCAGCAGAAACGCTTGACGCGGCAGCGGCGCGATTTGCGCCAGATGCCGCTCAACCGGCTGCTTGAGATCAATGGCGCCCCCGCTCGGCTTTTCGTTAAGCGCCACGGAATTCCAAATCTTCGTGAACAGACGATAGAGCGCGATGCGGGTGGAGGCACCCGTTTCCAAAATTTTTGGGTCTTGCACCACCGCTTCCAGGGTCTCGGCGACGTAGGCGTCGCCAGCCTGTTGGCTGCCGGCAAGCGCGCGCGCGTAGCGGCGCAAATATGGCAAATGTTGCGCAACTGCTTGAGATGTCGACAAGAATCCCTCCCGAAATGGCGGAGCCCGAGCGCATCGGGCGCTAACCCCCAAGAATTCGCTCAACCTTAGCCCATGCAACGCGGGTATTTGCAAAAAGTTCCCAATCGGCGGAACCATATGGCCCTGCTTGGGATTGCATGGAAAACGAGACTAGGGGCCCGCACCCGGGGCAGTAACCCGGGCCCGAGGATTTGGGATCGACATGAATGAACGAAAGCCCTTGGGGCAACAGAGCCAAATGGAAACCGCAGCGGCCCATCGCAACAAGAAAGGCGCGGCGAAGCCGGCAAAGCTCAGCCGCGAAGTGCAAGCACGCTTGGGTCAGCAATTGCGCGCTATGTATGACGAGGTTGTCAACCAAGGCGTGCCGGACCGGTTTGCGGACCTGATCAATCGGATCAACGGTAAGGACAGACACTGATGCCCATGGACGAGAATGTCCGTAAAGCTGTCCTCAACGCGGTGCCCAGCTTGCGCGCCTTCGCTATTTCGTTGTGCGGCAACGTGGATCGTGCAGACGATCTGGTGCAGGAGACGCTGTTGCGCGCGCTCGCGAATATCGACTCGTTCCAGCCCGGCACCAATATGTCGGCGTGGCTGTTCACCATTTTGCGCAACCATTTCCGTTCCGAGTATCGCAAGCGCCGCCGCGAGGTGGAAGACGGCGAAGGTCATTACGCTGAAACGCTGAAATCGCAGCCAGACCAGATCGGCCAAGTAGAATTCCGCGAGTTTCGAGAAGCGCTGGCACAACTGCCGGCGGATCAGCGAGAAGCGCTGGTGCTGGTCGGCGCGTCGGGTTTCTCGTACGAAGAAGCGGCGCACATTTGCGATTGCGCGGTGGGTACCATCAAATCCCGCGTCAACCGTGCCCGGACCCGGCTCGCCGAACTCATGGGCATCGACTCCGCCGACGAATTCGGCCCCGACCAGCAAACCCGCGCCGTGCTGGCGAGCGGAGAGTAAGCATAAAAAGACCGCCGGGGATGCCGGCGGCTTTTCATCGTGACGATATCTGCGACTTACTTCAGCTGCGTCGAGACGCTGGTGAAGGTCGTATTGAGGTTGGTGCCCAGGCCGTTTACGGCCGCGATGATCGCAATCGAGATGCCGGCGGCGATCAGCCCGTATTCAATGGCGGTCGCAGCCTTTTCATCCCTCAAAAAAGCGACAAACTTACGCATGGGAAATGCGCTCCGCGTTGTCTCCCCGAACAGCCCTCCAGTACCGCTCAAGCTTCTAAGGGGCGATTGCTGGCTCTGCTAAGCTTTGGCTCAGGTTTTGCTTAGGTTTCGATAAAATTTTCGGCCACTCAGAGTCGCAGAGGCTCCGCGCCCTGGTCGAGGCTTCCAATGTCGCCATCGGCGACACCGCTCGAAGCCCATTTTAACGACAATGCAATCTGTATGAGCGACAGATAGGAGGCACAGCGAAAACGCCGGTGCCGTGGTGGCTTGGACGGATCGCGGATTAGTTGGGGATGGGCCTTGACTCGCTATAGGGGGGTACACGCAGCCGCCTGCGGCCTCGTATTGGCGCTGGTCATGCTTGTGCCCGCGCGCGCCCAGCAAGCATCGAGGCAGGCGTCTTCCTATTTCATCGATTTCCGCAGCCGGCCGGCCTATCTTTTCGGCCACTCGTTCATCGTCTACGGTCGGCTGGACGGACGCGGTCATCCGATCGAAAGCCACCGCGAAGGCATTTATCCGCTCGACGGACAAGCCGGCCTCATCATGGGGTCAGCCGTATTCCCGGTGCCGGCCTCAGTGCGCGCCGTGGACGGCGACTATCATGAACGCGCCAGTAACATATATCGGCGGCGTCTCAGCCGCGCTGAATACGAGCGGCTGCTATGGGTCGTGCGCGGCTTGCGCGCCAGCGATCGCGAATGGAATTTGCTCTTCAAGAACTGCAACGATTATGCAATCGAGGTCGCCAAAGGCTTGGGGCTGACGGCCCCGCCGTCCTGGTTGCCGCCCTATTATTTTGTGGATGCGTTACGTCTCCTCAACGGCGGCGGCTGACGGCCGCCCATTGTCTGTTGCCGGCGTTCGTGCTGAGTAGTCTCTGGGGCAAGACGGGCGGCGGCGACACGAGCGATTAGCGGCAATGGCGCGCGATCCGTTGCCCTCCGGCAGGCCATGGAAATTTATCTCCCCGTCGCGCAACTCGCCGTCAATTCTTTCGTGCTGCTGGGCATCGGCCTCGCGGTTGGCTTCCTCTCGGGCATGCTGGGCGTGAGCGGCGGTTTCATCACCACTCCGCTCTTGATCTTCTACGGAATTCCCTCGGGGATCGCCGTGGCTAGCCAGGCGAGCCCGATCGCCGCCGCCTCGCTGGTCGGCGCCATCCGGCAAGGAGGCAAAAAATCGGTCGATTACAAAATGGGGCTTTGGCTGCTGGCCGGAGGCCTCACCGGCTCCGCTGTCGGCGTCGGCATCTTCCGCCTGCTGCAACAGATCGGTCAAATCGATTTCACGATCAAACTCTGCTACCTCATCCTGCTCGGCACGATCGGATCGCTGATGTTGACCGAAAGCGTGCAGGCCATCCGTGCCGCGCGCAAAGGGCGCCGTATCGAGCGCCGACCGGGACAGCATACGTGGATTCACCGGTTGCCGTTCAAGATGCGCTTTTATCGCTCGGCGCTCTATATCAGCGTTATCCCTGTCGTCGTTCTCGGTTTTATGGTCGGTGTCATGACTGCAATTCTAGGCACAGGCGGGGCTTTCATCTTGATTCCGGCCAAAGTCTACCTCTTGCGCATGCGCACGACGCTCGCCATCGGTACATCGCAATTCCAGATGTTTATCGTGGCCTGTATGGCTACGGTGATGCACAGCGCCATCGACCACACCGTGGACATTGTCCTTTCGTTGATCCTGGTGATCGGCGGCGTCATTGGGGCGCAGTTCGGCGTGCGCGCAGGAGCGCGGTTACGCGCCGAAGAATTGCGAACGGCATTGGCTCTGCTGATCATCGCCATTGCCGCTCGGTTGTTTTATGAAATGGTCGTGACCCCCTCGGACCTGTTTTCAGTGATCTCGGCCCAAGGCTGATTGCAATCAGTTCGACCTCGAATTTTGCTGATAACAAGGGCCTCGCGCGGCATGAAGCCGCGCAAGGCCCTTGATGTGCGAACACTTTGACGCGGACGCTACGGTACTGTCGGCGATCTGCCTCTCACGAATCCGACGATCGCCGAAATCACGAACAGTACGATCGCCACGAAGAAGATGATCTTTGCGGCCTCGACCGCTACCCCGGCCACCCCGCCAAAACCGAAGATCGCGGCGATGATGGCGATGATCAGAAAAGTCACAGCCCAGCCCAGCATGTCAGCCTCGCTAGTTTGTCCTCGAATCGCGGCGCCGAGCCGCGTTGGACGGGAAACGCCGCGCCTTTCGAATGGTTCCGGCTGTCGCGCCCCCGAACGTGTTGAAAAGCCGAGGTATTTCAGGCGGTTGCGCCAGATCAAAACGGGCTACAATGGGAACCGCCGCAAACGTTTCCTCGTTCCCCGTAGCGTCAGGAGTCCGCGTCCCATGGCACCGCGTCCGAATTGGAAGGGTTACCTCAAGCTATCGCTCGTCTCGTGTCCGATCGCGCTTTATCCAGCGACCTCGACCAGCCAACGCGTCCGTTTCAACATCATCAATCGCGAAACCGGCAATCGAATCCGCAACGAGGTGGTCGACGCCGAGACCGGCGAACCGGTGCCGCAAGAAGATCGCGTCAAGGGCTACGAATACGAAAAAGGCGAGTACGTTCTCGTTGAGGACGAGGAACTCGACAATGTCGCGCTCGAGAGCACGCACACGATCGACATTGAGGAGTTCGTGCCGATGCCGGAGGTCGATCGCATCTATCTCGATGAATCTTATTACCTCGTGCCGCAAGATGAGATGGGCCAAGAGGCGTTTGCCGTCATTCGCGAGGCAATGAAGAAGGAAAACTTGGTGGGACTTGCACGCGTGGTGATCTATCGACGTGAGCATCTATTGCTTTTGGCGCCGCGCGGCAAAGGTATGATGGCGACGACATTGCGTTACAAAACCGAGGTTCGCGCGGAAAAGAATTACTTCGATGAGATCCAGAACATCAAAGTCGCGCCCGATATGTTGAATTTGGCGGTTCAAATTCTGGAAAGCAAACGAGGCCACTTCGATCCGTCGAAATTTGAGGACCGCTATGAGACCGCATTGATGAAGCTGATCGATGCGAAGCGTGCCGGACGAAAACCTCCGACTACCGCCGAAGCGCGGCCGAGCAACGTTATTAACTTGATGGACGCTTTGCGACGCAGCGCTCGCGACGGAGGTACAGCGCGCCAACGCGGTTCGGGACGCAAGACCGCAGCACGTAAACGCGCAGCGCCAAAGCGCAAGGTGCGACGAGCGGGTTGATCATGGCAGGATTGCGTACCTACCAGGCGAAACGACACTTCGGCATCACGGCCGAACCGCGGGGTAAGGTTGGTGCGCGCGGCAATACGTTCGTTATCCAGAAACATGCCGCACGGCGGCTGCACTACGATCTGCGGCTTCAACTCGACGGTGTCATGAAGAGTTGGGCAGTTACGCGGGGCCCAAGTCTCATACCAGGCGAAAAGCGCCTTGCGGTGCAGGTCGAGGACCATCCCATCGAATACAACAAGTTCGAAGGTACCATTCCGCAAGGAGAGTATGGCGGCGGCACAGTCATGGTCTGGGATCGGGGACGCTGGGTACCTGAGGGCGATCCGCACCGCGGCCTCGCCAAGGGTCATCTCGCCTTCCATCTCGACGGCGAAAAGCTCCATGGCGGCTGGCATCTCGTGCGCATGCGACGACGGCCAGACGAAAAGCGCGACAACTGGCTGCTCATCAAGCAGCATGACGAATATGCGCGCAAGGAAGGCGACAAAGACATCCTTGAGCAGAAGCCGCGCTCCGTTAAGACCGGACGCACCATGGACGAAATTGCCCAACACAAGCGCAAGGCCAAACCCCGCGCGAAACGCGACGCCAAGCGCCCTGTCATCAAACGGTCCAGCCACCGATGAGGGCAAGGCCCGCGAAGGCACGCAATGCGAGCAGTCAGGCCGGGCCCCCGACGAAGCGGCGCGGATCGCGGCAGCGCTCTAAAAGCGTGAGTAGCCGCATCTTCCAGCACAGAAGCGGCGACCTCCCGGCATTCATCGAACCGTGTCTTGCAACCTTGGTCGACAAAGCACCCCAAGGGGCGCGTTGGGTCCACGAGATCAAACTCGACGGTTACCGGCTTCAGGCACGGCTCGATCACGGCGCGGTCAAACTGATGACGCGCAAGGGACTCGACTGGACAGCGAAATTTCCGCGCGTCGCCGAGGCGGCGGCAAAGCTGCCCGCCGAAACCGCCTTGCTTGATGGTGAAGTGGTATCGGAGGACCAAAACGGCATTCCCCGATTTTCGCTATTACAGCAGGACCTTAAGACCGGCCACCAAGGCCGGATCGTGCTTTATTTATTCGACCTGCTTCACCTCGATGGCGCGGACCTTCGAGGATTGCCGCTTTATCAGCGCAAAGCCAAGCTGACGCGGCTGCTCGCACGCAGCAAAGGTGCAATCCGTCTGAGCGAGACGTTAAGTGAACCTGGTCCGGCGCTGCTCAAGCAGGCTTGCCGAATGGGTCTCGAGGGCATTGTTTCCAAGCTCGCCGATGCTCCGTATCGGTCGGGGCGTGGGCACGACTGGCTGAAAGCCAAGTGCTCCGATCGACAGGAGCTGGTGGTGACCGGGTTTGTGCCCTCAACCGCCGACGCGCACGCGGTGGGCGCGTTAGTGCTGGGCTTCTATCAGAACCAGAAGCTGCAATATGCCGGACGTGTGGGTACCGGCTTCACACACGATATAGCTCGGTCGCTCTACCGAACGCTGAAATCTTGGCAGCGCAAATCGTCCCCTTTCAGTCCGGTACCCGCCGAGGAGCGCGGCCGCCATGGCGCCATTTGGGTCGACCCGCAAATGGTGGTTGAGGTTGATTTCCATGGCTGGACCCACGGAGGCCGCGTACGGCAAGCGTCCTTCCAAGGTGTGCGCACCGACAAGCCGCCGGAAGACGTTGTCCGCGAGGTGAAACAGTAATGGCCGGCCTACGCCCGAGCCTGGCGCAGCGGCGGCAAGCGCGCGGTAAGCGCGCTTTTGCGGTTATGGGAAAAGTGCGGCTGACGCATCCCGACCGCATCTATTGGCGCGATGCCGGCGTCACCAAGGAAGAACTGGCCGGATATTACAAGAAGGTGTGGACTCGCATGAAGCCATACGTGACCGGTCGCGTGCTGGCGCTCGTGCGGTGTCCCGAAGGCGCCGAGGGAGAATGTTTTTTTCAAAAACATGCGCGCATGGGTATTCCGACCGAATTCTTACACCCGCTTCAGGAGGAAGGAGAAAAAATCATCGCCATCGACAATTTCGATGGATTGCTCGCGCTCATCCAGGGCGGCGCTCTTGAAATTCACGTCCGCGGCAGCGCAGCCGACGATCGCGAACGTGCCAACTGGCTTGTGTTCGACCTGGACCCTGGACCCGGCGTCGATTTCAAGGCGGTCATTGAAGCGGCACGCGAGGTGCGCACGCGCATGCAACGGCTCCACCTGACCAGCTTTATCAAAACGACCGGCGGCAAGGGCCTGCACGTCGTGATCCCGATCAAACCGGTGCCATGGGATATTGCGAAAGAGTTCACGCGACAGGTCGCGCTCAGCCTCGAACAGGACAATCCGGACCGCTATATCGCCCGATCAAGCAAAAGCCGCCGGCCGGGGCGCATTTTCGTCGATTGGCTGCGCAACAGTCGCGAAGCGACTGCAATCGCACCTTATTCCACACGCGCCAGGCCGGGCGCGCCGGTGGCAGTGCCGCTGTCCTGGACAGAGTTGTCGTCGCTCAAAGCCGCCAACCAGTATACCGTGAGGAATATTTCGCAGCGGCTGTCGCGGCTCCGTACGGATCCCTGGGCAGATATGAGCCGCTGCCGGCAGGCGCTCCCGCGATTCAAATAAAAGAAAGCCCGCCAAGGTACGGCGGGCTTTCGGTCGTGTATGCGGGCTCACGCTGCGGCGTGCTGGTTTACCGAGCGCTCGGCGATCTTGGTAAGAAGCGCATCCGCCTTCTTTTCCTCCTCCAAGGTCTCACCCAGCAGCCGCGCAATCTGCGGCTTGCCGAGCTGCTTTGCCCAGGCGCACAACGTGCCGTACCGGGCAATCTCGTAGTGCTCAGCCGCTTGGCCCGCCCCGATCAGACCGGCATCAAGCGTGTCGGCGTCCTCGACCTCGTCGATGATCTCCTCGCCCTCTTCGACGATGCCGATGATTGCCGGACACTTCTTGCCCTTGGCAGGCTTTCCAATCATTTCAAAAGCCTTCTCCAGGCGCTGCAGATGCCCTTTCGTTTCCTCGAGGTGACTGGTGAACGCTTCTTTGAGCTCCTCGTCTTCGGCCTCTTTGGCCATCTTCGGCAGGGCTTTGGTCAGCTCTTTCTCGGCGTAATACACGTCCTGCAGCAGGCCGTGAAACAGTTGGTCCATCGTCTTCATGTCCGCAGTCTCCGATCTTTGTTGGTCTTTGTCGCGCGGCGACACTTTCGGGCAACGTGCTGCCTGCGCCCGCGTTCCTGAATGGGCGGCTTGCGAATGGCGGAACCAGGCCTCGCGTTGATCCGTGCGGGTTCCAACGATTCATGACGGCGCCGAACCGCGTCACATCTGGGACCTCGGCGCTCGGTGGCAGCCTCACGCCAGTCAGGTGCCGCTCACCCCGCAAAACCGAACCGGCACGCGCCCAGCGGAAAAATAACTGCGGCTGGGAACAAAGTTCCGCGAATCATATTAACCGCCAAAGTTAACCGCACACCGGAATTGCTGTAGCTTGTGGCTCACGACTGCAGCAGACAGTGCGTCATTGGTCGCAACCGACAGGGCGGCGGACATATATGCAGCGCGACCTCCGCACATGGCTCTTTGCGAACGGAATCGGTTTAGCCATTGCGGCGATCGTTCTTTGCACCAGTGCGAATGCACGCGAGCGTACAATCTGGTCGGGAACGGCGGCGTACTATAGTGAAAATTACAAGGGGATGACCGCCTCGGGCGCGCGCTACGACCCGAACAAATTTACTTGCGCCCACCGTACTCTCCCTTTTGGCACCCGGCTGCGCGTCACTGATCCGCGGACGCATCGCAGCGTCGTCGTGGTGGTCAATGATCGGGGGCCATTCAACAAAGGCCGCATGCTCGACTTGTCCTTCGCGGCGGCCAAAATCCTGCGGATGCAGGGCCACGGCCTCATCAAGGTTACGGCCACGATAGAAGGTCCCGTCGCGCGGACATCTGCAGCGCAATGATGCATTTTGAGCTATAATGGCTTTTCTCGCCTATCATTCGGCCCATCCGGAAACACAGCAATGGCTCGAAAGCGCCCGGCGCCTCGCCTCGCCGTAGTCGAAGAGATGCATATGACGGACGCGCAGCGCGCCCTGCTCGCGTCGCTGCGGGCGGGCCCGCGTGGACAAACGGTCACCCCGCGCGGCCCGTTCGCTGTGTGGATGCATGCACCAGAACTCGGCGAGTTGGCGCAAAAGCTCGGGGCCCATTGCCGGTACAACAAAACATTGCCGCCGCGCCTATCGGAGTTTGCCATTCTGTGCACGGCTTACATCTGGCGCGCTCAGTACGAGTGGTACGCGCACGCGCCTTTGGCTGAGAGAGCGGGCGTCAAATCTAAGACCATTGCGGATATTCGCGCCGGGCGGGAACCGAAGGTAGCGGCCAAAGATGAGCGGGCAATCTACAGATTCGTACGCGAACTCTATTTGAGTCGGCGCGTGAGCGACCGTACCTACAAGCGCTTGCAAGCGCAGATCGGCGACACCGGCCTTGTCGAGTTGGTGGGCGTGTTGGGCTATTACGCGCTGGTCTCCATGACCCTCAACGTGTTCCGCATGATGCCGCCGGCGGAAGTCGAACTGACGTTTGCGGAACCTCGATAAGCCGACGCGTGCGGCGATTTTCAAAAGCTGTTCCAGGAACGTCAGGCTTCTCAGCCGGTTGAGCCAATGAGCGGCGCGAGTCCGCAAAAATCGCGGATAAAAGAGACCAAGCGCTGCACGATGCGGTTTCGCATCTTCACATCAACAGAGTTTCCCTCGCGACAGCGCGCCGGGGCTTTGCCGTTTGTGACCGGCACCTCTCGCTTTGCCTGCGCGCGGGCAAAAACAAAGAAGGAGTTTGCCATGTCGAACACGGTTGTGAACTTACCAAAGCGAAACAACTGGACCAAAGGAGGTCCTGTTGTCTCGCAGCTGAACGAGGAAGAGATCACCCTACTCGAGGCTCGAGCGACGGCAACGGTCGCGGATCCTACGGTTCTCGGCTTGTGGGGTTTCGCGACCGGCACCTGGATCGTCGGTACGGTGATCGCGGATATTTTTCCGGCGAGCGCATTTACGGCCACGATACCCGTGCTCCTCGTCTTTGCCGGTTTGACCCAATTTATCGCAGGTCTTTTTGCATTCCGCCGGACCAACGTGCTAGCGGCGACCGCCTTCTGCAGCTTCGGTGCTTTTAACGTATTGACTGCGCTTCTCTTCGCCATGCAGGCGCATGGCACGCTCGCGCAGACCGGCGATCCCATGGTCATCCAAGGCTTTGTGCTTGAATCCTTCGCCTTTATCGCCTTGGCGCTCATGCTCGCGGCCATGCGCACCAATATGGGATTGGTGACCGTGCTCGGCACCCTCGGCATAGGCTATGCACTATCCGGCATTCCGGATCTCGCGAATGCCATGACAGCCCCAGGCTGGTCGATCATTAAAGATATTGGGGGGTGGTTCCTGGTCGCATCGGCATTCTTCGCCTTCTACACCGGTATGGCTTTGGTGGTGAACAGCACCTGGAATAGGACTGTCCTTCCGATCGGCGGCGAGCCGTGATCTGAACGTTTCGTCATCAGCAAATCCCGGCGCGCTCACGACGCCGGGATTTTTGTTTTATCGCGACCCGGACTCCTATTTCATTGGAGTGCCACTGTGATCCATAGCGCCCATATCGCCTGCACTGGTCGCGCCTAAACCCTGGACTGTGAAATCGACATCAACTTTGCCCGCCTTGGCAAATTCGAGGGTGACCTTGAAGTGCTCACCCTTCCTCAGCTGCTGCTTCAGGCCGACGAACATGAGATGGTACGCACTCGGCTCAAGTTCGACCGTCTGTCCAGGGTCGATCTTGAGACCCCCGGTCACCGGCCGCATTTTCATGACACCATTCTCCATCTTCATTTGATGGACTTCGACTTGTTTTGCGATTGCAGTCGATCCTCCGACTAAGCTGTCGGATGTCGTACCGTTGTTGGTGATGGTCATGTAGCCGCCGCCGACGCTCGCACCCTTCGGCGTTGCGCGCGCCCAAGGAGCGGAAATCGTCAGGGTCCCGGCCACAACTCCGGCGGCCTGCACTGCCGCGGCGAAAAGCCCAATAAATGTAGCGATGAGAACGACACGTTTCATCAAATGCTCCTGCGTGCGGCGCGACTGAGACCTCCAGGCCTTGGGTTCCAAATTACGCCCGCCCCCCGCTTGCGTCCACTCGAAGACCAGCGAAGCGACCGCGGCTGTGCTAGGCTCGCTGATATGATCAAGCAAGGGCCGTCACCGGCAGACGGCGAGCATCGCGTTCTCCAGTTCCGCCGCGGCTCGATCGGAGTCCGCCAGCCGCTACCGCGGGCAAAGGACGATCTAGCAAAATATGCGCGCGCCCCGGGGACCGACGACTACCGGCACCGCATGCTGGTGAACGCCGCCGCATTCCTCTTCGTCACTGCGCTTGTAGCGGCCGGCTTGTGGCTCGCGAATGCGATGGCTGATCTTCGCCGCAACGAGGACTGCGTACTGTCCGGGCGGCCCAATTGTATGCCTTTGCAGGTCAACAAAGTCCGCTTCTGAGCTGCGGCGCGCCCCGACTCTGAACTGGGCCGATTTCGCCCTGCAAGTGCCCGTTACCATTGAACTTGCCCCCTTGCTTCGCTATACGGGCTGCCGACCGCAAGCC
>Ga0070740_10003342_pt1 | contig 17165 bp, 18 predicted proteins | sample Coa_R2_FD_67286 | JGI IMG/M metagenome (GOLD analysis project Ga0070740, IMG submission 67286) | Surface soil microbial communities from Centralia Pennsylvania, which are recovering from an underground coalmine fire - Coalmine... | ecosystem: Environmental > Terrestrial > Soil > Unclassified ... | reverse complement strand
TGGCAGGAGTGGAGGGACTCGAACCCCCAACCCCCGGTTTTGGAGACCGGTGCTCTAGCCATTGAGCTACACTCCTCCTCAAAGCGGGTGCGGCGAACCTAGAGGTCCGCCGCGCGGATGTCATGCATTATAGAACGGCTCAATGCAAGGCCGGCTAATGATTGGTAATATGGGGCTTTCTGACGAGAGCGGTAGTTGGCCCCTCCATTGACTTGGGGTCAGGTGCTCCCCATAAAACGCGCGAATCCCCCACTCGATCGGTCCAGGCGGCAGTTCATCGTCACGTTCCAGGTAGTGCAGCGATCCTGATGGGAGAGTGTCCCGAGCGGCAAAGGGGGCGGACTGTAAATCCGCTGGCTTACGCCTTCGTAGGTTCGAGTCCTACCTCTCCCACCATTCCAGGTATCGGTAATCGGGCGCCAGAAATCGGAAAGACATCGACGCTAAATCTGATTACTGATGGCTGAGCATTGATCCCTGTTTGCGGGTGTAGCTCAATGGTAGAGCAACAGCCTTCCAAGCTGATGACGAGGGTTCGATTCCCTTCACCCGCTCCAGCTTTCGGCCCGGGCGGCTAAGCGAAGGACAGCATGGCACACCGGCCCTCGCGTTCCGGCGCAAAACCGGGCGCCACGCGCGAGCAGGTGGAGCGACGGGAGCGTTTTGTCCGCGCCCGTCGCGACGCCTTGCGCGGTGCTTCAGGCGCTGTAGCCGCGCTCTATGGCTGGCATACCGTCACCGCAGCGCTGCGTAATCCGGCTCGGCATGTTCGCAAGCTCTTGGCGACGGAGAACGCCGCCCGGCGTCTGGCGGAAGAAGGCATTACTGCCAAACCTGACATTGTGCGATCGGCAGCCATCGCCGACCGGCTGGCTCCCGATGCTGTGCACCAGGGCCTCTATCTCGAAGCCGATCCCCTACCAGCGCCAGCCATCGAAGAGGTGCCGGCCAAAGGCATGGTCCTGGTGCTCGATCAGATCACTGACCCGCACAATGTCGGTGCCATCCTTCGCTCAGCGGCCGCTTTCGCCGCAACGGCGATTGTCACGACCCAACGCCACAGCCCGGAAGCTACGGGCGCGCTCGCCAAAGCGGCGTCCGGCGCGCTCGAACTGGTGCCCCTCGTGAACGTGCAGAATCTTGCGCGTGGACTCGATGCGCTCAAGGCCAGAGGGTTCCTGGTGGCCGGCCTCGACTCGAGCGGCGACAGCGACCTGAGCGCTCTTGCTTTGCGGACGCCGCTGGCGCTGGTCCTGGGCGCCGAAGGCAAAGGTCTGCGGCAGTTGACCAAGGCGACCTGCGACTACGTTGCGCGCATCGATCTGCCAGGCGGCATCAAGAGTCTCAATGTGTCAAACGCGGCGACCTTGTCGCTCTATATCGCCAGGCGGGCGGTGCAAAACGAAACGGCGGACCGTTAGGCCCGCCGCTCGCGTCCCACGAACAGTAAAATCTATTGCACTTCCGTTTTGGCGCCACCGTGCCTTTTGCGGAACAGGCGAATGCTCATGCGGTCGGGTCCGAGAATGGTGATTTCGGCATCGGCCTTGATGACGCGCTTGCCGACTGGGACCTGCTCGGTATGCGCCTCGGTGACGCGATCCGCGGCACTCCTGCTCTTGGTTGGCCGCAGCGGTGGATGCTCGTCCGGCTCGACAACCTCACCCTCGTCCGCAATGTCGCGCCGCGTGCGAAGAAGACCGCGGCCCGCTTCCTCGCTGATATGACGCTCGATGACGCGCGGCGGATCGTCGACCAGGCGCTCATGCTCGATCACCACGGGTTTCTCGCGCACGATCTTTTTGCTGTGCGTATGAACGACGTCAATTCTCCGCGCTGGCTCGCGTTCACGGCTGGATTTGCGCGGCCTATGGATCACATAGGTGTGCGGCGCGATCTCGACCGCATAAGGCCGCTGTGGCGAGGCCGGATAAGCGGTCGTCTGCGGATAGGAACTATACCATTGTGCATGCGCACCGCTCGCGCCCAGTAGACCGACGACTGCGAACGCCGCAATGACAATGACGAAGAGGCGCATGACGCTCACGGCCTGTCTCGTTTCTTGGCGGGCGGGGGCAATTCATCCGGCTCCGCTTCGTCGCGGGCGCGCAACGGCGGCAGTTCATGCTCGCACATGTCGCACGTCGACCAAGAGCGATAGAAGCTTTCGGCCGGCTGCGGCGGCGCATCGCTCACACGCTTGACTTCGGCGGACCGGTCAACGCCGAACGGGAAATAGTGCCGATGCCGCCACGGCGGCAGCCAATAGGCACGCACCACCACGCCCGGCTCGAAATCGTAGATCACCAGCGCACCGGTTCGCGCCCCATACGGCACATGGTGCAGAATCACGGTACGCTCGATGGGAACGGGCGGCAGATCGGCGGCCGCGGCGGCGCCGATGCCGAGAACGACAAAAGCAATGACCGAGAGCGTGCGCATGCCACACGTTTTGCTGCGAAAATTTCGAGCGCATTTTATACGAACGCTTTACCGGCCCAGCGCCAATCGCGGGGTAACATTAATCGCAGGCACGAGCTGAGCACGCCTGCTCGTCGCTGGATCAGCGCATCTGATTTGTGTGCCGCGTTAAAGTTAATCTCGCGGCGTCGGTAAGACAGTCGTGCCGATGACAGGACGCTGCGACGCTCATGCTCTCCGCAGCTCGGGCATGCGCCGCCCTTGGCAAGTATAAGCGATCGGGCATCACAAAGCCGGGCGTCCGGCACAAGGCAGGTGCTTGTCGGCTCGCTGCGACGCTGATAGCTCTCAGCCGTCACCGGAACAGCCGGGTTAGCTCAGTGGTAGAGCAGCGGTTTTGTAAACCGTTGGTCGGGAGTTCAAATCTCTCACCCGGCACCGGGATGTCCGGCCTGTAAAATGGGCGATTTGACCGGTTCCGAGACCTTGTGACGCCCAAGCCGGTTGTGCAAGACTGTGCCGCTTTGTGACTACCCTGGAGATCAAGCATGCCGCAGGGCACCGTCAAGTGGTTCAATCCGACGAAGGGCTACGGCTTCATCCAGCCGCAGGAAGGCGGTAAGGATGTTTTCGTGCATATTTCGGCGGTTGAACGTGCCGGCCTGACTACGTTGAATGAAGGTCAAGTCGTTCAGTACGAGCTCGTCGAGAATCGCGGGAAGACATCCGCGGAGAACCTCAAGGTCAAGTGACCGCGGCGCCCGCGCTTACTTTCGGCCTCTTTCTCTGACTTTTTTGCCGCCGAGCCTCGCCGCCCGGCGGCTTACGCGCGCCCGCGCTCAGCGCGTGAGCCGTTCCAGTTCGGGGAACGGCGCATAGGCGACGTCCTTGCAGTAGTTTTGCACCTCCTTGCCGTCGATGAACCGGTCGAGCTTACCGGACACATAGACGGCGGCGCCGTCCTTCACGCCGGCATATCTGCCGCTCTCGTTGCGCGCGTTGTAGCGCACGCAGGCGACGTAGCGATCGCCGGGCCCCGCCTTCTTCAACTGCGGCGGCGATACCCCGGCCTCACGGATGTGATTGGGATCGTTCAGATAGGTGCGCAAGAACGCCAGCAAATCCTTTTTGTAGTTTTGCGGGAATACGTTCTGCGCGTTCCACTGCGCTTCGCGTTGCGCCGCACTCGGCTCGAGCTCGCTGTCGGTTACGCAGCCGCTGAGCAAAATCATCAGTGATAAGACAACCCAGCGCACCCGCTGTCCCTCGCCACACCCGCGCCCTCCTCGCCTATCATAGTCGCCCCGGTCGCGGCGTGAATAGCCGGCCCGCTGCGGTGTTGCATTGACGAGACCGGCCGATGCGCAGGACGAGACACCGATGCCAACTTTGACGCGCCGCGCTTTCATGGGCGTCGCGACCGCCGCTGCACTGACCCGTCGCGGCAGGGCGGCGGCGCCACCTGCGAACGCGCAAGCGCCCGGCGTCTATCGCTACCGGCTCGGCGATTACCAGCTGACGGCTCTTTACGACGGCACGTGGTACCTGCCGATGGACGACAAGTTTATGCGCAACGCTTCGGCTGCGGAGGTCGACTCAGCGCTTGCCGCCGCGTTCCTGCCACCCCGCACATTGCCGGTCAGCTTCACCGCGCTTCTGGTCAACACCGGGACGAGACTGATCCTCATCGATACCGGCACCGCCGGCCAGATCGCCGACACCGCCGGCGTGATGCTCGACAACCTCAAGGTCGCGGGCGTCGCACCTGCCGATATCGACATCATCCTCATCTCGCATTTCCACCCCGACCACATCGACGGCATCAAGACCAAAGACGGTGCCAAGGTCTTTGCCAGAGCCGAAATCTTCGTGCCGGAGCCCGAGTGGTCGTTCTGGATGGATGATTCCAATATGAACCGCTTCTCGGGCTCGGTGCACCGTTACTTCCTCAATGCGCGGCGCATCTTCGGCGACATTGCCGGCGAAGTGCACCGCTTCAAGCCCGGCGGCGAGGTCGCGCCTGGTATCGTCTCCATTCCCGCCTATGGCCATACGCCGGGGCACACCGCCTTCGCCGTCTATTCGGGCAACCAGTCGCTGCTGGCGATGAGCGACACGGTGCGCAATCCATACCTGTTCGCCCGCCATCCCGAGTGGCAGCCGATCTTCGACATGGACGGTCCGCAATCGGTTGAAGGGCGGCGCGCAATGCTTGATCGCGCCGCCGCGGACCGCATGCTGGTCGAGGCCTATCACTTCCCCTTCCCCGCCTGCGGACACATCGTCAGGAGTGGCGCCGGCTATGACTTCGCGCCGGCAATGTGGGCACCGCTCTAAGGCAAGGCGTTATTGCGCAGTGAGTTCGAGGCCCGTCACGCCTGCCGCCACATTGGCCCCCGTCTGCGCGCTCACCGACACCGGCTGCAGCATGAACGAATTGTCGAAGCCGCCAATCAGGACGTTGGCCCCGAGCCCGGCAGCGATCGTCACTTCGGCACTGGCGCCACCGTAGCGCCCCGCGAGTGCGCCGCGCCCACCGTGGTTGACCGGCGCCCATACCGCCCAGGCGATCGACTGCGCATCGGTGACGCCGATGTCGACGCCGACGCGAGTGAGCTGGCCGCTATAGCTTTCGCTCCAGCCGTCCACCGACTGGTACACGCAGCGCATGCTGCGGCTTGACCCGACCACCAGGCCGACGCCGGGCGCCACATCGCAGGTGAGCGCACCGACCCGGATGCGCGAAGATTGCGATTGTGCCGGAGCGGCCAAAGCCGCGATCCCAAGCACCGCCAGGGCAAGAGCGGTTTGTCTCATCGGATTTCTCCTTTAGTGCTGCCGAGCATTTGGCCGCAACATGTGTCGAGGACGTCATCGGTGACGAGTGCCGGCGGTGCTGCCAAAAGATCATGGCTGCTGCGGCCGACCCTCAGGCAAAAGTCGCGGACCCCCGAATCGCATTGCCGCGGAGATTATCGCACAGACGGCCGCTTCAATTCGTGACCCGCACGCCGCCATAGATGCCGATGCCCGGCCGGTCGAATCCATAGGGGTTCTGATACTGGTAGTTGAACAGGTTATCGACGCGGCCGAACATGCTGACATGCGCGTCGACCTGGTAATTCGCCGCGAGGTTGACGGTCGTATAGGGCTTGGCGTCGAGCCGCGGGACGAAAACCGGCGTGTCCCGGCTCACGTCCACCCATGAGCTGACGTGCAGCACCGTGGTGGTGACCGTGAGCTTATCGAGCGGTGTCCAGATCGCGGTGACGCTCTCCTTGTGTCCCGGCCGCCGCAGCAGGCCGAGGTCTGTCGCAAGGTCGCGCGTGCTTGTGTAGGTATAGTCGGCGCGGATCTTCAACCGATCGGTTACCACCGCTGAAGCAAACGACTCGAAGCCGTGCGTCTCGGCCTGCCCGACATTCGTGTAGAAGAACGTGAAGGTTGCCGGATTGAACTGCGGATTGATCAGGTCCGTGATGCGATTGCGAAAGTACGTGAGACCGAACCGCAGGCGCTCGTTGAACAGCGGCTGTTCGAAGCCGTAATCGTAGCCGCGGCTTTTTTCCGGCATCAGGTTCGGGTTGGCGACCTGGCCGATCGCGGGGTTATTGACGTAGAGCTCGGTGAGCGTCGGCGCTTTGAAGCCGGTGCCGTAGCTGCCCTTCAGCTTGGTGTCCGTCCACGGCACGATGAAGGCTGGCGCCAGACGCCAGGTCGAAGCCGGCCCGAAGCTTTCATTGTCGTCGTAGCGCACGTTGGAGACGAGAAAGAAACGCTCGACGATGTTGGATTGCAGTTCGGCGAAACCCGCTCTGTTGCGGTTTGCCGCGGTCGTGACCATCGGCGCGCCGGCGGGGCTAAGCGTCGAGTTCGTCCACAGCGAGTCTTTCGTGTGCTCCAGACCGAGGACGACGGTTTCGCCCGGCATCACTTTGGCCTCGGTGCGCCAGTTGTAGCCCAGCTTTTCGCCGATATTGGTCGTCGGCGCCGCCACCGCACCGAACGGCGTGAAGCTGTCGGGGTTGGGATCGTAATTCCAGTTCCAATGGTTGGTGTAATCGATGCCGACGACATTCTTCAGCCGTCCGTCGAACGCCGTCCATACCGCCTCGCTGCGTGTGAACAGGTGGTGGTTGACCTGGCGATCCTGCAGCGCCTCCGGCATCGGCGGAAACGCCACGAAATTGTCGCCGGTGAAGAAAAGGCGCGCGTCGGTATAGCGCACGATCTGATTGAGTGTGACGTTATCGGCGATGTCATAGCCGAGCTTTGCCGTGTAGGTCTCGTTGTCATAGCGATCGTTATTGCGCTTTTCGCCCGGCGCCAGGAGACTGAGCGGCGTCACCGGCGTATCGGTCGAGCGAAAGTGCAGCACGTTGAAGGCGTAGTTGAACCTGCCCTGCGCGCCGCTGAGGCTGGCCGCCTGATTGAAGGTGCCGAACGAGCCGCCTTCCAGCGTCGCGCTGACCTTCGGCGGCCCCTCGCCTTTCTTGGTAGTGATGGCGATGACGCCGCCGATCGCATCCGAGCCGTAGAGGCCGCTCTGCGGCCCGCGCAGAATCTCGATGCGCTCGACGTCGCCGGTGAGCAAATGCGCATAATCGTAGGCGCCGTTCGGGGTGCTCGGATCGCTCACGTCGATGCCGTCGACCAGCACTTTGACATGATTGGAATTGGTGCCGCGCATGAACACCGCGGTCTGCCCGCCGGGGCCGCCGGTCTGCACCACGTTGAGCCCTGGCACGGTGCGCAACGCGTCGGGCACCGTCCTGACCTGCTCGCGTTTGAGATCGTCGGCGGTGATGACGGTGACCGAGCTGGCGATCTGATCGATCGGGGTCGGCACCGTGGTCGGGCTCACCACGATCTGCGGCAGCTCGACTGTTTCCTGCGCGGCGGCCGCACGCACGAGCAGCGCGAGCGACGCGAAAACGCCGAACGCAAATTCTTTCGTCCCCATGACATCACGTTCCTTCGTTTGCGCCCGCGCAAACGGGCGCACCGGTGAGACCAAACCGATGCGAAGGACACTGAAAGCGCGCGGCTTCGCGTCGCTTACTGTCGAATGGCGTGGGAGGATCAAGCTCTCACGGCCTTCGCAACCGGCATTGACGTCACCGCTGCGAAAGACCGCTCCGTATGGACGCCCCGTCCACCGGTTGGGTGACCGCGCTGGCAGGTCTCCTGGCTCGCGGGTCGTTGCTCAGATGCGCCCGGCCTTCCCGGTTGCCCAGTGGCCTTTTAGGACGCGAGCTCGCCGCTCACAGTTGCGGGGGCAGCCGCGGATTGCTGCACAGACACACAGTTTCCGCGTTCCCTCTTTCGTTTCCGGGTCATCCCCGGAAAACCAGCACCGTCGAATGGTCCCTCCGCCCCAATTGCGAGTCAAGCGGCCGGGCCAAGGCCGCGCTTGCCGCTCGTTTGGCCTGTGTAAAATTATCGTTGGCGGGGACTAGGCCGCGCTCACGATTTGTTTTTTCCGGGTGGCGTCGATTTGGCGTATCGTTGCGCCATTGCCGCCTTTTCAGGAAAGGTCCTGCAATGAATACGACCCCCATACTCCGCCGCCTTGGCATTCTTGCCGCCTCCGCCCTGTTGGTGGGCGCGCTCGGTATGAAGCCGCTGCATGTCTACGCAATGGGCACCGATAATCCGCCTGCCCCGAGCGACGACAGCGGCAAGAAGAAGAGCAAGAAAAAGAAGGACAGCAACGTCATCGAGCAGCAGCAGAAGCAAGAAGCCGACGCCAAATTCCTGCGCGATTACCGCGCCGCGCGTGACATGATCCTTGCCGGCGACTACAAAGGCGGCATCGCCGCCATGCATGCGCTCGGCCATGACGAGCACCCCGACGTCGCCAATTATATCGGCTATGCCTACCGCAAGATGGGCGACTACAAGGATTCGCAGATCTGGTACGAGGCCGCGCTCAAGGCCGATCCCAATCACGTGCGCACTTGGTCGTATTACGGCATGTGGCAGATGGAGCAGGGCAACCGGCTCAAGGCCCTCGACGATCTGCAGAAGGTGAAGCTGATTTGCGGCAATACCAGCTGCGAGGAATACAAAGAACTCAAGGCCGTCATCGACGGCAAAGCCAGCTATTAAGCGCTCGTTCAATGCGTAAAACACCGATCGCCGGGGCTACCCCGGCGATCTTGTTTTCCGCAAGGTTCCAATTGTTCATCCGCCGTTCATGCGGATGTAACCATCGCGCCTTACTCTCGACACGACTCGTTCGATAACATCATCAGGACGGGGCGGCGTGCTGGTTTGAGGAATAGGCCGTGGCGGCCGATCCGCAATCACTCGATTCCCAAGGGCGCGCGGCGCTCGCCCTGCATCGCTTCGGCTTTGGCCCACGGCCCGGCGACATCGCAGCCATCGCCTCCGATCCGCGAGCCGCGCTGCTTGCAGACCTAAAGCCGGAATCCGCGCGCGTTGATGCCGGCGCGCTGATGGACAGTGGCGCAGCCTTTCGCGCGCTGTTCGAATTCCGCCAAGAACGCAAGGCCGAGCGCGAAGCCAAGCGCATGGATGCGGCTGCGCAGCCGGCGATGCGCGACGCCGAACCGGCGCCCGCCAAAGCGGGGCCGCCGCTGCCGCAAAAGGTGTATCTCGCGGAAGCAAAGGCCCGTTATGACGCGGCGCTCAATGCCCCGGTCGGATTTGCCCAGCGCCTGGTCTGGTTCTGGTCCAATCACTTCTGCGTTTCCGCCGACAAAGGACCCGTCCGCATTCTGTGCGGCGCCTATGAGCGCGAGGCCATCCGGCCGCACGTGCTCGGCCGTTTTTCCGACATGCTGCTCGCCGTTGAGACGCATCCGGCCATGCTTCTTTACCTCGACAATGCGCGCTCGATCGGACCTGACTCCTTTGCCGGCCTGCGCCGCCATAAAGGCATCAACGAGAACCTCGCACGCGAAATCATGGAGCTGCATACGCTCGGCGTGCGCACCGGATATACGCAAGACGACGTCATCAATTTCGCCAAAGTGATCTCCGGCTGGACCGTCGTTCCGCCGCGCAATCCAGAACGCGGCGGCGAATTCGTCTTCAATGAGCGCATGCACGAGCCGGGTGCGCAGATGGTGGTGGGCAAAACCTACGCCGAGGACGGGTTTGCGCAGGGGCGCGCCGTTCTCGAAGATCTCGCGCGCCGTCCGGCGACCGCCAAACACATCGCCTTCAAGCTCGCTCGCCATTTTGTCGCGGATGTGCCGCCGCCTTCGCTGGTCGACCGCCTGGAAAAACGTTTCCGCGACACCCATGGCGATCTGCTGGAGGTCAGCCGGGCCTTGGTCACCGCACCGGAGGCCTGGGCGGCGCCGGCAAAGCTCAAGACCCCGAGCGAATGGATTGCCGCGGCGCTGCGCACCACAGGCTTTGCGCCGGACATACGGCGCATTATCGGCGCACAAACCCTGCTCGGTGAGGCACTTTGGCGGCCGCCGGCGCCAAAAGGATTTTCCGACGAGAGCACCGCCTGGGTCGACGGCCTCGCCGAACGCCTCGATATCGCCAACCAAATCGGACGCCAAGCCGGGAGCCTGGCGCGCGAGCCGAATGAGCTCGTCGATGCCGCTCTTGGCTCGCTCGCCTCCAAGGAGACGCGAGAAGCGGTAAAGCGGGCGGCCAGCCGGCCGCAGGCGCTTGCGCTGCTGCTGATGGCGCCGGAATTCCAAAGACGGTGATGCCATGATCAACGCACCTCACGCCCCCACGCGCCGCGAATTGCTGCTCGCCTCCGGCGTGCTGTTCGCCTGGGCGCATCTGCCGCGCGCGGCACGCGCCGAAGGCCGCGACCCGCGGCTATTGGTCGTCGTGCTGCGTGGCGCGCTGGACGGACTGGCCGCGGTGGCGCCGGTCGGCGATCCTGACTGGATCGGCTTACGCGGCGACAATGCACTTACGCTGGACAGCGAACCCAAGGCGCTGCCGCTCGACGGCTTCTTTGCCCTCAATCCGGCGATGCCGAACTTGCACCGCATGTACCAGGCCGGCACCGCGACGGTGGTCCACGCCGTCGCCTCGCCCTACCGCGAGCGCTCGCACTTCGACGGACAGGACGTCTTGGAGAGCGGGTTTGTGAAACCGGGCGCCGCCGACAGCGGCTGGCTCAACCGGGCGCTCGCCTCGCTACAGCCCGCCGCCCGCGTCGGCAGCAAGGATGCATTCGCGGTCGGGCCGGTCACCCCATTGGTGGTGCGCGGCAACGCGCCGGTGCTGTCCTGGACACCGCCAAAGCTGCCGCCCGCCGGCGACGACACCGTCATGCGCGTCCTCGATCTCTACCGTCACACGGATCCCACGCTGGCGCGGGCGCTCGAGGAGCGGGTCGACCTGGCGGCGATCGCGCGCGACGGCGGCCTTGACATGCAGCCGAAAAAATCCGGGCCCATGCCGCAGGTCCGCGGCGCTGCCATTCGCAACTATTTTTCCGAATCTGCCGGAGCGGCGGCGAAGTTCATGGCGCGCGCCGACGGGCCGCGTGTCGGCGCCCTCGCCTTCGATGGTTGGGACACGCATGCTGCCGAGGGCGCGGCGAATGGCCGGCTCGCTTTGCTGCTCGGTGCGCTCGACGGCGCCTTAGGGTCGATCGAGAGCGGGATCGGCGACGCCTGGAAGGAAACCGCCGTCGTTGTCATCACCGAGTTCGGCCGCACCGCGCGCATCAATGGCACCGAAGGCACCGATCACGGTACCGCGACCGTCGCGCTGCTTGCCGGCGGGGCGCTCAAAGGTGGGCGCGTCATCGCCGACTGGCCCGGCCTGAGCGCAGCCAAGCTCTACCAGGATCGCGATTTGAAGCCGACCACGGACTTGCGCGCCGTGTTGAAGGGCCTACTGCGCGACCATTTGCGCGTCGATGAGCGTGCACTCGCATCGGCCGTTTTCCCGGGCAGCGAGCGGGTGAAGGCTGCGAACGGGCTCGTGCTCGCCAGTTAAGGTGTGCCCTTCGCCTCTTCGACGATCCAGCGGTAATAGTCGGCATCGACGCTTTCGACCGGCAGCACCATGATGGCCGGCGTTTCGTAGGTGTGCAGTTCTTTGACCGCTTGTCGCACCGCTTCCGCGAGCGAGGCCCGTGTCTTCACCAGCATCACCACCTCGTCGGCGCGCTCGATTTTGCCCTGCCACCAGTAATGCGAAATCATGCCGGGCAGGATGTTGACGCACGCCGCCAGCCGCTTTTCGACGACGGCGCGGCCGGCGCGCTCAGCCTCGACAATCGAGGGCCAAGTCGTATAGACGAGCACGGCGCGTTCCATCGGCGGATCCTTTCATGAAGCCGCAAGGCTATAAACATATCGCTTTTGTCGCCGGCTCTATGCCTGAAGCGCGAGCAGCTTGTTCGGCACTCGAAAAGCGCTACGGCAATGTCGACCCGAAATCCGCCGATGTCATTGTCGCGCTCGGCGGCGACGGCCTGATGCTGCAGACCCTGCACAAGTTCATGAATTCCGGCAAGCCGATCTACGGCATGCATCGCGGCACGGTCGGCTTCCTGATGAACGATTTCTCTGCGGACAATCTGCCCGAGCGCCTCGCCGCCGCGCACATCACCGTCATTCATCCACTGATCATGCGCGCGCGTGACTCAAGCGGGAAAACGCATGAGCATCGCGCCATCAATGAGGTGTCGCTGTTTCGCCAGAGCGCACAGGCCGCGCATCTGCGCATTCTCATCGACGGCAAGGAACGCCTGCCCGAATTGATCGCCGATGGCATTCTGGTGGCAACGCCCGCGGGTTCGACGGCGTACAACCTTTCGGTACAGGGGCCGATCATCCCGATCAACGCGCCGATGCTGGCGCTGACGCCGATCAGCCCGTTCCGGCCGCGGCGCTGGCGCGGCGCTCTGCTTCCGGACCGCGCCAAGGTGACCATCGAGGTTCTCCACGCCGACAAGCGGCCGGCTGCCGCGGTCGCCGATCACGATGAAGTGCGCTCGGTACACTCTGTCGATGTTGCGATGGACCATACCTGCGCGATCAATATGTTGTTCGACCCGGGCCATAATCTCGACGAACGGATCTTGCGCGAGCAGTTCGGATTTTAGTCGATGACCATCGCGTTTTCGGTCAACCGCAAGCGTGTCGAGGTCTCGCCGGCGCGCCAAGACATGCCGCTGCTGTATGTGCTGCGCGAAGACCTTGGCCTCGTGGGCACGCGCTTCGGCTGCGGTCTCGAGCAGTGCGGCTGTTGCATGGTGCTGATCGACGGGCAGCCGGAGAAGTCGTGCGCAAAGCCTGTCTGGAGCGTCGCGGGCAAGAGCATCACCACCGTCGAAGGCCTCGGCGCGCCGGACAAGCCGCACCCCCTGCAGCAGGCTTTTCTCGACGAGCAGGCGGGCCAGTGCGGCTATTGCCTCTCCGGAATTCTGATATCCGCCAAGGCACTGCTCGATCGCAATCCGACGCCCACGCGTAAAGAGGTCGCGGAAGCGCTTGACGGCAATATCTGCCGCTGCGGCTCGCATAACCGCATCCTGCGTGCGGTCGAGAAGGCGGCAGCGATCATCCGGAGAGCAGGTGCATGAATGCTCCCCTGCCCGGTCCCCTTGCCGACAATCCGACTCTGGGCGCTTGGGTGACCTTCCCGGCGCCTGGCAAGGTGACGATCTTCACCGGCCGCGTCGAGCTTGGTCAGGGCGTGCTCACGGCAATGGCGCAAATCGCTGCCGACGAGCTCGACGTCGACGTCGCCCGCATTGCCGTGAAATCGGGAGATACCGCCGTTACGCCCAATGAAGGTTACACCGCGGGCAGCATGTCCATGCAGGCCGGCGGCGTCGCCTTGGCACAAGCTTGTGCCGAAATCCGCGCTATGTTTCTCGCGCAAGCAGCCAAAGTGATCGGCTGCTCGTCGGCCGAGCTCTCAATTAGCAACGGGCGACTTCTGCGCGGCGGCAAGACAACCGGTTACGATTATTGGACATTGGCTGCCGCCGTCGATCTTGGCGTGAGAGCGAATGGGGCGACGGCGCGCAAGCCGCCGGCGGACTTGAAAGTCGTCGGTGTGAGCAGCGCCCGCCTCGATTTGCCGGCAAAAGTATTTGGGCAAGCGAGCTTCATCCATGACGTGACCCTTCCCGGCATGCGCCACGCGCGCGTGGTCAGGCAGCCCAGCCGCGGCGCAGTGCTCGACTCCGTGGACGAGGCAGCGATCCGCCGCGCGGCCAAACGCGAGATCGAATTCGTGCGCAGCGGCAATTTTATCGCCTTGCTCGGCGACGATGAAAGCGCGCTCGATGCGGCGGCACTGGCGGCGCCGAACCACGTCGTCTGGCGCAATACCGAGAAGCCGATGACGCTGCAGCAGGAGGCGGCGTGGCTCCTGCAACGCCCTGCGCTCGACCGAGTCATCGGCCCTCCGGAGCCGGCGGCCCCGCAGGGGCGCGAGCGGTTCGAAGCGACCTACACCAAGCCGCATCTCGCCCACGCTTCGGTTTCGCCGTCCTGCGGGCTTGCGCTTTACGAGAACGGCCATCTCACGGTGTGGACGCACTGCCAGGGAGTCTTTCCGTTGCGCGCAGCGCTTGCGCGCGCGCTCAAGCTCGACGCCTCCTCCATCACCGTGCGCCATGTCCAAGGCGCCGGTTGTTATGGCCATAACGGCGCCGACGATGCCGCCGCCGATGCAGCGGTGATTGCGATGCAAAAGCCGGGTGTACCGATTCGCGTGCGCTGGCGCCGTGAGGAAGAATTCATGTACGAGCCGAAAGCGCCGGCCATGGTCGTCAAGGTGCGCGCGCTCGTCGCACCGGAAGGCAAGCCGAGCGACTGGACGACCGAAATCTGGAGCGGCAATCACAACGGTCGTCCCGGCGGCGGCAACTCCCTGCTGGCCGAGGAAGCGCTGCCTGATTACGTGCCGCTGCCGCCGGCGGGCGAAGTACCCGAGGCGAACGGCGGCGGCGCCACGCGCAATGCCGAGCCGCTCTACGACATTGCGCAGAAGCGCATCGTCCATCACCTCATTCAGGAAGCCCCGGTGCGCGTTTCCTCCCTGCGCGGCCTCGGCGCGACAGCCAATATATTTGCGCTCGAATGCGCCGTCGACGAGCTTGCCGCGCGCGCCGGCAAAGATCCGATCGACTACCGGCTCTCGATCACCAGCGACCCCCGTGCCCGCGCGGTTATCGAGAAGGCGGCGGCGATGGCGAAATGGGATTCGGCGGCGCCATCGGGCACCGGCAGCGGCCGCGGCTTCGCTTTCTCCCGCTACAAGAATCGGGCCGGATATGCCGCCGTCGTGGTCGCACTGGAGGCCGACGAGGACATCCGCCTGCGCCATGTCTGGTGCGCGGCCGACGCCGGTCTCGTCATCAATCCCGATGGCGTGGTCAATCAGCTCGAAGGCGGCATCATCCAGTCGGCAAGCTGGGTGCTCAAGGAGCAGGTGCGTTTCGATGATGGCGTTTCATCGATCGATTGGCTGACCTATCCGGTGTTGAAATTCTCCGAGGTGCCGGAGATCGACATTGCGCTGATCAATACACGCGCCGAGGCCCCCTTGGGCGTCGGCGAGGTCAGCGCCGGACCGACCGCCGCGGCGATCGGCAACGCCCTCTCGCATGCGCTGGGGGTGCGAATCCGCGACCTGCCGCTCACCCGTGAGCGCATTATGGCCTCCCTGTTGAAGGACTAGGCGCCCGGCTGGTCAGGGCCGGCGGGGCGATGCTAGGCTCGTCCCGGCTGGAGGGGCGGATGACTCGCGCGGCGACGATCGCAATCGGACTGATGCTCATCTGCGGCTTGTCCGCTTGCGGCGTGGGCCCGGGGCTGACCGGCAACTCCACCGGCGGCATCATCCAGTGGACGCCGGACAACCAGCGCGTTGCGACCGAATGGGCCGAACAGCACTGCGCGCGCTACGGCAAGATCGCCTATCATGTGATCGTCGACCCGAATTACGGGCAATACATCAGCTTCGATTGCGCGTTCCCGCCCGGCGGCGCCGCCTACGGCTACGCGTACTAATACGGGTCAGCGCTTATCCTAAACCGTTCGTTAACGGAGCCTCGCTAGCTTGCGGCAGGCGGTCGCGGGCTTTTCGCCCGGATCGTGGGGCAGCATGGTCCGTATCGATTTCAATCGCCTGCGTTTCCTCGTCATCGACGACAACGCCCATATGCGGCGCATCCTGCGCACGCTGCTGCACGGTTTCGGCGCGCGTGAAGTCTACGAGGCGGAAGACGGCGCCTCAGGCCTCGAAGCCTTTACCCACTACGTCCCCGACATCGTGATTACCGACTGGGCGATGCCGATTTTCGACGGCCTCGAACTCACGCAGATGATCCGCCAGCCGGGCGCCAATTCGAATCCCTACGTCGCCATCATCATGCTGACCGGCCATTCCGAAAAGAAACGGGTGACGGCCGCGCGCGACGCCGGCGTCACCGAATTCCTGGCGAAGCCGATCTCCGCCAAGGGGCTCTATCAGCGCATCGTCAACGTGGTCGCCAATCCACGGCCCTTCATCAAGACCAAGACCTATTTCGGCCCTGACCGCCGCCGCAATGTGAATCCCAATTACGTCGGTCCCGAGCGTCGCAAGGGCGGCAAGGCCGACGTTATCCGCCAGGCCCCGCTGCTGGACAAAGTGCGAGCGCCGAGTTGACAAAGGAACGTCCGACCATGCCGTCCCGTAAGGACACCGCGGCGGTCGCCACCTATGGCGATCACGAGGTGATCACGCCCGAGAACAAGCTGCGCAAATATGTCTCCGAGCGGCCGTTGCTTCCTGGCGAAGACGACCCTGTCACGCGTGCCGAGCAGGCGCTTGCCGAGCTGTCGACCGAATTCTCGAGCTGGATGGAGGCCGAGTGCGACCGCCTCGACAAAGCGCGCGAAGCGGTGCTGAAGGAGCACTTCACCCAGGCCAATCAGGAAGCGCTGTTCCACGCTGCCCACGACATCAAAGGTGAAGCGGCCACGTTCGGCTACCCGGCGGTGGCAGCGGCCGCCGACAGTCTCTGCCGCCTGCTCGAATACACGCCGGATGCGAGCCGCATTCCGCTCAAGCTCGTCGAGCAGCACGTCGATGCGGTCCGCGCGATCTACCGGGAATACGCGGTCTCGAACGCCAAGGAACTGGCTGCCACACTGACCAAGCGTCTGCGCGAGGTCACCGACGAATTCCTGATCAGAGAGAACAGGGACCGGCCCGAGGTCATCGAGCAGATCACAGGCACGGCGGCGGCGCCGCTCGCGCCGGAATAGACCCGCGGCGCGCAAGCTGTATCCTGGGACGAGCTCGCGCTGACCGCGAGCGGCATTTGCCTCGTAGTTGCTAAATTGTCAGGCCACCAGGCGCATCTCGGCCGCCGGCGCAGGCCGCATCGCATCGTTCGCCACCAAGTCCTCGCAGAACATGCGCGCTTCCTCGCGCGCGGACTCGACCGCAAAGCGCCGCAACAAAGCCATCAGCGACATATCGGCGCCGCCCTCGGCGGCGCAGGCCTCCAGCACGCGCTCGACCAGGCGGCGTTTCAGCCGTGCTGCCCCGCCCTGCTCGCCGAGCAGCGTGCCGTCGCGAACGGCCGCCAGCCCCTCGCGGAAGGCAGGATAGGCGATGTCGGGCAGTCCGGCTTTGCGATAGAGCGCGCGGAATCCGGAAATATTGCCGTCATGGATGTAGTTGGCGGCGCGCTCGAGCGGCACGCCGGATAATTCGGAAAGCGCCTCCTCGAACAGCACCACGTTGCCTGAGAGCAGCGCGCGCAGAATCATGCC
>Ga0070740_10003341_pt1 | contig 17167 bp, 15 predicted proteins | sample Coa_R2_FD_67286 | JGI IMG/M metagenome (GOLD analysis project Ga0070740, IMG submission 67286) | Surface soil microbial communities from Centralia Pennsylvania, which are recovering from an underground coalmine fire - Coalmine... | ecosystem: Environmental > Terrestrial > Soil > Unclassified ... | reverse complement strand
ACCCTCTCCTAAACGAGAGGGGAAAGGAAGAACAAATGGGGAGACCGTGACAAGTTGCCCTTCTACTGGAAAAGACTCTCCGTGGAGCGCTTGGCCACGGACATGGCCTTCGAGGAACGGATCAAGCACTGGCAGCGGCCGATCATTCAGCAGGATCTGGAAGCCTCCCGTCATTTCCCCGGACAAGAACCTGTGGAAAGACAGAGCCAGCTGATCAGCCGCCCCCTCCATTGCCGCGTCTAGCCCTTCAGGACTCGCACCGGTTCCCGATTCAAGAAGGCGATCGAGTTTTTCCCAGATCACTGCAGTGCCGTGACCCTGAGCTTCGAGGGTGGTGATCAGTTCCGGACGGACGGAGTCCGGTCGCGGTCGCTCCAGCCACCACGATCGCGTCTGATCGCATCTGTCCAGATCCCATCGAGCGGCCGAAAGGTTACCATTCTTCATCGATGCCACGGTTAATCGGCGGCATTGAGAGAGGGATGCCGTCTTCAGGCCGAGGCCGAATCGACCAAGATCGTTGGGAGCCCTGAATGAACGAGGATCACGGCTGCCGAAGCGCATCGCTTCGACGAGCGTTTGCTCGTCCATTCCTTCGCCGTCATCCACGATGGCGACGAACGGTTCTGGCACGGGACGAAAGCTGATGCGTACCGTGCGAGCGTGCGCCGCAAGGCTGTTGTCCACGAGGTCTGCCACGGCCGCGGCAGTCGTGTAGCCCATGGCCCGCAGTGAATGCATAAGAAGGGGCGCAGTAGGCGGAAGCTCCTGCCCCACAGCATCTGCATCGACACAAGGAACGCCCTGGATGGCGTTCGCGTCGTCCATCAGAAATCCACCCTAAATGTTAATTAATTATCGTCTTTTGGGTATTTTAGCGGCTTTCCCGGTCGGCGAGAAGATCGGAAGGCCCGCTGCCTTGGCGCCCCGCCGCCTAACCGCGATCGTGTCCCGCCGGAGCGATTACCCGCCTAGCCCAGCCGATATCCGTGCTGCTACCTCGTTGGCGGCCAATCGCACAGGATCAGCCGACAGGTGAGCGTATCGGGCAGTCGTCTGCACTTGCGTGTGCCCGAGCAGCCTTCCGATCATAGGCAAACCCTGACCGGCCGCGACAGCTACGGACGCGAAGGTGTGCCGCAGGTCGTGAAGGCGGACGTCCTTTAGTCCCGCACGCGCCCGGACGCGCTGCCAGAAGGGCTGAAGGTCGGTGAGCCGGGCGCCGGCGACAGCGCCGGTGATCACCCAGGGATTCCCTCCGACACGATCGATCTTTTTGAATGCATCGATCGCTGCATTGCCCAGGTGCACGACCTTCGCGCCAGTCTTAGAGTCGGGCAGGTTCAGCGCCCTGGCCTCAAGGTCGACGTGCTCCCACCGCAGGGTCATGATTTCATTGAGGCGGCAGCCGCTCAGAATGAGCAGGCGGACTGCAGTAATCGCTGAGGAGAGCTCGATCCGCTCCTCCTCCATCTCGCGCAGCACTTCGCCGACTCGCTTAAGTTCGGCCGCGCTCAGGAACCGCTCGCGCTTCTCCTCCGGGTACTTCTTGATGTGCTTGCGCGGGTTCGTGCCGTCCGGACGTAGGCCCCATAGCTCGGCCAGGCTGAACATCTTCGAGATGACCTCGAGGCAGCGGTTCGCCTGATAGGGAATGTGGCGGAGGTCGTGGTGGAACTTGGCGATGTCCGCCCGCGTGATCTCCGTGACCCGCAGCCCGCCAAGCGCCGGCACGATGAAGCGGCGCAGGTTGCGCCGGTACTCCTTGGCCGTGCTCGGCTTGATTCGGAGTGCGATGTGCTCCTTGTCGAACCGCTCGGCCAGTTCCTTGAAGGTGACGGCCGCGCGATCAGCGTCGCGCGTCGCGGCAGGATCCTTGCCCTCCTTGGCGGCTGCGACGATGCCGAGCGCCCTGGTCCTGACCTTCTCGCACGGGATGACGGTTGCCGGCCCCAGGCTGATGCGCCGCGCTCGCCGGCCGGCCCGATACTGGACGACGTAGGTTTTCCGGCCGCTGGGGAACACCCGGAGGGCGAAGCCGGGGATTTCGTCATCCCAGAGGAAGTACTCTCGTTCCTGTTTCTCGGCGGCTTCGACAAGGCGCTTTGTCAACTTCGGCATGTGCGACTACGGCCCGATTACCATCTGCTTCCGAGCCCGTTTTCGGCGCCCGCCCGCGGAAGCACTACGGAAGCAGGAGGGCGGGAAACCATGCGCGGGCGTGCGCAAAGTACGATGGGACAGGGGCCGCCATAATTCAACTAACCTATTGAAATATCGAAGAAAACCGCAGTTCCGCGTATTCATGCGCAGAGTGGCCGAGACGGCTCATAACCTGAAGGTCGGAGGTTCAAATCCTCCCCCCGCAACCAGAAAACGCCGCCAGGCCGGCACCCTGGCGGCGTTGCCGCTGCAAGAGGGCGGGTGGTCATCTTCGGCCCGGCGTGTTCCGACGAGATGCCCCTATCCGAAGCCCGCCGATGGCGCCGCCGATGATGGCGCACAGCACGACGCGCAGGGCGATGGCGGCGAAATTGTGGGCGACCGAATGCGGGTCGGTCCAGTCGTTGTATCCACCGAGCTCGATCGGCAGAAGCAACGCGAAGCGGACAGCGCGAGCGCGAGAAGCGCACCGTACGCGCTCCAGCGCAGGGAGTGGCGAGATGCGCTCTCATGTCAATGCGAGAAGAGAACCGGTTGAGAGTACGTCGTCGCCGGTGACATAGGCGACGCCCCGGCGCTCGAAATTCTCCTTGATGCATATCAACGTGCTGATCGAAGCACGGAAGCGCGGGGACTCCGATTCGATGCCGGCGCGGGCCGCTGCGGGGCTCGCGAAGCGGGGCCGGGCCGCGCGGCAGCATGGCCTATGGCGGGCAGCGGATTCATGTTACATCAGACCCCGGATCGTGGACCGACCGGCCACGGTCGCGGGGGCTCCGGTTGCAGCTCTGGCCAGCAGGAGCGCTCCCGCGTCTGCGAGCCGGGACGCCGCGCACGAAAAACGGGCCTTGCCGAGCCGCTCACGGCGGGCCCGCGCCAACCAATCGAGCGCCGGGAGGGCCTTATGACGGACGACAAGAGGACAGGATCCGGAGCAGCCGCGAGCCATCGCCATCTGACGCGCCGCCGCCTGATCGAGTTGGGCGCCACGGGCGGCGCGGTGGCGCTTGGCGCCAGCCTGGGGACCGCCCCCTGGCGTGCGGCGTTCGGCCAGGCGAAACCGTTCAAGATCGGCACGCTGCAGCCGCTCTCGGGGCCGGGCGCGGCGGGCGGCAAGACCGCGCTGGTCGGAATCCAGATGGCGGTCGACCACATCAACCAGTCGGGCGGCATCAAGGGGCGGCCGATCGACCTCGTCATCGCCGACGACGAGTCGAAGCCGGACGTGGCGCGGCGCAAGATGGAAAAGATGGTGGTCGAGGACCAGATCGACGCGCATGTCGGCGGCTTCCTCTCGAACATCTGCCTCGCCTGCATGCCGGTGTTCGAGGACCACAAGATCGTCAACATGATCAGCGTCTGCCTCGACACGGTGCTGACCACGACCAAGTGCAACCGCTGGAGCTTCCGGCCCTTCGACTACGCGCCGGCGCAGGCGGTCGCGTTCGCGCCCTACCTGGTGAAGAATCTCGGCAAGAAGTGGCACATCGCCTATGCCGACTATGCCTGGGGCCAGGCGACGCGGGACGCCTATGCCGCCGAGATCAAGAAGGCTGGCGGGCAGATCGTCGGAACCACCGGCATCCCGCTCGGCACCGCCGACATGACGCCGTTCCTGTCGAAGATCTCCGGCGAGTTCGACGGGCTCTTCGGCATCTTCTTCGGCATTGACGGCGTGACCATCGGCAACCAGGCGTTCGACCTGGGCCTCACCAAGAAATACAGGTGGGCGGGCGACGGCGCGATCGCGGAATCGACCAACCTTCCGGCGCTCGGCGCGAAGATCAACGGCTTCGTCGGCATCAACCGCTACCTGCCGGTGTTCGACCCGCCGCTCAACACGCCCTACCACCACAAGTTCTTCGACGAGGCGGTGGCGCGGCTGAAGAAGATCGATCCCTCGGGGCCGCTGCCCGACCGCTATGTGCAGTCCAATTTCGAGGCGATGAACGCGCTCAAGCTCGGCATCGAGAAATCCGGCTTCGAGGGCCGGCAGGACACAATGAAGCTGATCGAGGCGCTCGAGGGCCTCGAGATGAAGGAAGGCTACGACTTCCCGCAGGGCGACAAGCTCCTGCGCAAGGAGGACCACCAGGCCTTCCTGCGCGAGTTCATCTTCGAGGTGAAGGACGGCAAGCACCACATCCTCGAAACGGTGCCCAAGGAGAAGACCATCTTCCCGCCGGCCTGCACGTTCGAGACCTGAGCGCGCGGCGCGCGTTACGTGCCGGCAGACGGGATCAGCGCGGCGCCGTCCCCGTCCCGGGCGGACGCCGCCGCGCCCTTGCTGCGCACCGAGGACCTCACCATCCGGTTCGGCGGGCTCACTGCGCTCGACCGCGTGAACTTCACGCTCGCGCGCCGCGAGATCCGCGCGATCATCGGTCCCAATGGCGCCGGCAAGAGCACGTTCTTCAACTGCCTCACCGGCGTCATCCGCCCCACGGCGGGCCGCATCCTGTTCAACGGCGAGAACATCGCCGGGCTTTCGCCCGACCGCATCTCGCAGAAGGGCATCGCCCGCTCCTACCAGATCACCAACATCCTGCCGAACGCCACGGTGCTCGAGAACGTGCGCATCGCGGCGCAGTCGCGCCGGCACGGCTGGAGCCTCCTCACGCACTACGCGGCCTATCGCGACGTGATCGACAAGGCCGCCGCGGTGCTCGCCGCGGTCGGGCTCGGCGCCAAGGCGGGCGAGCTCGCCGCCAACCTGTCGCACGGCGAGCAGCGCACCCTCGAGGTCGCCATCGCGCTCGCCACCGACCCGCAGCTTCTCTGCCTCGACGAGCCCACCGCCGGCATGAGCGCCGCCGAGACGCAAGAGACGATGGCGCTCGTGCGCCGCGTCGCCGGCGACCTCACGATCCTCATCGTCGAGCACGACATGGAGGTGGTGATGGGATTGGCGCACACAATCACGGTGCTGCATTACGGCGCGATCCTGGCGGAGGGGACGCCGGCCGAGATCCAGGCCAATCCCCGCGTGCTCGAGGTCTATCTCAAGACATGAGCGCCACCGGGCCCGCCGCCGATCCGCTCGTCGCGGTCGACGCGATTCACACCTTCTACGGCAAGAGCAAGATCCTGCACGGCGTCTCGCTCGCGGTGGGACGCGGCGAGGTGGTGGGGCTGCTGGGGCGCAACGGCGTCGGCAAGAGCACGACGCTCAAATCGATCATGGGCCTGGTGCGGCCGGCGGAAGGGCGCGTGCTCTACGAGGGCGCGCCGATCACCGGCGTGCCGGCGCACCGGCTTGCGCGGCTCGGCATCGGCTATGTGCCCGAGGACCGGCGGATCTTCCGCGCCCTGAGCGTCACCGAGAATCTCCGGACCGGCCTCGACCGCCGCGGCGTCTCTGCGGCGCGGAAGCGCGCGCTGCTGCAGAAGGTCTACGACTTCTTCCCGGTGCTGGCGGAGCGGCGTGCCCAGGCCGGCGGCACGCTCTCGGGCGGCGAGCAGCAGATGCTGGCGATCGCGCGGGCGATGATGCTCGAGCCGAAGATCATGCTGCTCGACGAGCCGACCGAGGGGCTGATGCCGCGCATGGTCGGGCAGATCCGGCAGATCATCGAGGTGTTGCGACGCGACAACATCGCCGTGCTGCTGGTCGAGCAGAACGTGCCGCTGACCCTCGAGGCCTCGCACCGGATCTATATCATCGAGAAGGGCGTGGTGCGGCACCACGCCATGGCCGCCGACCTCAAGCCCGGCGACGCGGTGATCAAGCGCTACATGGGGGTGTAGGCGCGATGCTTCAGGCGATCCTGATCCAGACGGTCAACGGCATCGTCACGGGCATGATCCTGGCGCTGGTCGCGTCGGGGCTCACGCTGATCTTCGGCATCATGGACGTGGTGAATTTCGCGCATGGCGAGCTGTTCATGCTGGGCGCGTATGTTGGCGTCCTCACGCTGGCCGCGACCGGCGATTTCTGGCTCGCGCTCGTGGCGGCGACGCTCCTCATCGCGCTGTTGGGCGCGGCGATCTATCTGACGACGCTGCGCCCGCTCCTGGGCCGCGATCCGCTCACGACGATCCTCGCGACCTTCGGCATATCGCTGGTGCTGCAGAACTACGCGCTGTGGCAGTTCGGGCCCGTGGCGCGCAAGATCCAGGAGCCCTTCACCGGCCAGTTCACCCTGTTCTATCTCTCCTATCCCTGGTATCGGCTGGTGATTGCGGGGCTGTCGGCGGCGATCATCGGCGCGCTCTGGCTGTTCCTCAAATTCGGCACGTTCGGCATCTGGATCCGCGCCACGACGCAGGACCGGCTGATGGCGCAGGCGATGGGCATCCCGGTGCCGTGGGTGCTGACCGCGGTGTTCGCCATCGGCTCGGGCATGGCGGCGGCGAGCGGCGTGCTGTTCGGGCCGCTCGTCGGCGTCAATCACGCGATGGGGCTCGACTGGATCCTGAAGGCCTTCATCGTCGTCGTGGTGGGCGGCATGGGGAGTCTCGGCGGCTCGATCGCCGCCTCGATCTTCGTGAGCCTGCTCGAGGCCTATGCGGCGCTCTGGGTGAGCCCGGCGCAGGCGGTGATCGTGTCGTTCGTGGTGCTGATCCTGACGCTGCTGTTCCGACCGACCGGCCTCTTCGTCCCGACCGTGCGATGAGAGACCGCCGCCACGCCGTCCTGTTCTGGACGGGCTTCGCCGTCATTCTCGCGCTCCTCGCCGTGGCGCCGCTGGTGCTGCCCGAGTTCTGGCGGCGCTTCCTCACCGAGATCCTGATTTGGGGCCTGCTGGCGATGTCGTCCGACATCCTGATCGGCTATACCGGCCTCGTCTCGTTCGGCCATTCCGCCTTCTTCGGGCTCGGCATGTACGGCGCGGCGGCCGCGCTGCTCGCGACGCGGCCGCCGAGCCTCTGGCTCGCGCTCCTGTGCGGGCTGCTCGCCGCGGCGGCGGTGGCGGCGTTCGTCGCCTATTTCTCGACCCGGCTCAGGGACATCTATTTCGCGATCACGACGCTGATCTTCTCGCAGATATTCTATGTCGTGATCTTCACCTGGACCGATGTCACCGGCGGCGAGAATGGGCTCACCTTCCGCCGTCCGCCGCTGGCGATTCCCGGGCTCTTCTCGATGCCGTTCACCGCGACGAGCCTGCATTGGTTCGTGCTCGCCGTGGTGGCCGGTTCCTATCTCGTGCTGCGGCGGATCACGCAGTCGCCGTTCGGCATGGTGCTGCAGTCGATCCGCGAGAATGAGGCGCGCACCCGCGCGATCGGCTACGCGGTCGAGCGCTACAAGATCGTGGCGGTGATGATCTCCGGCCTGTTCGCGGGACTGGCCGGCGTGCTCTATGCCTGCCAGAACCAGTTCGCGGCGCCGGACTTCGTGTTCTTCCTCGTCTCGGGCGAGGTCGTGATCTACAACGTGATGGGCGGAATCGGCACGCTGGTCGGGCCGTTCGTCGGCGCCGCGTTCTTCCTCCTGCTGCGCGAGGGTCTGTCGCGCTTCTTCACCGAGTTCTACCTCATCCCCGTGGGCTTCATCTTCATCGCCATGGTCATCTTCATGCCGCAGGGCGTCCTCGGCTTCGCGCGGCGCTGGCTCAACCGTTAGATTGGCCCGCGCCGCAGGCACGGCCCGTGTTCCCGAGCGGGATGGTCGTGGAGATGAAGGCAGACTTCCGATGCGTATGGCATGCGAGCATCCGCCCGGGCCGGATCCGACGAGCACGGCCTCGATGCTCTTCGCGAGAATGTCGTCTTTGCCATGCTCTTCTGGCTCAGTCCGGGATGCGCTGTCCATGCTCGCCCCAACAGTTTCGGGGACGCCTTCTTCCGGCATCGAGACGCTGGCGACGGTCGGGTACGGCGAAATGTGCCCTGCGGCCTTGTACGGCCACGCCATTGGGGCCATCGAAATCGCCGGCGCGCTCGGCTTCACCGCCATCGTGACGTCCTGACAGCCCCTTGATCTCCCTTCGGCATTGCGCGTAGCGTCGGAAACAAAATGCGGGAGGACAAGGTGGTCGCATCGCAAACCGTTCGGTGGATGGCACTCGGTCTCTGGCTGGTGATCGCGGCCGCCGTGCCGTGTTTCGCAGACGACCAATCGCCCGCGATCAAGGCCGTGATCGAGGCGGCAAAGAAAGAGGGCGAGCTTACGCTCTCGTGGGGAGCGCTGCTCGGCGGAACCGAAGGTGCGCGGCGGCTCGAAGGCCTCGTCAACAAGCGCTTCGGCACGGACATCAGGTTCAATTACACGCCCGGGCCGTCGGGCCCCGAGATCGCCGCGCGGCTCGCGCAGGAGCAAGCGGCAAAGCGGCCGGCGATGACGGACATCTATGCGGTCTCCATGACCGCGGCGAACGCGAAGCTCTTCATGCCGGTTGACTGGCAGGCACTGGTGCCGGAACTGCCGCAGGCGGCGATGAAGTTCGACAGGCGCGGCGTTGCCTATGCAACCTTGCTGATCGGAGCCACCTACAACAGCGATCTCGTTCCCGAGGCCAAGGCCCCCAAGAGCCTCAAGGACCTGCTCGATCCGCAATGGAAGGGGAAGATCGGGGTGCGCGTCTCGACCACGTTCATGGCGTTCCTGGCGCTGCCGCAGGTGCTGGGGCCGGAGGGATCGGTCGAATTCTTTCGCAGGCTCGGCCAGCAGGCCGCGGGCATGATCCGGTGCGGCAGCGCGGAACGCATCGCCTCGGGCGAGTTCCCGATCTTCTTTCCCGATTGCGGCGACTACGAAGCACGGCGCGCGGCGCAGAACGGCGCCAAGCTTGCGCACATGATTCCCTCCGAGGGCGCGGGAATGGCGTATTTCATGGTGGGCATCCCCAATAACTCCGCGCATCCCAATGCCGCCAGGCTCTTCACGGCATTCCTGCTGTCTCGGGCGGGACAGGACTTCGAGTGGGAGACCGATGGTGCGGATTATCACGGCCTGCCCGGATCGCACATCGCCGCGGAGATCGAAAAATTCAAAGCGCGCGGCATCAATTTCATCGACGAGGTCGATGTCGAGGTGCAGCACCCCGAGCTGCTGAACGTGCAAAAGGACATGCTGAAGGCGCTGCAGGAATCCATGCAGCGGTAGGCGCGAGGCCGCCCGAGGCCTATGCCGCGTCGCTCACGATCTGCAGAACGTAGCCGGCGGGATCGTCGATGTACGTGTCGCGCTCTTGCCCGCGGCGGTCCTTGAGGTCGGCGGCGCGATCACCGTGCGGTACACCCCGGCTGGCGAGATTGGCGATGAATGGGTCCCACCGCTCGGGCGCGACATAGAAGGCGAGATGCGGTCCCGGTTCCAGCCGACTGAGTCTCGTGCCCTTGAAGGCGAAGGGCGTCTCCGCGAGGATCACGCTCTGGCCGCCCGGCAGCGGCATCACCGCCTCCATCGTGCCGAGCCGCTCGTCCCGCCGCCGCTCAAGCACCTCGAGCCCGAACACGTTCTCATAGAACCGCACGGAGCGCGCCAGATCGGGCGCTTCGAGCCGGATATAGCCGACGCCCGCGAGGCGGCCGTCCCCGGTCCGCGACCTCAGGCCGCCGCGCGGTATATAGACGTGGAAGTGATTGCCGGCGGGGTCGGCGAAAACCACCGACCGCGCGGCCATCGGCGTCTCGCCGGCGTCGGGCTTGGCGTAAGGGCTCCTGCGCGCAAGGAGTGCTGCCTCGACCTCGGAGAGGCCGGTCTCGTCGGTGACGAAGGAATAGGTCGGCGCGCCCCAGACCGACGCCGCCCGCGCGCGCTCATCGGTCTGGAGATAGACGCCGATACGCCGGCCCGCCACATCGAAAAATGTGTGCGGCAGCATGCCGCCTTTCCATTGCTTGACATTGAGCCCGATCCGCATCGGGGTCCCACGCGGGCTGATGGCGATGCGGCAGCCGAGCACGGCCTGGTAAAATTCCTCCGCCGCGACGACATCGTCGACGGGAACCACGAAGTGGTCGAAATGCTCCACATATCGCATGGAGTTCCTCCTCGCGTGCCGAGCCAAGTATAGCAGGGCAGGGCCGCGCCCGCTCGCTTGTCGTTTTCGCGGAACTAGCCTAGCGTTGCCCGCGCATAGTGGAGCGCCAGATGAAGTACGGCATTTGGGACAATACGGGTCCGCGCGAGGGATTCTCTCCCGGCGAGGTCTATCGCCAGCACTTGGACGAGCTCGTGTTCGCCGAATCCGGCGGTTTCGCGCATTACTGGTTCTTCGAGCACCATTTGTCGCCCAGCGCCATGATGCCGGCGCCCAATCTCATGATCGCGGCCGCCGCCGAGCGCACCAAGCGCATCCGCATCGGCAACATGGTGAATGTGCTCCCCTACCGCAATCCGCTGCTCCTCTCCGAGGAAATCGCGATGCTCGACCAGCTCACGGGCGGGCGGCTCGATGTCGGGATCGGCCGCGGCGGCAAGGCGTCGGAATACGAGACCTTCGGCCTGGATCCTGCCGACTCGCGCGCGCTGTTTCGCGAAGCGATCGAGATCATGCAGCGCGTCTGGGCCGACGAGAATTTCGTCCATGACGGGCGCTTCCACAGGATCAAGAAAGATGCGGCGCTGTCGCCGCCGCTGGTCCAGCGGCCGCACCCGCCGCTCTATGTCACCGCGAACAGCGAGGAATCGCTGCGCTGGGCCGCCGAGCGCGACCTGCCCTTCGTGCAGCTCGATTCGCTCATCGAGGACTGCCAGCGCGATGTCGCCTTCTACGCGGACATCCAGCGCGCCCAGGGGTTTGCGCCGCGCCCGCGCCTCTGCCTCACCCGCGAGGTCTATGTCGCGCCCACGGACAGAGAGGCGCGAGAGGACGCAAAGCCCTACCTGCTGCAATACTGGAACCTTTGGGGTCGCTTCACGCAGTTCGTCAACGCGGGCCAGGTGCCGGCGAGCTTCGATGCCTGGTATCGGCGCGCGCCGCGGCTCTTCGCCATGAGCTTCGACGAGCTCGTCGAGAGCGGAATCGTCCTGGCGGGCGCGCCGGAAACGGTGGCCCGGCAGATCGTGCGTCATTGCGAGGCGCTGGATCTGGCGGTGCTGGTCTGCGCCTTCCAGTTCGGCTCGATGCCGCATGACAAGGTGTCGCGCTCGATGCGCGCCTTTTGCGAGCAGGTCATGCCGCGCGTCGCGGCCGCCCTGCGGACGCCGGTGGCCGCCGAGGCGGATTAGGCCGTAAGGGCGGACGTCGTGCAGGTTCCCGCTCCGGCAGCGCAGCGCGTGATGAGAGTGCCGGATTTCGGGACGGTGCTTCTTGCCGCGCCCGTGGTCTGCGCCAGCCTCGCCATCGTCGGCCTGCTGCTCTTCGTCTTGTGGATGAGCGTGGCGAAGACGTCCGCGGGACTTGCCACCGGCGGCTATACCGTTGCGAATTACGGTGCGCTGTTCCGCGATCCGCTGGTCGCGCACGCGGCGTGGAACACGCTCGTCTTCGCGCTGCTGACGACGCTCGTCGCAGGCGCTTTCGGGCTGCCGCTCGCCTGGCTCGCCGAGCGAACCGACCTGCGCGGACGGGGCGCCATTGCCGTCGCGCTCACAACGGGGCTCCTCATTCCCGGTTTCTTCACGGCGATGGGGTGGATCTTCCTGCTCCATCCGCGGATCGGGTTCGTCAATCTCTGGCTGCGTCAGGCGCTGGGCCTCGCGGCGGCGCCGCTTCCGATCACCAATCTCTATGGCATGGCGTGGATCGAGGGCCTGACGCTCGCGCCGCTCTTCTTTCTCATGACGGCAAGCGGCTTTCGCGCGATGGATCCTGTGCTGGAAGAGGCGGCGCGCATCTCGGGCGCTTCCGGCGTGCAGGCGCTCGGCCGGATCGTGCTGCCCTTGATGCGTCCGGGCATGCTGGCGGCGGGAATCTTCACCTTCACCGTCGCGCTGGGCACATTCGACGTGCCCGGCATCGTCGGGCTCGCGAGCCGCATCTTCACGTTCAGCACGCTCATCTACGTCAAGACGAGCGCGGTCGACGACCTGCCGAACTACGGGCTGCCGGCGGCCTTCGGCTCCGCGACCGTCGTCCTGTCGCTGGTGCTGAGCTTGAGCTATGTCCGCCTCCTTCGGCGCTCGCGGCAGTACCAGGTCATCACCGGCAGGGGCTATCGTCCGCGCCCCGTGCGGCTCGGGCGCTGGGCGATTGCCGGCTGGGGCTTTGCCGGCTTCTACATCACGCTGGCGCTCGTCCTGCCGCTCCTGCTGGTGGTGTGGTCGGCGCTTCACCCGTTCTACGTACCGCCCTCGCTCCAGGCGCTCCGGACCGCATCGCTCACGACGTTCGCGCACGTGCCGTGGGCGCTGGTTCTGCGGGGGCTCGGCAACTCGCTCGCGGTCGCGGGGCTGACGCCGACACTGGCGCTCGCGGTCAGCTTCGCCTTCTCCTGGCTCATCTTGCGGTCGCGCGTGAAAGGGCGGCTGCTGCTCGACGAGATCGCTTTCCTGCCTCAGGCGATCCCCGGCATCATCTTCTCGCTCGGGGCCATCATTCTGGCGCTTTTCGTCGTGCCGGATTTTTTGCCGCTCTACGGTTCGCTGTCGATCCTGGTCCTGGTCTACAGCGTGAGCTGGGTGAGCTTCGGCACGCGGGTCGTCAATAGTGCCTTGATCCAGGTTTCGAACGAACTCGAGGAGGCGAGCTACGTTGCGGGTGCGACGCGGCTGGCGACGTTCCGCGTCATCGTGCTGCCGCTGGTCCGTCCGGCGATGCTGGGCGCCTGGGTCTGGCTCGCGCTGCTCGCGATGCGCGAGCTGACGCGCGCGGTGATCCTCGTCACCGGCGACAATATCACGCTGCCGGTCGTCACCTGGAATCTCTGGAACGGCAACCAGCTTTCCGAGGCCTGCGCGGTGATCCTCACCATGATCTGTCTCTTCGCGCCATTCCTGCTCCTCTATTTCTCGCTCGCGCGTCGCGGCGAGATGCCGCTCGATGTCTGACGGGGCCCCGCGGAGGCGCGCCTGGAACGACCCATGCTGATGACCGGCAGCGAATATCTTGAAAGCATCCGCGACGGCCGCCGCGTCTATGTCGGAAGCGAACGCGTCGGCGACGTCACCACGCATCCGGCATTCCGCAATGCCGCCCGCTCGTTCGCGATGATCTACGACCGGAAGCGTGCGCCGGAAAACCGCGGCGTGATGAGCGTCGAGGAAGACGGCGACACCTTCTCGGCCTATTTCCTGCTGCCGCGGACGCGCGCGGACCTCGAGCGGCGGCTCGAAACCCACCGGCGCATCGCCTCCTGGACATTCGGGCTCCTCGGCCGATCGCCCGACAACTTCCCGAGCTATGTCAGCGGCCTCGTCATGGATCCCGCGATGTTCGACCGCATCCGTCCCGGCTTCGGCGCGAACATCCAGGCCTACTACCGCCACATGCGGCGAAACGATATTTTCGCCGCGCACACGGTGACCAATCCCCAGGGCTGGCGCGGCGCCGGCGCCGGCGCGGACCCGACGCGCGGTCCTCCCACGCTTCGCGTCGTCGCGGAGGACGACAAGGGGGTGACGATCAACGGCATCAAGATGCTGGGCACGGCCGCCGTGTTCTGCCATGAGACGTGGTGCGGCAACCTGCAGCCGGTGGCGCCCGGGCAGAACAAGGAAGCGATCACCTGCGCCGTTCCGCTGAACGCGCCTGGCGTCAGCATCTGGTCGCGGAAGCCATATGAGCGCGCAGCCGTCCGCGTCTTTGACAATCCTCTGGCCGCGCGCTTCGACGAGAGCGACAGCGCGGTCCTGTTCGAGAACGTGCATGTCCCCTGGGAGCGCGTTTTCTGCCATGACGATGTCGAGCTGTCGCGCGCGATCTATTTCCGCACGCCCGGCCACGCGATGGCGAACCACCAGGCCAATGTCCGGTTCCTCGAGAAGCTGAAGCTCATCGTTGGAATCGCAAACAAGCTTGCGGCCATGAACAACGTCGCGCAGGTTCCGGCGGTGCAGTTCACGCTCGGACGTCTCGCCGCCATGGAGGCGACGCTCGAAGGCCTGATCCTGGGACAGATCGCCGGCGCCGAAGCGCAGGTTCCCGGCTACCTCACCGTCAACCGCCGCTACGTCTATGCCGCGCTGCATTGGTGCACGAACCACTACGCGGAGATCTGCGATTCCGTGCGCGAGCTCATGGGCGCCGGCGTGTTCCAGCTGCCGGCCGATTCCTCCGTTCTGGAGAATCCCGAGACGCGGTCGATTTTCGAGACCTACTGGTCGGTCGCTGGCCAATCGGCCAAGGACCGCATGAAGCTCCTGCAACTGGCCTGGGACCTGCTCGGCTCGGAATTCGCCGGCCGCCATGCGCAATATGAGAAGTTCTACGCGGGGCCGGCCTTCGTGATGAACGGCTACAGCCACACGTCCGCACCCTGGCAGGAGTGGACCGACCGGGTCGATGCGCTGATGGCGAGCTATGATGTGTCGGGCGAAAGTGGCGGCGAGCCCTGAGGAGGCTTGCATGGCGGCGGAAGCGACCGAAGCGCTGGCGACATTTGCGGCCACGCTGCGCTACGAGGATATTCCGGAAGCCGCGCGCGAGCATTGCCGGAAATTGCTGCTCGACGCGCTCGCCTGTGGGCTTGCCGGGCATCTCGGCGATGAGACGGGGCAGGTTGCCGCGCTCGCCGGCGCGCTCGCGCAATCGCGCGAAAGCAGTGTCATCGGCGGCGAGCGGCTGTCGCTTGCCGGCGCGACGCTTCTCAACGCCTATCTCGTCACCGCCGTCACGATGTGCGACGTGCATCGCCCGACCATGACGCACGTCACGCCGGAGGTGGTTCCGGCGGCGCTCGCGATCGCGGAGCGCGACGGCAGTTCCGGCCGCGATCTTCTGGTCGCGCTCGCGGCGGGGCTCGAGGTGACGGTCAGGATCGGGATCGGCCTCGATTACCACGCCTTTCGCGCGCGCGGCTGGCACGGGCCGGGCGTGATCGGGCCGTTCGGCGCGGCCGCATCGGTGGCGCGGCTGCGCGGCCTTGACGGCGCGGCGACGGCTCGCGCCTTCGGGCTGGCCGGCAGCCAGTCGGCCGGCACGTTCGCCGCCTGGGGAACGCCCACGGTGAAATTCCATCAGTGCCGCGGCGCGCTGTCCGGGCTGCTCGCGGCGCTTCTCGCCGAGCAGGACTTTGCCGCCACCCGCGCGTTCCTGACCGCGAAGGATGGCGGCCTCTATGCCAGCTACTCGAACGGCGGGAGGCCGGAACTTGCCACCGAAGCCCTCGGGCAGGCGTGGCGTCTCCAGGAGATCGCGCTTCGTCTCTGGCCTTCGGCATCGCTGCTGCAGGGGCTTGCGACGGCGCTCTTTGCGCTGCTCGAAAGCCACCGCGTGGCGACCGAACGCGTGCGGGCGATTCGCATCGGCTTGAGCCCGGCGGCATTCGACATGCACGGAAAGCTCCCGCAGTATAAGGGCAAGTTCGATGCGCTGATCTCCGGCCATTATGCCGCGGCCGCGATCCTGCATGATCGTCAGCTTACCCTCGCTCAGTTCGAGCCGGCGAGGTACGAAGATCCAAAACTGCGCCGCGCGGCCGTCGAACTGGTTCAGATCGCGCCGCAGCCGAATTTGAGCGGGGTCGAGACGACGGTCGAGGTCGAGCTGCAGGACGGCTCCATGCTGCGTGAGCGCTGTGATCATCCGCGTGGATCACCCGAGCTTCCGGTCTCCTGGGATGACATCGAACGGAAGTTCCGAACCTATGCGCCGTCGCGTTTGCCGCCCGGGCGGATCGACGCGATCGTCGATCGCATCGTGCGGCTCGAGGAGCTCGCCTCCGCGCGGGAGCTGATGGAGCTGTTGCGCTCCGCCGGCCCGGCCGTATCGGCGGCGTAACCGCCATGCGAATCGACCAGAAGAACGTCCTGGTTCTCTCATTTAGCCAGATGCTGTTCGGCTCGTGCCGGTCGCTCCTCACGGCCACGGCGCCGCGCGAGGGGTCTTTTGCCTTCCGCCGCGCTCGTTCCCATCGGCAGCTATAGCGCGCCTTGCCGCAAGCGTCCCGGTGGTTCGCTTGCCAGCGTAGCAGCGGCGTCGCAGGCACGGAAACGACCGGCTCTCCGGAACCGCAGCGAGGCTGCAGGGTTTCTTCCGTGAGCGCGCGCGCCTCCCTGTCGCGAGTGTGAGTCTCGCCACCCGCGGTTGCGAGTGTGCGCCGCAATCGGGACCGGGAGATCGATATCCATGAAAGCGCGCGTCTATCGCGGCCCTGGGCAAAAGGAGCTCGAGGAGCGGGCCATCCCCGTGATCCAGGCGCCAAACGATGCGATCGTGCGGGTTTCCAGCACCACGATGTGCGGAACGGGAAGGGCGCCGTTCCAAGCTGCGCGGCCGGCCGCATCCTGGGACACGAAGGGGTGGGCGTGGCCGAGAAAGCCGGGCCCGGCGTGACCGGGCTTCGCACCGGTGACCGTGCGCGAACCGCTGCTCCCGCCGACCCGGCCAGGGTCTGTCCCTGAAAGGCGTGGGCGAGGAAGGAGCCAGTCATGCTGAACGCGGCAGACGTCATGACGACGCCCGTCATCTACGTGATGAGCGAAACGCCGGTGAAGGAGATCGCCGGGATCTTGCTTCGCCACGGCATTAGCGCCGTTCCGGTCGTCGAAGACTCGGGAAGGGTCGTTGGAATCGTCAGCGAGGGCGATCTCGTGCTGCACGCGGCCCCGCGGGGTCGCGAGCGCCGGCCATGGTGGCTCGACATCATCGAGAAGAGCTCGGAGCGGAGCGAGGGTCTCCAGAACTACCTCGACCGGCATGGGCTGCGGGCCAAGGACGTGATGTCGGAAGCGGTGATCACGGTCGCCCACGACACACCGATCACGGCAGTCGCGGACGTCCTCCAACGCAACAAGATCAAGCGCGTTCCGGTGATGAGGGCGGGCCAGATGGTCGGTATCGTCAGCCGGGCGAATCTTCTGGCTGCGCTGGCTCGCATGCGACCCGATGCCGGCTAGAGCGGTTTTCTAGGGGGCCGAATCGATTTGGGATTCCCGACTCGGGAGCGTTTGTGATTCAAGATGCTGGCTGGAGGCGAAGGAGGCCAGCATGAATGGCAGCACCGTTATCGA
>Ga0070740_10003340_pt1 | contig 17173 bp, 14 predicted proteins | sample Coa_R2_FD_67286 | JGI IMG/M metagenome (GOLD analysis project Ga0070740, IMG submission 67286) | Surface soil microbial communities from Centralia Pennsylvania, which are recovering from an underground coalmine fire - Coalmine... | ecosystem: Environmental > Terrestrial > Soil > Unclassified ... | reverse complement strand
CGGATGCATCCAGGCGCAGGGCGTTCTGAGCCTGCTTCGTGATGGAGGCTCGCTGCTGCGCGATGGACGCCTCCATGGCGGCGCGGATCGCATCCGCAGACATGGATTGCGAAAACGCAACCGGCGCACACGCTGCCAGGAGCCAAAGCGAACGCACGCTAATCTATCGGTCGTCAACGACCCCAACTGTAGCGTCATCGGGCGCCGGAGCGATCGCGGCGCGCTAGTCCGGTCTCAGCAAAACCTTGAGCACGCCACTTTGAGCCGCGCGAGCAAACGCCTCCGGCGCGCGGCTCAGCGGCATCGATTCGCTGATCATCTCATGAACGCGCACCCTGCCCGCAGCGAGCAGCTTTAGCGCCGGCTCAAACCTTCCGCAGCGCGATCCCACCAGGGTAATCTCGTTCACGATGACGGGCGCCGTGTCGACCGCCACGCGATCGTGCACCGTGGATTTCATCACCACCGTCCCGCGCGGCCGGACCATCTGGATTGCGCCCTCCAGCCCTTCGCGCGATCCGGTCGCCTCGACCACAAACTCAAATTCGGCGGCCGGAAGCTCCCGGCTGTCCTTGACCACAAATGTTTCAGCGCCGGCTCGCTCGACTATTCGCAGCTTGTGTTGGTGCCGCCCGAACTGGCATACGCGCGCGCCGTGGGCCAGCAGGACCTGTCCCGCCAGCAATCCAAGCTTCCCGTCGCCGAGCACGGCGACCGTCGCGCCCTTCGGAATCCGGACTTGATCGAGGATCTCGCACGCCGCCGCAACCGGCTCGACGAAGACTGCGGTTTCGGAACTCATGCGCTCCGGCACGTGGTGCAGATTGCGTTCGGGAAGCGTGAAAAATTCGCGGAATGCGCCAGGGTGTTTCACAATCCCGAGCACGCTCCGCTTCGGGCAATGCCGGCCCAAACCCTTGCGGCACCATTCACACCGGTTGCACGCAAGATTGATCTCTCCGACGACGCGCTTGCCGGCAAGGTCCGGCGAATCGGCTTCCACCACCTCGCCCACAAACTCGTGGCCGGGCGTACCGCGAAAGCCGTAGTAGCCGCGCTGAAGTTCGAGATCGGTGTTGCAGATGCCGCCGGCCAACAGCCGAATGAGAGCGAAACCTTGCGGCCGGCGCGGTCGCGGAACACGGCGCGCCTCGACGCGTCCGTTCTCAATGTGAACAGCAAGCATGAACAGTTCAGTATAAAGCCCGCGGCAATTCTTGCCGCATCCTCAACGCCCCCGAACGCGGTCGAAGTCGAAGGGGCGCCTATCCGGGCCCCGGCGCCAGATTTGCGCGACTCAGCAGCTCGTCCTCGAACGAATAATCCGGCGGTGGAAACGGCTGCGCTCTACGCCACCATTCGAATGTCCTCCGGAGCGCCTCGTCGAAATTCGAAGGCGTAAATCCCAGCATGCGCTTCGCCTTGTCGACGCGCATGGTGATCGGCGGCAGGTCGTAGTACATCGCGAAATACAGCTTCGGCCCCATGGGATGCCCGCCCGCTTCAACCATGATTCGACGCGGGACATGGACAATTCGCGCTCGCCTGCCCGCCGCTCGCGCGAACGCCTGAACGGCCTCGTCCTGGCTGATCGGGCGCTCATGGGCGACATTGAAAGCCTGTCCGGTCGCCTGCGCTTCCTCGAGAACGCGGACGCAGCAGGACACTACATCGTCGACATACACGAACTGCATCAGGCGGCTGCCATCGTCGGGAACAATAATTGGCCGCCCGGCCTCGATGCGATCCCAAAAGAACGCTTCACGGTAGAAGGGATTTCCTGGGCCGTACACAAAAGGAGGTCTGAGGGTGACGGCCGGGAACCCGCTCTGGCGATGCATGCTGAACAGCGCGCGTTCGGATTCCGCCTTGTTGCGGACGTATGCTTCGGGGTGGTCCGGCGGCGCAAGCAGATCGCTCTCGTCATGATCAAGTCCTTCCCCGTAAGCCGCCACGCTGGACATGAACACGTAACGCTCGAGGTTCGGGTGAGCGCATGCCCTGGCTGTCGCCTGTACCTGCGCCGCCGTCGTGCCGCGTTCCCAATCGTAGACGTTGTCAAACACCGCGTCGAACCGCTGGCCTGCCAGCGCGCGCGCTACAGCAGCCGCGTCATTGCGGTCCGCCACAATTCCGCGAGCGCCGGCCGGCAATTGCGATTGTGGGTTGCGATGCAGAATCGTGAGGTCGTGCCCCTTGCGAACCAGCGTCTCTGCGAGCCTCCGGCCGATGAACAGCGTGCCGCCAATAATCAGGATTCGCATAATCGTATCGGGATGACTTAAACCCTCAGCCGGCCAGCTTTCCAGGCCCTTGCCAGACCTTCGAACATAGGGCTGCCGGCGCAGACATGTTTTCCGCTTCCCTGATCCGGGCGCCGGCGCGTTCGGCTGACGCTGGATGCCCTACACGGCGACGGGCTTCTCGATGTACGCCAGAAAATCGGCGATCAGTTCGAGGTCCAATTCCGGGTACACGGGATAGCGCGCAAGCAGAGCGTGAACGCGCTGCTTGGCTTGATGCCGGGCGGCGTCCTGGATGCGATATTTCGCCTTGCTCGGCCCTGATGGTCCTGATTCGGCGGCTGTATTGGCCAGCACCGCGGCAATGATAGATGCGATCTCACGCATCTCCTCCGGGCCCATGCCGAGCGTGGTTACCGCGGGCGTCCCCAATCGCAGACCGCTGGTATACCAGGCGCCGTTCGGATCAAAGGGGATGGCATTGCGGTTCAGCGTAATGCCACATTCACGGACCGCCGATTCCGCTTGGCGCCCAGTGAGGCCGAACGGACGCACGTCGAGCAACATCAGATGGTTATCCGTTCCACCCGTGAGCACAGTGCAGCCCAGGTCAACAAACGCCTGCGCCAGGGCCTTCGCATTGTCCACAATGCGCTTTGCATAGGCGCGAAATTCCGGCGTCCGGGCCTCTGTGAAGGCGATTGCCTTGGCCGCGATGATATGCCCCAGGGGGCCGCCCAGCACCAGCGGGCAGCCCTTGTCGACCGCTTCGGCAAATTCCTTGGCGCAGAGCACGATTCCCCCACGTGGTCCGCGCAGCGTCTTGTGCGTTGTGCTGGTCACGATCTGGGCGTGCGCGACGGGATCAAAATCGCCCTGGAACACTTTTCCCGCTACGAGCCCGGCAAAATGGGCCATGTCCACCATCAGAACAGCGCCCACCCGGTCGGCGATCTCGCGCATACGCCGGAAATTGATCAAGCGCGGGTACGCGCTATAGCCAGCCAGCAGAATGAGGGGCTTCACTTCCCGGGCCTGCGCTTCAATCTCCTCATAATCGAGCAGCCCGGTCTCGCGATTGACGCCGTAGGAATAGGCGTGAAACATTTTCGCCGAGGCATTTTTACGGTAACCATGCGTGAGATGTCCGCCGGAGCGCAGGTCCATGCCGAGGAGCCGCTGGTTGCCGAGCCGCTGGCGGACCTTCTCCCAGTCTGCGTCGGAAAGATCCAGCGAATCCTTCGCGCCCAACTCGGCGACCGCGGGAGTTTCGACCCGCGCCGTGAGCACGGCCCAGAAGGCGACCAGATTCGCGTCTGCTCCTGAGTGTGGCTGCACATATGCGTGCTCGGCGCCAAATAGCGCCTTTGCCTGTTCCACCGCGTACGCCTCAATCGCGTCAACGTTGTCGCACCCCGCGTAGAACCGATGCAGCGGAAACCCTTCCGCATACTTGTCCGTCAGCAGGTTCGCCATCGCGCTCTGCGTCGACAGCGAGGAGTAGTTCTCGCTTGCGATCAGCTTGATGTTATTGCGCTGGTCGGCAAGCTCCTGGAAAATTGCGCCCGCCACAACTGGCGAGATCTGCGATACGTTCTCCAGATTGGCGAGAAACGCGAGCAGTCCGGCGTCGATTTCCGACAACTCCTTGTCGTGCTTTGCCAGGAAGGACTGGATCAGGGATGGACGCATTCCAAAGATGAGAATAACAAACACGCGCGCAGCACATCTTTGATTTCGCCGATTCGTCGTTTTTGTCGCTCGAATCTTTTCTTTTACGAACCGCGGCGCGAACGCTAATTCCGCGCTGCACCAGCCGTGCGCTTAGGAACCAGCTTCTCGTTTAGCCAGGTCCGTTCACCGGCTCTTTGCCAGACTCCGTGCGCTCTCATCCTGTTCCGCAACCAACCATGCCACGTCAGAGGCGTCATCGGCGAAACGCTTCAGCCCAGCCTCGCGAATGGCCGAATCAGGAACTTTGTACAGCGGCGTGTAGCGCGGATGGTGCGATTCTTTGTACGGATCGTTGCGCGCGGCGTTGTAGCAGCAGATCATCGACCAGCGCGGCTGATCCGAACGGTTTTGATCGGAGCGATGCAGCAGGTTGCAATGGAAGAACAGCGTGTCGCCCGGTTTCATCTCGACGTACACGAGTTCCAGCCGGTCGAGAACATGCTTTACGCGCTCTACGTCCGCGCCCGCCTGGTCGCCGGTCAGGACGTGGTCGATGCGGCCCAGTTCGTGCGAGCCGCGAATGACCTGCAAGCAGCCGTTCTCGCGCGTCGCGGGATCCACGGCGATGAAGGCGCTACATAGAAGCGGAAAGAGCACTCCGTTCTGATACCAGTAGCCGTAATCCTGGTGCCAGGTCCACGCGCCGCCGACGCGGGCATCCTTCATAATCATCTTCGAGTGGTAGTGATACACCTCGCCGCCAAGCAGTTTTTCGGCCGAGGTCACAATCGAATCACAGCGCGCGAACATGCCGTAGAGGGTGTCGCCCGGATGATTCCACAGCGATAGCCGGACCGTTCCGCCTTCGCCGTCGGCGCGCGGGATCGAATGCTCATCGAGCGCACGGTCCTCCTTCGCCGCGCGCCGCAGCAGATCTATTTCCTCGGCGTCGAACATCCCCCCGACCAGCACGAACCCATCCCGCCGGTAGGCCTCCACTTCCTGCTCCGTCAACGGTCCTCTGGCCATGATTTGATCAACCCTACCCGCAGCGTACAACAATGGTGGCTGGTTGTGGCGAAACCCGCGCTGTATCGCTATATTCTCTTCAACAAACCCTACGGCGTGCTGACGCAATTTTCTGGCGGCGAGTCGCGGCGCACGCTGAAGGATTTCATTCCTGTGACAGGCGTATATCCGGTCGGCCGCCTCGATCAGGACAGCGAAGGACTGCTACTGTTAACCGACGACGGCTGGATGCAGCACCGCCTCACGGATCCAAAATTTGAACATCCAAAAACATATCTGGCTCAGGTCGAGGGCGTCCCGGATGAAATGGCCATCCGCCGCCTCGAAACCGGCGTGCTGATCGCAGGCTACCGAACGCGTCCCGCTAAAGTGCGCCTGTGCGACGCTGAACCGGACCTGCCGCCGCGCGATCCGCCGGTGCGTACGCGCAAATCCATCCCCACAACCTGGCTTGAAATTACGCTGACCGAAGGCCGCAACCGGCAGGTGCGCCGCATGACCGCGGCGGTCGGCTACCCGACTCTGCGCCTGGTGCGCGTCGCGATTGGAAATTTGCGCATCGACGACCTCGCGCCCGGCAAATGGCGCGATCTGACCGCAGCCGAGCTGGCGCGGCTTGGTCGCTGATCGTCACACGGTGAAAAATGGCGAAATGCCAGTGCTATCATGTGGATTCGTTCACGTTGGGATGCCACCGGACTCCGCTCTCCCAGCAGCAGCCGCTCCACGGCATGTCACTCCGCCGCGACTCGTGCCCAGGCCGAAGACCGCGGCCGATCGGAAACGGCGCGTTGCGCGGATCCTGAAGGCGCTCGATGAGCTCTATCCCCGGGCGACTTGCGCGCTGCATCATCAGAACGCGTGGCAGCTCCTGGTAGCCACCATCCTCTCGGCCCAATGCACGGACAAGCGCGTCAATGAGCTCACGCCCGCCCTCTTCGCGAAATATCCGCGCATTGAGGATTTCGCGAACGCAAATCAACAGGAACTCGCCAACGACATCCGCTCCACCGGTTTCTTCAACAACAAAGCCAAAGCGCTGATCGGGGCTGCCCGTACGATTCTCACGGAGTTCCACGGCCAAGTGCCGCGCACGATGGAAGACCTGCTCAAGGTGCCGGGCGCGGCCCGAAAGACAGCCAATGTCGTACTGGGCACGGCGTTCGGAATTCCGAGCGGCGTCGTTGTGGACACGCACGTGCAACGCGTATCCCGACGCCTGGACCTGACGAAGCAGGACGATCCGGTCAAGATTGAACAAGACCTGATGAAGGTCATTCCGAAGGAGCGCTGGATCCTGTTTTCACATCAGGTCATTCATTTCGGCCGCAACATCTGCGTGGCGCGAAAGCCAAAATGTCCTGAGTGCCCGCTGGATCCGATCTGTTACGCCAAGGACAAAACGCTGGCGTGAGGCATACGGCGCTGCGGGCGACGGCCCAAGTCCGCCGCGGTTTACAGATGATCCTGGCGGACCGGCGGGGCCGCTCTCTGCGTCGATGCGGCCGCCAGTTTGGTCTCGATTCGCAACGCAGCCTGTTTCAACATGTCGCTGATGCGCGCTTCGAGGCCCTCTGTTAGTCGCGCAATGGGCAGCGACACGCTCAGCGCCGCACGGACATGGCGATCCTGCCCGCGAATGGGAACGCCGATGCAGCAGCCGCCAGGCACAGTCTCCTCAAATTCCGACGAATACCCTCGCTCGCGAATGCGCGCCAGCGCCTCGCGAATGAGAGTAGGATCGGTGAGCGTTTTGGGCGTAAACGGATACACGCCGTAGACCTGCAACAATTGGTTCAAGCGCGCGGGAGGCTGGTAGGCGGCGATCGCCTTCCCCAGCGACGAGGCGTACGGCGAAAGAATTCGCGAGAGATAGTTTGACATGCGAATTTCCCGGCTGCTCTCGAGCGTATGAACCACGCGAATATGATCTTCCATCAGTGCGGCCAGAGTGACGGTCTCAGCCAGCTCGACGTTGATTCGCTCCATCTCTTCTCTGGCCGCGGCGATCAAGTCGTCGATCCATGTGGAATCGTTAGCCGCCGAAAAGCGCCGGACGGAGTAGTAATCGCCGGCGCCGGACGCGCCAACGAAACCAGCCGCCACCAGAGTCTGCAACAGACGCAGCGTCGAGGGCTTTCCCAGCCGGACCTCTTGCGCAATCGCGCGCAGCGACATGGGCCGCTCAGCCGCAGATAAGAGTTCTATAATCTCGAGGCCCTTCGCCAGCGCTCTCGATGGAATGGAAGGCCGGCGAGGCGCCGATTGCTTGTTAATGAGCGTCTTGACAGGCATGCTCACGACCAGCGGTCCGTTAGCAACATAACTCTTTATCGCACGTTCACCCGCAGAAATGAAACGCCGGATCATCTTTTGAGGACTACGCTTCGCCACGCATCCCTGTGCCGCCGGGCGTTCTCGTTGACCCGCCGGCGAGCCGTTCAATCATCTTGCGCACGGCGCCGGACCGCTTGTTTCCGCTCTTTAGCGAAAGGAGGAAGCGAGCCAGGACGCTCAGTCCAGCAACTCCCACCGGCCCGACTGCGCTGCCCGGAAGACCGCTTCGATGACCGCCATGTTGCGGACCGAATCCTCAAGCGGCGTGGGAACCTCGCCGCCGTCGCGGATCGCCCGCGAGAAGGCGTCGCCCTGGATTGTGTACTGATCGCAAACCGGGAACTCCTCGACGCGCATGTTTTCACCGAACGCCTTCTGCCCGATGTCGACGAAGATGCGCGTCGGAATGTCCGGCGGGGCGTTGAACGGGATTTCGATGTCGATGCGGCCGCCGGTCCCGAGAATCTGAACGCGCTGCCACGGCGCAAGCTGGGTGCTGCAAGTGAAGATGGACTGCGCGGACGGAAAATCGAGAATCACGGAGTCCAGGCGGTCCGTGCCAAAATCCGGATCGCGTTCCATGATGGCGCTCACGCGCCGCGGCTCTTCGCCCAGAATGAAGCGCGAGATCTGGATCGGATAGCAGCCGATGTCCATCAGCCCGCCTCCGCCCCAACTGGCGACATTGCGCACGTTCTTCGGATCGCGGTTTAAGTAACTGAAGAAGCTCCAGATTGCGCGCACGTGTCCGATCTCGCCCGAACGCGCGATCTCACGGGCCCGCACCCATTGCGGGTGTGTTCGCACCATGAACGCTTCGCCGATTTTCACGCCTGTACGGTCGCGGACGGCAACGAGCTGCTGGCATTCCGCAACGCTCAGGCTGATCGGCTTTTCGCAAAGCACATGCTTGCCGGCTTCGGCCGCGCGGATCGACCATGGAACGTGTAGATGATTCGGCAGCGGGTTATAGACGGCCTCGATTGACGGATCGGCGAGCAGCTCCTCATACGATCCATAGGCCTTCCCGATGCCGAGCCGCGCCGCGGCTTCCTGGGCCTTCGCGAGATCGCGGGACGCGATGGCGGCAACTGTCGACAGCTCGCCTTTCTGCATTGCGGGTATGACCTTGCCGGTGGCGATTTTCGCGGCGCCCAGGACGCCCCAGCGAACTTTGTCTGCCATGTTCTATCCCACCGGGGAATACGGCGTCGCTTTGTACAACGCAATCTGAATCACGCTCGAGATCTGCCCGTGTTTATCGATCGATTCCTTTCGCGCCTTGATCCACTCCGGGTCCGCCGCGAAGGCGTTCCAGGCCTTTTCGCGCGCGTCGAGATTCTCGAATGGTATCAGATATGTGAGATTCGGAATATTTGGGCCAATCAGCGTGCTCGTATAGAAGACCGGATGGATGCCGCAGCGGTGAAAGATCCTGATCTCTGGCCCGGCAAAGCGTTCATGCAGCGCCTCCAACTGCGCCCATGTGGGCGAGTGGTACTGGCGCAGTTCGAACACGCGCTGCGTCTTGCGCGGTTGCTTGTCATTCTCCAGGTCCGGTGAGTAATCCGCGGCTTCGAGCAGGACGTTACTCTGGCTTTCAAACGGCGGCTCCGGCCCGGTCTGCCACTCCTGATACTTGCGGCCGAGGTCCTTGTTCTTCCCGAGCGATGTATGCAGGGCCCACATCTCTTCGAGCGAGCGAAAGCCGATGACCATCGCCACCTGAGGCATGTGCGGCGCGACGAGCGCCTCCAGCGCAATCACCGGCCCGTCATGACGCTCCCGAATGGCGGGGATTGCAACTTTGCTGAAGTGCTCGTGAATGCGCGCCGGTTGCGTTCCGTTCTTTAAATAAAACGTCTGGATGGCGTAGAAGCGGGTTCGTTTGGAATCGGAAGATGCGGGCGCCGCGAATCCGGTGAGGGCGGCGCCGCTGAGGAGGCCCATGAACGATCGGCGTTCCATGACCTCCGATTCTATCGCTTACATCTCCACCAGAGCCGCGATCAAGGCGCCCCTCGCAGCCGCGGTCAGCGGATTCTCGGCCAGGCGAACCTCTGAAATCGCCACGGGCAGCTCCGCGGCCGCCAGCGCCTTCTCGAACCGGTCCCGGAAGCCCTTCGGCATGGCGCTGCCGCCGCTCAGCACCAGCGGCGCCGCGCGTCCGATCTTTGGCAGTGATCGCGTCGAGGCGATGACGTCCTTTAACCCCCCAATTACTGCCTGGATCATTTCGTCGTAGTAAACGCCGATGACCTGATGCAGCTTATCGGCCCAGAACCCGTTGAAGTGGAATGATTCCTCCTTGAGCAGGCGAATCGAATTCGCGCGCTCGCCGGTCATGGCCGCGGCGCTGGAGTCCACGTAGTCGCCCGCCTTCGGCACGCTGAAGCTGAAAACCGGCATCGCCAGATATGACATGGCGACATTGCACAGCCCTCCGCCGAGGCTTACTCCAATGCCCGTGTAGTTGGAGGATTCCAGCTCGCTGTAGATGACAGCCATCGCCTCATTGACCGACCTTGTGGCATACCCCAGCTCGCCGAGCATCTGCCGCAGCGTGGACTCGTGGTACGTGACGCTTTCCTGGGCGCCAACAGGCGGCGCGGGCACGGTGAAGCAGACAGTCTGACCGTCGCGCGGCGCCCCCGTCATGCCGGTGATCAGCTGCCGAATCTGCTTCAGCGCTTCAGGCTCCTTCGCGTCCAGCGTGCCTTTCGTCATGGGTCGCCGGATTTCGCCGTTCATCAGCTCCGCAAAGCGCGCGCTTTCATTGCCGTAAACCACAATGCCGCCGTCCTCGACGGTATGCGGCACGCGCTCTTTCTCCAACATGGAGGCGGTGAGCTTGGAATAGGGGAGGGTTACGAACGCGTTCAGCTCGCTTGCATAGCTGAACTCGTCGCCGTTCTTCTGCGCCAGGACGACGCGGCTGGTCCCGACATCCAGGCCGATCGCGGCGCCCGCATTTTTGTTAGTCGATTTCATGATGGATCCACCTCGTATGCGCGGACTGCCGCGCTGTTAAGAATTCGTTGATACCGCTGTCGTAGTCTGGCGCGCAGACGGCCGCAGGAAACGTTCTCGACAGCTGCCCTGCGCTTCAGTTCGCCTTCGGATTCGAGGAGTCCCGGCCACGGCTGGCCCCGCGACGCCTCGACCAGCAGATCGTCGTATTCAAAGCCGAATTCGGACACGCTGGGCAGCCGGAGCGCGTAATTATCCGGCAGGCCGAGATCGCCGAACGGAAATCCGGCCGCCCAGTCCGTGTGATATCCGATCCGCATGGACGCCGGGCTTACGGAGACCTGTGCATGCGTAACGCAGTTGGCCGCCCGGATTCCGTACTTGCTTCTGAGCATGTCCGTGAGCACGCGCGCCGCATGGATCTGCGCAGGGCTCAGCATTTCGGGCGATTCCGTTTGCGCCTCCAGCGACACCGAAAGAAAGCTGCGGTTCAGGTTCACGTAGACGCCGCTCTCATCAGCCCACACGGAATATCCGGCGTGATTCGCGATATCGGACTCGGGCACGATGCGGAACACGCGGCCGAACCGGTCGATGACATAGTGATACGCGTGCTCGCGGCGCACATACTCCACCACGCCGCGCGCCAGACGCTTGAGATGGCCGGTCTCGGACGGCTCGAACGGCGCCTGGTGACTTTCCGTCGAATGGAACACGATGCCGGCTGGAACGCTGCGCCACGCGACCGGCGCGTCCCCCCCGGCGCGCGCAAAGACAGGGAAACTCGTGCGCGGCCGGTTCGGCGCAGCCAACGCTGTTTCGATCCGCAAGCCGTTGCTGTATAGTTCGGCGCCGCCACTGGATTCCACCAGCCACACGCGCGGTATATCGCCGTCATGCAGAGCGGAGGCCCGAGGCTCGACCGGCTGCGACGCGCCGGCGTGCAGCACAGGCCGGTTCCGGCCGGGCGCCGACATCCAGATCGCCATGAAGACCAGCGCGGCGACCCGCCACCGGTGCGCCGGGAACGCAACTGCGCGCGACGAGTGATTCGCCGCATCCCGCAGAAATCGGAGCTTCTCGACGGGATCATTGATCCGGTTGGCGCGCCATTCCATGTAGCGCGCGAACGCTTCGCCCGCCAGCCTCGGTCTGCGCATGTGCCACATACGTAAGTCGGCCGCGGCCGTCTTTCCTCTCTCTCGGAATGCGGGGGGATAGGCCGCCCCGCCCCGAGAGCCTTGCGCCCCGCGAGACGCCCAACGCTCCTGTTTTGTGCTACTGTGATCGGCGAGCGAGGTGCGAACGATGCGTCCGTATTGGTTTGGGCTGTTTCTGTTGCTGATGGCCGCCAAGGCGCCGGATTCAGGGTTGCTGCTGGTGGCCAACAAGGGCGACCGAGCGCTCGGCCTGATCGATCCATCGGCAGGCCAGCAGATTGCAGAAGTGCCTGAGGGCGGCGTCACCGGCCACGAAGTGACGGCTTCTCCCGACGGCCGGACCGCCTACGTCCCGATCTACGGCAATTCCGGCGTCGGCAAGCCGGGATCCGATGGCCGCAACATGGTCGTGATCGATCTCGCGTCGAGGAAGGTGGTTGGCAATGTCGATTTCGGACATGGCGTGCGTCCACATTGCCCAGTCTTCGGGCCGAAAAACGGACTGCTTTACGTGACCACTGAGCTGGACAATTCGGTAACCATCATCGACCCGCGTACATTAAAAATCGTCGGATCGGTGCCGACCAATCAGGCCGAATCGCACATGCTCGCGATTTCCCGCGACGGCCGTCGAGGGTACACGGCGAACGTCGGTCCGGGCACTGTATCGGTGCTCGATCTCGAAGCCAAGAAAACCATTGCCGTCATCCCAATCTCGCCGCAAACGCAGCGCATCTCGATCTCCCCGGACGACCGCATGGTGTTCACCGCCGATCAAACCAAACCGCGGCTGGCAGTAATTGACACCGCAACCAACACGGTGAAGACCTGGGTGCCGCTGCCGGGCACGGGCTACGGTACCGCTCCGACCCCCGACGGGCGATGGCTGGTCGTCGCCGTGCCGCCCGTCAATAAAGTGGCGGTCGTGGACCTGGCCGCAATGAAGGTGGCGCACACCATCGACGTGCCGAAGGCGCCGCAAGAGGTGCTGATCCGCCCGGACGGGCAGGTGGCCTATGTCTCGTGCGATGCCAGCCACAAAATTGCGGCGATCAACGTGTCCGATTGGAAGGTGCAGAAGTTGATTGACGCCGGCGCAGGGGCGGACGGCCTCGCGTGGGCCGCTCGTTAGATCGAAACCGAACCGGCAGGGACGCTGATTCGTCTAAACCCGAAAAGGGATCGGCATGCGCTCACTCGCCGCGCTCGACCAGCTTCGCCGCGACCTGCGGTTCGGCATTCGAAACCTCGCGAAAAATCGTGCATTCGCCGCGCTCGCGATCCTTTCGCTGGCGCTCGGCATCGGCGCAAGCACGGCGATGTACAGTGTCATCTACGCCGTCATCATCGACCCGTTTCCATACAAAGACGTCGATTCGCTCATGAGCGTGCTGGTGCGGGAACCGGGCCGGCAGGGCGGCCGCGCGTACTATTCGGTGGATCAGTATGTCGAGATCGCCGAACGCTCTTCGATCTTCGACGGCGTGATTGCATCAACAATCAGCGACGTCGTCTGGCGCACCGGCGGCGAGCCGCAGCGCCTGCGCGGGAATCACTGCTCGATGAATACGTTCGAAGTGATGGGCGTTCCCGCGCTGATCGGCCGGACCACCACACCCGCTGATGGGGCGCCCGGCGCGGAGCCCGTCGCTGTTCTGGGATACAAGTTCTGGCAGCGGCAGTTCGGCGGCGATGCGTCGGTGCTCGGGCGGCGCATCGAGTTGAACGGCGTTATCCGGACGGTGATCGGCGTCATGCCGCCGCGGTTCATGTGGCGCGGCGCGGATGTGTATCTGCCGGTCGATTACCGCCGCGGCGAACGGCCGGAAGGCGTGGAAATGGTGCACGTCCTCGGGCGATTGAAGCCCGGCGTGACGGCAGCACAGGCCGAAGCCGATCTCCGGCCGATCATTCAGCATCTTCGCGAAGAAAGCCCGTCCGATTTTCCGGAGAAATGGCGCGTCGGGCTGCTGTCCTTCAAGGAGACGTTTCCGAGCGACATCCGGCAGGGGCTCTGGATTCTGTTCGGCGCGGTCGGGATGCTGCTGCTGATCGCCTGCGTGAACGTTTCGAACCTGCTGCTGTCGAAAGCGGCGGACCGGCAGCAGGAGATGAACGTGCGCGCATCGCTCGGGGCCAGCCGGTGGACATTAGTGCGGCAGCTTCTTACCGAAAGCCTGGTGATCGCGATGAGTGGCGCGATGGCTGGAGTGCTGCTGGCATACGCCACTTTGAACACAATTATCGCCGCCGTGCCGCAGGGCGTCATTCCCGATGAGGCTCATATTGACATGAACCGGCCGGCGCTGATTTTTGCACTGTGCGTGGCCGCTGCTACGGCGGTCCTGTTCGGTCTTGCGCCCGCGTTGCACACCGCGCGCGCGGATGTAGCGCCGGCTTTGCGGCAGGCCGCGCGCGGCAGTTCGTCCGGGACCGGCCAGCGCTCGATTCGTAGCGTCCTCGTGATCGGCGAAGTGGCGCTCGCGTTGATGCTGCTGGTGGGCGCGAGCCTCATGCTGCGGACGCTGTTCGCGATGCAAAGCGTGGACCTCGGCATGCAGCCGGAGCAGGTTCTGACGCTTCGCATCCCCTTCTCAAACCAGCGCTATCCGACGCCAGAACGGCGGATCGCGTTCCTGCGTGAGGTATCGTCGCGCGTCTCCGCACTGCCAGGAGTCGCCGCGGTCGGCGTGAACAGCGGTATCCACCCGTTCGGGAACTGGACCGCGCCGGTCGAGGTCACGGGCGGCGTGCAGGACAACCGGCCCGTGATGGTGGATCAGGTGAACGCTGGGTACCCGGCGGCGGTGGGCATTGCAATCCTGGAGGGTCGCGGCTTGACGGAATCGGACATTCAGAGAGCCGCGCATGTTGCGCTGGTCAATCAATCATTCGTAAAGCGCTATTTTCCAAGTGGAAATGCGATCGGGCAGGTGGTCACGCTACCGCGACTGCTCAGGCCGCCGTTCAACGCAAAGAACGCATCGGTGCAGGTGGTTGGGGTAGTCAGGGACACAATGAACCGCATCTGGCGCGGCGATATCCTCCCGGAAGTATTCATACCGTATACGATGACCGGCTATGCCGATTATCTTGCGGTGAGAACCCGGGGCGACGCAAATATGCTCGCGAAGGCCGTCCGCGCGCAGATCTGCGCAGTGGATCCCGACCAGCCAGTTACGGATGTCGGAACCGCCGCGGCGATGCTGAACAAGTGGGTCTATGCCCGGCCGAGATTCAACGTTCTTCTGCTCGGTGTATTTGCGAGCCTCGGGCTGTCGCTCGCGCTGCTCGGCGTCTATGGGGTCATCTCGACGGCGGTATCGCAGCGAACCCGTGAGATTGGAATCCGGATCGCGCTGGGCGCCGAGCCTGCAAATGTGATCGCCATGGTGGTGAAACATGGCGCCAAGATGGTAGCAATCGGAATCGCCGCGGGTCTCCTTGGAAGCTTCGCGACGGCGCGGATCCTATCCGGCCAGCTTTGGAACGTGCGCGCCTTCGACCCGATCTCGTTCTGCGCGGCCGCGCTATTGATGCTCGCCGCGGGGCTGATTGCGTGTTTGTTGCCGGCGCGGCGAGCCTCGAGCGTAGACCCCGCAGTGACGCTGCGGTACGAGTGACGCCGCCTCTAGGTCAGCGACCACCCCTTGCGGAAGGTCGGCTTCAGGTACTTGTTCGCTTCCTGGTTATTCGTAAACCGCATTTTCTCGGCGTCCCATTCGAGCTTGCCCTCAACCCGCAAGGCGATGACCCCGAGCAGCATCCATTCGACGAACGGCGCAGCGACGTTAAAGTTCGAGCAGGCAGGATCGCCGCCTTTACACGCCCGAATCCAGTCGCGGTAGTGCCCCGGCGAACGCGTCAAAAGCGGCGGCGGGAACTTGTAGTCCTTCATGCGCTCCACCGGAATCAGGCGCGTCTGCTCGCCGTAAGTGCCAGTGGTGATCATGCCCTTGTCGCCGATAAACAGGCTGCCGTCTGGCGGAGGCACCCGCGCTTCCGGATCGTCCTTGACTTTTTCGAACTCTTCGTAGTTGAAGACGCGACCGATGAAGCCCGTAAATGGCTGTTGTCCGATGCGCCGAGGCGCTGCGCCCTGAGCCGCCGCCTGGCCCTGCTGACGGCGAAACATCGGCCGTCCGGGCAGATCGCCAAGCAGTTCGCCTTTCGGCACGCCCTCTATCTGCGGGGTCTCCTTGCAGCCGTCATACCAGAACAGCTTCACGGGCGGCATGTTGCCCCGCGCAGGGAAGTCGTAACGGATCACTGACCTCTTCGGGAACTGAAAATCGCTCGTTCCCTCTTTCTTGATGCACTCGACGCTGAGAGGCGAGCCGAGTTTCAGCGCCAGATTGGGCGCGCCCAGAATGTGGCACGCCATGTCGCCGAGCGCGCCACAGCCGAAATCGTAAAAGCCGCGCCAATTCATGGGCTGGTAAAAGTATCCTCCGAAATTGGTCGGATAACCCTTCCCGCCCGACGTGTACGGCCGTTGTTCGGCGATGCCCAGCCACAGATCCCAGTCGAGCGTCTCCGGCACGGGATCGGGCGGCGGAATTTCGGTCAGTCCTTGCGGCCAGATCGGACGGTCCGTCCAGGCGTGCACTTCGGTCACATTGCCGATCTCGCCCGCCCAGATCATTTCGGCGCACTGACGAGTCCCCTCGTTGGAGTAGCCCTGGTTGCCCATCTGCGTCGCGACCTTGTATTTGTTCGCGGCCTCCATGAGCTGGCGAGCCTCCCACACCGTGCGGGTGAGCGGCTTCTGTACGTACACATGCTTGCCGCGCTCCATGCACCACATGGCGGCGGTCGCATGCATGAAATCCGGAATGGTGACAATGACCGCGTCAATATTTCGGCCTTCTTTGTCAAGCATCTTCCGGAAGTCTTTGTATTTGGGAACGTTCTCGTATTCCTTGAATTTTCGGGCGGCCTGCTTTTCGTCGACATCGCACAACGCCACAATATTCTCCGTTGCGCATCCGTCAATATCGCTGGAAGCCTTACCGCCCGCGCCGATAGCGGCGATGTTCAGTTTCTCATTCGGCGATTTATAGCCCAGCGCCTTGAGCGAGGGCGTGGTCCCGAATCCGGCAGCAGGCACGGCAGCAGCGAATAAGGGGCCAAAGAAGAAAAAACGCCTGGTACAATCGTATGCCACGGGTGACCCTCCCGCTTAATATCCTATGCCCGCGAGGGTATGGATGTATATCGCGAGCTTGAGGCCGCACTCCCTGAAACCGCATTGCGCATCGCCGTGAACTGACGTATCCTGCGGTTTGCTTCTGCCGGTCATGGTTCGCTGACGTTGCGGCGGGCGCTGCCCGCCCCGGGCCTCAACCCGGTCGGGTGCTCTAAGTGTGTCCAGAACCGAAACGGAGCGAACCCAATGGGTCCTGCCATTTATGATCTGGCGCGCCTCGGCGCGACGCCGGAAGTTCTGAATGATTTCAAACCGTACGAGTCGCGCGGCATGATGCTCGCGCGGGTGGCCAGCGCGATACGAGAGGAATACCGGCTGTATGCGGCAGCCGGCGAATTCCGCGCGAAGCCCGCGGGCGCTCTCCTTTACGCCGCGGGATCTACTGAGGGTCTTCCTGTAGTCGGCGATTGGGTTGCAGCCCGCGCGATCGGACCGGCTGAAGCGATCGTGCACCACATCCTACAGCGGAGGACGAAGTTCTCGCGCCGCGCAGCGGGATCGCGCGCCGGGGAGCAGGTGATCGCCACAAATATCGACATTGCTATGATCGT
>Ga0070740_10003337_pt1 | contig 17199 bp, 12 predicted proteins | sample Coa_R2_FD_67286 | JGI IMG/M metagenome (GOLD analysis project Ga0070740, IMG submission 67286) | Surface soil microbial communities from Centralia Pennsylvania, which are recovering from an underground coalmine fire - Coalmine... | ecosystem: Environmental > Terrestrial > Soil > Unclassified ... | reverse complement strand
TTCAGCGCGTGAAATGGAAAATAAACGCCGCCCTCTGTTCCAGGGGCTGTTTCATCCCGCTGGCCCGGTTTCCGGTTGAACGCCGGGTGTGGGGCGTTTCCTCCCGTCAATGACCGACTATTTTGCCTTGTTCTCGGAACCACGCCGCCCGTGGTTGGATGCCGCCGCCCTCCAACAAAAATTCATCGCCCTCTCGACCCCATGTCATCCCGATAAAATTCACGGCGCGACCGACGCCGAAAAAGCCGTTGCGGCCCAAAAATTCGCCGAGTTAAACGCCGCCTGCCATTGCCTCGCTGATCCGGGATCCCGCCTGCGTCACCTGCTGGAATTGGAAACGGGTGTCAAGCCAAAAGAAGTTCAGCCCATCCCGCCTCATTTGGCGGATCTGTTCACGGAAACGGCCGCCGCCTGTCGCGAAGCTGACCGCCTCCTGACCGAAAAAAACCGGATTACCTCGCCGCTGCTGCGCGTTCGACAATTTGAGCAGGCCCAGGAATGGATGGAACGCGTGAGACCGCTGCAGACCCGTCTGGCCAGGCTGCATGAAAAGGGGGCGGACGAGTTGAAATCTCTCGACGCGGCGTGGCAGAACGCCGGCGCCGACCGCGCGGAGCTGCTGCTCAGGCTCGAAGAGCTTTACCGACTGTTCAGCTACCTCAGCCGCTGGAACCGCCAGATTCAGGAACGCATCGTGCAATTGTCCCTGTGAAAGTTTTCCTCCGCACCGTCTTGTTGCTGTGTCTGGCCAGCGCCGTTCGGGCGGATGAAACCTGGCAAACCGCCCTGAGCCGCATGCCGCTGGCCTGCGGCGCCGGGGAGTTGAATCGCACCAATTGCGTGCCACTGTTGCTGAACGCCTTTCAATCCAACGGCGTCGTCAAGGCGCTGGTCTTCCTGCCCGGCGCCACCGACGAGCTTTATTTTTTCCGGCGCGTTCATGCGACGGTGACCAGCGACCATCCCTCGCTGCTGGACGCCGTCGTCGCATTGACCAATCAGACTTTCATTCGCGCGGATTTTTGCCCGCCGCTGTTGTTGCTGCACACGTCAGAGGACCCGTTGAACGTCATCGCCGTCGTCAAAAATTCCTCCACCGCGGCGAAGTTGCGGCGCCGGCAGGTTCCCGGCCGCGTGCTTTTGGAGGACGCCGACTGGGGCCGGACGCGGGCCGCGCTAAGAGGAAAATTGTGCGTCGGGTTGCGCCCCTTCGAGAATGCGGCTGAAACGTGGCATTTTTACCGGTTCAATCTCGCGGCCTGCGGCGCCACGGATTGGGAACTGTTGGAGGCCCTGGCCCTGGCCGGCAGAACGACCTTTACCGTGCACTGGTTCACAGCGGATTTTCAACTGGACCGGCGCGCCGGCTCGCCGCCGAAACTGAACCACTTTCCCGAATCATCTCCGTAGTGCGGCGCGGCCGGTGCGGCTGAGAATCTGCCGTCGCGCCGCGCGTCACGGCAGATTTGTGGAACCCATCAAATAACGGTCGCATTCGCGCGCGGCGCCCCGGCCTTCGTTAAAGGCCCACACGACCAGACTCTGCCCGCGGCGGCAATCGCCGCAGGCGAACACGCCGGGAATGTTCGTGGCATATTTTTCGAATTCGGCCTTGACATTACTGCGGGCATCGCGCTCGATTCCCAGCGCATCCAGCAATGGCTGTTCCGGCCCCAGAAATCCCATGGCCAGCAGCACCAGTTGCGCCGGCAGAACTTTTTCCGTGTCCGGAACCGGTTGGGGAACAAATTGTCCCTTCTCATTGCGCTGCCATCGCACCTGCACGGTGTGAACAGCTTGAACGTGACCGCGGGCGTCCCCCTCAAATTTCGTCGCCGTCGTCAAATACACCCGCGGGTCGGCGCCGAATCGGGCCGCGGCTTCTTCCTGGGCGTAATCGAGCCGATAAATCCTGGGCCATTCCGGCCAGGGATTGTCCGGGGCGCGCTCCATGGGCGGGCGGGGCAGGATTTCCAATTGCACCAGGCTGCGGCAGCCCTGGCGCAGCGCCGTGCCCACGCAGTCGGTGCCGGTGTCGCCACCACCGATCACCACCACGTCCTTGCCGCGGGCGTCAATGAAATTGCCGTTCTGGTGTTGATCCAGCAGGGCGCGCGTGTTGGCGGTTAGAAAATCCATCGCGAAGTGGATGCCCTGGAGTTCGCGTCCGGGCACCGGCAAATCGCGCGGTTGCGTGGCGCCGGTCGCCAGGATCACGGCGTCAAATTCCTTCAACAAACGTTCGGCCGGATAATTTTTGCCCACCTCGGTGTTGCAAACGAATTGGATGCCCTCGGCTTCCATCTGCCGGATGCGGCGCATAACGACCTGCTGCTTGTCGAGTTTCATATTGGGGATGCCGTACATGAGCAGGCCGCCGGGGCGATCGGCGCGTTCAAAAACGGTCACCCAATGGCCGGCCTTGTTCAGTTGCGCGGCGGCGCACAACCCGGCCGGGCCGGAGCCGACGACGGCAACTTTTTTGCCGGTGCGGCGGGCCGGCGGTTCGGGCACGATCCAGCCCTCCGCCCAGCCGCGGTCGGCGATGGCGCATTCGATGTTCTTGATGGTGACCGGCGGCTGGTTGATGCCCAACACGCACGAGCCTTCGCAGGGCGCGGGGCAGACGCGGCCGGTGAAGTCGGGGAAATTGTTTGTCTTGTGCAGCCGTTCCAGCGCCTCCTTCCACAGGCCGCGATAAACCAGGTCGTTCCATTCGGGAATCAAATTGTGAATGGGGCAGCCGCTGGCCATGCCGTTGAGGAGCGTGCCGGTGTGGCAGAAGGGAACGCCGCAATCCATGCAGCGCGCGCCCTGCTGCCGCAATTTGGCCTCCTCCATGTGAAAATGAAATTCGTTCCAATCGCCAAGGCGTTCGGCCGGCGGACGGTCCGCCGGCAGTTCGCGGAGGTATTCGAGGAATCCGGTGATTTTGCCCATTTCGATGTTGTTTTTCAAAAATGCCGGGATTCAAAGGGTGAACCGGTGCGCATCCTTCAGTTTCCAAACTGTTTCTGTCCGCCGGGTCGCCGCACGCGCCGCCGTTCCGGGTGCTTAACCGCCGCCCACACGGGCCACATCGCGGACGTTTTCCTCGAACGCCGCCATGATGGCCTGCTCGCCGGTCAAGCCCTGAGATTGCACCTTCTTCATGGATTGCAACACGCGGGCATAATCCTTCGGCAGCACCTTCACGAACTTCGGCACAAAACGCTTCCAGTCCGCCAAAATCTGTGCGGCGCGCTCGCTCCGCGTGTACGTCTGGTGGCGCTGGATCAATTTCCAGACATCCTCGATTTCGTCCTCATCGGAAAGTTTTTCGAGGGTGACCATTTCCCGGTTGCAGTGGCCGGGAAAGCTGCCGTCTTCATCCAGCACGTAGGCGATGCCGCCGCTCATTCCCGCGGCAAAGTTGCGCCCGGTTTTGCCCAGCACCACCACCCGGCCGCCGGTCATGTATTCACAGCCGTGATCGCCCACCGCCTCCACGACGGCGTGAACGCCGCTGTTGCGGACGGCGAACCGTTCACCGGCCATGCCGCGCGCGAACAATTCGCCACCGGTGGCGCCGTACAGCGCCACGTTGCCGATGATGATGTTTTCTTCCGGCACGAACGTTGAACCGCGCGGGGGATACACAATGAGTCGTCCGCCGCTCAAGCCCTTGCCAAAATAATCGTTGGCGTCGCCTTCCAGTTCGAGCGTCATGCCCCGGGGCACAAAGGCGCCGAAACTCTGGCCGGCGCTGCCGGTGAATTTCAAGTGAATCGTGCCGTCCGGCAGGCCGTTCGGCCCGTGACGCCGGGTCACTTCGCTGCCGACCATCGTGCCCACCACGCGGTGCACGTTGCGGATGGGCAGATCGGCATGAACGCGTTCGCCGCGTTCGATGGCCGGCTCGCAAATCTCCAAAAGCCGGGTTTCGTCAAGGGATTTTTCGATGCCGTGGTCCTGGTCAATCTGCCGGTAACGCCCCACTTCCGGCGGGACCTGCGGCTGGTACAGAATGGGCGTGAGGTCCAGGCCGCGGGCCTTCCAGTGGTTGATGGCCTTCCACGGAATCAATTTGTCCGTTCGGCCGATCATTTCATTGACCGTGCGGAAGCCCAGTTTGGCCATAATCTCGCGGAGTTCCTGCGCGACAAAGCGCATGAAATTGACCACGTGCTGGGGATCGCCGGTGAACCGGGCGCGCAGGCGCGGGTCCTGCGTGGCCACACCCACCGGACAGGTGTTCAAGTGGCACACGCGCATCATGATGCACCCCAGCACCACCAGCGGCGCGGTGGCAAAACCGAATTCCTCAGCGCCCAGCAGCGCGGCAATGGCCACGTCGCGGCCTGTTTTCAACTGGCCATCGGTCTCGACGTAAATGCGGCTGCGGAGATTGTTCAGCACGAGCGTCTGGTGCGTCTCGGCCAGCCCCAGTTCCCACGGGGCGCCGGCATGTTTGATGGAAGACAACGGCGAGGCGCCGGTGCCGCCATCGTGCCCGGAAATCAACACCACGTCCGCATGCGCCTTGGCCACACCGGCGGCGATGGTGCCCACACCCACTTCGGCCACCAGTTTGACGCTGACGCGCGCGTGGCGGTTGGCGTTCTTCAAATCGTGAATCAGTTCGGCCAGGTCTTCGATGGAATAAATGTCGTGATGCGGCGGCGGCGAAATGAGACCCACTCCGGGCGTGGTACCGCGGGTTTTGGCAATCCACGGATAGACCTTGCGTCCGGGCAATTCGCCGCCTTCCCCAGGTTTGGCGCCCTGGGCCATCTTGATTTGCAATTCGCGGGCGTTGATGAGGTAATGGCTGGTGACGCCGAAGCGGCCGCTGGCGACCTGTTTGATGGCGGAATTTTTGGAATCGCCGTTGGGCAGCGGCATGTAACGTTCCGGGTCCTCGCCGCCTTCGCCGGTGTTGCTCTTGCCTCCGAGGCGGTTCATGGCAATGGCCAGCGCCTCGTGCGCTTCCTTGCTGATCGAGCCGTAGCTCATGGCGCCGGTCTTGAAGCGCTTGACGATTTCCTCGACCGGCTCGACTTCCTCCAGAGGCACGGGTTTCTCAGCCCATTTGAATTCGAGCAAGCCGCGCAAAGTGCACAGGTTGGTCGCCTGGTTGTTGATCAGTTCGGCGTATTCGCGGTAAATTTTCTCGTTGCCGGTCCGACAGGCGATTTGCAGCTTGTGAATGGTCTGCGGATTGAACAGATGAAATTCCCCGTCGGCGCGCCATTGATACTGGCCGCCGGTGTCCAGCGCTCCATTGACAACGGGGCGATCGGGAAACGCGCGCCGGTGCCGCGCCAGAACCTCCTCGGCAATCACGTCCAGGCCAATGCCTTGAATCCGCGACGGCGTCCAGGTGAAATACTTGTCCACCACAGCGCTGTTCAACCCCACCGCTTCAAATATCTGCGCGCCGCGGTAGCTTTGGATGGTGGAAATGCCCATCTTGGCCATGGTTTTGACCACGCCTTTGACCGCCGCTTTGATGTATTTCTTGACGGCGGTCTGGTAATCCCCCTTCACCAGCAACCCCTCGCGAATCATTTCTTCCAGCGTCTCAAAAGCCAGATAGGGGTTGATGGCACTGCAACCGTAGCTGATCAGCAGCGCAAAGTGATGCACCTCGCGCGGTTCGCCTGATTCCAGCACCAGGCCGACGCGCGTGCGCGTGCCCTGGCGGATGAGATGATGATGCAGCCCCGAAACCGCCAGCAACGCCGGAATCGGCGCCCATTCCGGCGAGACCCCGCGGTCGGACAAAATCAAAATGTTGGCGCCCCCGGCAATCGCCTGGTCGGCCTCAGTGAACAGTTTTTCGAGCGCGCGCTCCAGGTTGTTTGGGGAGACGCCCGCGCCTTCGCGGGAAACCCCGGAAGAATCCGGGACCGGCGCACTTGCCGCGGCAAACAAAATCGGCAGGGTCACGGCCCGGAATCCTTGGCGCTGGACGCGCCGGAGCTTTTCCAGGTCCTCATTGGTCAAGAGGGGATGTTTGAGCTTGATCAGCGTGCAGCTTTCCGGCGTCGGTTGCAGCAGGTTGCCGCGCGCGCCCACCATTGTTTCCGTTGAAGTAACGATTTCTTCGCGGATCGGGTCAATCGGCGGATTGGTGACCTGGGCAAAGAGCTGCTTGAAATAATTGTAAAGCAACTGCGGTTTGTTCGAAAGCACTGCCAGCGGCGTATCGGTGCCCATCGAACCGATGGGTTGCACCCCGTCGTTGGCCATCGGCGCCAGAATGAACCGCAAATCTTCAAACGTATAGCCAAAAGCCTGCTGGCGCTGCAACAGGGTGGCGGGATCCGGCGGCGGATGGTGCGGTGGCTCCGGGAGGTCTTCCAGCAAAACGTGATGTTCTTTGAGCCATTGTTGATAGGGATGCTCGGTGGCGAATTTGGTTTTTAATTCCTCGTCGGCCACAATGCGCCCTTGCTCGATGTCCACCAGGAACATGCGACCCGGCTGCAAACGGCCTTTTTGCAAAATGCGTTCCGGCGGCACCTCCAGCACGCCGGCTTCCGAGGCCATGATGACCCGATCGTCCTTGGTGATGTAATATCGCGAGGGGCGCAGGCCGTTGCGGTCCAGGCACGCGCCAATGACTTTGCCGTCGGTAAAGGCGATGGACGCCGGGCCGTCCCAGGGTTCCATCAGGCAGGAATGAAATTCGTAAAACGCCCGCCGGGCCGGATCCATGCTCTCGTGATTTTCCCACGGTTCGGGAATCATCATCATCATCGCGTGCGGCAGTTCGCGCCCGGCCATGACCAGTAATTCCAGGCAATTGTCGAACATTGCCGAGTCGCTGCCGTCGGTGTTGATGACCGGCAGGATTTTTTTGATGTCGTCGCCAAACAAATCGGAAACAAAATTGGACTGGGCCGCATGCATCCAATTGATGTTGCCGCGAAGGGTGTTGATTTCGCCGTTGTGCGCCAGGTAACGGTATGGGTGCGCCCGATTCCAACTGGGAAAGGTGTTCGTCGAGAAACGTGAATGCACCAGCGCCAGCGCCGATTCCATCGCCGGATTCACCAGGTCCGGGTAATACTCCGGCAGTTGCGCCGTCAGCAACATACCTTTATACACCACGGTCTTGTACGACAGGCTGGCCACGTAAAAATACTCGCCGCCGGCCACCTTGCCGGAATAGCGGATAGCGTTCTCGGCGCGCTTGCGAATGACATAAAGCTTGCGCTCAAATGCCAGGTCATCGGCCAGCTTGGCGCTGCGCCCAATGAAAACCTGCCGCACAAACGGCTCGGACGCCCGGGCGGTGGCCCCCAATGTCGCATTATTCGTGGGCACCGTGCGCCAGCCGAGGACGCGCTGGCCTTCCTCGGCCACCAGGTCGGCAAAAATTTTTTCGCACTCGGCGCGTTGCGCCGCATCACGCGGTAAAAACACCATGCCCACGCCGTATTCACCCGCGCCGGGCAGGGAAATCCCCTCCTGCGCCGCGGCCTCTTTCAGAAAAGCGTGTGGTGTTTGAATGAGAATGCCCGCTCCGTCGCCGGTGTTGGCCTCGCACCCGCACGCACCGCGATGATCCAGATTCCGCAACGCCTGCAAGGCGTCCTGAATAATGGCGTGAGACTTGCGCCCCTTGATGTTGACTACAAAGCCCACCCCGCAGGCTTCATGTTCAAATTGCGGATCGTAAAGCCCCTGCCTGGGTGGCGGCACCGTTCGCACCGCGCCCCAATTCCGATTCTGCTCGTTTCGACTGGTCATGAGTTCGGCAACCAAAGCCGTTCGTTCTGCTATTTATAGTCGAAATTCACCGCGAAGCAATACTTTGTTTTGGGTTCATCCGCAAAGGCGAGCTGGATTCAAACCGGCCCCGGGACCCGAAATTGATGCCCGTTTTTATTTTGGAATCGTACGCTTATCGCTTCGAATATGAAGAGATTTTCGGTCTTTCAACGGCCCTTTTCCAATTACCGGCAACATTGCAAAGCGCCATTGACCTGACGGGCGGTTTCCTGCGACACTGCGGCGTAACAGCTCGAAGAGAGAATTTTCCGATCATGGAAGCACCGCCTGTCCTTGCCACGCCGCGCTCGAAGCGTCGCAAAAAGTTCATTATGCTCGTGCTGGCGGGGGTAATCGTTGCGGGACTGACGACGACGATCTATTTCAAAGGGCGGCCGCGGGCCATCGCGGTGCAGACGGTCAAGGTGTCGCGCCACAGTCTAACGAATCTGGTGGTGGCGAACGGCCAGATTCAGCCGGTGGTTCAGGTGACGATCAGTCCGGAGGTGAGCGGAGAAATTATCGCGCTGCCGGTCAAGGAAGGTCAGTTGGTCCATCAGGGCGATCTGTTGGTGCGAATCAAACCGGATGTCTATGTTGCAGCGGTGAACCAGGCCAAAGCCAGTTACGCCTCGTCGGTGGCCAGCCTGGCGCAGGCGGCCGCCAACGCGGAGAAGGCGGACGCGGACTACCAGCGCAACCGGGAGTTGTTCCAGCGCAAATTGATTTCCGAATCGGACTTCATCGGGTTCAAGGCCGCGCGCGACGTGGCGCGCGCCCAGTTAGAGAGCGCCTCGAATCAGGTGGACATGGCCCGGGCCGCCGTGGACAGCGCCCAGGAACAACTGGCCAAAACGACCATCCTTTCACCGCTCACAGGCACCATCACGCGCCTCAATTCCGAGGTGGGCGAACGGGTGCTGGGCACGGTGCAGAATGAGGGAACCGAAATCATGACCATCTCGGATTTGAACCAGATTGAGGCCCGTGTGAACGTGGGCGAAATGGATGTCGTCGGCATCAAACCCCATCAGAAGGCGCGGTTGGAAGTGGATGCCTTCAAGGATCGCAAATTCACCGGCACAGTCACGAGCGTGGCCAACTCCGCCGTCGGCTCCGGCAGCCGCAGCAGCGCCGGGAGCGCCGGCAGCAGCAGTCTGTCGCAACAAGCGACGCAATTTGAGGTGCGCATCCGCATCGCCGAACGCGAGCCAGCCTTTCGCCCCGGCATGTCCGTAACGGCGGAAATTGAGACCGAATACCGCACCAACGTGCTGACCGTGCCTCTGGCCAGCGTGACCACCCGCCCGATGAAACCGGACGCCAAAACGAACTTGACAAACGCGCGTCCCTCCCGCGCCGTGGCCGCCGCGGATGCCCCGGCCGGCGCGAAGACCAATGGAACATCCGGCGCAAATACCGGCCGGAGTGCGGGCAATTTCGCTTCCGGCGGCAAGCCGACCGACGTGGTGTTCGTGGTGGAGGGCGACCACGTGCGGGCCGTGCCGGTGAAAATCGGCATTTGCGACGACAACTACTGGGAAATCACCGACGGTTTGACCGACGGCGAAGAGGTTGTCTCCGGCGGTTACAAGGCCGTGGGGCATGATTTGCAGGACGGATCGAAAATTCGCATCGGCCCGGCGGGCGCCGAAGCCGGCGCGGAGAAAAAATGAGGACTCCGGCCAAACGCGACAGGTGAAACGAGACGGCCGCAAGACCGGCGGTTGTTCCGTTTCCCTTTCCGGACCGGGTTCGATATGACTCTGATTCGCCTCCAAAACATTTCGCGGCGCTACCGAATGGGCGGCGAAACCGTCCACGCCCTGCGTGACGTGTCGCTGGAAATCCGGCGCGGCGAATATGTAGCCATCATGGGGCCGAGCGGTTCGGGCAAGTCCACGCTGATGAATCTGCTGGGCTGTCTGGACACCCCCAGCGAAGGCAGCTACGAACTGAACGGGGTGCGGGTGAGTGAAATGGACGACGACCAGCTTGCGGAAATCCGCAACCGGGAGATCGGTTTCGTTTTTCAGACGTTCAATTTGCTGGCGCGCGCGAATGCGCTGCACAACGTGGAATTACCGCTGATTTACGCCGGCGTGCCCGTTCACGAACGCCGGCGGCTGGCACGAGAAGCCCTGGCCCGCGTGGGGCTGGCCGACCGTTTGCAACACAAGCCCAATGAATTGTCCGGCGGCCAGCGCCAGCGCGTGGCCATCGCCCGCGCGCTGGTCAATCAGCCGTCACTTCTGCTGGCGGACGAACCGACCGGCAATTTGGATTCCCGCACCGGTAACGAAATCATGGCGTTGTTCGACGAGCTGTCGCGCCTGGGCAACACCATCCTTCTGGTAACGCACGAGGAAGACATCGCCCGACACGCGCACCGCATCATCCGGCTCCGCGATGGGCGGATCGCCAGCGATGAGGCGGCTCAATCACCCCGGACAACGTTCCGGGGAGCCGACGGGGCGAATCCGGGCGGAAACCGGCAGAGAATGGTGGAATGAATTTATTTTCTGAACTGCGCGAAGGTCTGGGCATTTCGCTGGATGCCTTGCGCGCCAACAAGCTGCGCTCGGCACTGGCCACGCTGGGTATCGTCATGGGCATTGTCACCGTCACGCTCATGGGCGCGGCCATTAACGGTCTGAACCAGGCATTCATCCGCAACGTTTCTTCGCTGGGCGCCGACGTGTTTTACGTCTCGCGTTTCAAATGGTTCAACAACTCCTACCAGGACTGGCTGAGCATGAGGCGGCGCCCGCCCATTACCCTGGCTCAGGCGGAAACTCTCGCCCGCCGATTGACGCTGGCCCAGGCCGTGGCGCCCGAGGCCTCTATCGAAGCTTCCGTGCAATTCGGCACGCGGAGCGCCGGAGGCGTGGACATCATCGGCACCACCGAGGCGTACCTGCAAACCAGCGGCGTGGACGTGGCAGACGGCCGGTTTTTGACCGCCGGCGACGGCGAGAGCGCCCAGCCGGTGTGCGTGATCGGCAGTGACGTGGCCACCAATTTGTTCCGCGACGAATCGCCGCTGGGCCGGCGGCTCCGCATCGCGGAACATTCCTTTCTGGTGGTTGGCGTGCTGCAAAAACAAGGTCTGATGTTTGGCAACAGCCTTGACAACCGCATCATCGTGCCGTTGCAGGCTTTTCTCCGGGAGGTCTGGAGCCAACCTGACATTGACGAGATTCTGGTCAAGGCCGCCGATACCGCGCACCTGGACGAGGCCCGGGAGGAATTGCGCCAGGTGATGCGCCACGTCCGCCATTTGCGACCGGAGCAGCCCGACGATTTTTCCATCAACCAGCAGGAGCAGATTGTCGCCTGGTTTCACGCGCAAACGGCGGTCATCGCGCTGGTCGGCCTGTGTGTCACCAGCCTGGCGCTGCTGGTGGGCGGCATCGGCATTATGAACATCATGTTTGTGTCGGTGGCTGAACGCACCCGCGAAATCGGCGTGCGCAAAGCCATCGGCGCCCGGCGACGAACAATCCTGCTGCAATTTCTGATGGAAGCCGCGACCATCTGCTTCGGCGGGGGAATGATCGGGCTGGGCATCGCCTGGGGCGCGACACGACTGGTGAGGTACTGGCTGTTTCCGGCCAGTCTCTCGCCCGTCATCGTGCTCCTGGCCATGCTGGTCTCAGTAATGACCGGGGTGATTTCCGGTTTTCTGCCGGCCTGGCGCGCGGCGCGGATGGACCCGGTGGAGGCGTTGCGCAGCGAGTGAACATTCCCCTGCATCCCGTCATGCCCCTGAAACGAACCATCATCCGCCTGCTGGGAGAAATCCGCGAAAGTCTGACCATGGCCCTGGCGGCCATCCGGACGCATCTGTTGCGCTCGGCACTGACGTTGCTGGGCGTGGTGATCGGCGTTTTTTCCATCATCGTGGTGATGACCGCCATGCGCGTGCTGGAGCGGAACGTGGAAAACAACCTGGCGCAATTGGGCAGCCAGACCTTCGCCATTCAAAAGTGGCCGCAAGTCCAGTTCGGCAACCGGGCCGATTGGCAGAAATACTGGCGCCGCAAGGACATTACACTCGAACAGGGACAGGCAGTGGCCGCCAAAGCCACGCTGGCCGCCGCCGTGGGCGTGGAAGGAACGTTTTGGGGCGGGCAAATCTCGACCCGCTACGCCAAAACAGCTCCGAACGTTCAATTGCTCGGCGAAACCCCCGGCAGCTTCGTGGCGCACAACTGGGTGATTGACCAAGGCCGCCTATTTGACGACAGCGATGTGGACAATGCCCGCACTGTTTGCGTGCTGGGCGCGGCGCTGGCCAAAACGGTTTTTCCGTTCGGGCCGGCGGTCGGCGAGAAACTCAAAATCAACGGGGTCAATTACGCCGTGGTCGGCGTCCTGGCGCCCAAAGGCGGCTCGGTCGGCGGCAATCAGGACAACTTTGCCGCCATCCCGCTGACCACGGCCCTGCATCGCTACGGACTGCGCTGGAACGGCTTGAGCATTCTGGTTCAGGCGCGCAGCGCAGCGGTGTACGCCGATTGCGAGGAACAGGTACGCGGCATTTTACGCGCCGTGCGCAAGGTGCCGCCCGGTGAGGCGGACGATTTTGAGCTGTATTCCAACGACTCGCTGATTGAGCAATTCAAGACGTTCACGCGCGCCGTGCGCATCGGCGTGGGCGTGGTCAGCTCCATCGCGCTGGCGGCCGCGGGCATTGGCATCATGAACATCATGCTGGTGAGCGTCACGGAGCGGACGCGTGAAATCGGCATCCGCCGCGCCGTGGGCGCGCGCCGGCGAAACATCCTGGCGCAGTTCATCCTGGAAGCGGTGGTGTTGTGCGAGGCCGGCGGCGTCCTCGGCGTCGCACTGGGAATTCTCGGCGGCAACCTCATGGCCCTGTTTCTGAAATTGCCACCGGTGATCCCCGCGGACTGGATCGTTTTCGGCCTGGTGATTTGTTCGGCGGTGGGAATTATTTTTGGAACCTACCCGGCCTGGAAAGCGGCCCACCTGGACCCGATCGAATCGCTGCGTTACGAATAATTTTTGTCCGGAGGCCGGTCACGACCCGAAAAATTTCTGGATTTCGCGGATGACTTCCACAAAACGGTCCACCTCCTCCCGGGTGTTGTAAAAATAGAAACTGGCGCGGGCGGTGGATTCAACCCCGAGCTTGTGCATGAGCGGCTGGGTGCAATGATGCCCGCCGCGCAAGGCCACGCCCGCTCGGTCGGCCAGCGTCACCACGTCGTGCGCATGAACGCCGTGAAGCAGAAAACTCACCAGCCCGGCGCGCCCGGTCGGAGGGCCGAACAGGCGGATGTTTTTCAGCGCGGCCAGTTTTTCGTAGGCGTGACGCGCCAGTTCCTGGTCGTGCTGCCAGATGTTGTGGCGGCCGATGGCGTCCAAATAATCCATCGCCGCGTGCAACCCCACCGGGCCGGAGATGTCCGGCGTGCCGGCTTCGAAGCGGTGAGGTGCGCGCTTGAATTCGGTTTTGTCGTAACCCACGCGCAAAATCATTTCGCCGCCGCCCTGATACGGCGGGAGGGCATCCAGCAATTCCTGGCGGCCGTACAAAATGCCAATGCCGGTTGGCCCGCAAATTTTATGGCCGGAGAAGGCGAAGAAATCGCAGCCGATGGATTGCACGTCCACCGGACAATGCCCGGCGCTTTGCGCCCCGTCCACCAGGGTAACGATGCCCCGTTTCCGCGCGCGGGCGCAAAGGTCGGCGACGGGGTTGACCGTGCCGAGCGAATTGGAAATGTGGACCATCGAGAATATTTTCACCGGCGGCGCCAGCAGGGAATCGAGGTTGGATAAATCCAGCAGGCCTTCGTCGCCGGTGACGGGCACGTAGGCAATTTTCGCGCCGGTGCGCTGAGCCACCAGTTGCCATGGCACCAGGTTGCTGTGATGTTCCATTTCCGTGAGCAGGATCACGTCACCGGCTTTCAGGTTCGCTGTGCCCCAGGAGTGGGCGACCAGATTGATGCTTTCGGTGGTGCCGCGTGTGAAGACGATTTCGTCGGCGGAGCGGGCGTTGATGAATTTGGCCGCGCGGGCGCGGGCGGCTTCGTAAGCGGCGGTGGCGCGGTTGCTCAATTCGTGGATGCCGCGGTGAACGTTGGCGTTGTCGCGCTCGTAATAATGCCGCAGCGCGTCAATGACCACGCGCGGTTTCTGCGAAGTGGCGGCGTTGTCGAAATAAATCAGCGGCCGGCCGTGAACCTGCTGATCCAGAATGGGGAAGTCCCTGCGCAGCGCGGCCCAGTCAATGGTTTGGGAATCGGTCATGTTAAAAGCATAAAAACGCGGAGGAAATTTCCTTTCAAAACTTCGCGGTTCCTTGCCCGTTCGCGAAGTCGTTGGGTTACATCAGCCCCAGTTGCAGTTTGGCGGCCTCGCTCATCATGCTCTGATTCCACGGCGGATCCCAGACCAATTCGACATTCGCCTCGTCAATCGGCTCCAGGGAGAGCAGTTTGTTCTGGACGTCCTGAGCCAGCACCGGTCCCATGCCGCAGCCGGGCGCCGTCAAGGTCATTTTCACATTGGCCTGGAAACGGTTTTCTCCCACGGGCGTCAGATGACAATCGTAAATCAGGCCCAGGTCCACAATGTTGACGGGAATTTCCGGATCGTAACAGGTCTTGAGCACCTCCCAGATCTGCTTCTCCAATTGCTCGGCTGTGACCGGGCCGGTAACGGCGGCCGCCGGGGCGGACTTGACTTCCAGGCCGAGGGCGTCGGCGTCCTTCCCGTCAATACGGAACATGTTGCCGTTGACGATGACGGTGTAGCTGCCGCCGAGCGATTGGGTGACGTAAGCCGTTTCGCCCTTCATCAGCGTGACTTTGGTGCCGACGGGAACGATGGACGCTTCCACGTCGCGGGTCAGGATTTTTGCTTCGTTTGGATTCATAAAAATTCGACTCGTTTGCCAGACATATTCGCCTGAAACACGCTGGAAATCAATGGCCGGAATGGACGGAACGCCGGCAGCGGCGGCTGGCGGCATTGGCGCGTTCGGGCAAAAAACCTTGTCGCCAGGGGGAGGTTCAGTTTAGCCTGTGAGAACGTTGGCTGCGCGGTTAGCTCAGCGGTAGAGCACTTCCTTCACACGGAAGGGGTCGCAGGTTCAAATCCTGCACCGCGCACCATTCCATCGCTGGCGTCGGCGCTGCCGGTCTCCCGGCCGGTCATTTCAGAGGCGGGAGAGATTGTTTTGCGCTTCCCGGAAGTTCTGCAGGAACAGATTGTTGTCCGCCACGGCCTTTTCAATCAATTGCTTGAGCAGCGCCAGTTCAGCCAGATTGATGACGGCATGGACGCTTTTTTGAAACGCTTGCATGGGGTCGAAGGTGACGAAGTTTTGCCCCAGCAGAATGACGGTGGCATGGCGACGTTGGCTCATGGGCATTTTTTGCAGGGCCAGAAGGGACTGGTTTTCCTCCGGCCGTGTGGCGGCAAACAATTCGTCAATGACGACCACGCGGTAGCGAACCTGGCTGAATCGCGTCAGGAATGTGCCGTGGGCGGTGACGGTGTGGACTTTGTAATCAAGCTCGCGGAGGGCACACTTGACGGTCCCGGTCAGCTCCGTGTTGGAACAGGCGACCAAAGCGGGCTTGTCCGTGGCGGTGATGAACTGGGTCTCAAAATCGCTGGCCATGATCACTTCAATTTGAGGGTGGGAGTGGACTGTCCGCCGGCCGGCGTGCCGGAGGGGGCGGACTTCATGCGCAACGTCCCGATGGACATGGACATTTCGCCGCGCTGCCGTTTGATATCGTCAATGCCGCGGGAGACGACGCCGCGTTTGGTGCAATAGAGCAGGGCCGTTTCCTCAGTGATGAGTCCTTTTTCGTAGGCTTCGATGCAGTTCTGGTCGAAGGTGCGCCAGCCGTAGATGTAACTGGCTTCGATGATTTCGTAGAAGGTCTTGCCTTCGCTTTCGCCCTGACGGATGGCTTCCTCGGTGCGCAGGTTGTGTCCCATGATTTCGAGCAGGGCGTAGCGGCCCCCTCCGATTTTGGGCGCCAGACGCTGACTGACGATCCAGCGCAGTGAATCCGCCAGGCGGATGCGGATTTGTTCCTGTTCTTCCGGCTCGAACATGCCGAGGATGCGGTTGATGGTCTCGCCGGCGTTGATGGTGTGGAGGGTGCTCAACACCAGATGGCCTGTCTCGGCAGCGCTTAAGGCGATGGAGACGGTGTCGCGGTCGCGGATTTCGCCCACCAGAATCACCTTGGGAGCCTGACGCAAAGCGGCGCGCAGCCCGTTGGGGTAGGTATCAAAATCAATACCCAGTTCACGTTGGTTGAACGTGGATTTCTTGTGGAGATGGACGTATTCAACAGGGTCTTCGAGGGTAACAATGTGCACGGCCTTGTGCTCGTTAATTTCATTGAGCAGGGCGGCCAGGGTGGTGGTTTTGCCGGAGCCGGTCGCGCCGGTCAACAACACCAGGCCGGTGCGTTCCTTGGCAATTTCCCGGAAGACGTCGGGAAAGTTCAGCGATTGGAGTGTGGGGATGACGGTTTTGAGCTGGCGACAAACGATGGAGTAATTGCCGCGCTGGGAAAAGACGTTGACGCGGAAGCGCGCCTTGTCGGAAAGCGAGTAGGCGGCATCGCACGAACCGTGTTTGAGCAGATGCTCCAGCAACAGCAGATTGTCGCCAATGAGATTGAGGGCGATCATTTCCGTCTGGAAGGGCGTCAAACTCTCAATGGGCGGATCGAGTTCCACGGGTTTGAGTTCTCCGTACGATTCAACCTGCAGGGGCCGATCCACGGTGAACAGGCAATCGGATACTTCCGGCTGCGAGGCCAGCATCGTGTTCAAAATACGGTCCAATTCGGGGCGTCGCATAATTTCAAAAGGCTAAAGCCGCAGGGCGAAAGGCCAAAATCCGATCGTGTGGCCTGCGCGCGATGTTGGCTTTGTGTTTCATGCGTTGTCGGTCAGCCAGGTTCAATCCTCGTCGTCCGGCGGGTGCGGCAGGAAGGGACGGAATTTTTTCCGGTCCAACGCCTTGTCGTAGGCTTCCTCCGGCGAGATGCGTTTCATTCGCAAATGTTCCATGATGTGATCGTCCAGGGGCTGGTTGCCAAGTTTTTTGCCAACCTGGATCATGCCCGGAATCTGATGGGTCTTGCCTTCGCGCACCAGATTGGCGACGGCCGTGGTGAAAACGAGAATCTCAAAGGCGGCCACGCGCCCCTTCTTGTCAATACGTTTGAACAAGGTCTGAGCGATCACCCCGCGGAGGGATTCGGAAAGCGTCTGCCGGATTTTGTTCTGTTGATCGGCCGGAAACACGTCAATGATACGGTCCACGGTTTTGGCGGCGCTTTGCGTATGCAGGGTGCCAAAGACCAGGTGGCCGGTGCTGGCCGCGGTCAGCGCCAGTTCGATCGTTTCCAGGTCGCGCATTTCGCC
>Ga0070740_10003336_pt1 | contig 17203 bp, 13 predicted proteins | sample Coa_R2_FD_67286 | JGI IMG/M metagenome (GOLD analysis project Ga0070740, IMG submission 67286) | Surface soil microbial communities from Centralia Pennsylvania, which are recovering from an underground coalmine fire - Coalmine... | ecosystem: Environmental > Terrestrial > Soil > Unclassified ... | reverse complement strand
TCCCGCGGTCGCCCTCCTCGACGAGCAGTCCCGCGCTGTAGGAGGCGCGCACGAGCGGGTGGTTGATGACGAGGCGCTGGAGTTCCGACCAGAGGCGGGAGACGTCCGAGCGCCGCAGGGATTCGACCCACGCGCCCGCATGCCTCTGCGCGCGCGCGCCGTTGTGGGTGGCGCGCGCCGACTGCGTTGGAGACTTCTCTTCCGTAGCGCTCGTCATGGAGTCGTTCAAGTGATTATCTTGATCGGCGGATGTGGCAGCCATGTTACTGGTTCTTGTTCGTCGGGAGCAAGGCCGGAGGTGTTTTTATGTGAGTCCGCTGAAGATGAATGCGAATGCGCGGGGGACAAGCGTCGGGGCGTTAATCGTGGCCCGGCCCGGCGGAAAGCTTACGCCGAGAGGGAGATGCGCGGCGATCCGGGAGGACATCTGCGCTCCGTTGGTTCTATGGGTTGAAATGACGACCTTGCAGGGGAACCTACGCCGGTCAGCCGCAAAGGGAATCGAGCGCGGCCACCTTGAAGGCTGCCGGGTTGCACGCGGCGCGTGTGCGCCGCCCCGACACACTTGGAATGGTAACAGCAAAAACGAGTTTGAGCAACATCTTTTTACACGCGGGTCAAGGCGTTGATAAAACAGGGAGAAACGGGCGCGGTCGGAAGTCGCGCCGGGGGCGAAAGTTTGGAAAAGAGTTTGGATTGGTACTTTAACTTCGGTGCACGAGCGAAGCGTTTGAAATCGTGGGTTGACGGCTGGCCTGGATCACATGGCCGGCGACTTTTGAGCTGACCCGGATATTCGCGCTGTGCATTTCGTGAGGGCGCTTCGCACGTTGTGCGGCAGTCGACTGCCCTTCCTCGCAGAGGATTGACGAGTCTTCAAGGAGCGATCATGCGTTCTTCGAGCACAGCCGGATTCCGAAAGCTTCGGACATGCCCACAGTCCGAGGCCCTGATGACGAGCGGACAACTCGTTCAACCGTCGGTAACCGCGCACGCCGCCGCGTGCGACTTTTGCGGCGCGGAACTGCAACTGCTCTCCCGCTTCCCGCCGCCGGCGAGCACTCTCCCCTTCGCCGCCCTGAGCATCCCCGCGGGACTCCAACGCCTCGCCGAAGACATGCTCTCCGAGCCTTCGCTCAACCGCGCGCGCTTCGCCGAGTCAATCCTGGAGATCGAGCGCATGACGCTGACCGACGCCTGACGCGATTGCGGAATTCGGATTGCGGATTGAAAGACGAAGCGGATTTGAAGAGGCACGGTTTCCATGCTTCTTCAAATCCGCAATCCGCAATCCGAATTCCGCAATCCGCAATCGGTCACGCTCCGTTGTAAATCTCTTCGATGAGGTCGCTGTACTTCTCGTCAATGACGCGCCGCTTGACCTTGAGCGTGGGCGTCAGCTCGCCGCCGTCAATCGAGAACTCGTCCGGGATGAGGCGCACGCGGCGGACCCGCTCGTAGTCGGCGAGCGAGGAGGTGAGCGCGATCACGTCGCGCTGGACGAGCTTGACGGCTTCGGGGTTTCGGCTCCAGGCGACGCGCGGCTTTTGGTCTTCTGCCTCCGGCGCGGGGAGCGCCGAGGCGAGCGCCTCCCAGTCGGGGACGATGAGCGCGGCTGGCTGCTTTCGCCCCGCGCCGATGACGACGACCTGACTGACGTACTGGCTCTCCTTAATTAAACTCTCGACGAGTTGCGGCGCGACATATTTGCCGTTCGAGAGCTTGAAGAGTTCCTTCTTGCGGTCGGTGATGTAGAGCCGCCCGTCGGCGTCGAGATGCCCCACGTCGCCGGTCTTGAACCAGCCGTCGGAGGTGAAGACCTCCGCCGTCTCCCGCGGGTGGTTGTAGTAGCCGCGCATGACGTTCGCGCCGCGCACGAGTATCTCGCCCTCCGCGTCGGTCTTGACTTCGATGCCGGGGAACGGCAGCCCGACCGAGCCGACGCGATTATCTTCGGGACGGTTCGCCGAGACGATGCACGTCTCGGTCATGCCGTAGCCCTGAAGAATCCTGATCCCAGCGCCGAGGAAGGCGTAGGAGAGCGCGGGCGAAAGCGCCGCGCCGCCGGAGACGAAGAAGCGCAGCCGACCGCCGACGCCCTCGCGCCACTTCGAGAAGACGAGCCGGCTCGCGACCTCTTGTTGAATTTGAAGCAGAGGCGGAATCTGCTCGCCCTTGTCTCCGAGTTCGGCGTGACGCTGCCCGACGCGCAAGGCCCAGTTGAAAAGCTTCGCCTTCCAGCCGCCCTCCGCCGTCCCCTTCTTGACGATTCGGTGGAAGACCTTCTCGAAGAGGCGCGGCACGGCGGTCATGATCGTGGGCCGCACTTCGCGCAGGTACTCGGCGACCATGTCGAACGAAGGCGCGTAGGCGACCGACACGCCGTTCCGGCAGAAGACGTAGAAGACCACGCGCTCGAAGATGTGCGAGAGCGGCAGCACCGAGAGCGCCACGTCGCTTGAGAGAATGGGGAGCGCGCTCGAAATCGAAAGCACGTTCGAGACGAAGGCGGAGTGCGTGAGCATCACGCCCTTCGGCTCGCCCGTCGTCCCCGAAGTGTAGATGATCGTCGCGAGGTCTTCCGCGCCGACAGAATTTAAGAGGCGTCCGAAGACTTCCGGCCCTGCGCGGTCAAGCTCCGCTCCCTGCTGTTCGAGTTCAAACAGCGTGAGCGCGCCCTCGTGCGCCGGGGCCGCGTCCGTGTCGAAGAAGATTATCCGTTCGAGCGACGCGACCGGCTCGACGCCGGGGCGCGCGTGGCGGAAGACCTTTCGGCCTGAGACGAAGAGCAGGCGCGCGCCCGAATCTTCGAGGATGAGGCGCACCTGTTCGGGGGCCTGCGTCGTGTAGATGGGCACGTTGACCGCGCCGAGGCTGAGGATGGCGAGGTCAACGACCGACCAGTCGGGCCGGTTCTCCGAGAGCAGCGCGACGCGATCACCTTTCCGCACGCCGAGCGCCGAGAGTCCGAGGGCGACTGCGCGCACGCGCCGGACGAAGGCGTCGCCGGAGATTTGCAGCCACTGCCCGTCTTTCTTCAGGCACAGCGCGTCCGGCTTCGCGTGCCGTTCGAGCGCCTCACGGCACATCGCCGGCACGCTCGCGGGCGTCTCAAGGTCGTGTTTGTTCTCACTCATCGGGGTGACGAGTGATGAGTGACGAGTGATGAGCGATGAGTTAAGACGGCTCGCCTGCTACTCATCGCTCATCACTCGTCACTCATCATTTTTTCGGATTCTCTCCGCGAAGTATGCGACCGTGCGCTTGAGTCCTTCGCGCAGCGGTATCGTGGGCGACCAGCCGAGGAGCGTCCGGGCGCGCGTGATGTCGGGGCGGCGCTGTCTGGGGTCGTCGGCGGGCAGCGGGCAGAAGCGCAACTTCACCTCGACGCCCGCGGCGCGCGCGACCTCCTCGGCCAGTTCCTTCATCGTGAACTCGCCGGGGTTGCCGACGTTGACGGGGTCGTGAACATCGAAGCCTTCCGCCGCGCCCTCCTCGACGTTCATCAGGCGAATCATGCCCTCGACCAGATCGTCAACGTAGCAGAACGAGCGCGTCTGCTCGCCCGTGCCGTAGATGGTCAACTCTTCGCCCCGCAGCGCCTGCACGATGAAGTTCGACACCACGCGCCCGTCGTTCTCAAGCATCCGCGGCCCGTAGGTGTTGAAGATGCGAATGATTCTCGTGTCAACCTTGTTCTGCCTGTGATAGTCCATCATCAGCGTCTCGGCCAGACGCTTCCCCTCGTCATAACAACTGCGAAGGCCGATGCAGTTGACGTTGCCCCAGTAGTCTTCGGGCTGAGGATGAATTTCCGGGTCGCCGTAAACTTCCGATGTCGAGGCTTGGAGGATGCGTGCGCGGACGCGCTTGGCGAGGCCGAGCATGTTGATCGTGCCCATGACGCTCGTCTTGACGGTCTTGACGGGGTTGTACTGGTAGTGGACGGGCGAGGCCGGGCAGGCGAGGTTGTAAATCTGATCCACTTCGAGCAGAACCGGCTCGATGATGTCGTGGCGCAGGAGTTCAAAGCGGCGTTCGTCGAGCAGGTGATAGACGTTTTCGCGCCGGCCCGTGAAGAAGTTGTCGAGGCAGATGACCTCGTTGCTGTCTTTAAGAAGTCTCTCGCAGAGGTGCGAGCCGATGAAGCCCGCGCCGCCTGTCACAAGTATCCGCATCTCTCCCCCGCGACTGCCCTCCGTGAGTTTCCGGCGGCAGGCATTGTACCAGCCGTCACGCGCCCGCGTGCCTTTTTTCTATCGCGAGCGCGGGCGCATCCGTTTCGTATGTGTCCGCGCCCTGCTGCCGGTGGCGTCGGCGGCGACGGCGACGCGGGCGTTCGGGTTCCTCGACGCGACCGTTCATGGTCGCGAGCGCGGCGAGCAGGAGGAAGAGCAAGGCGTTCGCGGTCGTGTGCAGGGTGAAGTCGAAGAAGCTGTGGACGAGGTTTCCCGAACAGCCCGCGAGCGCGCCGAGCGCGATGCCGCGCCTGACCTTGTCGTGCGTCTGCAAGCGACGGAAGGCCATCGCGTAGAGCGCGACGACGAAGGCGAGGCCGAGCAGCCCGCCGACCACGCCCGCGTCCGTCAGGATTTGCAGGTAGTCGTTGTGTGCCTGCTCAAGCTTGTACGTCCCGCTCGACGTGTCGTAGCGCGGATAGACCGCGCCGAACGCGCCGAGTCCCGTGCCGAAGAGCGGGTGGTCTTCGATGATCCCGACCGCGCCCTTCCAGAAGTGCGCGCGCCCCGTCGTCGGGTCGGCGGAGTTGACCGTGCCGACGAGACGGCTCAGCGCCTCGTCGCCGCCGAAGTAGAGCACGCCGAAGAAGACCGCGACGATCATCGCGAAGCCCAAGCCGACGCGCACCGCCGCGGCGCGCACGCGCGACCCCGGCTCGGCCTTTTCGTCGCCGCGCCCGCGCGCACGGACGGTCGCGGCGACGGCTGAGAGGAACAGAATCTCGCAGACCATGCTGAGCATCCCGCCGCGCGAGTTCGTCATCACGAGCGCTATCGCCATGATCGCGGTGGCGAAGGCGTAGAGAAGCATCCGCTCGCGCTCGACCGCACCCGCAAACAGGAGTCCGAGTGGCATCGCGAGCGCGAGTTCCATGTAGCCGGCGAAGTGGTGGCGGTTGATGTACGGGCCGAAAGGCTCGGCCTGCGGCGGCTCGCGCACGAAGAAGATCGTGCTCGGGTTGATGAAGTGCTGCATCAGCCCATAGACGGCGAGCGTGAAGCCGAAGATGATGACGAGCCGCGCGACGAGCCGGAGTCTTCGCGGGCTGTCAACGAAGGCGAGCGCCGCCGCGAAATAAACGACGAGTCCGCCGACCTCCATCAGCACGGAGCGCGTCGCGTAGGGGTCGAACGAGAAGGAGCGCACCGGGGCGACCGAAAGCAGCGCGCCGCCGAGGTCTTGCGCCGCGCTCCCGCCGATTGGATAGAGTTGGACGAAGCCGACGACGAAGAGGCCGACGAGCGGGAGTTGAAGAAAGTTTCGGCTCAAGCGGAGCGTGCGCGTGCGCCACGCGTCCATCATCCAGAGCGCGAAGACGATTCCGGCGGTGAAGTCGAAGACGGCGAGCGACCACGAGTGAACCGTGCCGAAGGCGAGCGTCGTCGTCACGACCGCCAGACAGAGCATGAGGATGATGAAGCGGCTCCAGACCGTGCGCGGCAGCTCCGACGACGCGACCGCGCCCGGCGCGGGGGTCGCGGGCGGCGTCGGAGGCGTCGCGGGCTGAAGCGGCGCGCTCGCCGTGAGGTCAGCGCGGGTTCGCTCGTCCGGCTGCGCGTTGGAGGTCGAAATCGTCATACCAGATTTTTCCGAAAATTGGACAGGCCCCTTCGGCGCAGACGGCGCGCGTGACGCGGACGACGACCGCCTCGGTCTTCGGCCCCGTCGTGAAATCGAAAGACATCTGCTGCCAGTCGTTCGTCCCCGAAGGCGCGGGCTGTGACGCGCCGAAGGGCGCTTCGGGCGCCGCGGCGTCGGCGGCGAAGACGACGAGCGTCGCCGCGCTCTTCAAGTCGTCCGTCCGAACGAAGTAAGTCAGGCGGTAGTGTGTCGAAGGCTCGACCGCGACGAGTTGCGAGACGTTCCTGAAATCAACCTGGCCCGAAGCGTTGAAGAGGACGCGGAGCGAGCGTCGGCCCGCGTGCGCCGTCCGCGCGTCAATCGCGACCTGCGCGCCCGCCACGGGCGTCACCTGCCAGCCGAACAGTTGCGCGCCCGGCTGCGCGATGTCCGACTCGAAGCCCCCGTCCGAAATCTTCTCCGGCGCGGCGTCCTGCGCGCCCGACTCGGCGAGCAACTGAAGCGCGCGGCGATACTGGCCCTTGCCGAAGAGAGCGCGCGCGAGTCCGTCGCCTGCGCCCGCTTGAGCGCGCTTGTCTTCGGCGCTCAGGCTCGACCAGACGCCGAGCGCGTCGTCGAGGCGACCGCGGCCCGCGAGCACGCCGACGAGTTGGGCGCGCGCCGCCGGGGTCTTCCCGACGGCGTCAACGACGCGCGTCATGTCGGGGCCGTAAACCTGCCACGCGAGGTTGAAGACCTGCGGGCGATACTTGTCGGGGTCTGCGTCCGCCGCGCGCCGGAGTTCGGCGAACGCCTCGTCGTTGCGGCCCGCGCGCAGGAGCGCGTTCCCCAAGTGCCAGCGCTGCTCGGCGTAGCTCGGCGCGAGCGCGACCGCGCGCCTCAAGGAAGCGATGCCGCCGTCAACGTCGCCGAGCGCTGCGCGAGCGCGCCCGACCTCCGTCCAGACGAGATAGTCGTTGGGCGCGAGCGCGGCGGCCTGCTGATACTCTTGAAGCGTCAGCGGAGTCTCCTGCGGGTCGAAGCTGGCGTAGTGCAGCCGCGCGAGCGTCAGGTGCGCGAGCGGGTCTTCGGGCGCGAGCCGGGCCGCGGCCTCCGCCGACTCGAAGGCCGCGGTCGGGTCGTTGGCGAAAGAGAGCGGCGCGGCGTCCGCCATCGTGTCGCCGATGCCCCAGCGCACGCAGTACCACCCGACGACGAGCGCCGCCGCCGCCAGCAACGCGAGCGGCGCGCGCGCCCACACGGGCCGGACGTTGATGAGTGTCAGTTGATCTGCCATTCGACAGTTTTCGGTTTTCAGTTTTCAGCGCCCTGCTTCGGACGCTGCTTGCCGCTGTGCTGCGTTGAGTTGTTAAGAACGCCTTGCTGAAAACCGAAAACTCAAAACTGAAAACTCCTTCAAAATTCGTGTCCCACCAGCTCGATCTCGATCCTCATGCGCTTGAGCGTGATGTGCGCCTCCTCGCATTCGTCGAGGAGGCGGCGGACGTTCTCCTCGTCAATCTTTGAGCTTGAGATGAGCACCTCTTCGACCTGCTGCTCGCGGCAGATGTTTCGGAACTGGCCGTTGCCGCCGAAGACGCGCAGCCCGTGGATGACCTTGCCCTTCTTGAACGGGTCGTCGTCAACAAAGCCGACGGGCGTGTACTGCAACGAGAGGTTGTTACGCATCTCGCGGAGCAGAAGCTCGCCCGCGTCGCCCGCGCCGTAGATGAGCACGCGGCGGCCACCCGCGGAGGGCGCGGGTATGAGCTGGCGGAAGAGTCGGAACGCGACGCGGCTGCCGGCGAGCATGAGGAAGAAGATCATCGCGTCGAGGACGAAGACCGCGCGCGAGAACCCCTGGAAGCGGAACGCGAACAGGAGCACGAGCACGCTCGCGACCGACCCGCCGACGACCGCCTTCGCGTAGGCGATCAGGTTGTCAACGCTGATGTAGCGCCAAATCCCGCGATAGACTCCCGACGCGAGCAGCGCCGTCATCTTCACGAAGATGATGACGGGAATCGTCGAGAGGAAGAGCTGCCACAGCTCGGGCGGGAAGTCCGAGCCGAAGATGAGCAGGTAAGAAAAGTAGTACGCGAGGATGACCAGCACGAGGTCGAGCAAGACTTCAAAGATGCGCCGCTTGTACGAGAGGTCAACGAGGAACGAGACGAGCGGCTTCTCGCGCGCGGCCTGCACCTCGGCCTCGTCATAGACCTTCACGCCCGCGAGGAAGACGCCCATCAGCGTCAGCACCACGGCGAAGCCCGCGACCATCGCGATCCCCGTGTGGTACTCGAACTGCCGCACGACCATCGCCAGCAGCCCCGACGCGGCGGCGAACGCGTAGAGCATCCACACGGCCTTGCGCTCGGAGAGTCCGAGGGCGACCAGCCGGTGCGAGGCGTGGTCGCGCCCGCCCTGCGACGCGGCGCGTCCCGAAAGTTTGCGGACGACGGTGACGAGCGTCGTGTCGAAGATCGGGATGAAGAGGATGAGGACGGGAACGGCGACGACGACGATGAAGCTCCGCCCGCGGTCGCCCGACGCGGACAGCAGCGCCGAACTCGCGAGGAAGAAGCCGACGAACATCGAGCCGCAGTCGCCCATGAAGATCGAGGCCGGGTTCGAGTTGTAAACGAGGAACCCGATGAGCGCGGCGGCGAAGACCGCGAGCGTCGCGGCCTCGACCGCCTGCCCTTTGACGGCGAAGCTGGCCGCGATGAAGCCCGCCGCGATTGCCGAGATGCCCGCGGCCAGACCGTCCATGTTGTCGAGCAGGTTGATGGCGTTCGTGATCCCGATGAGCCAGAAGATCGTCAAGGCCATCCCCGCGGACGCGCCCCAGCCCCACGGCAGCAGCAGCCCGAAATAGACCACCGCGCTCGCGCCCAGGACCTGGCCGATCAATTTTTGATAAGGCTTGATGTGCAGGAAGTCGTCAACGAGTCCGACGGCGAAGAGCGCCGCGCTCGCGGCCATCACGACCCAGCCCTCGCGCGTGTGCGGCACGAAGAGCAGGTACGTCAGCTCGACCGAGAGGAAGATGGCGACGCCGCCCATCATCGCCGTCGGCTTCCGGTGCCAGCGGTCGGCCTTCGGCTTCGCCACCGCCCCGACGCGCCGAGCGAACGCTCGCACCAGCGGCGTCAGCGCGAGCGCCAGCACGAGCGACACGACCGCGGGCACAAGATGACTGCTGCTGAAAGGCATCGGCACGTTTCCGAGGTTTGCTGTGTGCCGTTAGAAGCTATTAGATGCGGGCGGAGAAATCAAGTGTTCAGTGGCGGCATTAAAACTGGCAATTTTAAGCTGCCTGAAGTTCAGAGACTACATTCATAATTTCCTGTGCAATGCTTAAACATACTGCATCTCGATTCCGCCAACTAGTGACTGGCTTTCCATCAGCAGGTAGTACCTCAAGCTGTCCGAAGGGAGCATCCTGCCAAGCGCATGGTCGGAGTATTATGGGGATGACCCTCGCCTCACCCGATTCATGCCGCTCAAGGGCCGTAGTCACTTCCACATCATAACAGTAGCGTGACTCTATAAAGTCGGGGCTGATGAAAAGCAGGATGACTTGTGATTTAAACAAGAAATTGTCAATCGCGCCTTGCCATTGAGTACCCGGTGGAATCTGCCGGTCATAATGCTTCGCGATATCTCCCCGCCGCTCGAATATTATTAGCTGCTGACGAACAGCATTCATCAGCTTCTCATCTTTATGCGCGTAGGAGAAAAAAATGTTCACCGGCTTAGCCATTTTGCACCTCCGGTCGGGAATAGCAATCACGCGATATTAGCTTCTGCCGTCCGACTGCCGCCCGCTGTAATACTCGATGACGGATTGGAGAACCTCGTCGAGCGTGACGGTGGGGCGGAAGCCGACCAGCTTGTTCACCTTCGTGATGTCGGGCACGCGGCGGGGCATGTCCTCGAAGCCCTCCTCGTATGCCTCGTCGTAAGGGACGGTGACGATCTCGGAGTCCGAACCCGTCAACTCGCGCACGCGCCGCGCGAGTTCCATGATCGAGACCTCTTCGTTCGAGCCGATGTTGAAGACCTCGCCGACCGACTCGTCCCTGTCCATCAGGTTGACCAGAGCGCCGACCACGTCACGCACGAAGCCGAAGCAGCGCGTCTGCTCGCCCGTGCCGTACACGGTGATCGGCCTTCCGGCGAGCGCCTGCTTGACGAAGGTCGGGATGACCATGCCGTACTGCCCGGTCTGGCGCGGGCCGACGGTGTTGAAGAGGCGGACGACGACCGTCGGCAGCTTCTTCTCGCGCCAGTAGGCGAGAGCTAGAAATTCGTCAATCGCCTTCGAGCAGGCGTAAGACCAGCGCCCCTTCGTCGTCGCGCCCATGACGAGGTTGCCGTCCTCGCGGAACGGCACGTCGTTCGACAGCCCGTAAACCTCGGACGTTGACGCGACGAGCACCTTCTTCTTCTTCTTGTTCGCCTGCGCCAGCACGACCTCCGTGCCTTTGACGTTCGTCTCAATCGTGCGGACGGGCGACTCGACGATGAGCTTGACGCCGACCGCAGCGGCGAGGTGAAAGACCACGTCGCACTGGTCAATCAGTTCGGCGACGACCGGCTGGTTGTGAACCGTGTCAATCGTGTAGTGGTAGCGCGCGTTCCCCTTGAGGTGGGCGATGTTGTCAATCGAGCCGGTCGAGAGGTCGTCGATGCAGAAGACCTCGTCGCCGCGCGCGATGTAGAGGTCGGAGAGGTGCGAGCCGATGAAGCCCGCGCCGCCGGTGATGAGAACTCGCAAATTTTTCGTCTCCCTTTTTCAGGCTCGCCGCGCGGCGCGTTCGTCCGCGCGCGCCGCGGCATCTTCCGCCTGACGCGACGCGGCGTGCGCGCCCGCAGGTCTCAGCAAATCTTCGTAGAGCCGCAGAACGTCCCCGACGAGACGCTCGACCGAGTAATTCCTTTCGACGAACTCGCGCCCGCGCTCGCCCAGACTCTCGCGTAAACGTCGGTCGCCCGCGACGTGCGCGAGCGCCTCGGCGAAGGCTTCGGCGTCGCCGGGCCGCACCTGCACGCCGCGCTCGCAGACCTGCCAGCGGCGCGGTCGCCGCAACTCCGACTCCTCGACGCCGCCGAGCAGGTCAACGACTCCGCCGACCGAGGTGGCGACGACGGCGCGCGAGTTCGCCATCGCCTCGATGAGCGTCAGCGGCGTGCCCTCGTTCAGAGAGGTGAGCGCGACGATGTCGAGCGCCGGGTAGAAGTTTTCCGGGTCGTCTCTCAGCCCCGCGAATTCTACATCATCACCGAGGCCGAGCGCCCGCGCGTGCGCCTCAAGCTCGGCGCGCAGGTGGCCGTCGCCGACGACGACGAACGAGACGCGCCCGACGCCGTCCGCGCCGACAAGGTTTCCTTGCGCGCACTTCTGCTTCAACAGCGCGGCGGCTTCGAGGAAGAGCTTGTGGTTCTTGATCTCCGTCAGGCGACCGACGATGCCGACGAGCGTGTCTTCGTCGCGCGCGCGCCACTCGCGCCTGAGCTTCGCGCGGCGGGCGCGCGCGTCGTCGAAGGCGTGCGTTTCGAGTCCGAGCGGGATGACCTCGAACTGTTCGCGCCGCCCGACGCGGAAGCGACCGTTGATCTCTTCGAGCTGCTGCGCGCTGATGACGACGACGCGGTCGGTCGCGAGCCGCGCGAGCGTGCGCTCGACTGCGAGGAAGAGGCGCGTCTTCAGCCGCCCGTAGTAGCTGTGAAAGATGTGGCCGTGGTACGTGTGGACGAAGCGGCAGCGGCGCGGGCGTCCGAGCAGGGCCGCGGGCGTGAGCCAGCGGTAGAAGAATCCCGCGACGCGCCCGACCGTGCCGGCCTTCGCCGTGTGCGTGTGGACGATGTCGGGCCGCTCGCGCCGGAGCAGGCGATAAATTTTCCAGACCGTGACCGCGTCCTTCGGCGAGACCTCGCGGCTCATCTCCGCGATGACGAAGGGGCGCACGCCTAAACGTTCGGCGAAGTAGCCCATGTCGCCCTCGCCCGGCGGCACGACGCCCGCGACCAAAAGCGACTCCACGCCGCGACGCCGCAGGCCCTCTTCGAGCCATGCGACGTGCTTCGCCGGCCCGCCCACGTTTAGACGCGCGATGATGCGAACAACTCGCATGTCACATTTTGGATTTTGGATTTGCGATTGACGGATGAGAGCCGCGCTGTCTCCAATCCAAAATCTAAAATCCAAAATCCTCTCAGTCGTCCATCCTGAAGACGGTTCCGGGGTCGTCCTCGTGGCGTATCTCGTCAACCTCCTCGCGGCGGCCCTCGCCGGCATAGAGCCGGTTCGGGAGGTTGATGACGACGCCGATTGTTTGGCCGACGTTTCGGTACGCGTGGACGACGCCCTTCGGGACGATGACGGACTTGGGCGCGTCCTCGCCGACGAAGAGCGTCATCACGTTGCCGAAGGTCGGCGATGCGGCGCGGTTGTCCCAGAGCCGCATCTTGAAGTTCGAGGGGCCGATGAAGCAGAAGTAGTCGGCCTGGTCAACGTGCTCGTGCGGCCCGCGCTGCACGCCCGCGAGCGTCGTCGAGACGTAGGCCATCGCCGGGAGATACTCCTCGTCCGTCTCGTCGTCGCGGAACAACTCGGCGAGCCAGCCGCGCTCGTCAACGAACTTACGCAGGTCTTTGACGACGACGCCCTCGATCTTCCCGCGCTTGAACTCCGCGCGCGCCGCCGTGTCCTTCACTTCGCTTCCCTCAGCGGGCGATTCCGGCTTCGGCTGCATCCCTGCCCTCCACTTTGCCAGCGCCCGCTTCCGCCACGGCTGCCGCGTCGTCCAGTTTGTTCGCGCCAGTCTCGGCGACGAGGTTCGAGGCGCGCAGCAAAGACTCGAACGTGCCCGCGTCCGTCCACCACCCGTCGAGTTCGTCCCAGGTCATCTCGCCGCGCCCGATATAGACGTTGTTCACGTCCGTGATCTCAAGCTCGCCGCGGCCCGAAGGCTTCAGGGTCTTGATGACCTCGAACACGTCGGCGTCGTACATGTAGATTCCGATGACGGCGTACTCGGACTTCGGAGCTTTGGGCTTCTCCTCGATGCGGACGACCTTGCGCCCGTCGAGTTCGGGCACGCCGAAGCGCTGCGGGTCGGGGACTTTCTTGAGCAGAATCTTCGCGCCGCCGCCCTGGTGGCGGTAGGCGCGCGCGGCCTTGCAGATGTTCTTCTCGATGACGTTGTCGCCGAGGACGACGCAGACCGGCTCGCCGTCGGCGAACGCCTCGCACAGAGAGAGCGCCGCGGCGATGCCGCCCTCGCCCTCCTGGTATGTGTAGTTGATGTGCTTGAGTCCGAAATCTTTTCCGTTCTTCAAAAGCTTGAGGAAGTCGCCCGCCGAGTTGCCGCCCGTGACGATCATGATGTCTTTGATGCCGGCGTTGACGAGCGTCTGGATCGGGTAGTAGATCATCGGCTTGTCAAAGACGGGCAGAAGGTGTTTGTTCGTGACGGCGGTCAGCGGGCGCAGGCGCGTCCCCAACCCGCCGGCTAATACAATGCCTTTCACTTTCCGTTTCCTCCGACTGTCTTCATAAAGTTCCGTCCGCCTCTCCGCTAGCTTTTGACCGCCCAAGTCTCGATGTACGTCCCGAGCTGGCCGACGTTGCTCGCCGCGGTGACGACGTGCGCCGCGAGCCTCTCGATTGCGCCCACAGCGCCCCCGCCCGGAACCATCGAGTCCCCGCCGTAAACGCGCCAGTCGCGCACGCTCAGCCCGTGCTTGTTTAGAAGCGCGCGGAGGGAGCGCGGGCCGAAGCCGAAGACGTGAAACGGCTCGAACGTGGGTGCGAGATTGACGACCCAATCGCGCCCGCGCAATCTCTGGTACAGATTGCCGAGGCGGAAGTAAAGTCCCGCCTCATTCGGCACGTCAACGAAGAGCGCTCCGCCGCGGCGGAGTACGCGCGCGATCTCCGCAATCGTCTCGTCCGGGTTGTAGAGGTGTTCGAGCACCGCGGCGAGTATGACCACGTCGAACGACCCGGACTCGAAGCCGCAACGCTCAAGCACCTCGCGCCGAATGTCAACCGCCGCGCGCCGCTCCACGCCCGAACGCCGCTCCGGCCCCGAATACCGCCCGCCGCCCGAACGCCGCTCGGTGCCCGAGCGCCGCTCGATGTAATTGGCGAAAGACGGCGACGGCTCGATGCCCACCGCCTTCCAGCCCATCTCGCGCGCCGCCACGAGCACTTCGCCGCGGCCCGCGCCCACGTCGAGCAGGCGACCGCGCCCGCCCGTCAGAAGCTCCGCGTGCGCGAGTCCCTGCCGCGCCCCCGCGAGTTTCCGCTCCGAATCGTGGTGCCTGAAATAGTCCGCCGGGTCAATCGTGTAGTGCTGCGCCACCCCGCCGACCGGCACCGGCATCGGGTTCGGGAAAACAAGCCCGCACCCGCCGCAGCGCCAGACCTCGCACTCGACGCCGAGTCCCGCGCGGTGCGCCACGCCGCCGCGCCGGCCCAGATACTGCGCCGGGGGCGCGGCGCAGATGGGGCAGTCCTGCCTGACCCAGCGGTAGCCTCCTTTGACTTCCCCGCACTCCCGCGTGAGAACTTCTTTGCCGTTCGGATCATCACCCATGAGGTCACTTCGGTCGCGGTGACGCCACCGCCGCGCCGCGTCAGTCAATAAACCTCTGGAACCATAGTTCGAGCATCAGCAGAGTCCAGAGCTGGTGCGTGTGGTCGCGCTCGCCCCGCGCGTGCAGCTCGACCAACTGCCTGACGGCTTCGGGCCGGAAGAAGCCGCGGCGCGCCGACCTCTCCGAGAGAAGATTCTCGCGCAGGAATTTCTGCATCCCGCCGCGGAACCAGTGGCCGACGGGGACGCCGAAACCCATCTTGCCGCGCTTGAGGTTCTCCGCGGGCAGAAGTTTTTTGAGCGTCCTCTTCAGGATGTACTTCGTCGTCAGCCCGCGCAGCTTCATGCTCTCAGGCAGCGACGCGGCGAACTCGATGACGTGGTGGTCGAGGAAAGGCGAGCGCGCCTCCAAAGAGACGGCCATGCTCGCGATGTCAACCTTGACGAGCAGGTCGTTCGGCAGATACGTCATCGTGTCGGCTAAGAGCGACGCGTCAACGACGCCCGCGCCGTTCGCGCGCCTGAACCACGGCGCGAGCCACTCGCGCGGGTCCGCGCCTTCGGTCTCGCGGCTGAACGCCGCGGTGTAAAGCTCGCCCTTCGCCTGCGTGTTGAAGACGCTCACCCAGCGCAGGTATCGCTCGACGGGCGGCAGGCTCGCGGCCTGCAAGAACCGCTTTAGACTTCGCACGCGCCCGCGCTTCACCTCCGACGAGGGCAGGAGGCCGACGGCCTGGCGGATGACCTGCTCGCGCAGGACGCCCGGCAGTTTTCGGTAGCGCTCCGAAAGGCGCATCGCCGCGTAGCGCTCGTAGCCGGCGAAGCACTCGTCGCCGCCGTCGCCGTTGAGGGCGACGGTGACGTGCCGCCGCGTCTCGCGCGCGACGTAGTAGGTCGGGATCGCGGACGAGTCGGCGTAAGGCTCGCCGTAGTGCTCGACGAGCGTCGGCAGGACTTCGAGCGCTTCGGGGCGGACGACGAACTCGTGGTGTTCGGCCCCGACGCGCTCGGCCACGCGGCGCGCGTGGTGGAGTTCGGAAAAATCCTGCTCGTCGAAACCGATGGAGAACGTCTTGACGGGCGTCGAACTCTCCTCGGCCATCAGCGCGACGACCGCCGAGGAGTCAACGCCGCCGGAGAGGAACGCGCCGAGCGGGACTTCCGACATCAGGCGGACGCGCACGGCCTCGCGCAGGAGTTCGAGCGCGCGCTCGCCCGCCTCCTCTTCCGTGACGTTGATCTTCTTCGAGAAGTCTGGCTGCCAGTAGCGCTCGACCTTCATCTCGCCGTCGCTCTTCAGGGTGAGCGAGTGGCCCGGCTCGAGCTTGCGTATGTCGCGGTAGGCCGTGAGCGGCGCGGGCACGCACATGAAGGTGAGGTAGTCGTGAATCGCCTCGCGGTCAACCTCGCGACCGACCGCGGGGTGCAGGAGCAGCGCCGTGAACTCCGAGCCGAAGACGAACGAGTCGCCGACCTTCGAGTAGAGCAGCGGCTTCTTGCCGACGCGGTCGCGCGCGACGAACAACTCGCGCTTGCGCTCGTCCCAGATGGCGAAGGCGAACATCCCGCGCAGGTGGCGGGGGCAGTCCGCGCCGAACTCCTCGTAGGCGTGGACGATTGCTTCGGTGTCGCAGTCGGTGCGGAACGTGTGGCCGAGGTCTTCGAGCTTCTTTTTCAGCTCGCGGAAGTTATAGACCTCGCCGTTGTAAACGATCCAGCAGGTGCGGTCTTCGTTCGCGATGGGCTGCTGGCCGCCCTTGAGGTCAATGATCGCGAGCCGCCGCATGGCGAGGCCGACGTTCTCTTTGAGGTACGTGCCCTCCTCGTCCGGCCCGCGGTGACGGATCGCCTCGTTCATGCGCGCGAGCAGCGACGGGTCAACGCCCGCGCCGTCGAGGTTGACGATGCCGACGATGCCGCACATCAGAAGTCTATCCTCTCGGAGATGTCCTGCGCGATGTCTTCAAGCTCCTTCTCGCGCTCCTGCTTCCAGCGCTCGTAGCGGCGCTTCGCCTCGGCCATGCGCGCCGCTTCGACCCTCGCCTGCCGCTCGGAGAGAACCGTGCGCTCCCTGTCCTCCTTGCGCTCTTTGAGGAGGACGGCCCCGACGGCGACGAAGATGAAGTAGAAGACCAGTATCTGCGACCGCTGCCGGTACGCCGTCCCGACGTTGCCCTGGAATATCGAGTAGGCCAGCGTCAGCATCGTCGTAAATATCAGAATCGGCAGCGCCTGCCTCATCCTGTAACGCAGCGTGAACCAGACGCCCAGCACCAGCAGCGGGAAGGAGGCCCACCAGACGAGCATCTCCGGCAGGGTGATCGACTGCCGCAGCGAGGCCACCTGCCACGGGAACGGCGCGAACAAGAGGTAGGTCATGCCGACGGGCACCGCGGTGAGCGCGCCGGAGGCCGTGGACACGTCAACGTCCTGCCCGAAGCCGGAGTTCGCCGAGTGCGCGAGGTCGGAGCGGCTGCGTTGCACGGCCTGAAGGTTTCCGTACATCTCGACCTGTGCGCCAGCCGTCCGCAGCACGCCGAGGTACGTCAGTCCGAGTCCGAGGAAGAGGACGACGGCTAACTGCCGCGCGAGGCTCTGCGACGTGACCGGGCGCATCCCGATGACGAATGAGCCGACGACCGCCGCCGTGAGCATGTAGAAGACGTAGAACCGCAGCGTGATGATCGCGCTCATCGCCAGCACGAGCAGCGCCGCGTACTTGAGGCTGAGCCGCTCTCCCAGCCTCAACGTCGCCAGCATCGCCGCCGCCAGCAGCAGCACTATCGGCCCGTCCT
>Ga0070740_10003330_pt1 | contig 17225 bp, 16 predicted proteins | sample Coa_R2_FD_67286 | JGI IMG/M metagenome (GOLD analysis project Ga0070740, IMG submission 67286) | Surface soil microbial communities from Centralia Pennsylvania, which are recovering from an underground coalmine fire - Coalmine... | ecosystem: Environmental > Terrestrial > Soil > Unclassified ... | reverse complement strand
TCGAGCCGAATTCCATTCCGCGCACGGATTTCAAAGCGCGGCGGGTGATCGACGATCGCGCGGTGTTCCGCGACATGCATGCGCAGATCGAAGGAGCAAAGACTTGAGTCGTGCGGTTTCTTCCCTTGCATTGATAGACCGTGTGCAAGCGGGCGAGCCTGCCGCGATTGCGCGGCTGATCTCGCGCGCGGAGAGCGGGGCGGCGGAAGCGCACGAGGCGCTGGCGCGCATCTACGGGCTTGCCGGACGTGCGCATGTCATCGGCATTACCGGTGTGCCGGGCAGTGGAAAATCTACGCTGGTCAGCAAGCTCTGCGCCGCACTGCGCGCCAGGGGCGAGAAAGTCGGCATCGTGGCGATCGATCCGTCGAGCCCTTATTCCGGCGGCGCCATTCTGGGTGACCGCATCCGCATGACCGAGATGGCGAGCGACCCGGGCGTCTATATTCGCTCGATGGCGACACGGGGGACAATTGGCGGCATGGCGCGCGCGACGCTCGACGTCGTCGATATTCTTGACGTCGCCGGCTTCGATACGGTGATTCTGGAAACCGTCGGCGTCGGCCAGGACGAAGTGGAGATCGTGCGCGCGTCGCATACAACGATTGTCGTGTCTGCTCCCGGGCTGGGCGATGAGGTCCAGGCGATCAAGGCCGGCATTCTCGAGATCGCCGACATCCATGTTGTGTCGAAGTGCGACCGCAGCGACGCCAATCGGACGCTGATCGACCTCAAGCAGATGTTGACTGTAGGTCTGCGCTCAGCGCCTGCCGGGGCGTGGCATGCGCCGGTGATCGGCACCAGCGCTTTTTCTGGGCAGGGCGTCGGCGATCTTGTCGGTGCCATCGAGCGGCATCGTCATTACGCACTTGCCTCGAAAAGCGGCGAGCAGCGACGTCTCGCCATTGCCGAATTCCGCCTCCGCAAGACCGCCGAGAATCTGCTGCTTGACCGCTTCGGCGAGACGATGGCGCAGGCAGGCGGGCCGCTTGCTGCCAGGCTGATGCGGCGCGAAGCCAATCCCTATACCCTCGCCACCGAATTGTTGAATACCGCGCCGTTGCGGGAGATCAGTCATGAACAAGACGCTCGATCAAAAATCGCTTGATGCGCTGAAAAGCGAGATCGCCGACTGGGAGCAACGCGAACTCGCGGCGTTTTTGAAAAAGCAGGCCGAGCGGCGAGAGCAGTTCTTCACGACCGGCGATATTCCGGTCAAGCGCGTCTACACCGCCGCCGACCTTGCCGACACCCCGATCGAGGATATCGGGCTTCCCGGCCGCTATCCGTTTACGCGCGGGCCTTATCCGACGATGTATCGGGGCCGCCTCTGGACCATGCGGCAGATCGCCGGCTTCGGCACCGGCGAGGATACCAACAAACGATTCAAATACCTCATTGCGCAGGGGCAGACGGGCCTGTCGACCGATTTCGATATGCCGACGCTGATGGGCTACGACTCCGACCACCCGATGAGCGAAGGCGAAGTCGGCCGCGAAGGCGTCGCGGTCGATACGCTCGTCGACATGGAAGCGCTGTTCGACGGCATCGATCTGGAAAATATTTCAGTGTCGATGACCATCAATCCAAGCGCCTGGATATTGCTCGCGATGTATGTGGCGCTGGCACAGAAGCGCGGGCTCGATCTCAATAAATTGTCCGGCACGATCCAAGCCGACATTCTCAAGGAATACATGGCGCAGAAGGAATACTGCTTCCCGATCGCGCCTTCGGTGCGCATCGTGCGCGACTGCATCACGTTCTGCGCTGAGCACATGCGGCGCTACAACCCGATCAACATTTCCGGCTACCACATCTCGGAAGCGGGCGCCTCGCCGCTGCAGGAGGCGGCGTTCACGCTGGCGAACGGCATCGTTTACGTGCAGGAGGTGCTGAAGACCGGCATGGACGTGGATAAGTTCGCGCCGCGGCTTGCGTTCTATTTCGTGGCGCAGGGCGACTTTTTCGAGGAGATCGCCAAGTTCCGCGCAGCGCGCCGCTGCTGGGCGAAGATCATGAAGAACCGCTTCGGCGCCAAGAATCCGGAATCGATGCGGCTGCGCTTCCATTGCCAGACGGCCGCGGCGACGCTCACCAAGCCGCAATACCAGATCAACATCGTGCGCACGACCTTGCAGGCTTTATCAGCGGTGCTCGGCGGCTGCCAGTCGCTGCATACCAATGGTTATGACGAAGCCTTCGCCATCCCAACCGAAGAGGCGATGCGGCTCGCGCTGCGAACGCAGCAAATCATTGCGGATGAAACCAACGTGGCCAGCACCATCGATCCGCTCGGGGGATCGTACATGGTCGAAAGCCTGACCACCGAATACGAAAGACGCATCTTCGAAATTCTCGATTACGTCGACAAACACGGTGGCACCCTCAGGCTGATCGAAGAGGGTTGGTTCCAGAAACAGATCGCGGACTTCGCCTACGAAACGGCGCTGCGCAAGCAGACCGGCGACAAGCCGGTGATCGGCGTGAACAAGTTCGTCATGGAAGACGAGCGGCACGAAATCGAGACGCATCCTTACGATCCGACCACCGCCGCGCGGCAGATCGCGCGGACGCAGCATGTGCGCGCCACGCGCGACAATGCCAAAGTGAGCGTGCTTCTGGACAAGCTCGTCGCGGTCGCAAAAGACGAGCGAGCCAATATCATGCCGGTCACGATCGAGCTTGTCGCCAACGGCGCGACCATGGGCGACATCGTCGAAAAACTCAAAGGCCTGTGGGGCACCTACCGCGAGACACCGGTGTTTTGACCGGCGTCGCCGCAGCATCTCTGGATTACCTAAGTCAGGCCGCGACTTTCTTACTTGTGACCTGTGGCTCGGCGCGCAAGGCGATGGCCAGCCGGTTCCAGGTATTGATGGCCGCCACCGCCGCCGTCAGATCGATAATTTCTTTTTCCGAGAATTGCTTGCGCACCTCGTCATAGACCTCGTCCGGAACATGCGTTTCGGACACAAGCGTGACTGCTTCGGTCCAGGCGAGCGCGGCGCGCTCACGGGGCGAGTAGATCGGCGCCTCGCGCCAGGCATTGAGCAAATGCATGCGCTCGTCGCTTTCGCCCATTTTGCGCGCGTCGTTTGTATGCATGACGAGGCAGTAGGCGCAGCCGTTGATCTGCGATGCACGGATCTTGATGAGCTCGAGAATCTTTTTGTCGAGCCCGGATTGATCGACGTAGCTCTGCAGGGCGTAAACGGCCTTGTAAACCGCCGGATTGACGTTGGTGACGTCTATGCGCGTTTTCATCGTGGTCTCCCTTCGCTGCCGCTCTTGTCGCCAAACATAGGCGTGGCGGGTAGGCGCAGGCGTGGCCGCGGAATGAATTTTCGCAGGGGCAGGGCCGCAAAAATGATGCGGCCGGAGCCTGGGGAAGCTCCGGCCGCTCGCAAACCCGGTCTGGGGACGGGGAGGGGTGGGGACGTGACCGGGAGTGCGATCTCTCGTCGCTTGTTACCTCGCTGACACGACGGGCGGTGCTGCGCGCGGCACGCCCAAGGCCACCCACGTGTTCGGATCCGACTGCGACTGACGCTTGACGAACTGATAGCCCGTCTTCGTCCACGGCATGATCTCGGATTCCTGATTGTCGAGGATGAACTCGCCACGATTGGTTTTCACCGTGAGCACGGCATGGCCATCGCCCTTTTTGTCGCGTACCACGGTGATAAGCAGCGCCTCGCGGGGCCAACCGGCGCGCATCAGCATGCGCCGTTTGAGCAGCACGTAATCCTCGCAATCGCCATAGCCATCGTCTGGATAATTCCAGCGCTCGACGACGCCCCAATGCTCCATGTCAGTGAGCGGTTTGATGGTGTCATTCACCCAATTGTTGACTTTGACCATGTCGGCCCAGGCCTTGGGCGTCAGGACGATGTCACGCGCCGTCGACGGATGCGTCTCGCATTCCGGTTTGTATTCGATGCAGAACTCGGTCCAGCCGATCGGCGCGCGCGTCGGCGAGCCCACAGCGATGAAGACAACCGGCTCATGCGAAATCGATGCATAGGTGAAACGTTCGCCGGCCGTGCCGGTGCTTATGGCCGCGGCCAATGCCGCGCAGGCGAAAACGCCAGTCGAAACTTTGCTACGCCAGCCCATCTGTGACCCCTTCCCGTCTTGTTGGGGCCACTCTTTCCACAAAGCTTTTGCAGGGCGGCTAAGTACAGCAAGTCATTTTGAGAAGAACGCAAGTAAAGAATGAGACGAATACAGATAAAGCTCACCTCTAATTCGTCTAAAAGCTTATTGAATAGAACTTCATTCAAATTGTCTGCATTAAGCCGCAATCCCCCGCAACGCCGCGCCCTCACGCGTCTCCGCGTGGCCGGTGTTTACCATCTTGGCATGAGTGCGAGTGCCCGCCGGCGTCCTGCGGCCCGGCGCTGCGGCGGGTCACGATGCGGACAATTTGAGGCGTCGCGTCAACAGAGGAGTGACGCTATTCGCCGGTCACGTTGTCTTCGAGGAAATCTTGGTGCTGCAGCCGAGTAAATTCGAGGGCGAAGCCGTCATCGATGTGGCGAACCACGCGGCCTTGTGTTTTGCCGAGGGTGACCATGACGCCGACCGCCGGCCGCAGCTCCGGCGCAATCGCGATCGCCGCGCCCGATTGCGACAAATCGATGACGCGGCAGGCGACGTTGTTGCCACTGGGCAAGATCAAACGGGCTAGCGCATTGCGTGGAGTGAAGCGCCCGTGGCGTCGGTCTTCCGGCAAATTCAGGATGTGTCGATTGGCAAGCCATATAAGCTGCGCGGCCAGCTTGTCTCGCTTGCGCGAACTCGCGGCGATTGTCATGGCGAACCCGTTATCAATGGTGCGCGCGATCGTGCCCTCCAGGCGGCCGAGGTGGTCGACATAGGCGATAACACGCTCGCCGGCAGCGCCGGTGACGGGGGCAATTACGGCCATGCCGCCCGGCGACATATTAATGACTTGGCACGGAAATTCACGTCGGTCTGACAGCATGTAGCGGCCGAGCAAATTGACCTTGACGCGTTGAAAGCGCCGGCGTTCTTCGGCCAGCGGCAGGACTCTCGGCTTGGTCAGCGGCAATGCCATGGGACGGCTGCGGGTCAACGGCGGCCTTAGCCGGCCGTTGAAAACCCTATGCCGGTATCGTTAACGGGGCGTTAGCCGGTTGCGTCTCCCGACGGCGCCTCCCGGCCGCCGCTATACACTACAAAGCCGTGGCGGAGACGGCTGCCCGGCGCAAGCCGCCCGAACTGGGGCGCGTTGCGCGTTTTGGATTCCGGCTCGATGTGCCGCAGGGTGACGATATCGAGCGTGCTCACCGGTCGGGTCCCAAGCCAATAGGGCGGCACGGTCGGTACAAGAACGCCTAGAGCTCGGATGCGCGCATGACCGGAGTGCGCGAGCGGCAACAGCAGCATTTCCAGCTCCGCGTCGTGGCCTTCCTCTGTGCGCGCAGTCACGCCGGCGACCACTCCGACGGACTCCTCATTAACGATCGTCAACAGTTCGGCTACCGGTTTGCGGCTGCTCTCGCTCCATAGCGCGGTAAATTCCTCACCCTTCACCTCACGGCAGAACAGCGCGCAAACCCGGGTGCCGGCAAGTCGAAAGCGTTGCTGGTCGACAAAGTCTGCGGCCAACATGAAGGTATCGCCGAGCGCGACGCGAATGTCTGCGGGATCGATCTCGTTCCGCTCGGGAGCGCTCCGCATGCCACGGCGTTTGTTCCAGTACTCAAAAACGGCGCGCGTGGAGGAATGCTTCATGTGCCACCTTTGTGCCGTCGCGACACGCTGGTCGCTTTGTCTGTCCCCATTCAGGACACGACGACACAGCCAGCATTGCGATAGCCTGGATGGAGCAGGGCGCATGCCAAGGCGGCACTATCGATTCGGCGCGCGCGAGTTAGTGTTAAGAGCACAATCGCGTTGGCAACGCCCACGGGTTTGCTATCGTCCACACGATCCACACCGGCGCTTATGAACCTTCGGCGCTTGAACTTGGTTGGAGCCACGGGGAGTCGTGGGGCGCGACCGGCGCCGGAAGGCGCAGAATCACAGCTCCGCAGAGCGCGGCTCGAAGGAGGGCGAAAGCCCTCCTTTTTTCTTTATTGTGATCGCTTGCGGCAGGGGTCCAAGCAGCATAATTCAGGCTCGCCTTCCGCATGTCGAACCGCGAACCCATTTTCAACATTCCAACCGTGGTTGTGATTATGCTCGCCGGCATGGCGTTCATTCATGCCGCGCGTCAGCTTCTGCTGACGCCTGTGCAGAACGATGAACTGCTGCTGCTCTTTGCCTTCGATCCGATCCGCTACAGCGCGAGCGTGCTGCCGGACGGGGGCTTGCCTGGGGGTTGGGGCGCGCAGATTTGGACCTTCGTGACGTATTCCTTTCTGCATGCGAGTTGGACGCATCTCGGCGTGAACGCCATCTGGTTTCTCGCCTTCGGCAGCCCGGTCGCGCGGCGCTTCGGTCCTGCGCGCTTTGTTGTTTTCTTTTGCGTCACTGCAGCAGCGGGCGCGCTGGCGCATTTGTTTGCATTCGGCGGGATGGATGCGCCGGTGATCGGCGCGTCGGCGGCAATCTCCGGGACCATGGCGGCGGCGGTGCGCTTTGCCTTTCAACGCGGAGGGCCGCTAAGCTTCCGCCGTACGGGCAGCGAGGCCGACTATCACGTTCCGGCACAATCGCTTGTGCAGGCGCTACGCGAGCCGTCGGTGATCGCCTTCCTGGCCGTCTGGTTCGGGCTGAATTTTCTGTTCGGATTGTGGGCGACGCCGCTTGCTGGCGAAAACGAGATCGTCGCCTGGCAGGCCCACATCGGCGGCTTCATCGCCGGGCTCGTGCTGTTCGCATGGTTTGATCCGCCGGTTCGCCCATTGCCGCCCGATTTTCGGCATTTCGAAGACGCTGCCGCAACACAGTGTTAGGCACCGCGGGAAAAGGCGCTAGCTCGCATGCATCGTCGCGTATTGACGGAACCTCGCCCGAGGCGGATCGTTCTCAATGACCTGGATTCGGGGCGTTTGCCCTACAGGTCGAAGGAGGCTGCCATGAACGTAAAGGCGATCTTGGCCGCCAAACACTTGGGCGGCGATATCATCTGTATTGAACCGACCGCGAACCTTGCTGCGGCGGTCGAGCTTCTGGCGGCGCACCGCATCGGCGCGCTTGTGATACGCGGCGCGGGAGGGCGCCTGGCCGGCATATTGTCGGAGCGCGATATTGTACGTGCCCTCGCGGCACATGGTGCGGCAGCTCTGACATTGCCGGTTGGGCAGACAATGACTCGCGAAGTCGAGACCTGCAGCGAGAGCGACGAGGTCGCCAGCATTATGGAGCGCATGACTGCCGGGAAATTTCGTCACCTCCCGGTCCTGCGCAACGGCATGCTCGTCGGCTTGATTTCCATCGGCGACGTGGTCAAGCAACGGGTGGATGAGATCGAACGCGAGTCGGAGGCGATGCGAGATTACATTCGCACGGCGTAACTGTGGCAGGTCAGCCGGCCGCGCCGTTGGTGCCGGTGGGGTGCGACAAAGCGGTGACAGCTTCGCTCACAGCGTCGATGGCTTTTTCGGTAGCGTCGGCGCCGATCTCGATCGCTTCAGCGGCCCGATGGAAGTCAAACCATCCGACCTGGCCGAGCCGGGGGCTGACCAATACGTCGGGCGGGTCACCGGCAAGTCGCGCGCGCGTGATTCGGTCCTGCATCACATTGAACGCTTCGATCATCACGGTCGGGATTCCGGGGCGGCCGCGGCGGCCAAGAAATTGGCGACGGAGGATGCGTTCGCCGCTGAATATCGACAATAGGCCATTGCTCTTCGGCGTGGGCGGCGCATTGTCGTCGTTCGGATCAGGGCCGTGGCTGGCAATGATGGTACCGCGGCCGAACAAGTCGGAATTTAAGTTGACCGCTATCACGACGCGCGCTCCGAGTGCACGAGCGGCCGATACCGGCACCGGATTGACCAGCGCGCCGTCCACCAACCAGCGTCCGCCGATCAGTACTGGCGGGAAAATGCCGGGTAATGCATAAGAAGCGCGTAAGGCGTCCGTGAGCCGTCCACGCGTCAGCCAAATCTCGTGCCCGGTATTGAATTCAGTGGCAATAGCCGCGAAACGCAGCGGCAGATCGTCGATGCGCGCATCGCCGAGGGCTCCTTCAAGCTCCTTTGCCAGATGATTGCCGCGGATGAGGCCGGATCCCGAAAGGCTCAAGTCGAGGTGGCCGAGCACGCTGCGCACGGTCAAGCCGCGCGCCCAAGCTTCTAGGGCATCGAGCTTGCCGGCGGCGTAGCAGCCGCCGGCGACCGCTCCGATTGAGGTGCCGACGATGACGTCGGGGACAATGCCGCGGGCCATCAGCGTGCGCAAAACGCCGATATGGGCAAAGCCGCGTGCGGCGCCACCGCCGAGAGCAAGTCCGATGCTGGGCGGACGCACCACCGGCTTTAACTGCGGCGTTGTTGTTGCATCGGCTGCGCGGTCGCCGTTACGGCCGCGCGCGAAGAATCCCTCAAACACCAAACTGCCTCTCCCCCGTCCCGATGATTGAGCCGGGTCAAACGCTCGGCAAGCATTTCACGTTGATATAGTGAAAACTGCTGGCGGAGTCTTGTGACCGAAACGTGACCGGGAAAGGGCGCTCGCCGGGTTACAGCATGGTTAAACGCCGCCATGAACGCAAAGTTCATGGGCTGATTTGATGGAGCGGTGCGGACCACCCCCGCTGAGCGGACCAACAGCCGTCGCAAGAAATCAGTAGCGCGTAACAATATCGGCGAGCTTCGGCCTGTCGCGGTCCTCTGGGGGCTTTGCTGGCCGGCCAATGTGCACGAACCCGGCGATGCGCTCGTTCGGAGCCAAGCCGAGCGCGTCGAGAATGCGGCGGTCGTACGCATACCATTCGGTGATCCAGCTTGCCGCGTAACCCATCGCGTGGGCCGCGATTAAAAGCGTCATAGCCGCGGCACCCGCCGAAAGCTGTTGCTCCCATTCGGGAATCTTGACGTGCGGTCCGGCGCGGCTGACCACTCCGATGACCAGCGGCGCGCGGGCAAGTCGTTTGCGCTCGAATGCGAGTTGCTCGGCAGTCGCCTCGGGGTGGTCCGCTCGAAAAACATCCGCGATCGTCTCGCCGATCTGCAGCCGCGCGGTGCCCTCGAAGACGATGAAACGCCACGGCGTCAATTTGCCGTGGTCAGGCACCCGCGCGGCAATCGTCAGCAAGGTATTAATTTCCTCGCCGCTAGGGCCTGGCCCTTGCAATTCCATTGGCTTTACGGAACGGCGTGTTTTCAGCAGATCCAAGGCGTCAGGCATGAGGGGTCTCGTGAAGGCGCCGCCGCGCCTAGCACAGCGTCCAAAGGGTGACAAACTTGCGTAGGCGGCTTGAAATCGCCGCGATTTGGTCGGAAAACGATCTCTGCTCATGCGCACACGACCCGCAATCGCCGCCGTCCGCGGCCGGCTGTGGCCGGGGCTTGCGTTCAGCCTACTGCTGCTCGGCACTGACACTATCTTTGCGCAGCAATCGACCGGCCCCAGCATTTTGTTTGCACCCTCGACCGGTTTGATTTCACCGGCGCCGGTCACGCGCGGTGAAGTTTTTGGTCCGAGCGGCTCGCGGCTGCAGCCGCAATGGCCCCCGACGGATCAGCGGCGGGGACCGGAGCCGGCATTAATGGTGCCAGCCGGTCACGTCGCACTTGCGTTATCGGCACGCTTTGGTCCGAATGAGCCAGCCATCGATGGCGGCCTGACGTGGCGCGTTTACGGCTCCAAGCCAGATGCGCATGGCGATTATCCGCTGATGAAGGAGGACAAATCGTCAGCGCCGACGCTGGTGCTTCCGGCGGGCAGCTATATCGTGCACGTCGGCTTTGGCCTTGCCACAGCTGTCAAACCGGTCACCCTGACCGGACCCACAGTGCGCGAACAATTCGATTTGCCGGCCGGCGCTTTGCGCATGGAAGGGCGGGTCGGCGACGCGCTCATTCCACCTGGCCAGATCTATTTTACCGTCTTCAAAGGGAGCCAATTCGAGCCCGGGGACCGCCGACCTATCGCCGACCATGTCGCAACAGGAAGCATCGTGGTGGTACCGGAGGGCACCTATTACATCGTCTCTAATTACGGCGATGCCAATGCGGTGGTGCGCTCCGACATCCGGGTGCAGGCCGGCAAGCTTACCGACATCACGGTTACCCATCGCGCTGCCGCCATCACTTTCAAACTGGTGACCGAGAAGGGCGGTGAAGCGCTTGCTAATACCGCCTGGTCGGTGCTTACGCCGGGCGGCGACGTTATCAAGGAATCGATCGGCGCTTTCCCCCGCGTAATCCTGGCCGAAGGCGAGTATCGCGCCATCGCTCGCAACGAGGGCAGGGTATATGAGCGCGAGTTCAAGGTGGTGACCGGCGTCGATGGGGACGTCGAGGTGCTGGCGCGCTGATGGCGGGGCGGGCGAGCGAGGACTTCGTCGCTCTCGATCCGACGGCCGTTGCCCTATTGCTTGATATCGACGGTACTCTGATCGACATCGGCCCGTCTCCCTTTGAGGTCCACGTGCCCGACGACCTCCGCCGCTCCCTGAAGCGGCTGTTTGCGCGCACAAATGGCGCCTTGGCGCTGGTAAGCGGCCGGCCTATCCGCGATATCGACACGCTGTTTTCGCCTTTGAAGCTGCCGGCAATTGGCGGCCATGGTGCAGAAATGCGTCTGCGTGAGGAGATTACCGCACGCGCAACGCCTTTGCCGCAGGAGATGCGCCAGCAGTTGAGGCTGGCCGTGCCGCCAGATGCCGGAGTCGTCACTGAAGACAAGGGCTATTCCGTTGCCTTGCATTACCGCAAGTCGCCGAGCCAGGAATCGAACCTGCACGACGCAATTACACAAGTGTGCGCAAATTTTCCGCGCGAGGCCGTCGAAGTATTGCGGGGCAAGGCGATGTTCGAAGTGAAACGACCAGGCATCAGCAAAGGGCAAGCGGTGAGCGAACTGATGACCTACCCCCCGTTTGCCGACCGCCAGCCGATTTTCATCGGCGACGACGTCACAGACGAATCTGTTTTCGCTGCATTGCCGCGTTTGGCGGGCAAAGGCTACTCGGTCGGCCGGCCGTTCCGGGATGTTGCGGCAGTTTTTGCGACGCCTCGTGAGGTGCGCGAAGCGCTGGACAATCTTGCGGCGAAAGGACGCGAATGAACTTCTACGTGACTTTGACGTTATAGACTACGCGGGTACCTATGCGCCCCTAAGGCGTGCGCTTCGGCATGATGGGCCCGCGGAGGGGCGGATAATGCTGATAGACGCGCTGGACTGCAAACACGCGGGCTCATTAGACCCAATCGATGGCTTCGAACGAAAACATTATGAGGTGGAGCGGGGGAGAGCCGGTTTGCCTAGGCTCATCGTAGTGTCAAACAGGGTCGGGGTACCCGACGGCAATGCGCGCGCTGGCGGCTTGGAGGTGGCGATCCGGGCGGCGTTGCGGCGCCGCGGCGGCGTCTGGTTCGGCTGGAGCGGCCGCGTGGCCGAGGAGCCGGGACCCGTCAAGACGGTCGAACAGGACAACACGTCCTACGTCACCATCGACCTCGGCAAGTCAGACTACGACGAATTTTACAACGGCTTCGCCAACCGTGTCCTGTGGCCGATCTTGCACTACAGGCTCGATCTGGCCGAATTTACGCGCCGCGATCTCGGCGGTTATTTCCGCGTCAATGAATATTTCGCAAGGCATCTCGAAGATCTTCTGGTGCCCGACGACGTTATTTGGGTCCACGACTATCACTTGATCCCTTTCGCCAAGGCGCTGCGTGAGCGCGGCCACAAAAACCGCATCGGCTTTTTCATTCACATTCCATGTCCGCCGCCGGAAATTCTCACCGCCCTGCCAAATCATGAGCAGCTCATCCCCGCCCTCGGCCATTATGATGTGGTTGGATTTCAAACCGAAACCGACGCCACCAATTTCTCCCGTTATCTGGCCAACGAGATCGGCTTGAAACGGGTCAACGGCGACAGCTTTGTCTTCGGTGATCGCACCGTACAGATCGGCCAATTCCCTGTTGGCGTGGAAACCGAGCCGCTGTCGCGCCTTGCGCGACGCGCGATCGATTCAGCTTTTGTGCGCGAAGTGCTGGAAAGCCTTTCAGGGCGCGCCATGATCATTGGTGTCGACCGGCTCGACTACACCAAGGGAATCCCCGAGCGCATGGACGCCTTCGAACGCTTTCTTACCAACTTCCCCGATTGGCGCGGCAAAGTCACCTATCTTCAGATCACGCCGCGCAGCCGCACGGGCATTCCCGAATACGCTGACCTCAGCCGCAAGGTTGGCGAATCCGTCGGACGCATCAATGGCGCCTTCGGCGAGGCTTCGTGGACCCCGCTACGCTACATCAACAAGGCGCATAGCCGCACGGCATTGGCCGGGCTTTATCGCGCCGCGCGCGCCGCGTTGGTGACGCCGCTGCGTGACGGAATGAATTTGGTGGCCAAGGAATTCGTTGCCGCGCAAGATGCCGAGGATCCCGGCGTTCTAATTCTTTCACGTTTTGCTGGTGCGGCGCGCGAGCTCACCTCGGCCTTGCTGGTCAATCCCTACGATCCGGAAGGGGTTGGAAACGCGATCAACCGTGCGCTTGCGATGCCATTGGCTGAGCGGCGCCAGCGTCATGCCGCCAATTTCAAAGTGCTGTTGGCAAACGACATCTCGCGATGGGCGGAGCGGTTTCTGGCCACGCTGGAGCAGAAGCCAGCCTTGGCTGAGACCCGCAGCGTCGCGCGTGCGGCCCTTGCCGGATAGCTGTTACGCGGCGGGCGCGATGACCGAACTTTGGCGGCGCACGTCCGGCGGGACCGCTTCGTCGGCGAGCGCCTTGAGCGCGCCGGCAAGCGGCATCACCTCCTGTTTCTGCTGACCGAGACGGCGAATCGAGACGGTACGTTCGGCTGCTTCTTTCTTGCCCAGGACGAGCAGCAGAGGCACCTTGGCGAGCGAGTGCTCGCGCACCTTGTAGTTGATTTTTTCGTTGCGGCGGTCGGCCGAGACCCGTAGGCCCGCCCTGCTCGCCGCATCGACCACTTCGCGGGCATACGCATCTGCGTCGTCAGTAATGGTCGCCACCACCGCCTGAAGCGGCGAGAGCCACAGCGGCAGATGGCCGGCATAGTGCTCGATCAGGATGCCGGTGAAACGCTCGAGCGAGCCGAACATCGCGCGGTGCAGCATGACCGGAGTCACCTTATTCGAATGCTCGTCAATGTAGAACGCGCCGAGGCGTCCCGGCATGTTGAGGTCGACTTGTACGGTACCGCACTGCCAGTCCCGGCCAATGGCGTCGCGCAGTACGTATTCGAGCTTCGGCCCATAGAAGGCGCCTTCGCCCTTGTTGAGCGTCCACGGCCGTCCCGAGGCTTTCAGCGCCGCCATCAGCGCGGCCTCGGCCTGATCCCAGACCTTGTCGTCGCCGATGCGTTTTTCCGGCCGATCGGAAAATTTGATCGTCACGTCGGAGAAGCCGAAGTCCTCGTAGATCGACAAAATCTGATTGTTGATCTTGAGCGACTCCTCCGCGATCTGCTCGTTGGTGACGAAGATGTGGGCGTCGTCCTGCGTGAACGCGCGCACGCGCATCAGCCCGTGCAGCGCGCCCGAGGGCTCGAAGCGGTGCACCTTTCCGAACTCGGCGAGCTTGAACGGGAGGTCGCGGTATGATTTGAGCCCGTTCTTAAAAATCTGGATGTGGCCGGGGCAGTTCATCGGCTTGACCACGAAGGTGCGCTCGTCGTCCTCGCGCGGCTGCGTCAGGAACATGTTCTCGCGGAAGGTCGCCATGTGGCCGGACTGCACCCAGAGCGAGGAGTCCATGAGCTGCGGAGCGTTCACTTCCAGAAAGCCGAATTCCTGCTGGCGCCGGCGGATGTAGTTTTCGAGCTGCTGAAAAAGCGCCCATCCTTTCGGATGCCAGAACACCGAGCCGGGCGCCTCTTCTTGGAAATGGAAGAGGTCCATCTCGCGGCCGAGCCGGCGATGGTCGCGCTTTTCGGCTTCCTCGATCTGCTTCAAATAAGCATCGAGCTCTTCCTGCTTGGCAAAAGCGGTACCGTAGATGCGCGTCAGCATCGGATTGTTGGAATCGCCGCGCCAGTAGGCGCCGGCGACCTTCATCAGCTTGAATGCGTTGCCCACCTTGCCGGTCGAGGTCATGTGCGGGCCGCGGCAGAGATCGAACCAGTCGCCCTGCTTGTAAATCTTGATCTGCTGATCTTCCGGAATGGCGTCGACGAGCTCGACTTTGAAGCTCTCGCCCATCTCCTTGAACGTTTTCTTCGCCTTCTCGCGCGTCCACACTTCCTTGGTGAACGGCTTGTCGCGCGCGATGATCTCCTTCATTTTTTTCTCGATGGCCGGGAAGTCCTCCGGCGTGAACGGCTGGTTGCGGAAGAAATCGTAATAGAAACCGTTCTCGATCACCGGGCCGATGGTGACCTGCGTTCCCGGCCACAGTGACTGCACCGCTTCCGCGAGCACGTGCGCAGCGTCGTGCCGGATCAATTCCAGCGCACGCGGATCGTCACGGGTGAGAAATTCGATTTTGGCGTCGCGTTCGATTTTGTCGCTCAAGTCGGCAAGCGCGCCGTCGAGCGCCATCGCGGCCGTGCGTTTCGCGAGCGAGGGCGAAATGCCCTTGGCGACATCGAGGCCGGTTGTGCCCTGGGGGTATTCCCGACGCGCGCCGTCGGGAAAGGTCAGCGCGACCGTTTGCGCCATCGTTAATCTCCTTGGCTCACTCGCTGCCTACGAATGCAGGTAAGCGTTGATCTCGATATAGCAGGGGAATCGGACCGAGCAACTAGGCTGCGTCGTGGGTGCCTCGCCAACGCCCATAGCGCCACGGCGCCCACCAATGCGCATGCGACGGCACATTGGGAGGTACGTTATCGATTCCGGATGTGCCGAAGGGATGGCACCGCGTCACACGGGCGAGCGCCATCCATCCGCCGATCCAAAGGCCGAAGCGGTTGATCGCTTCGTCAGCGTATTCCGAGCAACTCGGCAGGTGCCGACAGCGCGGACCGAACAGCGGCGACAGTGTGTAACGATAAATGCGGATGAGCGCCCGGCCAGTCAGCCTCGGCAGGCGCGCCAAGCTAAATTGGGTACACCCCTCGTACTTATCGCCGTGGTGAGAGTTCCCTGTAAGAATGGCGTAAAAGTTCCCCATGTGCGCTTTAGGCCACCCAAATTGCTCGTTTCTTTGGCAAAAAAGTCGTGTGTTCGCCGCTATTTTACTCTAGACCCGACTCTGCCCGCTCACTAATTTTGCGAACACACACACACGCGGGGATCATTGCCGTCGGCTCAAGATAAAGATGTGGGTCAACCACACCGAATAACAAGAAAGGCGACGGCGAGATACACGGGGGTCTAAAGAATGAGTCGCTCCCTTGCGGCCGTGCTGGCGCTTGTGTTGGCGGCGCCGGTGATGGTGTTGCCGGTGCCGTCGCGCGGTTCCGACCGTACGCTGCCGATGCATTTCGAGCTGCGCCAGGAAGGTCCGGACGCCGCCTGCGGCGCCAAATGCCGTCTCTGGATTGCGGCGAGCGGCGCCATCACCGCCGACACGCCGCGCGACTTTCAGCTGTTTGCCCGCGACCGCGACCTGAGCGGCGCCACCGTGGTGCTCGACTCCGATGGCGGCTCCGTCCATGGCGCCATCGCGCTCGGCCGTGAAATCCGTAAGCTCGGCCTGGATACCACCGTCGGGCGCCTCATCGACCTCGGCAACGCGCAACAGAATCCGCCGCGCGCCAAACTCTCGCCGCGCGCCGATTGCGAATCGATGTGCGCCTTCGTGCTGGTCGCGGGCGTTCATCGCAATGTGCCGCCGCAGGCCCGCGTGATGGTGCACCAGATCTGGCTCGGCGACCGCCGCGAGGACCCCACCGCGGCAAGCTACTCGGCGGAAGACCTGGTGCTCGTGCAGCGCGACATCGGCAAGCTCGCGCAGTATACCGCGGAGATGGGCGCCTCGGTCGAACTGCTCGATCTCGCGCTGCGCATCCCGCCCTGGGAACCCATGCACACGTTAACCCGCGCGGAAATCGCCAGCGCGCGGGTGACGACGGACGAGGGCGTGGCGCCTGTGCCGGCGACCATGGTTTCGTCGCCGGCGCCTGTTGTCACCCAGCAGTTGCCGCATATGACAGATGGGCTGCGTGCGACGACAATCAGCGAGCAGCGGTGGGCGGTTGTCAGCCGCCAAGGCTCGGCCGCACTGGCGCGGCGCCATCCGTTGACGATTTCGGGCGAGGACATCGGCAGCTTCGACCTTGTCGTTGCCTGCGGCGCCTCATCCGACAGCTACGACGTGAGCTACATCGAACACCGGCACAGCGGCTACCATACGCCGCTTCCCGGACAGCTCGGCACGATTACGCTGTCCTCGGTCGGGGGCGTCGCCACGCTCAAGGTGGTGTCGTCGCAACGCCAGAACGATCCCGACGAGCTCGTCACCTACGCCTCGGCAAGCGTTCCGGCAAAGCTGATTGGCGCATTTGCCGGTCCGGGCAATCACTCCATGATGATCACCACCAGGAGCGGCAGGGAATCGACGGCCATTCGGCTCGGCAACACCGGAGCGCAGCAGAACTTGCCACGCTTGACGTCGAGCTGTCAGAAGGCGCTCGGGGATCGTGCCGCGCTGACCGAGCACAGAGCCGGTGGTATCGCCTCGGCGGCGAAATAACTATTGCTGAGCGGCCTGCTTGCGTTTCGCCTCGATCTGATCGAGCGCCGACACGACGGCGTCAAACGTCAGCATGGTCGAGGCGTGCCGCGCCTTGTAGTCGCGAACAGGCTCGAGCACCGCGATATCGGCCCATTTGCCATCCGGCGGCGGCCCGTTCTCCTTCAGCATTTTTCGCACCGTTTCGCGCAACGCGCGCAACTCGTCGGGCCGCGAACCGACCACATGGCGCGCCATGATCGAGGACGACGCCTGACCCAGCGCGCACGCCTTTACATCGTGGGCGAAGTCGCTGACGGCATCTCCACTCAGCTTCAGATCGACGGTAACGGTCGAGCCGCAGAGCTTGGAGTGCGCGGTGGCTGAGGCGTCGGGTGTTTCGAGCCTGCCCAGGCGCGGAATATTGCCCGCGAGTTCCAGGATTTTAGCGTTGTAAACGTCGTTCAGCATTGAAGTTTTTGACCG
>Ga0070740_10003328_pt1 | contig 17243 bp, 14 predicted proteins | sample Coa_R2_FD_67286 | JGI IMG/M metagenome (GOLD analysis project Ga0070740, IMG submission 67286) | Surface soil microbial communities from Centralia Pennsylvania, which are recovering from an underground coalmine fire - Coalmine... | ecosystem: Environmental > Terrestrial > Soil > Unclassified ... | reverse complement strand
CATCGGAGTGATTGGCGCCGGGTTCATCGTCCGCGACGTCCAACTTGTCGCCTATGCGAAGGCCGGGTTCAACGTGCGCGCGATCGCATCGGCAAATCCCGCGCGGGCGCGAGAGGTTGCCGCGCTCAGAGGCATTTCTCATGCCTATGACACTGTCGACGATCTGCTGAACGATCCGAGCGTCGAAGTGCTTGACATCGCCGTGCCGCCGCACGTGCAGCCGGAGATGATCCGCCGCACGCTGCAACGGCCGACTCGGATTAAAGGCATTCTCGCGCAAAAGCCGCTCGCATTGACATACGCCGAGGCGGCCGCAATCGTTCGAGCGTGCGAGCAGGCCGGCATCGTGCTGGCCGTGAATCAGAACATGCGCTACGACCAGTCCGTTCGCGCGGCAAAGACCCTGCTTGATCGCGGCGACCTGGGGGGGCCGGTGCTCGGCGCCGTGGACATGCGCGCAATCCCGCACTGGCAGCCATGGGCCCGCGATTATGGACGGCTGACGCTTGCGATCATGAGCATCCATCACCTGGACACATTCCGCTACTGGTTCGGCGATCCCGAATTCGTGTACGCCAGCGCGCGGCCGGATCCGCGGACGAAATTTCCGCACCGCGACGGCATCGTGCTCTACATCCTCGAATACGCGAACGGAATGCGCGCGGCGGCCTGGGACGACGTGTGGGCGGGCCCGGCGCGCGAGGGCGCCGCGTCCGACATTTATATCAGGTGGCGAATCGAAGGCACGGACGGTTTTGCTCAGGGCGCGATCGGCTGGCCGGGATATCCGAACGCCGTTCCGAGCACGATCGAGTATGCGACCCGGCGCGAGCCCGGCCGCATCATACGGCCGCAATGGAGCGAGGTCTGGTTTCCGGACGCGTTCGCCGGAACCATGGGCGACCTGCTGGATGCGCTGGCGACAGGACGCACGCCGGCGATCAGCGGCCGCGATAATTTGAAGACGATGGCGCTGGTCGAGGCCTGCTACCGTTCGCTTGACGAACACCGGCCGGTGCGAATCGACGAGATCCAGGAGAAATCGAATGAAGCTCGGACTGATTAATTCGGCATGGCTCGGATCGCCCGTCGGAACAGCCGACGGAATCCGTTACACGAAGGAGATTGGCTTCGACACGATCGATATCCTCGCGGACCCGACGGAGATCGACGTCCGGGAGCGCAGGCTGATTAAAGATACATGCCGCGAGGTGGATATCCCCGTCATTTCGGTGTGCTGCTGCGCGCTCGGCATTGCCGACTTCAACGCTTCGGTGCGGCAGTTTCATTTGCGGCGGGTCGAATCACATCTGGATTTCTGTTATGAGCTCGAGGCGCGCAATCTCCTCCTGGTGCTGGGCGAGTACGTGTGGCAGCGGGAGGTGATCGCGCCTGACGACCAGTGGCGGTGGGCTGTCGAACAGACGCGCAAGGCGGGGGAGTACGCCGAGAGTCTGGGTCTCGAGATCGCAGTTGAGCTGGAACCGTTTCGCGAGTCGATCGTGAACAGCCTGGACAAGATGGTCGAGTTTCTTGACGAAGTGGATCATCCGCAGGTCAGGGCCAATCTCGACATTTCGCACCTGCACCTTTCGAAATCGCCGGCTTCCGGAATCGGGCGTTTGAAGGGGAGGATCGCGCATGTGCATCTGTCCGATTGCGACGGCAAGAAGCACGGCGACCTGCCGCCCGGGCGCGGCGTGGTCGACTTCCCGCCGTATCTCGAGGCGCTACGGGATACGGGTTATAACGGCGTCGTCAGCATCGAACTGGAATACTCGCCGGAGCCGCACAAAATTCTCGAATGGGTGCGGGAGGCGTACACAAAGACTGCGGAGTTAATGGACAGGGCGGGAGTGCGCGAATTTTGGAATGCGGCGGCGACATCCTGATGGACTATGCGCGGCGGGTCCGGGGCGGGGAAGACCACAGCCGCTGCGCGTACGCCCACGCCACTGCGGGCGCCAGCACTGCGAGGCCGGTCGCAAACGCCACCGCGCGCACGCCCGCGCCGTGATCCATCGCCAGTCCTGCGGCTTGGCTGCTGGCGGCGAGCGTTAGCGTGGTAAACGCGAATTCCGCGGAAAATACGCGCCCCCGGAATGCATCATGGGTCTGATCCTGGAGTAGCGTCGTGGACGCCACCCACACGACCGATCCGCCCGCATGCGCGACGACCAACGCGGCGCAGGCCCACCAGATCGTGCTCGTCTGGGCCAGCAGCAAGTACCCCAAGCCTCCGGCGACGAAACCGAAGAGAATGCCCATGCGCTGGCGCAGCGACGATGCCCCGACCAGCGACGTGCTGGCAAACGCGCCAACAATCGCGCCCACGCCTCGTGATGCAAGCAGGATACTCATGCCCATCGTGGCTGCCTGCGCTCCGCGAAAACCCTCGATGTGCACGGGAAAGAGGCGTTCGCCCATGATCGGAATGATGACCCAGTTCGCGCCCATGAGCGCCAGGCCGGCCTTGACCAGCATCGTCGCCATCAACCGCGCATCACGGCTGACGTAGCGGACGCCTTCGGCCATCGGCTTGTAGTCGAACAGATCGCGCATGCAAAGCGGCAGACGTCCGGCAGCATGCGGTTCCTCGAATCGCATGCGGCTGATCAGAATCGCCGACAGCACGAACGAGAGCGAATTGAGGATGAACACCGCGTCGCGGCCGTACATCGCCGCTACAAAGCCGCCCAGCGCCGACCCAATCGCGAAATTAAACGACCACGTGGTCGAGGAGAGCGCGTTCGCCACTACGCGATCCGCCCCGGCGGCGATATTCGGAACTACGGCGCTGCGGGCCGGCTCAAACAACGCCCACATGATGGTTTCGCAGAACAGCAGCAGGTACAGAAGCCAGACCATGTCGCGCGAGCGAACCAGCACCATGGCAAGCACGATGCCGGCGCGCATCCAATCGGCGAAAATCATCGCCTTTTTGCGGCTGATCCGATCATTGATAACGCCGGCCGTGGGCGCTGCAAAGAACTGCGGCAGCACCTGGAGCATGAACGCCAGCGCCACCGATTGCGCCGTCCCGGCGATCTGCAGCAGAAAGCTGTAGATGGCGACCGAATAGAACCAGTCGCCCAGCTCGCTGACGATCTGGGCCGACCACAAGAGGCGGAAATTTCGGTTGCGGCAAATCAGCCGGCCGTAATCGGCTAGCGCAATTCCTTGCGGCGCCATAATCAGGGCGCCACGTACAGCCCCATCGCCTGCTTGACTCTGCGAACCGTGTCGTTTGCGATCGGCGACACGCGCTCGACGCCCTGGCGCAGAATCTTTGCGACGCACGCGCGGTCCGCAGTGATCTCCCGGTACCGTTGTTGAATGGGCTCCAGATGCGCAATCACGGCCTCGGCCACCTGCTTCTTGAGGTCGCCGTAGCGCATACCGGCGAAATGCTCGCGAACCTTGTCGCCCGGCCATTCCGTGAACGACTGGAAAATGCTGATCAGATTGGCGACCCCGGCGCCGGGCGAATCGAAGTTGACGCACGGCTGGGAATCTGTGGTGGCGCGCATGATTTTTTTTCGAATTACATCCGCCGGATCCAGCAGCGCAATGGCGTGACCAGACCCCGGCGCGGACTTGCTCATTTTCTTCTCGGGCTCATCGAGACCCATGATGCGCGCCCCAACCGCGGGAAGCTTCGTCTCCGGCATGATGAACGTTTCGCCATACAGGGAGTTGAATCGCTGAGCAATGTCGCGAGTCAGCTCAAGATGCTGCGCCTGATCCTCACCCACGGGAACAATCGCGGCCTGGTATAGCAGAATGTCGGCTGCCATGAGGACGGGATACTGGAGCACGCCATCGCCGACCGTCTCCTGCACGGCGGCTTTCGTCTTGTACTGCGTCATCCGCTCCAGCCATCCTACCGGCGTTACGCAGGTCAGCATCCACGCCAGCTCGGCGTGTGCTGGCATCATGCTCTGCACGATGAGGGTGGAGTGTTGCGGATCAATGCCTATGGCAAGCAGGATGCCGGCCAATTCTTCGATCTTGTTGCGCAACTCGGCCGGGTTCTGATACAGCGTGATTGCGTGCAGATCGACGATGCAGAAAATGCTCTCGTAATCGTACTGCATCTTTACCCAATTTTTCAGCGCGCCAAGATAATTGCCGATGTGCGTGTTTCCGGTCGGTTGGATACCGGAGAAAACTCGTGCTTTCATGCTAAGGAGGGGTTAAAGTTCCATCGTAAACGAAGTAACCGTTGAAAAGTGGGTTTATGGAGGTCAGGGGCTGTCTCGAGTGGACGGCCGCGTGGCGCTGACGCCATTCGTGCTTCCTGGGGAAGTGGCGCGCGTGGAGCCGGAGCAGGAACGGCCGGATCTGATCCGCACACGCCTCATCGAAGTCATCTCGCCGTCTCCACATCGGTACGCGCCGCCGTGCCCCTTGTTTTACGAGTGCGGGGGATGCCATTACCAGCACGCCCGCTACGAGTTCCAGGTGGAGCAGAAGGCGGCTATTTTGCGCGAGCAGCTGCGGCGCGTTGGGCGCATCGATTTCACCGGCGAAATTGAAACCATTTCGGGCCCTCCGCTCGGATATCGAAACCGCAGCCAATTTCATATCGAGCGGCGCCGGATCGGATATTTTGCGAATGGATCGCATCGCCTGACGCCCGTGGATCGCTGCCCCATCTCATCGCCGAAGATTAACGAGACCCTCGCTATCCTGGCTCGTATGATGCGCGACCGGCGCTTCCCCGGTTTCATTCGCGCCGTCGAGCTGTTCACGGACGAGGCGAGTGTGCTCCTGAACGTGCTCGACACCGGGATGCCCGTGGCCCGGCGGTTTTTCGACTGGTGCGCGGAGGAGATTCCAGGGCTGGTGCGGGGCGCGCTGAACTATCGCGCCGCGGGCCATGTCTTTCAGGTGAGCCACAATTCGTTTTTCCAGGTCAACCGATTTCTTCTCGACGCCCTGGTCCAGGCCGCTACGGGCGATGCGGCGGGCTCCAGCGCGCTCGATCTGTATGCAGGGGTCGGGTTGTTCTCGCTCGCGCTCGCGCGCCGTTTCGACGAGGTGACCGCGGTGGAGTCGGCGATGAGCGCGGTTCACGATCTCAAAACCAACGCCGAGCGAGCGGCGCTGGACATCAGAGTTGCGCATGCCGGCGTGGAGCCGTTTCTCGCAGGCATGGAGCGGAGCGCCGAGTTTGTACTGGCCGATCCGCCCCGGGCGGGTTTAGGCAAGCGCGTGACCGCGGAACTCGTTCGACTGCGGCCGCGGCGCATTCATATCGCCTCTTGCGATCCGTCGACCCTTGCCCGGGATCTCGCAGCGCTCGTCGCCGGCGGCTATCGAATTACGAAGCTCATCCTGCTGGATCTCTTCCCACAGACCTATCACTTTGAGTCGATCGCGTACTTGGCCGCGGAGGAACGCAGATGAGCGCGGATGGTTACGCACGCTGTCCGCAAGATCGTATGCTCCGCGCCGTATAGCCGGACCAGACGATCCAAACCCGGATCGCTCGATCCGGGCGGGCACGACTCGGCGGCGATGAAATCGACTCGCGGAAGGCGTTCCGGATGGCGCAGCCCGAACTCGGCCAGGCGGTGCGCATCAAGAAACTGCCCGGCTTCCCAGGCTCGCGGCCTGATGGCTGCGATCGGCATGTGCAGCCACACGGAATTGAGCAGAATAGCGTGCGCACGGCGGAAATAATGCGCCGCGATATGCGCGCACGGAGAAAAGTTGAAGTCCGCAGGGCCGATCGCGCCGCGCGTGGCCAGGACGACGCCGCGCTGATTGGGCCGCGGGGCGATTGCATGGTCCAGTCGCGCCGCCTCCACGGCAAAGGGCCGCGTCCGGACGCCTTGTTCGATGAGCAGCGTCAGCGATAAGACGGCCGCGGCAAGGCCGGCGCTGAGCTCCACGTGGCGCGGTCCGGCGATGGACGCGCACAACGCCAGCGCGAAGACAAACCCGAAAATCGCGAAGCGTTCATTAAAATAGTCGCCGCCATTCATGTTCTCCGGCGCGATGATGAATGCGACGCCGCAGGCTACGGCAAAGACCAAGGCGGCCATTGCGCCGGCGTTCAAGCGCCCGGATCCGAGGCGAAGCGCCAGTAAACCCAAGACTCCAGCGCACACCGCGGTCCGGACCATCTGGTGCAGCGGCGTTCGCATCGGCCAGATTGCTTCGAGCGCCGATCCTGCGTGGGACAGCATCGCGGGGAAACCGGCTATGAGGCGTGCGCCAGACGAATTCATATACAGGGCAATGTAGAACAGGGACAGGCATCCCGCGCCGAGCGCGAGCAACCGCAGCCGATCGCGGATGCCGCCAACGGCGACTTCCATCGCAGCGAACAGCAACGTCAAAGCCAATGCGACCGGATGAGTTATGGACAGCAGAGCGACGCCCGCCAGGAATATCGCCAGCTCGCGAGCCCTGAACTGACGCGACCGCCGGATCCACCAGGCGCACACTGAAAGAGCGATTCCCATGCCGAGTGAAAAGTTGTAGAAGCCCATATACAGCGGCTTATGCGTTGCGATGGGGAAAATGAGCAGCGTCGTCCAGTTTGCCCGCGGCTCAAGCGCCCTCGTCATCGACCGGAAGGCGGTGCACAGCAGCCCCACCGAGAGCGCGGCCAGCATCTTTTCGGCGATGAGCGGCGGAAGCCATGCTTCGAAAAGAAACAACAACAAATAATGAAGCACATAGGGCGGTACGCCCGGACGGAGTACGAAATAACCGCCCCAGGTCGAGCGGTCTCTGATCAGCTCACGCGTGACCTGCGCGTAATACAGATGGACTGGGCCGTCCTGGCTGGGAAATGCCGGCGGAGTCAGAATCGCGGCGAGAAAGATGCACAGCATCGCCCAGAACGCAACCGTGCACAGACCGGCTCTTTTCACCTCGTCTGATGATCGTACCTGGAAACCTCAATACGCGTGTGAACTGTCACGCGCCAATGCTGTTCCAAGCGCGAAAACACGCCGAGCTCGACTCAGCCGCCGACCATCTGGCGGCCGCCGGCGAAGCTCAGCGGTGGAGGAGGTCAAGGGTGGTGCTACAATCGAGAACAGGCCACCCTAGCTCAGCTGGTAGAGCGGCTGATTCGTAATCAGCAGGTCGCCGGTTCAAGCCCGGCGGGTGGCTCCAGAAATCTCTCTAAGCCATCCTTACAAGCGGATAAAAGAGGCGCGGCGCCGGTCCTGTCGCCGTGTCAATCCCCTGGCCGTCGCTACGCGACTGATCACACCCCAGCGGGGCTGCCGGTGTTTCGAGAACTCAGTCGTAATTCTTCCGCTCAATGCTGGCATCGCGGTACACGACGTCACGATCGGCGCCAGAGGCGTCGCGGAGATGCGGCTTGTCGGTGCCGTCAAAATCTGCTCGCTTTTCACCGGCTGATCCGATATCCTGCGCTCCGGTGTGCTCCAGAAGTTCCTTCGCTTTCTTCACCCATTCTGAACTGTCGCAGTGCACGGATATCAGAATTCCACCCTCTCTCACGCGGCCTTCGTAGCGCTTCGCCTCATATTCGGGTATTCCCATGCCAACCAGCGCTCCAGCGACCCCGCCCACTACTCCGCCGGCGCCGATGCCCGTGAGTAAAGCGACAATCGGCCCCGCCGCAATCACCGGTCCGAGCCCGGGTATCGCCAGCGCGCCGATGCCGGCCAGCCATCCCAGCGCTCCTCCAACCACCGCGCCCGTCGTTGCGCCGGCGGTCACTCCTTCCGGCGCCTTGGTGTTCTTTTCCGTTTTCAAGTCCTTATTGCCAAGATTCTCAGGAAATAAAACGGAAATGTCCGTGTTGCGAAAACCTTCCGCCTGCAGTCTGCTGACGGCGTCATCCAGCATTTGCTGGTTCGGATAGATGCCAAATACGGCCGTGTTTGCACCCGCCATGGATCGTTCCCCCCTTATGGCTGCGTTCTGAGAGGCAGGATTGTGATGACTTCGCGCGCAATTCCAGCCCCAACAGTCTAGACGGTGCTCCGCCGCGCAATATTTCGAAGTTCTGTGAGAGAAGAGTGACGCCTCGCGCAGGACGAACTACGGCAGCGTCAGGCGCCCTGACAGCGCTCAGGCTACCTGCTTTGTAAGCTAAGTTCGCGAGCCTTTTCCAGGGAAGGCCTGGCCCGCCGGATGATTTCCGCGGCCGTGTCGTCGTCAATGTCCGGAACGTGGAACTCTTCCATTGGGCGTGAAACGAATGAAGAATCGGGATCTTCAGAACGGCGTCGCCGGGCGTTCGTGAGCCACACGCCCACGATGGCCGCAGCCGCAGTGACAACGAGAGCTGCCATTCGGAGTGACATGGAACTGGAAAACATTATGCACCAAAGCCGGCTCTTTGCGCTTGCCGCAACGCGCCGCAAAGGTACAATGCCCTCCAGTTACATGCGCGAGAGCAGGAGCGAGTTAAAAAGCAGATGGAAAGTCTGATAGCTCTGTCCGCGATACTGCGGTCTCATTCCAAACAGCACGATATGACCGGCGCCGGCGGGGATGTCGACCAGCGACGCCCGGCCCGCCAGAAATCGTTCTCCGAGCAGCCACCCGGAGGCGAGCAGATTTCTTTCCGGATAACGCGCAACGACGCGTCCGGCGCCCGGCGGAACGTCCCATGCCGGGCTGCCCTCAGACCAGATGGAAATCTCTTCCGGAAGACCTGCGGTCAGCGGATGCTTTGTATCCAGCGTGCTGCGAAGGATGGATCCAGGCGCATAAAAGTCCCGGCTGGAAACTCCCCGGACCACGTTCTTGATTTTCAAGCCCATGTGATCGAGAGCCCAATCCGTCGAATGATTCAGAAAAATGACTGTTCCGCCTTTTTCCGCAAACTGGCGCAGCGCGGCTCCCGCGGCGTCGCCGATGCCGCCTACATATTGCTGCGGCATCTGACCTGGACGGTAGCCCTCCACCATCGACGTAGCCGAAGCATCGGGGAAGATCACGGCGTCGTAGGAGACAAGAGTGGGAACCGCCATGTCTGTGTTATCGATTTCGGCATAGCGGAACCCGAATTTGTCGAACAGCCACCGCGTCCAGCCTTCGTCGATGTTCGGCACAAAGCTTTTGTAAATCGCAATGCGCGGCCGCGGCAGAGGCTTGAGATCCGATCGGCCGGGCGGCGGGATCAAGTAGAAATTCCCACCCGCCCGATCAAAAAAAATCTCGGGCGTTGAATTCCAGGTCGAATTGATGATGCGATAGACTTCGATATCGCTGGATGGCAGCGCCCCAGAAGCGACGCGCGCCTGATCGATCTGAAACGGAAATTCGCGCGCCTCGCGCAACTGCGCGGTGAAGGGCGCCTCAATTTCATCCGTCGCGACTCCCATCAGCAGCGGCAGCGTTTGCGCAGTCACGTCATAGGGTCTCTTCGGCGGTCCGCCGGGATACTGGCGCAGGTCGGGATAGTGCTGCCGTTCGAGCAACGTCTTCGCCCAACTGCTGTAGGGCTGCTGCATGCGGATGACATATGAGCCCTTCTTGTACTCCTTGCCGCCGGCGGTGAAATCCGCGAGCGCCTGTTCGATCTCGATCTGGCCGAATGCCAGCGTGCTCAGCATACGCGACGCCGAGCCCGGATCATTCTGCTCGAACGGGATTACGAATGCGTACGGGCGCTCGCGGTGCGAGGCGCGCACGCCGACTTCATAGAACGCCCGCAGCAGATCTTCGCGCCGCAGCGCCGCCTGATACAGGCAAGACTCCCAGGCGATCAGCTGATCCTCGATGATATCGCGCAGACGCCACGTCCCCCCGAGCCATGGCTGAAGATAATTCCAGCTGCGCTCGCGCGGATTATAGCCGGCAGCCGAGGACTGGATGTCCTCCGCCTTGACGGTGATTGGCGTAGCAAGCCGCGCGCTCGCGGATTCGCTCAAAATTCGCAGTCCGCCGTGGTAGGCCTGATAGTGCCGCGAGGGACTCCAGAAGTCGTACATCGCGTTAATCGCCACTCCGGTTCTGCCGGCCGCCGTCAAGTCCGCCGCCATCCCGGCGCCGATGGAATTGCATAGTTGGGCGATGATCGGATCGATATTCGGGTCGATCGGATCCATCCAGGGCGGCACGAAAATGCGCGATGCATAAGCTCCCTGCTGGTGCACGTCGTAGACGATCTCGGGATGCCACACGTTGTGCAGTTTTGAAACCGTCAACTGCGTCTCGACCTGCGAAAAGATGTACCAGTCCCGGTTGTTATCATGACCGACGTACTTGTGATACAGCTCGGGAGGATTCGTTCCTTCCCACTGGCTGCCCAGAGCCTTCCGGTACCACTGCGTCACAATGTCCACGCCATCGGGATTCAGCGAGGGAACCAGAATCAGGATGACGTTGTCCAGAATGGCTCGATACTTGGGCCGGTCCTCGGTCAGGAGCTTGTACGCAAACTCCACAGCGGTGTGCGTGGAGGCGACCTCGGTGGAATGGATCGAGCACGTAATCATCACCACCGCCTTACCTTCCCGCGCAAGCGCGTCCGCCTCGGTTCGCGTGATCTTTCTCGGATCGGCCAGCTTTGCCTGAATATCCTGGTACCGGCTGAGATTTTTGATGTTGGCCGGCGAGGAAATCCATGCCGCGATAAACGGACGGCCCCCAGTGCTCTTCCCCAGCTCTTCAACGCGAATCCGATCGCTGGTCTTGGCGAGCGCTTGGAAATAAGCTACAACCTTGTCCCAGTCCAGCAGCTTGCGATCGACGCCCATGGGGTGGCCGAAGTGGCTCTCGGGCGTCGGCGGCGCCGCAACAGCCGCTTGCCCGGCGAACAGCCCGAGCGCCGCCATCAACGCGGTCGCCTGACGCCGTCCCCGCGCACGGGAAGGCGCCCCGCATCCGATCAGCATTCGCGATTCAGCTCCGTCCACAGCGAGCGGTAATAGCGCAAAAATCGTTCGGGTTCGGGGCTGGCGGCGCATTCACACAGGGTGTAGCCCTCGTAGCCGCTCTTGCGGAGCAAACTGAACAATTCGCGCCAGGGATAGCCGCTGGTGAGCTCATTGATGTGACAATTGCGGATCCAGGGCCGCAACAGACCAAAGCTCGGCTTTACGGATCCATTCACCACATCCGTGGGATTCGAATTCCAGCACACGCCCACGTTATCGTGGTCCGCAGCTTTCATAATTCGAGCGGCTACCGGAGGATTCTGCGTATCCCGGCCGTGCACTTCGAGCCACACCTGAATTCCCTTCAGGCGGCCCGCGTCGCCGAGTACTCGCAGCGACTCGCCGATGTTCCGGATCGTCTCCTCCGGCGAGACCCCGGCGGGCAGCCCATTGGGCCGAACCTTGATCGCCAGCGCGCCGGTATCGTGCGCAAGATCGATAAACTGCTTCGCCAGTTCGATGTTGCGCTGCCGCACGGCCGCATCGGGCGACTGGAACTCGCAGGTCGTGCCGTAGCTCAACAACCGCAGCCGGCTCCGCTCAAATTTGCGCCGCACCGCTTCACGCTGATCCGCGGTCAACGGCGGTTCGACGCCATGTTTGTGTCCGGTGCGGAGCTCTACCGCTTCATATCCAAGTTGCGGAAGCGTTGCGATGATCCGGTCGAGATCCCAATCGGCAAGAACGTTGTAGGTGACGGCGCCGAGTTGCATCAGTAAGCCGCTATTCTAGCAAGCGGCCGTCGGTGAACGGGTTTCAAGACTCGCGCACCCGGGCCTTCGCCTGGGGCCAACACGGGCCGGCTTGCGCGCGCTTCTTCGCCCCGGGGGGCCTCGCCGGCCGCGTCCGACGGCGCACGAAGTCTCATGCGCCGTATGCCGCAAAGCAGCTCAGTACACGGTCTCCTTCTCCGGCGCCATCTCCATGGCGGCCTCGCTCGCCTCGATGCGCATGCCATAGAAGGAGCGATACACGAAGTACAGCGCCACAATAAAGAAAATCGCCGCGAGCGTCAAACTCAGCATGCTGCCGCGCTGCGCCGTGAGCGAAACGGCCAGCTCCACGGCAAGCAGCCCAAACAGAGTGGTGAATTTGATGATCGGATTCATGGCGACCGAAGACGTGTCCTTAAATGGGTCCCCCACCGTGTCGCCGACCACGGTGGCCGCGTGCAGGTCCGTGCCCTTGGCCTTCATCTCCGTCTCCACAATCTTCTTCGCGTTGTCCCACGCGCCTCCCGCATTGGCCATGAAAATCGCCTGGAAGAGCCCAAACAGCGCGATCGAGATCAGGTATCCGATGAAGAAATAGGGTTCGATGAAAGCGAACGCCAGCGTCGCGAAGAATACCGTCAGGAAGATGTTTAGCATGCCTTTCTGGGCATATTGCGTGCAGATGGCAACCACGCGTTTGCTGTCCTGAACAGACGCTTTTGTCGCGCCCTCCAGCTTGATATTGGCCTTGATGAATTCCACCGCGCGATATGCGCCGGTGCTGACAGCCTGCGTCGACGCGCCGGTGAACCAGTAGATCATGGCGCCGCCAGCAATCAGCCCCAGCAGGAAGGGCGGATACAGGATGGACAGATTGCTTAAACGCGCCGGTTCGAGTCCGTTGGTGAGCGCCACGATGATCGAAAAAATCATGGTCGTGGCGCCGACGACGGCTGTACCGATCAGCACCGGCTTCGCCGTGGCCTTGAAGGTATTGCCTGCGCCGTCGTTTTCTTCGAGGTTGTCTTTAGCGCGCTCGAAGTTCACGTCGAACCCAAAGCTGCGTTTGATGTCCTGCGCAACCCCGGGGATCTGCTCAATGGTCGAGAGCTCGTAGACCGACTGGGCGTTGTCCGTCACCGGACCGTAGGAATCGACTGCGATCGTGACCGGGCCCATGCCGAGAAATCCGAACGCGACCAGCCCGAACGCAAACACCGCCGGCGCGGCCATCAACGCGCCAAGCCCGCTCGTGCTCACGCCATAGCCGATGGCCATCAGCGCCAGCATGGTGAACCCCAGCCAGAACGAACTGAAATTGCCGGATACGAAGCCCGAGAGGATCGTGAGCGACGCCCCGCCCTGCCGCGCCGAGGTCACGACCTCGCGAACATGCCGGGAGTTGACGGACGTGAACACCTTGACGAGCTCGGGAATCAGCGCGCCCGCTAGCGTCCCGCAGGTAATCACGGTGGAAAGTTTCCACCACAGCGTGGTATCGCCCTTCAGATCCGGAATGATGAAGTAGGAGAGAAGATAGGTGAGGCCAATAGATACAACGGACGTCAGCCATACCAGGCTGGTAAGCGGCGCCTCAAAATTCATCTTGTCGGCCGCGCGGTATCGCGCTTTCGCGATTGCGCCGTTCAGAAAGTAGGATGCCGCTGAGCTGATGACCATCATCACGCGCATCGCAAATATCCATACCAAAAGCTGCACTTGCACCAGTGGATCGCGCACTGCAAGCAGGATGAACGTGATGAGCGCGACGCCCGTGACCCCGTAGGTTTCAAAGCCGTCGGCGCTGGGTCCTACCGAATCGCCCGCGTTATCGCCTGTGCAATCCGCAATGACGCCGGGGTTGCGGGCGTCGTCCTCCTTGATGCGGAACACAATCTTCATGAGATCCGCGCCGATATCAGCGATCTTCGTGAATATGCCGCCCGCCACGCGTAATGCGGCTGCGCCAAGCGACTCGCCAATGGCGAATCCGATAAAGCAGGGACCCGCATAGTCGCCCGGAATGAACAGCAGGATGAACAGCATCAGCACCAGCTCAACGCTGATCAGCAGCATGCCGATGCTCATGCCCGCGCGCAACGGAATTTCATAGCAGGGGTACGGCTTTCCGCGCAGGCTGGCGAATGCGGTCCGCGAGTTGGCGAACGTGTTCACGCGGATGCCAAACCAGGCCACGCCGTAGCTGCCGCAAATACCGATGATGCTGAAGAGAAGGATGATGAGAACCTTGACGGCGTCCATCCCCCGCAGCAGGCCGAAGTAAAACACAATGATCGCCCCGATAAAGACCTCCAGCAGCAGGAGGAACTTGCCTTGCGTGATCAGGTACGTCTTGCACGTCTCGTAAATCAGCTCCGAGATTTCACGCATGGACGCGTGCACGGGCAAATTTCGCAACCGCGTATACGTGGCTATCCCGAACACGAACCCCAGTGCGGAGATCGCCATCCCGATGATGAGCAGTGTTCTGCCATTGACGCCCACAAATTCCGCCATGCCCAGATCGGGCAACCTGAGCTCGGCTTCTCCGCCGCCGGCATGCGTCGCGCCTTCGCCCGCTCTTTCTGCGGCGACGCCCTGCGGCGAAACTCCGGGCTGCGCCGGCGGCGCCTGTTCAGCTGCGCCCGGCTGCGCATAGGCGGCCGGCGCTGCCCATAACCACGCGGCAACCAGTACAGCGCCGAGCGCGATCAGGGACAGTACGCCTGCCCTCGACGACAACAAGGTCGAAATCGAATGCGGTTGCATTCAGTATTCCCTCCAAATCGATCAAAAAGCCCCACGTCGCAGGGCCGAAGTCCAAGATATCACGCGATATTCGACCAGCGCGGCCGCGAAATGATTTCGTCGATATGCGCTTGCCGACGGCGGCTCCTTGTCGGCGGTTCTAGGCGCCGGTCACCTTCACCCGGTCGATGTACTTCATCGTGGCCAGATCGAGGCGGATCACATCGCCCGTTTTCACAAACTGCGGCACCATGATATCGATCCCGTTATCCAGCTTTGCGGGCTTAAAGGTGCTGTCGGCCTGCTGGTGCGTGGCCGGCGCCGTATCGGCGATCCGCACCTCCAAAATATCCGGGAAAAGCACTCCAACCGGCCGCCCGTCGACGAATTCCACGGCGAGCTTCATACCCGGCTGAAGAAACCGTAGCCGCGGCCCGACGACGCCCTCCGGAACCTCCGTCTGTTCAAACGTTTCCGGGTTCATGAACACGCATTGATCTCCATCGGCGTAGAGAAATTCAAGCGCTTGCTTCTCCACCGCCAGATCCTCAAGTTTCAGATCGGACCGGAAACTGTGCTCCCAATACGTCCCCGTTGAGAGATTTTGCAGACGGGCGTGCGTGACTCCGCTCATCTTTCCTTGCCCGGGGTGGTAATCGGCGGCGATGACTTTATACGACTGGCCTTCGTATCTGATTGCCATCCCCGCGCGAAGCTGTGATGCGCTAACCATTCGCCCTCCTTCGTCCTATGGCTGGCGGCCTTTCCGCTCCGGCCCACGCTTGGCTGGAATCCGGCCGGAACTCCGGAGACCGCCCGGTTTCTCAATGCCTCGAAGCTTTGATTCGGGCGCCTGGTATCGGATTTTGGTGCGGTCCACCATCCAGGTACGCACGACGTATGGGTGACGCGCCTTGTCCATAACGCTCTCCTGAACCGGAGTCTACCCCGTTTTGTAGCGGCGGGGGTAGCCGGCGTCATCCCGCGCATCGGACAGCAGCCTGTGCTGTGCAAGGGCCGCTGCTTCCAAAACTCAGGATCTGAAGTTCGCCTACGCCTCGCCCCCAGGATTCCAGCTCTCAGGCGCCCTGTATCCTCGGGCCTCAGGCTGTGGGAGTTGCCGAAAAGCGCCTTGGTGCGTCCGCTTTCAGATTGCGCCGGCTTAAGATACGCCCGCCAGGCGCAACTCCCGGTGGACACGGCGTTGCGCCCGTTCACTGATCAGTTCGGCAACCTTGGTCAGCAGGCCCGGAACGTCTTCCGGCTTTATGAGGACCGATTCGTTTTGACCGTCGGGCTTTGGATTGCGGTAAGTCGTCACTAGCGCCATCGCCGGTTTGTATTCCATCATACGGGCGTGCGCCAGGACCTTCAGGCCCGCTTCGGGCGATTCCATCTGTAAATCGCTCAGTACCAGCTCGTACTCCCGCTCCTCCAGTTTCCCTACCGCTTCCGCCGCGGATGCCGCCGAATCAACAGCATAACCACCAGCCTCTAAAACGGTTTTGAGCGTTAAGCGCGAGGTCGGGTCGTCATCCACCAGTAAGACCCGCGCCAACTCAAATTCCGTACTTCGAATGTCGCGATTCATCGCCGTCCACAGGGGACCTACCCTGCATCCCTCAACAGTTTAACCGAAACGGTTCGAATTCGATCCAGCTATTTCGCCTCCCGGCTGCGCCGCCAATACTAGACAACTGTAAACTAACATACATTCGGATAGGGTGATAGTACCGTTTGGTTCTGGGTCATACTCCTTTCTTACGAAGAGGCAAAATCTGCGCCTCCACACGCACCCGTTCTCGCGATACAGTCGAACGTGATGCTTAAGGATAAAGTTGCTCTGGTTACCGGCGCGGCCAGCGGCATTGGCGAAGCGATCGCGCGCTTATTTGCCTCTCAGGGAGCAAAGGTCTTTTTACTCGACCGAGACGCAACCCAGAACGCTGCCACAGCCCGGTCCATCGAAAGCGAATCCGGGTTTGCGCAGGCTGCGACCGCTGACGTGCGCGATCCGGCGGCGATTCGGGCGGCAGTAGACCAGGCGCTCGGCCGGTTCGGTCGCATAGACATCCTGGTGAACAATGCGGGCATCTTTCCGCGCCGCAAGTTCGTCGACATGACGGAGGCAGAGTGGGATGAGATGCACGACGTCAATGCAAAGAGCATGTTTCATTGCATCAAGGCGGTCGCGCCGCATATGCTGACCCAGGGGTCCGGTAAGATCATCAATATCTCGTCAGTAACTTTCCACCTCGGCACGCCCAACTTGAGCCACTACGTTGCGTCCAAAGGCGCCGTGATCGGACTCACCCGCTCCCTCGCTCGAGAATTCGGCGAGCGCAACGTTCATGTCAACTGCATTACGCCGGGAGCGATCAATACCGAATCCGAAAAGAACTTTGTGACCGAAGAGGATGTCCGCTATATGGTCGGGCAGCAATGTTTGAAGCGGCGCATCATGCCGCTCGATATCGCGCGCGTCGCCCTATTCCTGGCTTCCGAGCTGAGCGACGGCATGACCGGCCAGGTCCTCAACGTCGACGGCGGCTGGTACATGCATTAGACTTTTCGCCGGCGTTTGAGTCAGCGCGCCAGCGTCCGCGCGCGTTCGGCGTCCGCGGCGCTTCCGGCGGCATCCTTCAACGCGCGCTTGGCGTTCGAGCGGTTCAGGTACGCATTGGCATAATTCGGATTCAGCCGAATCGCCTCAGTAAAATCAGAGATCGCTTCTTTGTAGTTGCGCATCAACAGATGCGTGTACCCGCGCGCATTGTACGCGATGGCGAAATCCGGGCGCAGGCGAATCGCCGCGCTGAGCTCTTTCACCGCCTCCACGTAATTGCCCGCGCTGGTGAGCGCTCGGCCGCGCCGGTTGTGCTCTTCAGCGCTTACC
>Ga0070740_10003325_pt1 | contig 17257 bp, 12 predicted proteins | sample Coa_R2_FD_67286 | JGI IMG/M metagenome (GOLD analysis project Ga0070740, IMG submission 67286) | Surface soil microbial communities from Centralia Pennsylvania, which are recovering from an underground coalmine fire - Coalmine... | ecosystem: Environmental > Terrestrial > Soil > Unclassified ... | reverse complement strand
GTCGGGCAGGCGCACGTCGTCGTTGTGCCATTCGGGGACGCCGGTCTTCGGGTCGCCGAGCGTGATCTTGACGCCCTCAGCGTAGTTGACCTGAATGCTTCCGCCGAGCTTCGCCTTGATGCCGTCAAGGATGCTGACGGTATGCGAGGGCGTGCCGCTGTACTCGCCGAGGTCTGCGCGCGCGGCGTCGGGGCCGATGACGGCGATGGAGTGAATCTTCGTGCGGTCGAGCGGGACGACGTTGCCCTCGTTCTTCAAAAGCACGATTGCCTCGCGCGCGGCCTTCAGCGCGAGCGCGCGGTGCTCGGCGGACTCGTTCGTGCGCGCGGCCTCGTCGGGGTCAACGTAAGGGTTCTCGAAGAGGCCGAGCAGGAACTTGCCGCGCAGGATGCGCGACGCTGCCCTGTCAATCGCCGCTTCGGAGATGCGCCCGTCCCTGACTTGTTGGACGAGCGTGCCGTAGCACTCGATGTATGGAAGCTCCATGTCAACGCCGGTGTTCATCGCGCGGCGCGCGGCCTCGGTGCAGTCGGCGGCGACGTGGTGGCGGCGGATCAACTCCGCGATGCCGAAGTAATCCGAAGAGGTGTAGCCGTCAAAGCCCCACTCCTCGCGCAGCACATTCTGGATGAGCCAGCGGTTGCCGTGCGAAGGCACGCCGTCAATCTCGTTGTAAGAAGGCATCACGCTCATCACGTGCGCTTCTTTGACTGCGACCTCGAACGGGTAGAAGAACTGCTCGCGCAGAATGCGCTCGGAGTAGTTCGCGGGCGCGATGTTCGTGCCGCCTTCGGGCTGGCCGTGCGCGGCGAAGTGCTTGGCGGTGGCGATGACGTGGCGGTTGTCAACGGTCGGCCCCGGCCCCTGAAAACCCGTGACGGCGGCGACGCCCATGCGCGAGACCAGATACGGGTCTTCGCCGTAGGTCTCTTCGATGCGACCCCAGCGCGGCTCGCGTCCAAGGTCGAGGTCGGGCGCGAGAACCTGCGTCGCGCCGCGCGTGCGCGCTTCCGCCGCCGCCGCGGTGAAGACCTGATGAACCAAGTCCGTGTCCCACGTGCTCGCCAAGGCGATTGCCTCCGGGAAGCTGGTCGCGCCCGGAGCCATCAGCCCGTGCAGAGCCTCTTCGTGGAAGGTCGCGGGGATGCCGAGCCGGCTGTGCTCGACGACGTATTTCTGAATCGCGTTGACGAAAACGGCTTCGGCGCGCGCGTCCTTACCGCGGATGGGCGTGGCCGCCTCCGACGCTGAAGCTGCTTGGCTCGGCCCGCCGAACTGGCCGATGCCGTTCTTGAAAAGCTCCTGCATCTTCGCGTCGGGCGCGAACTCGCCGCGCTCGTTCATGAGCTGCTTGGTCTGGTTCGTCACCCAGACGGATTCGAGCTGCGCGACCTTCTCTTCGAGCGTCATGCGACCGAGCAAGTCGGCGACCCTCTGCTCGACCGGCAGGCGCGGGTCGCGGTAAGCGGGCTGCGCGCTCTGCGCTTCGGCGCGGCGCACGTGTGAGAGTTGCGCGAGGAGCAGGACGCTCGCCGCGGCGAAGAGGCAGGCGGTTATCATTCGTCTCATCTTCTGTGTTCCTCTGGGTAGTCTGTCGCGCCGTGTCTCCGGTCGCGCTCGCTCAGTTGCGCCCCGCGGTCAGGCCCGGCCAGTCGTCGGTGCGGAAGGGCGAGGCCGGAAGTCCGTCGCCGTTGTAAAGATTGTTCGCCGGGTTGTCGGCCCAGGCGTAGCGGACGGCGACGGGACGTTGCACGTCCTTGCTCCAGACGACGACCGCGTCGCCGTCAATACGCGCGTCGGCGGGGAAGAACTTGCGGTCTTCGCCCGCGACGAAGAAGCCCGCGGGCGCGGAGCCGTCGCGCGTCTTCAGGCCCGCGGCGTGCGCGAAGCGGACGCGAACCTTGTCGCCCTCGACCTTGAACGAATCGTAGAGCGGCCCCGACTCTTCCGTCTTCTGCCCGTAGGTTTCGGCCAAGGCCCAGCGGGCGAGGCGCACTCCAACGTCGAGCTTGTTGCGCGGGTGTATGTCGTCGGGGTTGCCGATGTCAATCGTGACGGCCATGCCGGTGTGCGGCACGTTCTTGAGCGTCATCAACTGCGCCTCGCGCAGTTCGGCCCACTCGCTGTCAATCGAGTCCTTCGGCCTCGCCTTCCAGTTGGCGAGCTGGACGAAGTAGAAGGGGAAGTCGCCCTCGCCCCAGCGCGCGCGCCAGTCGCGAATCATCGCGGGGAAGAGCGTGCGGTATTGGTAAGCGCGGCCCGCGTTCGCCTCGCCCTGATACCAGATCGCGCCGCGGATCGCGTAGGGCGTGAGCGGCGCGAGCATCGCGTTGTAGAGGACGGTCGGGTTGCCGGGGTTCGCCGCGCCGGGCGCCTGCGGCTGGCGCGAGTAGTCTATCTGCTTGGACGGGACGGTGAACTCTTCCTTGTAGTACCAGTCGCCGTCGAGCGGCACGGCCTCCGCATTCGCCGCGCCTTCGTCGGGCGCGAGCCGCATCTCGCCGCCGACGAAGCCGCCGCCGCCCACGCGGTCGAAGACCCGGACGGCGATGACGTTTCGCCCCGCGCGGACGAGCGAGCCGGGCACGCGGTAGCGACGCGCCACAGTCCAAGAGTTCGGCGTCTCTTCGCCGGTCGAGCCGACGCGCACGCCGTCGAAGTAGGTCGTGTCGAAGTCGTCAATCGCGCCTAGCTGAAGTGTCAGGTCGTGACCGGCCCAAGCCGCGGGCACGTCCACCTCCCTCCGAAACCAGACCGCGCCGTCAACGTCCAGCCCCGCAGACTCCCAAGCCTGCGGCACACGCATCCTTTTCCAGTCGGCGAACTCGCGCGCCGGGTCTGCGTAGCCCAACGCCTCGCCGCGGTTGCCGGGGTCTTGCGTGACGTACTGCCGCTCCCACTCGGCGCGCGCACGCTCGTACTCGCTTTGCAGCCGCGGCATCTCCTTCAACTCGGCGTCGAACCTGTCGAGCATGGGCCTGAGCGTCGTGTCCGCCGCGAGAGCTTCGCGGCTCGTCCAAGCCTCGGCGGGCGTGCCGCCCCACGAACTGTGTATCAGTCCGACGGGGACTTTGAGACGGCGGTAAAGCTCGCGCCCGAAGTAGAAGCCGACCGCCGAGAAGGCCGCGGCCTCTTTGGGCGTGGTGACGACCCAGTGCCCCTGCACGTCTTCGAGCGGCTCGCCCGACGTTTTCTTGGCGACGGTGAAGAGGTGTATCTCTGGATAGTCGGCCTGCGCCGCGTCCTGCGGCCCGCCCTGCGCGTTCTGTAGAATCCACTCCATGTTCGACTGGCCCGAACAGACCCAGACCTCTCCGACCAGCACGTCGCGAAACGCGAGCGTGTTCTTTCCGGCGACGGTCAACTCGAAAGGGCCGCCCGCCTTGAACGGCCCGACGAAGACCTGCCAGCGACCGCCCGCGTCCGCGGTCGCGCGCGCAGTGCTCCCGTGGAACGTGACGGTCACGCGCTCGCCCGGCTCGGCGGTTCCCCAGACGCGGTCTTTCCGGCCCTGCTGCAAGACCATGTGGTCGCCGACGAGCGAAGGCACGCGCACGTCGGCGCGCGCCGCGACCGTGAGCGACAAGAGCAGAAGCGCGAGCGCCGGCACGATGAATCGCTTGTTTGTATTCATGTTAATGACTGCCGCTTTGAACTCCGCCGAAAGTACGCCGGGACTGTCGGGCCAAAGAGCGCGCACGCCGCCCGAAGCGAAAGCGCGGCCCCTTGCCGGCAGGCCCGCGGGTTTGTTGCATGACCGCACAAAAGTCCCGCGCGCACGTCAACGCGGTCAGTGACCGCGCCCGACATTCCCGGCCCTTCGACGAACGTTTCTTTCAAGGAAGACTGGTTGGAACTGGGCACACATTCTCTTCCATCGGCGGATTTTCTTCAAGCGGAATTTTCGCGCGCGAATTGAGGAAAGTGACGCCGCACGGCCCGCGCGACGCGGAAGCAAAGAAGTGAGATTGTCGTAAACGCCGCGTGAGATTTCGAGTGATCTTTTCTGTCCGAAGGGACGTGAGCGATGGCTAGAGACTACTACGAAGTTCTGGGCGCGGGCCGCGGCGCTTCCGAGGACGAGATCAAGAGCGCTTACCGGAAACTCGCGCGCAAGTATCACCCCGATTTGAACCCCGGCGACAAGGCCGCGGAAGAGAAGTTCAAGGAGTTGCAGGAGGCTTACGCCGTCCTCTCCGACGCGGAGTCGCGCAAGCTCTACGACCAGTACGGCGAGACCTGGCGCTACGCGAAGGAGACGGGCGGCGCACCGCCGCCGCCGCACGCGCAAGGTGGTTTCCGGCAGCAGGCGGCGCAGGAAGGCCGAGCGGGATTCGGCGGGTACGACTTCGGCGGCTACAACTTCGGCACGGACGCGGGCGACATCTTCGAGGAGTTGTTCGGGCGCGCTGGCGTCGGCGCTCGCGGTGGCCGCGCGCGGCGCGCGCAGGGACGCGGCAGGGACACCGAGGCGACGCTCGAACTCTCGCTCGAAGACGCGCACCGCGGCGGTCGTCACACTTTGCAGATGCAGACGGTCGAGCCGTGCCCGACGTGTCAGGGCACCGGAGTCGTCAACGAGAATCAGGTCTGCCCGACGTGCGGAGGTGCGGGTCAGGTCGTCAGGCCGAAGACGATGGAGGTCAACATCCCCGCGGGCGTGCGCGACGGCGCGACGCTCAGGCTCGCGGGTCAGGGCGGCGCAGGTCAGGGCGGCGCTCCGGCGGGCGACCTTTACCTGCACATACGTCTGAGTCCTCATCCCGTCTTCACGGTCAGCGGCGACGACATCGAGACCGAAGTCGCGGTCGCGCCGTGGGAGGCGGTGCTGGGCGCGAAGATTCAGGTGCCGACGATTGACGGTCGTGTCGAGATGAACGTGCCGGCGGGCGCGCAGAGCGGTCGTCGTCTGCGACTGCGCGGGCGGGGCCTGAACCGGCGCAAGGGCGGGCGCGGCGACGAGTACGTGCGGCTGAGAGTTGACGTGCCGCGCGAGGCGACGGACGAGGAGCGGCGTCTCTACGAAGAGTTGCGCCGCGTCTCTTCGTTCGACCCGCGCGCCGCGACCGAGGCGGGCGGCGAGAAAGGGGCGGACAGATGAGCGAAGAGGATTTGAGGACGGCCACGGACGTTGACTCGGACGAGCCGCTCACGCCGGAGCGAGTCGCCGAAGCGGTCGGCGCGCGCGTGACGCTCGTCGTGCGCTTGGCGCGGCTCGGAGTTTTGGAGACGCTCGCGGGCGCGCGAGGCGAGACGCTTCTGCCGCAACGCGCGGTCTTGCGCCTGCGCCGAATGCAGCGACTCAGGCGCGACCTCGGCGTGAACTTCGCCGGCGCGAGCATCATCCTCGACCTCGTCGAAGAGTTGGAGGTCTTAAGGCGCGCTCATCGCGCTCAGCATCACGAGGACTTCGTCGAAGGCTGAAATCAACTTTCGCGTTCGGCGACGCGACCGCCTCCGCTTCGCGTTCGACTCCGCTCACGACGAGGGCACCTTCCCGTCGTGCTCGATTCGGACACGGACGGGCGGCAGGCCGACGATGTCGTAGGTGCCGGAGGCGATGCCGATGTTCTCCTTCTCGAAGGCCGCGAGGATGTCTCGGCTCATGCGGTCTTTGACGCCGCGCGTGCCGTGCTCGCGGACGACGAAGCGCGCGGTCAGCTCCAGCCAGTTGTCGGTCAGACGGTAATAGACCTTCGGCTTCAGGTCGGCCTTCACGACGTAATACTGCTGCTCCATCTGTTCGAGCGCCTCGCCCGTCAGGTCGCCCAGCTCAAGCGTGTGCCGCTCGGCCACTTCGAGCATGATCTCTTCGGCGCGGCGGCGGTCGTCCTTGTAAGAGACGGGGATCGTAATCTCGTCCCAGATGTAGGCGAAGTCGCGCGTGTAGTTATAGACGGGCTGCTCGAAAATCTTGTCGTTCGTCACCGTCACGATGCGGCCCGTGTACTGCCGGCTCTTGACCCAGACGGGCGGCTCGGCGGGCTGCACGGGCGGCGGCTCGCCCATCTCCATGATGGTCGTCTGGATGAAGCCGAGCGCGATCACGTCCCCGCGCACGCCGCCCATCGCGATGCGGTCGCCGACGGTGAAGGTGCGGCTGCGAAGGATGATGAAGTATGCGGCGATTGAGGTGATGACTTTTTGGAGCGCGAAGGCGAGGCCCGCGGTCACAAGCCCGACGGCGGTCGTCAGGTGCGCCGGGTTGTCGAGCCAGATGGAGATGAGGCCGAGGATGACCAGCACGGCGGTCAGGAGGCTGAGCGCCTGCTGCGTCCAGAAGCGCGCGGCGTCGTTCTCGCGCCCGCTGACGGCGAGCCGCGCGAGCGCGCCGAGCAGCATCCGTACGAGCACGACCGCGACGAGGAAGCCGAGGGTCAGTATCGCCTTGTGTACGTTGGCGCTGTTCAGTCCGATCAGCGTAACGTCAAAGAATTTCATTGACGCCTCCCGCGCCCGCCGCTGCCGGAAGAAGAGTCCGTCAGCCTTCCGATAAAGGCAGACTCCGTTCGCGGCCTTATCGCGACCGCCTAAACTTTATTTCACGGCGGAGGCGCGCGCTTCTCTCGCGCACTCCCCGCTTGCTGAGTTGTTTTCAACGATCTCGACAAGATAAACGAACACCGTCGTCTATAATTGAATCATCCGCTAATCATTTCATTCGCGACGCGAGCGACGCCGACGCCGCCTTGTGCTGGCCGGGCGTCGTCCGCGTCCGCCGGAGGGGGAGAAGTATGAGCACTAATGAAACGGGGAAGCCGGAGGTTGTCGTCGTGACGGGCGCGTCCGCGGGCCTGGGGCGCGCAATCGTTCGGAGGTTCGCGCGCGAGGGCGCGCACGTCGGACTGCTCGCGCGCGGGCGCGACGGACTCGAAGGGGCGAAGAAGGACGCGGAGGAGTTGGGCGGCAAGGCTCTGGTTCTGCCGACCGACGTGGCCGACGCCGACGCGGTCGAGCGCGCGGCGGAGGCGGTCGAGCGCGAGTTCGGCCCCATCGACATCTGGATCAACAACGCGATGGTCTCGGTCTTCTCGCCGGTCAAGGAGATGAAGCACGAAGAGTACAAGCGCGTGACCGAGGTGACGTACCTCGGCTACGTCTATGGGACGCTCGCGGCGCTCAAGCGTATGCTGCCGCGCGACCGCGGCGTCATCGTGCAGGTCGGCTCGGCGCTCGCGTACCGCGGCATCCCTTTGCAGTCGGCCTACTGCGCCTCGAAGCACGCGATACAAGGGTTCATGGACTCGCTCAGGTCGGAGCTGCTGCACGACAAGTCGAACGTGCGCGTGACGATGGTGCAGATGCCGGCGATGAACACGCCGCAGTTCGAGTGGGTCAAGTCGCGTCTGCCGAACAAGCCCCTGCCCGTGCCGCCGATCTTCGAGCCTGAAGTCGGCGCGGAGGCCGTCCACTTCGTCGCGCACAACGAGCGCCGAGAGATGTACGTCGGCTGGCCGACGGTCGAGGCCATCGTCGGCAACAAGCTCGTGCCCGGCTACGCCGACCGCTACCTCGCGCGACACGGCTACGAGTCGCAGCAGACGGACGAGCCTGACGACCCGAACCGCCCGAACAATCTTTGGGAGCCTGTCGCGGGCGACCACGGCGCGCATGGCCCGTTCGACAAGCTCTCGACCGACCACAGCGCGCAGCTCTGGGCGACGGAGAATCGCAACTGGATCGCTCTGGCCTGCGCGGGCGTGGCCGGCCTCGTGCTCGGACTGACGCTCGACTTCGGCGGACGCAGGAACGGTAAGCCCCGCCGGAGAGCGAAGGCCGACTAGGCATCGCCGACGCCCGAAGAGTCGCGGCGGGTAGCGCGTCGCGTTCGCGGCAGGAAGAGCAGACGGGTCACGCCATGACATCCGTCACGTTACTTTTGCAGGAAGGCGCGCGCGGGGTCATCCGGTCTCCGGGCGAGACCGGCGTCGAGTCCTCGATCATCACCGCCGTGCAGTGGCTCAAGCTGGCGGTCGAGACGACGGGCGCGTTCATCATCGGCCTCGGCATACTCAACGCCGCCTACCAGTTCGTCCGCGCCCTCATCCCGCCGCAGGTGCGCAGCTACAACCGCATCCGCCTGACGCTGGCGCGCTACCTCGCGCTCGCGCTCGAATTCCAACTCGGCGCGGACATCCTCTCGACGGCCATCGCGCCCTCGTGGGATCAGATCGGCAAGCTCGGCGCGATTGCGGTCATCCGCACGGCGCTGAATTTCTTCCTCACGCGCGAGATGCGCGAGGAGCGCGAGACGACCGAAAGCGAGGGCGTCAGCGCGCGAGAGTTGCCGCAGGACGGTTGAGCGGCGTCAAACGTTTCGAGTAATCGTCAACTGCTCCACGCCCGTTTGAAACGGCGTCAGCACCTCGGCACCCGCCTCCGTCACGGCGACCACGTCGCAGTGGCGCATCCCGCCGTAGCCCTCGACGTAGATCGCGGGTTCGACGTTGAAGACCATCCCCGCTTCCAAAACGTCGTCCGACGCGGGATGCAGGCGCGGCCTCGCGTTGTGGCTGATGGCCGCGAAGCCGACGCCGTGGCCGAGTCCGTGTTTGAACTCGCGACCGAAGCCGCGCGCGTCCATGACTTCGCGCGCCGCGGCGTCAACGTCGGCGCAGCGCACGCCGGGGCGGATGCGGTCGAGCGCGGCGCGGCGCGCTTCAAAGACCGCCTCGTACATCCGCCGCTTCCGCGCGTCAGGCTCGCCCATGACGAACGTGCGCGTGATGTCGGTCCAGAACCCGTCGGCGTAAGAGTTGCAGTGGACGAGCGCGAGGTCGCCCGCTTGCAACTGACGCCGTCGCGAAATCTGGTAGGCCGCGTAAGCCTCCGCCGAGTTCGGCCCCGAACGGCAGAAGGTGAAGCCTCCGGCGCGCTCCGTCCCCTCGAAGCCGGTGCCGATGGTGTGGAGCGGTTCGCGGAAACGCGCGGCGACTTCGGTCTCGCGCCGCCCGACGACGATCTCCGCCGCGCCCCAAGCGAAAGCCTCCTCCGCGATGCGGCAGGCGACGCGCACGCAACCCACCTCGCTCGGCGTCAGCACGGAGCGAAGTCGCGCGAGCGTCTCGCCCGCCGGGCGAAGAGCGCACGACCGTATCGCCTCGCCGACAAGCCCCCCGATGCTCGCGCCGTAAAGATGCATCGCGGCGTAGCTGACCGGCTCGGTCGCGTCGCCGTCCTCGAAGCCGACGACGCAACCGCGACCCAGACCCATTTCGCCCGCGGCCTCGGCCAGCGGCCCGCGCACGCACTCGACGACGCTCTTCAACTCTTCGAGCGACCCCGCGGAGAACGTCCGCACGTCGTCGGCCCAACCCTTGCGGGCAAGCTCACTCTCGTCCTCCGGCACGAGGAGCGTCGCGCGCCCTTCGCGCGTGAAGACGGCGAGCGACGTGCCGACGACGGGCCAGTAGCCCGACAGCATCAAAACGTTCATAGGCAGCGCGCAGACGAGCGCGTCCACGCCCGCCTCTTCAAGCGCGCGCGCGACGCGACAGATTCGTTCTCCGTCCCGCTCCACTTCTCGACACCTCGACTAAGGCCGCGCGCGCAGGCGGAAGCCGCTCACGCCTGCGGCGCGCGACCCGCTCAATCAGCCGGCTCGTAGATCGGTCGCACGAGGTCGCAGCCGACGACTACGGCCAGGCCGCACAGTGGAAGAATCAAAGCGAGCAGAGACCAGCGCAACTCCGCGCAACTGCCGGCGACGGCCCCGAAGACGTAGCCCCCGTAAACTCCGCCGAGCAGCGCCAGCCGCCTCGCCGAAGGCTTCGGCAGCACGCGCAAAGTCCAGCCGCCTCGGCCTTCGCCCGCGCGCCGCGTGCGGTCGCGGAGCCAGAAGAGGAAGGCCACGCACTCTTCCGTCAGGTTCGTCAGAAGGCCCGTGATGTACGTCGTTCGCACGGTCTGCCCGCCGACGCGCCGCAGCGTCGCGCTCTGCACTCCCATCGCCAGCGCGGGCAAGCCCGCCAGCGCATAAAACTTCCACGAAGGCTCGGCGCTTACGCCCCCGCCGCCGAAGTCTTCGCTCCCTAAAATCATGAACGCGAAGAGCAGCGCCATCTCAAGCGCGAGCGCGGGCGAGAAGACCGCGCGGACTCCGCGGCGGCCCGCCACTTCCGTGACGACGCCGCCGAGCGTGACGCCGAGGACGAAGACCGGAATCGGGAACATCCGCCGGAACGCTTCGCCCCACTCGCGCCTGCCGAGGTGCGCGCCCATCGCCACGCTGTTGCCGCTCATGTGCGCCGTGAAGAGGTGGAAGAGCGTCAGGTATCCGACGGCGTCAACCGCGCCGGCCACGCACGCGAGCAGCACCGCGACCCAAGCCTTCTCACGTTCGAGCGGCGACTCGCGCCCGGCCCGCGCGCCGTCCTTTTCCTCAACGCGCGAGTCGCCTTCCGCCTGTCGAGCGAGCGTGCTCATTCACGTCCCATCTCAAAGTCGAAAGCCGTCTTCGACTCAACGGCGCGGGCGGCGCTTGCCGTTTTTTCGTCCGCCGCCTTTTCGTCTGCCGCTCGCTCGCACACCTTGCGGCGTCGCGTTGGTTCTGTCATCGCGCTTGCCGTCGGACTTGCCCGCGAGCGATTTTCTGATTCCCCACGCGAGGCCGCCGACGAGCAGCGCGCCCGCGCCGACGGCGACCGCCGTGCGAACGTCCGCGGGCAGTTGCGGCTGCTCCGGCTTGTTCGACTCGAAATATTTTCGCTCCGGGTAGTCGCCTTCGATCTCTTTCGCGTCGCCGCGGAGCGCGGCGCGGATGACTTCGGCGAGGTGCAGAGCCTTGCGATCCGTCGTCTGCGCGATCTGCTCGCGGCAACTGAAGCCGTCGGCGATGACGAGCGTGTCTTTGGGCACTTCGCGCACGCGCGGCAGAAGCACTCGCTCGCCGCACTTTAAGGAAACGTCGTAGGTCGCGCCGCGCTCGAAGCCGAACGCGCCCGCCATCCCGCAGCAGCCGTCGTCGGGCGCTTCGTAGTCGAGTCCGATTTTCTTGAGCAGTTCCTCCTCCGCGCCCATCTTCATGATCGCCTTGTGATGACAGTGGCCGTGGACGACCGCCTTGCGCTTGAGTTGCGGCGGTTCGTAGCCGACCTTCTGCAAGAACTCGCTCAGGACGTATGACTGCTTGCCGAGGCGGTGCGCGTCCTCGTCGTGCGGGAAGAGGTTTCGCAGCTCGTCGCGGAAGACCGAGACGCAGCTCGGCTCAAGCCCGACGACCGAGACGCCGTCCCTGATCTCCGCGCGCAGCGTGTCGAGTATGTCGCGCAGCCAGCGCTTCGCCGTGTCGAGCATCCCGTAGTCGTAGAGCGGGCGACCGCAGCACAGATTTTTCTTCGGCACGATGACGCGAAAGCCCGCGTCTTCCAGAACCTCGACGGCGGCGATGGCCGTCTCCGGGTGGAAGTAGTTGTTGAAGGTGTCGGGCCAGAGGATGACGCCCGGCCTCGACTCGTACCTTGTGCCGCGCCGCCTGAACCACTCCTTGAAAGTCTCAGGCGCGAAGGCCGGGATGCTGCGCTCTGGCGCGACGCCTGCCGCAGCCTTCGCCAGTTCGCTCAGCGGCGGGGTCTGCGTGAAGAAGTTGACGGCGTTCGGGACGAGCGAGGCGAGACGCGCCCAGAGGTGAACGAGTCCGAAGGCGTAAGCCGAGCGCGGTCGCAGACGGCCTTCGTAATAATGTGAAAGAAACTCGGCCTTGTACGTCGCCACGTCAACCTGCACGGGGCACTCGCCCTTGCAGCCCTTGCACGCGAGGCAGAGGTCGAGCGCATCTTTCACGTGCTCGTTCTTCCAGCCGTCTTCCAGAGTCTCGCCGCGCAGCATCTCGAAGAGCAGGTGCGCGCGGCCTCGGGTCGAGTGCATCTCCTCGCGCGTGACCATGTAGCTCGGACACATCGTCCCTTCGAGCTTGCGGCACTGCCCGACGCCGACGCAGCGGAGTGCCGCGCGCGCGAACGTCCCCCTGTCGTCCGGGTACTGGAAATGCGTCCGCGGGTTCGGCGGGTCGTAAGAAGTGCCGAGCCGCAGGTTCGCGTCCACCGGGTACGGGTCAACGACCTTGCCCGGATTCATCTTCCATTCCGGGTCCCAGATGAGCTTGAACTCGCGGAAGGCTTCGACGAGTTCTTCGCCGAACATCTTCGGCAGAAGCCAGGCGCGCGCCTGCCCGTCGCCGTGCTCGCCCGAAAGAGAGCCGCCGTAGGAGACGACGAGGTCTGCGGCCTCTTCGGCGAACGACTTGTAGTTGCGTATGCCCTCGGCGGTGTAGAGGTCGAAGCCGACGCGACAATGAATGCAGCCGTCGCCGAAGTGGCCGTAGAGCGAAGGGTGGTAGTCGTACTTGTCCATCAGCTTTCGCAGGTCGCGCAGGTAAGGGCCGACGCGTTCGGGCGGGACGGCGGAGTCCTCCCATCCGGGCCAGGTGTCCACGTGTCCGGGCACCCAGGCGGTCGAGGCGAGTCCGCCCTCGCGTATCTTCCAGATCAACTCCTCCTCTTCGTCGTCGTCGAAGAGCTTCATCGAAGGCGCGCCCTTCTTCTGCTTCAACTCGTCCATGAGTTTGCGCGCCCTGTCGTCGGCTTCCTCCTTGCTGTCGCCCGCGAACTCGACTAGCAGCCAGCCGTGGCCTTCGGGCATGATCTCGATGCCGCGCGGGTGCGTGCCGGCGCGCTTGACCCAGTCGAAGAGCAGTTCGTCAATGCCCTCCATGCCGATGGGGTTGTGCTTGCGGATTTCCGGCACGTGGTCGCCCGCCGTGAAGGCGTCCGGGTAGCCGAGGATGAGCAGCGTCCTGTGTTCGGGTTCGGGGATGAGGCACAACTCCGCTTCGAGGACGACGACGCAGGTGCACTCGCTGCCGACGAGCGAGCGCGCGACGTTGAAGCCGTTTTCGGGCAGAAGCTCGTCGAGGTTGTAGCCCGAAACGCGGCGCGGAATCTTCGGGTAGCGCTCGCGTATCAGTCCGGCGTACTTGTCTCGCAGGTCGCGAAGCCGCGAGTAAATCTCGCCGCGACGACCGCCCGCGCGGATGATCTGTTCGAGTTCGTCCTCGCTCGTCGGCCCGACGCGCAGACGCAGGCCGTCGTAGGTGAGGACTTCGAGCGCGTGCGTGTTGTCGGACGTGCGCGCGCCGAGGCCGGCGTTCTCGGCCATGAGCGAGTGGACGCCACACGAGTTGTTGCCGAGCATCCCGCCCAGGGTGCAGCGGTTGTGCGTCGCCGGGTCGGGGCCGAAGGTGAGTCCCTGCTTCTTCGCCTCGTCGCGCAAATAATCGAGGACGCAGCCCGGCTGGACGCGGCCAATCTTTTTGCCGGCGTCAACCTCGAGCACGTGGTACATGTACTTGGTCATGTCGAGGACGATGGCCGTGTTGCAGCACTGGCCCGCGAGGCTCGTGCCCCCGCCGCGCGCGAGGACGGGAGCGCCGAACTCCCGCGCCGCCGCGACCGCCGCCACGATGTCGTCCTTGTCCTTCGGCACGACGACGCCGATGGGCGTCTGCCTGTAGTTCGACGCGTCGGTCGCAAAGAGCGCGCGGCTCCCGTCGTCGAAGCGAACCTCGCCGCGGACGCGCCGGCCCAGCTCCTCGGCCAGCTCTCGCGTCTCGACGCTGAAGGTCTGAGGCGTCCCGGTCTGAATCCCCTGATCGAAATGTGTCGGCGGCGTCATCGTTCGCAACGTCGCACGCGAGTCGCTGGCGTAAGTCCTGGTCGTCATGCGTTCCCCTGTTCGATGTGTCGCACGCTGGCCGCGCGCGCGTGAGAGTCAACCGCGTCGCCGCCGGTCCTCTCGCAGTGTTTGCAAAGCGTATGGCGCGGCGGAATCTCTTTGACCGCGAAGACGCGCAGGTGCGCGCGATTCACCCTCATCAGTCCGCAGGCGGTTCTGCGTTCGCCGTCTTCAACCAGGTGGCAGACCGTGTTCCTCGGACTCCTGACGAGCGCAGACATCAATCTCCCTGAGCCTTCGTCCATGAGCTAAATTTGAATCGCCGGCCACGCGCTAAAGTTGAACCGCGAACCGGGCCGCGTCCGCGCGCTTCAGTTCGAGTCCCATGCCGGGCCGCGACAAGTCCGGGCGCAGCTCGCCGCCGGAGGGCGTGAGCGCGCCGTCGAAGAGCATGTGCTCGATCCGCGCGTGGTCGTGGAAATATTCTATGTGCCGCAGCGCCGGCGCGGCGCAGGCCGGGTGCGCGTGGAGCGAAGGCGCGCAGTGCGCCGAGAGCGGCAGCGGTCGCGCCTCGCAGAGCGTGGCCGCGCGCAGGAATCCCGTGACGCCCCCACACCTCGAAGCGTCGGCCTGAAGAACGTCCACCGCGCCCGCGTCCAACATCCGGCGGAAGTAGAAAAGGTCGTAGCCGTACTCGCCCGCCGCGATGTCCATCCCTGCGGGCGCGCGGTCGCGCATCAGCCGCAAGCCTTCGAGGTCGTCGGAAGAGACAGGCTCCTCGAACCAGCTCACGTCGTAGTCGCTCTTAAATTTTTCTGCGAAGGCGAGCGCCTGCTTGCGGCTGTACGCGCCGTTGGCGTCAACGAAAAGCTCCGCGTCACGTCCGATTGCTTCGCGCGCGGCGCGCACGCGGTCGAGGTCGTCCGAAGGGTGCGTGCCGATCTTCATCTTGACGCGCGGGATGCCTTCCGAGACCCAGCCGCCGAGTTGCTTTTGCAGTTGTTCGAGCGTGTAGGAAGTGAAGCCGCCGCTGCCGTACACGGGCGCGCCCTCGCGCACCGCGCCGAGGAGCGAGACGAGCGGGAGGCCGAGCAGCCGCGCCTTCAAATCCCAGAGCGCGGAATCAACCGCCGAGATCGCCATCGAGGCGACGCCGGGACGACCGAGGTTTCGTATCGCGTGAACCATCGCCGCCCACGCGCCCGCGACGTTCAACGCGTCGCGCCCGACGACGACCTTCGCGAGAGAATCTTTGACGAGTCGCGCGGTCGCCGCGTCGGCGTAGGTGTAGCCGAGCGAGCGCACGCCGCCCGCCGTCGCTTCGACCACGACGAGCGTCGTCCTGTCCCACGCGAACGTGCCGTCGGCCTCCGGCAAGTCGGTCGGCACGACGAAGACCGACACGTCCAGACTCTCGACGGCGACATCGAACCTTTCCACTTTCACACTCGCGCCCTGCGTCCCCATCTCGAAAGCGTGTGCTTCAGATGACCTCGCGGATTTTGTCCTCCGCGACCGTCTTGATGATTTCCCAGCGATCCTTCTCGCCGCGCGCCAGCGCCTCGGCGAACATGAGCGCCTGCTTGACGCTGATGTTGCCGGGCAGCGGCGGCTCGTTTGCGTCAACGACCGCCTGCACGACCGCGGGGCCGTCGTGCTCAATCGCTTGACGCAGCACCGACGCGGCCTCGTCCGGCTTCTCGATTGTGAAGCCGCCCGCGCCGCACGCGCGCGCGTAGGCGGCGAAGTCTATCGGCTGGAGTTCGACTCCGTACTGCGGATTTCCTTCGAGAACCATCTGCTCCCATTTAATCATCCCCAACACGTCGTTCTTGACGATGACGACCTTCACCGGCAGCTTGTACTTGACGAGCGTCGCCACCTCGCCCATGAGCATCGTGAAGCCGCCGTCGCCGACGATGCAGACGACCTGGCGGTCGGGATACGCGACCGCCGCGCCGATGCTGTAAGGCAGCCCGTTCGCCATCGTCGCCAGAGTGCCCGAGAGCGAGAACTGCATCGAGCCGCGCACGTCAATGTATCGCGCCGCCCACGTCGCAATCGTGCCGCTGTCGGCGGAGACGATTGCGTCGTCGCGGAGCAGCTTGTTCAACTCATACGTGACGACCTGCGGCTTCATCGGCATGTCGGGGCGCGTGCCGCGCGTCTTCATCAACTCGCGCCAGCCCTTCATCCCCTCCTGCGCCGTCTGAAGGAAGCCGCGATCCTCCTTCTTACTTATCAGAGGCAGGAGCGCCGTAAGCACGCCGCGGCAGTCGCCGACGAGTCCGACATCAGCCGGGTGGCGCAGGCCGATGCGCGTCGGGTCAATGTCAACCTGCACGACCTTCGCCGTCCCCGGCTTCGGGTAGAACTCCATGTAGGGGAAGCTCGTGCCGAGCATGACGAGCGTGTCGCAGTCTTTCATCACGTCCTGCGACGGCGCGGTTCCCAAAAGGCCGATGCCGCCCGTCGTGTAAGGGCTGTCGTCGGGGACGACCGCCTTGCCGAGCAGGGGCTTGACGATGACGCCGCCCACGGCTTCGGCGAGTTGCAGCACCTCTTCGCGCGCGTTCAAAGCGCCGCGACCGGCGAGTATCGCGACCTTCTTCCCCTCGTTGATATGAAACGCGGCGAGTTGCAACTGATCTTTTGAAGGCAGAGGGTAAGCGGGCGCGTAGAGGTCTGCGCTGTGCTGCGGGATGTTGGCGTCGGAGCGCTCGGCGTCGCCCGAAGTCCAGTCCTGTATGTCCTTCGGGACGGTGATGTGTGCGACGGCGCGGCGCGCGAGCGCGGTCTTGACGGCCTCGTCCACGACGTTCGCGACGTGCGCCGGCCCCATCACGCGCTGGTTGTAGGCGGCCACGTCCATGTAGAGCTTGTCGAGGTCAACGTCCTGCTGGTAGTTCGTGCCGATGAGGTCGTGGAAGGTGTGGCCGGTGACGGCGAGCACGGGCTGGCCGTCGCACTTCGCGTCGTAGAGTCCGTTCAGGAGGTGTATGCCGCCGGGGCCGGACGTGGCGAGACAGACGCCGAGGCGGCCCGTGTACTTCGCGTAGCCGCAGGCGGCAAAGGCCGCGGCCTCCTCGTGCCGAACCTGGATGAACCTGATTTTGTCCTGACGCGTCCTCAACGCCTCGAAGATGCCGTTGACGCCGTCGCCGGGCAGACCGAAGATCGTGTCAACGCCCCACGCGACGAGCCTCTCGACGAGCAAGTCACCAACCGTCTTTGCCATCACTGTTCCTTTCCGAACGTTCGGTCGCGCACTCCCGGCGGCGCGGCAGACACGACTTGAGCGCGCTTGCGCCGGCAAGTCCGCCACCGCACGCAGAGTATGCGTATGCCGGCGAGCATAGCGCGCGCTCCTGAAGCGACGATGAAAAACAGATGAAGATTTTGTCAGGGTCTTGAAACTTCTGTTTCCTAATCTGTCGGCATCCACCGGCGGAGTCGCGGGCAACATGAAAAAATCTTCATCTGTTTTTAAGTGGGCCTTCAGCAAACAGGTATATCCTCACGAAAACTCAACAGCGACAGACGCGAGAGACGGGGAAGGTCTTGTGCCTTCGAGACGAGGCCGCGC
>Ga0070740_10003324_pt1 | contig 17260 bp, 6 predicted proteins | sample Coa_R2_FD_67286 | JGI IMG/M metagenome (GOLD analysis project Ga0070740, IMG submission 67286) | Surface soil microbial communities from Centralia Pennsylvania, which are recovering from an underground coalmine fire - Coalmine... | ecosystem: Environmental > Terrestrial > Soil > Unclassified ... | reverse complement strand
GGTGAGTGTTAAGCCAAGGCTGATCGGTCTGCGCATCATTTAGAAAGAAACGTCATAAATTACCGGTAAATCAGCCGATAAAACACACTGCCGTTGATGGAATCCAGCGGCAGATTTACGCTATTCGTAGCGGCCGTCCCGGCTACATCAACCCAATTGGTGCCCAATCCGACGTTCAGCGCGTTGGTTTGAACTTGCAGTTGCCACCCGATATAATTGGTTGGCCACGACAGTGTAAGTTGAGTCCCACTGACAGTCCAAAATAAATTGGTTGGAATAATTCGGACCACAGACAAAAAGCCGTTGTTTAACGCCGACGTGTTCCACGCCAGTCCCTCGCTTAGCGGAGGTAATGAATAACTGGTAAACGAGCCGCTGATGGCGCCGGCTTGAAACAGATGGAATTGTTCACCACCGTTGAGGGTGCCGGCAAGGTTACTGACCACCAGCATGCCACCGAGCGTCAACGTGCCGGCCACACGCAATTGATCGTTGGTCAGCGGCGCGGCACTGATCTCCATGAGCGTTGTGCTGTCGGGTTGCAGTGTTACATTGTTGTTTGCCGTGAGGATACCGATGCCAGTTCCGGGCGATAATGTGCCGCCGGATTCCACGGTTATTGGACCACCCACGATACCGTTGCCGCCGAGCATTCCACCGCCAGCCACAGTTACGGCGCTGCTGCCGATGGAGCCATTGACCAGCAGGCTGCCGCCGGCAACGGTTGTTGCTCCCGAATAGGTATTTGTACCAGACAAAATAACCGTACCGGTGCCGTTGGACAGAGTCAGATAACTGATGCCTCCTTTGCTGGTGTCGGTAATGGTGCCGGTGAAGTTCAATGTTTTTCCGGGAGAGACACTGATGCAGGCGGAGGGATTGCCGAACTTTACGTTAAGAGCGCTGACGGTGGAGTCCTGGGTGACCAGGAGACGATCGGTTGCCTCGTCGAATCGCCACGAGCCATAATCCGTTGCTCCACCGGTAAGCGTAGCCAACGTACCGCCGGCAAGGGTTACGGTGCCCACGCCGACATCGCTGGTTAGCCCGCCGTTCGCGGTAAGAACGCCGCCAAAATTCACATAGATGGGATGTTCCTGGGTGCCATCCCAACCGAACAATCCGTTTGCGCCGGCGCGTAAAGTTCCGCCGTTGTTGACCACGATGGCGCTGACATAGCTGAAAGCCCGGTTGTTTGTGGCGTTGCCGGGGTTGGCATATAATGTCCCTCCGTTGACCGTTACAGTGCCGCTTATTGTATTGGCGCCGGTCAATATCAATGTTCCGCTGCCGCTCTTGGCAATGGAACCGGTTCCGGAAATCGGGGCGGAAATAGTTTGCGTGGCAGAGCTGCTATAGTCGAACACACCGTTATCCAGGAAGAACGGGCTGTTGTAATTGCCGTTGGCCAGAACCCCGGCGCCGGCAATGGACAACGTGCCGGCGTCAATTTGAATTGGCCCGTAAAAGGAAGTATTGGGGCTGGTTAGAGCCAGTCTGCCGGTGTTTTGTTTCCATAAGATGCCGCCGACCACGCCGCTGCCGTTGAAGGTGGGGCTGGTCACCGGGCTGCCCACGGTCAGCGTGGTGCCGGGGGCAACGTTGAAAATGCCGTCGTTCATTCCAATCTGAATGCCGCGGTTGCTGTTGCTGATCGTGAAGCTGGTGGCGGTGTAGAGCCAGCCGCGATTCAAGGAGAGTTGGTCCGGCGTGAAGACCGGCGGGTTGGCGCCCAATTGAGTTTCGGAGCTTAGTCTCATCGAACCGATAATGCCGTTACCGATCCGAATTTTTCCGGTATAGTCGGCATTGTTGCCGGATAAGGTTACGGTGTTGCCCATTAACGTGAGCGAACCGTTGCCATGTAAATTGGCGGAAACAACGACCGGGCCGCTGGCGCCGCGCAGGATGTTGTCATTGGTCACGTAGAGATTGCCGGCCAGGGTAAAGGTGCCGCCGGCATCGGCGCTGTTGCAAATTTCCTCGTTGTCAATGATAAATTTGTTAATCGTGATGGTGGTGCTGCCTGAAGCGCCACAAAAGAAAATACCGCCGCTGGCGTGCAACACGTCGCCAGCAAATGTGTAGGGCGTGGTGTTGTAGGGCGTGGTGAGGTTGAAGTCGAGCATCTCATACGTCTTGCCGGCACCGGGAGGCTGGCCGTCGCTCCAGTTGCCAGCAGTATTGAAAGAGCGCGTGGCCCCGTTCCATAAATCGCTGTTGGTCAGCATTGCCGAGGGCATGACATAGTCAGGCCCCAAGAAATAATTCGCCCGGACCTGCCATGGGTTCATCGCCACGTTGCTGATGCGCACCTCGGCATAGTCCACATTGGCCAGGGAATCAGCGCTCCATTCAGAGCGGCCCAGCCAGTTGTTCACATCCTGAATATCCGCCAGGTGATTACTAACATCCAGAAAACCCACCGAGTCGCCGTCCCGATACCATGCCCAGCGGCCGCCAGCGCTGCCGTAAGCACCCGCACCGTCGGTGAAGGTGACGACGTAGTGATGCAGCACTCCGGCAGTCGTGGCCAGGGCGGAATCCAAGGTTACCACAGAGCCATTGTGCCGTGCCTCGAAACGTTGCTGGCCAAGGTTTGTGCCGATGTTATAGCTCAACATAACACCGTCCGATTGAGAGGTGGTGCCGGGGGCCGGTGTGCCGGGCAGGCCGGTCCACTCGCCGGGCGCGCCCAATCCGTCACCCGCTTGCGCCGTGCGACCGAAATCCAGGATTCGTCCCCAGTTCTGCGCCGACAACGGGGTCGCCCAGATTTCAATTGTCAGATTGGTTTGAGACGAAATAATGCCGTTCGGCAAATCCAGATAAGCAGCCATGCTGCTCATCGGAACGTTGCCGGTGGTCCCGCCTGGCAGGCGGAGGGCGCGCCCGGTGTAGGCTGCGCCGTTGCCGCGAACAACAGCCGACGCGCCCGAAATCAAGTCGCTGTTGGTCGTGCCGGCCGGCGCCGAAGCCGGGGCATTGGTAAAGCGCCAGTCGTAAATGACGTGATTCAGCACCGGGCCATAAACGACGCGCAACCGGCGATCCGTGACGCTCTGCGCGTTAGCCGAGAGGGCGTAAGTGTTATCGCCATTGTTGATCAAACTGCCGCCCAGGCAGGACGTGTTACCGTCGCCGCGCATGTTGACTCCGTTCCACCACATATTGGGATTGCTGAAATAGTACGGCGGCGCGGCGCCTCCGCCACAGTAATTATGCATCATGATGGTCTTGGGGTTGATATGGCCGTCCTGATGATTGCAGCCGTAGGCGTGGCCACCAATTTCATGCGCTACAACCGCCGACCAGACGTTACCCGGATTAATTACGCTGTACATTCCCGGCTGTTGCGAGACGCCGGCAATGCTGCTGCTGTCGCTGTTCTGCACCACATACAAAACCAGATCGGCTCCGACGGCGTTGCCATAACTGGCCACGTCGGCCACGCGAGGGTCATTGTTGGCCAGCCAACCGACCATGCCACCGGTGGTGGTCCAGTTGACCGGATCGTTGGCGGACTGGTAATAACCGGCAATATGCCAATGCGCACCGGCGCCGCATTGATCGTAAATAGCGTTCACGCCCGCCGCCACATTGGCAAAACTGACTTGCGCGTTGGCCTGGCCGCCCAGGCTGGCCGCATAACTCGGTGCGTAACTGAACAAAATATCCTGTTCCACCGCACCGCGACTGCCGACCGGGAAAAAGATGGCAAACGATACGGCACCGAGCAGAATGTTTTGGAAATAAGTTTTCGCTGGCGACATAATTTATTTTCTGGTGGAACCGGTATTGATGAAATCATCGGCGCTGGCTTCCGGTGGCGCACCGTAGGTGTTGGGATCAATGGCCTTGACAATGACCTGACCGTCCTCGCGCGGTTCACCGACCAGATAAAGATTTTCCTTCGGTGCCAACACGGTGAAGGCCTCGCGCCCGTCCTGAAAAGCCAGTGTGACAAATGAATCGGCATCGCCGGCCAGTTGTCCGCTCATCATGCCGTGCCGGCTGGATTGAGTTTCACTCCGTTGAATGATAAACTTGATTTCCTGACCGTCCAAACTCGGTAGCGGTAATTGTTGAACCGGTTGACCGCTGAGCCGGGCCTGCTCAAAAACGGACGCGGCGGTTTCTTTCAAATAGACCAGTTCCCGCTGAAAAATACGAGGATTCTCCTCCACCATTCGCTCGTATTCCAGGGGATTATGCGCCAATTGCCGGATGATGTTGGTCTCTTTGCCATCCGCCGCTGTCCATTGGAAGTTGGAGCTTTCATAAGCTACCGGAAACGGTCGCAGTTGAAAATCAGCGTAAGTGCGGCCAGGCCAGACGGTCGTGGTCTTAGGCGGTGATACCGGCGGGGAGGCAGCGGGAATGGTGTGGGCCGTGGAGGGAATTGCCCGGCGATTGGTTGACGAAAACTGTTTATCTGCCGCCGGCGATTCTCCGGTCCGGAAGGTATAGAATGCCCGCCAGAGAAGAACTGCTCCTGCGATCGAGGCGAACAAAAAACTTAAACGGCGATGGGTCGGCACGGTCTTCAAACTTAAGGCAGAGAGGGGAAATTATCCAGCCCTCGAGAAAAGATTGGATTATTTGACCGTAAGCCGGCCGCGCAACAAATGATTTGTTTGTGGGAAAGCTGCAAGTGGTTCGACAGCGTAAAACAAAGCCGGGCGGCGGCCTGTTTCGCCGCCGCCCGAATCATTTTCTCTGCTGTCTTTATCACGGATGCCGCAGGCGATAGAAGACCGAGGGATTGGTCGGGTTGATGGTGATCACGGCGCTGGTGCTCGAACCACTGCCGGGAACATCCACCCAATTGGTGCCCAGACCGGTAATCAAATTATTGGTTTGCACTTGAAGAATCCATCCCAGGTGATCTGCCGGCCAGGACAGGGAGAGGGTTTGGCCACTGACACTGACGGTGATGTTGGTTGGATTGTTGGCGGTCACCATAGCCGAAGGTACCAGCAAACTGCCGGTGCCGGTGATATAAGGCGCGGCGGTTGTGCTGTTGTAAAGACCCGGACCCTGATTAACGCCGTTTAAGACCAGGGCGGCGACTGCATTGGTCGTGGTGAAGTCCAATTGCAACACGGCACCACTGGCGATGGAAACGGTCGAATTGGTCGCCAGCGTGGGATGGACCAGTTCCAGCGTCCCGGCGCTGACCGTGGTGGGGCCGCTGTAGGTGTTCGTGCCTGCCAAAACCGTGGTGCCGTTGCCGATGGCCGTCAGACCGCCGCTGACGTTGGGAGTGGGCGCCGCGGCCGTGATCACTGCCGGGGTGGTAGCGCCTCCGCCGCTGACAAGAATGGTCGGTGTGGCAGTGTAATTCTGCCCGGGACAGGTGATGATGACGTTAGTGACGGTTCCGGTGGCGGGGTTGATTTGCGCAATGGCGGTGGCGCCATTGCCGGTGGTGTCACCCGGCGCATTGCTGAACGTCAGAATCGGCGGAGCAATGTAACCGGCGCCGCCGCTGGTTACGGTGGCGCTGTGAATGCCATTGCCCGTCGGGGCCAGCAAGGGTTGGTTGATGGTAACGCTGGCACCGTTGTTATCAATGGTTGCCCCGCCACTGTAAATGTTGGCGGCGGCCACCCGAACAAAGTCCGAACTGCCGGCGCTGGCTTGAAGCGTTCCGCCGTTGAAGTTCACTTGTCCATAGGCGACCACGGCATAACTCGGGCCGTTATAGCCGGCGATAGCCGGTGTTGTGAGAACGCCGCCATTTAAGTTCAAAATACCTTTGTAACCGGCGTTCCCCAAATAAACCCCGGCTGACCCGGAAACGGAGCCGCCCAGGATGTTGATGATGGCGGTTTCATTGGTGTCCCAAGGGCCGACCAGACCGCCGCCGGCATAGGTCAGGCTGCCGCTGAAGATGTTGACGATGCCGGTGGACGGTCCAAGGGTGCCGCTGTTTTGGCGGGCAATGACGAACCAGCCGGAGTCACTGACGTTGGCGCCGTTGACTTCAAAAATGCCGTTGCCGCCGGGCAGGCCGAAATGCGCGACACCGCCGTCGTTGTTTTCACCGCCCACGCAGATGCCATTGACGGTGAAAGTGCCGCCCAGGGCGCCGTAATAGCCATAAGCCCCGGCGACGTTGCCGACGGACAGGTTATCATAGCCGCTGGCGGAGTTGGCAAAGACCGTCCCTCCGGTTTGATAAACGGCGCCGGCGGCGTTCGGGACATTGCCGATGTTGATGTAATAGGGCGAAATCGAGCCTGAAGCGGGAATGTTCACAACGGAATTACCGGCCGCGCTGCCCACGTTCAGGTTGGCCGTGCTGGCAACGGTTCCTGAAAGGTTGAGGGTGCCGTTTTTCACGGTCGTCGGGCCGGTGTAAGTGTTGTTAGCCGCGAGGGTCACCGGGCCGGGGCCGGCCTTGCTCAAACCACCGCCCAGGTCGGCAATGGTCACATTCAGCGTCTGAAGGTTCGACGAGTTATTGGCAATCACGCCGCCGTCGCTCAACGTCAGCGTGCTGTTGTTGGCCGAACCGATGGTGAAGCTGCCGGCGTTATTGCTGAAAGTCAGGCTGGGTACGGTATAATTGGTTTCCAGGTTCGGCGTCAGCCCGGCTGTGCCGGCAAACACCAGGGCGTCGCCGTTGTAACCGGGCGCCAAGCCACTCACCCAGTTCTGGGCGGTGCCCCAATTTTGATTGTTGCCGGCGCCGTTCCAGACTTCGGTGGAAGTGTTAATGACCAGCGAGAGGGTCGTGGAACCACTCAGGGTGGCGCTGTCGGTCGCGGTCACGTTGACCGTGGCATTGCCGGGCAAGGCAGCGGCCGGAATGGTCACGGTATTGGTGTAGAGACTGCTGGAATTGGATTGCACCAGAGTCACCGTGGAGCCGCCCAAGGCACTCAAATCCGCCGTGACGGAGGCAATGGACGCGCTGCCGGGCGTGACATTGGCGGTGATGACAGTCTTTTGGTTCCGCAACAGGCTGGAGGGATTAGCCGAGGCCGTCACCGTGGGCGCCGTGGCTGTGGCGCTGTAGTGCAGCAAAACGTTGTTGCCGCTGGTGACAATTGTGTAATGACCCGCATTGGCCGGCGCCACATCCCACACCGGCGCGCTGGCAAAGCTGCCGGAAATCAGATTGGGCGAGGTGATCAACACGTAATCGGTTGTGTCCAGATTGCTGGCGGGACTGGGCGCGCGGAGATGGATGACATTGCCGTTGGCGGTTAAAGTGCCGTCCACGACGATTTGGTCATTGGGTCCGCCGGCGCTGGTGCCCAACGCCAGGGAACAAGCGGCGCCGGAAGCCAGGGTTAAGTTGTTCAGGAAGGTGTTGGTGCCGTAGCCGCCGGCGGTTCCGGCAGAGACGAACGAACCGGCGCCGGCAGTCACGTTGCCATTGACACTGCCGTTGCCGGACAAGGTCTGGCCGTTACCCAAAGTGTAAGTAACGGTGGAGACATCAAAGATCGCACCGCTGCCAACGATGATGTTGGTGGAAGTGCTGATGGCATTAGCGTTGCCCAAACTCAGTATGCCATTGCTGATGACGGTGGCGCCGGAATAGGTGCTGATACCGGTCAAAGTCAATTGACCTGTGCCGATGGAGGTCAGGCCGCCGTTCACGTCGTTCGGTGCGAGAACAGGCGGTGCCGCGCCGGCGCCGCTGCCGCCGCCACCGAGAAAGGTCACGGTGAGCGTGTCATTGCTGGCGTAGCCGGTGCCGGGGCAGGTAACGAGGATGTTGGTCACCGTGCCGGCAGCCAGGTTGATTTGGGCGATGGCGGTGGCATTGGTGCCGCTACCGCCGCTGATCAGCACGATGGGCGGCGCAATGTAGCCGGAACCGCCGTTGGTCAGCGTAATGGAACTGACACCGTAGCCGCTCGCCGGCTGAAATGCTTGAGAAACCGTGATGGTGTTGCCGTTGTTGTCAATGGTCGCGCCACGGCCATAAATGACCGCACTGGCGACGTGCATGAAATTCGCCGCGCTGGCAGTCGCCTGCAGGGTGCCGCCGTTGAAGTTGACCGTGCCGGCCGTGCCGCCAAAGTTACCTTGCACTACGATCCCACCGGCCACGCCGCCGTCCAGGTTCAAAATGGCGGGGCTGCCGCCCAAACCGAATCCGGCGCCGGGGCTGGTCACCATGCCGCCCAGCACGTTGATGACGGCGGTTTGACCCGAGCCCCAGCCGCAAACCAATCCGCCCCCGGCATACGTTAATGAGCCGCTGTAAATGTTCAGCACGCTGTGCTGCGCATTGGCATTGCGGGACATCACAAACCAGCCGCTGCAGTTCACCGTGGCACCGTTGATTTCCATGATCCCATCACCACCGGGCGAAGAGAAATGCGCGGTGCCGCCGGTGTTGTCTTCACCACCTACACAAATGCCATTGACTTCAAACGTGCCGCCGGCGGCGTTGTAATAGCCGAACGAGCCGGGAAGGTTGCCGATAGAAAGGTTGTCGTAGCCGCTGTTGGCGGTAGCATTCACATCGCCGCCGGTCTGATAAACCGCCGCCACGGAATTGCTGGTGTTCCCCAGCAAAATATAATAAGGCGTCAGCGCAGCCGAACCGGAAACGCTTAAGGCAGCGTTTCCCGCAATATTGCCTACGGAAATGTCGGCGGTGCTGGGGGCCGCCCCGGCAATGCCCAACAAGCCGCCGTTCACCATCGTCGGACCGGTGTATGTGTTGTTGGCCGCCAGAGTGACGGCGCCGGGGCCGGACTTGGTGATTCCGCCGCCGTTGTCGGCAATCGTCACGTTCAACGTTTGCGCATTGAGCGAGTTGTTCACGATGGGGCCGTTCAACGTCAGCGTGCTGCCACTGGAGGAACCGATGTTGAAGCTGCCGGCATTGGCGTCAAAGGTCAATTGAGTGACCGTGTAATTATTATCCATGTTGGGGGTCAGGCGCGTGGTGCCGGCAAACTCCAAACTGTCGCCGACCAAACCGGGCGCCGTACTGTTGGTCCAGTTCAAATTGCTGCTGAAGTTGTTGTCCGCCGCGCCGCCGCTCCAGACGTCGTTGCCGGCGACGATGGCCAGCGAGATGTTGGCGCTCCCGGTCATCGAGGCGGTGTCAGTGAGGGTGGCCACCAGCAACACGTTTCCAACCGGCGTGCCGGCGCCGACAGTGACGGTATTGGTCCAGATGTTATTGCCGGCATTGACCAGCGCCACACTGGACGGGCCGCCGATTGGAGTGGCATTTACCGTCACACTATTCACCGTGCCGGCAGTGCCGTTGGCGGCGGTTACGGTGATCAGCACATTTTGGTTGCGCCGTGCCGGCGAGGGCGTGGCGGAACCGACTCCCGTGGGGCCGGCAACGGCCGAATAATGCAGCGTCACCGTGTTGCCGCTGGCAACCAGCGAATAATGCGCCGCGTTGGCCGGCGCCACATCCCAAACAATACCTCCGAAGGTGCCGGAAATGCCGCCGGTGGCTCGAATGAGTGTGTAATCCGCCGTCGCCAAATTATCCGAAGTGCTGGGCGCCTTGAGATGAATGAGGTTGTTATTGGCCGTCAATATGCCGTTCACCGTAATCAAATCATTCGAGGCGGTGGCCGAATCGCCCAGGTCCAAATAGAGCGTTGTGCCGGAGGCCAGGGTCAGACTGTTGTTGAAGGCATTGGTGCCGTAACTGCCGTCCAATCCCGCATAAATTTTCGAACCGGCGGAGGTATTGAACGAGCCATTGATCGTGCCGCCGCCAAAGAGGGATTGGTTGCCCGCCAACGTGAAACTGGTGCTGGAGACATCGAAAGTCGCGCCGGGAGCGACGATGATGTTGGAAGAAACAATCGAGCCGCCATTCAAGGCCAACGTGCCGCCGCTGACGGTGGTGTTGCCGGTGTAAGTGTTCTGGCCCGAAAGGGTGAAAGTGCCGCTCCCGACTTTGGTGAGACCGCCGCTGCCACTCATCGTGCCGGAATAGGTGGTGCTCGAATTATTGTTGCCGACGGTCAGTGTGACCGGAGCGCCGTTGGAATGTCCGGTGCCGCCGCTGAAAAGAATGGTGTCATTTAAGAGCACACTGCCGCTACCGCTCAGGCCGCCGATAGTCACGTAACCGGGGCCATCCACGCTGCCGTTGCCGAAGAGCAGGGAGGGAACGCCCATTCGACCGGAAGTGGGAGAGTTGTCGCCCGTCAGGTTAATGGTCGCGTTGGCCAGCGCATTGGTGCCGACCAAATAAAGATAACTGCCGCCATTGGGAGCAGGCAGGGGATTGACGGTGATGGTGCCCGAATAGGTGTTTTGCGCAGCCGTGCCCGGATTGTCAAAAACGACACAGGAAGTGTTCCACGCATTGCCGGTGTTCAAACCGGGATCCTGAACGGTCAAATTTCCTGTGCCGGTCAGGAAACCGTCAATAAACAACGACTTCGGGAAATTGGTCTCGGCAAAGGTTTCCCACGGGGCGTCAAACGTAGAACCCATCACTGCGCCGCCGGGGCCGATGGTGACGTTGCCCTCAATTCGATGCGAGGCGTCCCAAGCATACAAATTCGCATTGTCCAAGATGAGGTCGTTAGGATAACGGTAGGAGCCGAAGGCATTGCCCGGATTGGTTCCCAGTTGCAGTTGGGCGCCATGGCGCACCGTGATGGGGCCGGTGCCAAAGGGGGTGATGAGACCTTGAGGTGCATTGCCATTGCCAAATTCCGCACCGGCTGTGGAGGCGAGAGTGCCCGCATTGACAATGGTGCCGCCGGTGTAAGTGCTCATGTTGCCAAGCTTGACCTGGTCTATGCCGTCTTTGACCAGAATCAGCGGCGTCGAGCCGTTGTCTCGGATGACCGGCCAAATGGTCCAATTCAGGCCGCTGCTCGGATCGGGCGCATGAATGAACAACTCGCCGGTGCTGGTGCCGGTGGTCAGGTAAGCGGTGGCCCCGCTCAACATCCAACGGCTGACCCCGCGCAGGATGAGTCCGCCGTCACCGAGCGTGAGGGTGACGCCGCTGCTGAGGCCGAAATCACCTTGCATTACCAACGAATGGATCGTGGCACTGTTGGTCAGGGTGGTGACGTAATTGTTCGCGCCGGTGGGGTCGCCGCAAATCCAATTCTGGTTCGCGGCGCCAGCGCCGTTTTGCGCGCTGCTGGCGGAGCTGGAGATGACGGTGTAATTGGTGTAGGCAATGATATGGTCGCTGCCGTCGTTGGCCGCCCAGTCGCCGGCGGTGCTGTTGGCGCCGCCCACGGTGGCCCACCCGCCCAGAAGTCCGGTGGCGTCATTCGTCAAATTAGGGCTGGCAGTGGTGACGCCCGTGGCAGAAAAGTCCACCGCCGCGCCCACGCTACGGGTGATGGCGCCGTTGACGGCCAGTGTCCCGCCCAGGCCCACCTGCCACATCTGTTGGCCGGTCAGGAGCAGCGGAACACCAATCGTCGTTGTGCCCGTGCTCAATGCACTGGCGTCAATTCCGCCGGCGCCCAGCGTCAGCGTGCCGGAGCCGGTCAGCGTATAGCCGCTGGTGAAAAATTGCAGATTGGAAGCGCTCAGGCTGCTGTTGAGCGTGATCGTCCCGGCGGTCCCCGGAAAAATCGCCGAGTTGGTGCCCACCGCCGAATTATCCGTCCACTTGACATCCGTGCCGGTGTTGCTGTTGTACCAATTGGCGGTGGTGTTGAAATCCCAGGTGCCGCTGCCACCGGAACCGCCCGTCAGCCCCGGATCCCAGTTGAGGGTGTCGGCCTGCGCCGACAGCAGCCCCAGCAACAAAGCCGGGCCGACCGCCAGCCATTTCAGGGCGTTCACCCGTCGAGGCGAGCCAACGGAGGCGGAAGGGAGAAATATGGTCTTTCCGAGGGAGAGAGTTTTCATAATCGGTCTTGCTTGGTTTTGATTTACGGGCTGTTCACGCCGCGGCCGGGCCGAAGCGTCCGAAGGGTGCCCGCTGAGGGCGACTCGCGCGACGGCCTTGGTGCACAGCCACGATCGTTCATGGATGAACTCCACTTTACGGTGACCGGCGAGCCGGAGACAACGCCAAATTGCGTCAAAAAATCACCAATTTGCGACAAGGCGCAGCCGTTCATCCGCCGGGCCGATTTCCTTCTCACGGGTTTTATCGGTCGGCGGGTTGGGCGGCCTGCAGTTTGCGGAATGCCAGAGGCGTTATTTTTTTGCCGGCGCGAAAGTAGCGCGCGATGTGATGTTCATCACCGAAGCCGAGCGCCTCGGCGATGCGGCTGATGGACCAGTTTGTTTCCATGAGCAGCCGGGCGATTTCGTCGCAGCGGGCGCGGCGGATTTCGCTCAGGATGGAATGTCCCATTTCGCGGCGAAAGCGCCGTTCCAACAACCGGCGCGAGAGCCCGGCCTGCTGGACCACTTCACCGACAGAGACGGCGCGGCGGGCGTTGTCGCGGATGAAACGCAGGGCTTTGGCCAGAAAGGGGTCTTCCACCGCCACGACGTCGGTGGAGCGGCGGGCCACCAGATGGGTGGCCGGCACGTGAATGCGTCCGGCGCGCGGTTTGCCGCGGCGCATGAGTTTTTCCAGCGCTTGCGCCGCTTCGTAGCCGGCGCGTTCGAAGTTGACGGCAATGCTGGTGAGCGGAGGGTCGGACAGGCCACAGACCACCTCGTCGTTGTCCACGCCCACAATGCCCACGGCATCGGGTACGGTCAGGCCGGCCAGTTTGCAGGCTTCAATGACTTGCACCGCGCAATCATCGTTGCAGGCCATCAGCCCCAGCGGCGTGGGCAGGGCGGCCAGCCAATTCGCCAGCCGTTGGCGGCTCTTCTTCCAGTCGGTTTCCTGCGACGGCAGTACGTAGGCGGCGGGCGGGGGATGGCCGGCGGCGACAATCCGTCGTTGAAAAGCCTCCTGACGCTCCTGGGACCAGGGAGTTTGTTCCAGCTCCGTGCCGGCATAACCACAAAAAGCGAACCGCTTGAAGCCGCATTGCAAGAGGTGTTCGGCCGCCATGCGGCCGATGGTGGCGGAGTCGGTCACCACGTTGATCAGGCCGCGGACTTCGTGCGCGGCGTGGCCGACCACCACGGCGGGGATGCGCAGGCGCAGGACTTCCTCCTTGAACCGCCCCACGTCGCGGAAAATGATGCCGTCGGCGTCAAGCTCCTTTAACGTGGCACGACCGGCTTCCAGCCCGCGCGGTTCCCAGTAAAACGACCACGGCCCATGATGATGCGCGTAACGGGCGATCCCTTCGAGCAAATGTCTTCCTGAGGCCCGCGAGGATTCGATGAACAGAAAAACTTTGAACGCTTTTTTCATCGTGTCGGTCGGTTTGATGGAAGCCGATGATACCTTCGCGGGGCGAAGACGTCCACACAACTTTGCCGTACGCAACAGGGAAATCTAAATTGGGATTGACAATCGGGTTGGGCGTCTGCCACCGGGCATTGCACGTTAAACCACGTTATTCCGGCGCGCAAAATCTGCGCAAGTTTGCCTGCCGACGGGCAGCAATTGCGCAGTCGAGTTTTCCATTCAAGAAAATTTCCAGGGAAAACGAGGCCTTTAACCCGTGGCACGCCCCTTGCGTCTGATGGAGTGCGACGGCGGGCGGCGCGTGTGCGTCGTTCCAGCCAGTGACAAACACAACCATCCCACAAGAGGCACGAGTGATGAAAATGAAGAGTCTATTGACGGTTTGCGGAATGGCCGCGGCGCTGCTGTTAAGCGCTGCCGGCGCATGGGCGCAAAATGACAACGGTGGCGACCAGCAAGGTCCCGGTGGCGGACGCCGTTTTCGCGGCGGCAACTTTGATCCGGCACAGTTTCAACAACGCATGTTGGAACGGATCCGGGACGATTTGGGCTTCACCAACGACACGGAGTGGAACGCCGTTGAGCCTCTGGTTCAAAAAGTGCTTGACGCCCGGCGCGATCTCGGCGGACCGCCCGGTATGCGCCTGATGTTCCGTCGCGGTGGCGACCAGGGCGGCCCTGGTGGCGGACGCGGTCGTTTCGGCCCGCCGCTCAGCCCGGAAGCGCAGGCGCTGCAGCAGGCCATTGATGACAACGCGCCCGCGGCGCAAATCAAGGATCTGCTGGCCAAGTACGAGGCGGCTCAAAAGGAAAAACAAGCCAAACTCGCTGACGCTCAGGCCAATTTGCGGAAGGTGCTGACCGTCAAACAGGAAGCCCAGGCCACGCTGCTGGGTTTGTTGGACTAAACCGCGAACTGGTTCGCGTTCAAAGCCGGGGTTCAGAGTGCCCGCCCTGAACCCCGGCGGCGAATGTTTGAACGGTGCAATTTCAGCATGAACAAAGCGACCGATCCCCACCCGGCGCCGCTGCTGGAGCGCATGATTGCCGCCCGGCAATTGTCCGCCCCTGATGCGGCGGCCCTGGCCAGGGCGAACATTCCGGTGCAGAGTGAGGAAGACGTGCTGCGCTGGCTGGCCCGCGAGTACGGTTTGGAATTCGCCACGCTGGAGGAGGTGGAGCCGGATCGCCAGCTTCTCTCGCTTTTCCCGGCACGGATTTTGTTGAAGGAGGAATTACTGCCGCTGCGGCGCAACAACGGCACGGTGGAAGTGGCCACCAGCCGGTTGTTTGCCACGCAAGGCCTCGACGCGCTCAAAACCCTCACCGGTCTGAACCTCACACCGGTGCTGGCGACCAGCGAGGCCATCCAGCGCGAAATCAAGAAGCGCCTCGGCGTCGGCGCCGACACCATCGGCACTCTTGAAGAGGAAAAAAGTTTTGAAGTCATTGACGAAAACGCCGAAGACACCGATCTGGCCGCCGCCGAAGAAGACGAGGCCTCCATCATCCGCTTCGTCAACCAGGTGTTGAAAGACGCCATCGAACTGCGCGCCTCGGACATTCACCTGGAGCCGTTCGAGGACGAATTTCGCATCCGCTATCGCATTGATGGTGTTCTGCAGGACATTCCCGTGCCGGGACAGTTGAAAAAGTTCCAGCCGGCCATTGTCTCGCGCGTGAAGATTTTAAGCCACCTGAACATTGCCGAAAAGCGCGTGCCGCAGGACGGCCGGATTAAAATCCGCCTGGACGAAAACGAAGTGGACATCCGCGTCTCGGTCATTCCCATGCTGCACGGGGAAGCGGTGGTGATGCGTTTGCTGCGGCAGAAGGGCACGCTGCTGGGCATGAAGGAACTGGGCATGGATCGCCGCGAACTGGATTGTTTTAATCGCGTGCTGCAATTGCCCCACGGCATCATTCTGGTCACCGGCCCCACCGGCAGCGGCAAGACCACAACCCTTTACACGGCCTTGAACGAAATCAATGACGCCGCCCGCAAAATCATCACCATTGAAGACCCGGTGGAATACCAGATGAAGGGCGTCAATCAGATTCAGGTCAACGAAAAGGCCGGTTTGACCTTTGCGCGGGGGCTGCGCTCGATTCTGCGCCACGATCCGGACGTGATTCTGGTGGGCGAAATTCGCGACCAGGAAACCGCCCAAATCGCCGTGCAAGCCTCGCTAACCGGTCACCTGGTCTTCTCCACCCTGCACACCAACGACGCGCCCGGTGCCGTCACTCGCCTGGTGGATATGGGGGTCGAGCCGTATCTGGTGGCCTCCTCACTCGAAGCGGTGCTGGCGCAACGCCTCGTGCGCGTGCTCTGCGTCCATTGCAAACAGCCGGATCATTCGGCCCCGGCACAGGCGCTCAAGGAAAAAATCGGTATCCCGGAAAACGAGACCATTTACAAATCCGTCGGCTGTCGTGAATGTCGCCATACCGGTTTCTTCGGGCGACACGCCATTTTTGAGTGGATGGATACCGACGAGGAAATCCGCCGGCTCGTTTTGCAAAACGCCTCGACCGATCAGATTCGTGACGCCGCGCGCCGCCAGGGCATGAAAACGCTGGCCGAGGATGGCTGGCGGCTGGTCCGCGCCGGCATCACCACCGTGGAAGAAGTGTTGAGCGTGACCACCGCCAAGGAGGTGGCTGAGACGGCAAGAATTCAGACCGGCGACCCGGCGGCGAACCTCGAGGCGGCCAAATGAGAAATTCGTTGCCGCTCACCGTGGCGCCCTTCGCGGAAAGGCGAAAGCGCAATTCGATTCAGCCCAATGCCCACTTTTACTTACAAAGCCTTGCAGCGTGACGGCCGCATGACCGAAGGGCAACTGGACGCCGGCAGCCGGCCCGACGCCTTGCGGCAAATGGCGGCGCTCGGTTTGCGTCCCTTAAGCCTGGTGGAGAAAAACGGCGCCGCGCCGGGCGCTCCCATCAAAGCCGCCGGCCGGACGCCGGCGCCGTCCGGCAGCACGGCGGCAGGACCACTCGGAAATTTTTCCTTCAAATTTCATCCGCGCAAAGTCTCGGCCAAGGAACTGGAAAATTTCACGCGGCTGTTGTCGAGTCTGCTGGCGGCCGGCGTGCCGCTGAGCCGCGCGCTGATGATTCTTTACAAGGAAACATCGGCGCCGGTTGCCCGGGCCAAATGGAAGGAAATTCACGACCTGGTGGTGGACGGCATGTCGCTGGCCGACGCCATGGCCCGGTCGCCGGAGACCTTTCCGCGGGTGTATGTGGCGATGGTCGAGGCGGGTGAGACCGGCGGTTTTCTCGATGTGGTGCTGGCGCAGATCGCCGAGTTTCAATCACGGGAGAAAGACCTGAAATCGAAGGTGATGACGGCCATGCTGTATCCCTGCATCCTGCTGGTGCTGGCGTTGATGGTGCTGGTGGTGCTGCTCACGTTTTTCATTCCGAAATTCCAGCGGGTGTTTGCCAGCATTCACGGTTCGCTGCCGCTCATTACGCAAATGATCATCGGCGCGAGTCATCTGGTGCGCTCGTATGGATTGCTGGTGGCGCTGGTGCTGGTGGCGGTGGGTGTTCTGGCGCGCGCCTGGTTTGTTTCCGAAAAAGGCCGGCGCACGTGGGAGCGAATCATCCTGCGGGCGCCGGCGGTCGGTCCGCTGATTGCGCAATTTGCGCTGGCGCGATTCTGCCGGATGCTGGGCACGCTCATCGGTGCCGGGGTGCCGCTGGTGCACAGTCTGAATGTCGCGCGCCGTTCCATCGGCAATCAGACGCTGGTGGATGCTGTGGCCGATTCCATCGAACGCGTCAAACAAGGCGCCCGGCTCGGCCAGAGTCTGGCGGATTGTCCCACCTTGTTTTCCGGCTCGGTCGTGGAGATGATTTCCGTGGCCGAAGAAAGCGGCAAACTGGACAGCGAACTGGTGCGTCTGGCCGCCGTCACCGAGTCGGACCTGGATCGCAGTCTGAAGACCGCCGTGGCTTTTGCCGAACCGCTGATGCTGTTTTGTATTGCCA
>Ga0070740_10003318_pt1 | contig 17278 bp, 19 predicted proteins | sample Coa_R2_FD_67286 | JGI IMG/M metagenome (GOLD analysis project Ga0070740, IMG submission 67286) | Surface soil microbial communities from Centralia Pennsylvania, which are recovering from an underground coalmine fire - Coalmine... | ecosystem: Environmental > Terrestrial > Soil > Unclassified ... | reverse complement strand
AGTCGCAAATGGTTTAATGTGCAATTATATTTCCTTGATTAGGATTTTTAATGAATAAACAAATATTATTTTTCATCTTTGCCCTGTTAATTAATACTGTTCAGCTTAATGCGAATAAAGAAGATGTATTGAGCAGAAAAAAAATAACTCATGCATTAGATCAGTATGGTATCGCTGGCTATGTTGGAGTAGGATTTGCTGCTGGCATGTTTTTGCCTCCATTGGTAAAAAATTCCCCACAGTTGACTTTTTTTGGGTTAGGCGTGCTTTGTGTTATTACCATGTACAATCTTGATGAGCTTAAATTGCATAATTATCGCTGGCAAGCAGGATTAGCAACCATAAGAGCGCTTGAAAACGCAGAGGAAAAATCGGGACTAGATGCCAAAACGCGCCTGAAAATGTATGAAAAAAGTGCCGGTTCTTTTGGAGTAATGGGTAATATGGTACAATCTGCGCGAGAGTTTTTTCAAAGAAGATGATACAGTGATTCAGTTGTTTTATTAATACATTACATAAAGGGATGAATATGATGAAAAAAAGTATGTTGATTCTGGCAAGTGCAATTGTTCTGAGTTCAGGAGCAGTAAATGCAGCAAGTAAAGAGGAAAAAAAGGGGCAAAGAGACTTAATGTGCACTGCCACTGCTGCATTGCGCCAAATGAATGCATCAACAATTCAATCTACTATTGCACAAGCAGGTCCTGTTAAAACGGCAGTAGCGTGTGCAGGAATAGGATTGGCAGGCGGGTTAGCATTCGATTGGGTTAAAGATCATATACCTGCAAAATACATATTCCCAGCCGCCGGAGCTGCTGCAGGAGTGGCACTTTATTATAACCAAGCACGCATTCCTGAATGGTATGGAGAAGCTAAGTTAGCACTGCAAATTGCAAGACAATTTACGCAACAAGAAAGAGAAGTATTAAGATTGGCTATGGAAGCTGGTCATGGTCAAGATGATCAAAAGCAAAGATTGGTGGCGTTTAGCTCTTATGGCCAAAGTGTATTAGACCAATTTAAACCAGCTACAAGATAATTAATTTTTAAAGGATCCGCACGTGAAAACGATTCGTTCGGCGGGAATAATCGTATATCGCAAGAATCAGGATACGGTAGAATTTTTATTGCTATTGTATCCTGGCGGATATTGGGAATTTCCTAAAGGCAAACTTGAACTTGGTGAAACTAAAGAACAAGCGGCACACCGAGAATTAAAAGAAGAAACAAATCTCACCGCCCGTATAGATGAAGGTTTTGAGGCAACCATTGCATACACCTTTAAAGATCGCAATGGAAATACTGTTTTAAAAGAGGTTTATTTCTTTGTTGGGCAGGCACAACAAGGACAAGTAATTTTATCTCCAGAACATCGTGATTATTTATGGCTGCCTTATCAAGCAGCTATGGAAAAAATCGAACACCAAAATGCGCGAGATTTGTTAAAAGGTGTGCATGAATTCCTGGAAAGTAAAGAGTAGTATTAAGGAATAGTGAGTATGAATGCTGAGGAAATTAAGCAATTGCAACAATTAATCCAGGAGTTGAGCAAGAAGATAGATAGGCATGAATGGCGGTTAGTTGATGTTGAAAAAAGAATCAATCATGTTTATTCAGCAGATGATGATGCACAACAAATGCCATTAGCAGATGAACAGGAATATAAAGAGCCTATCTTAAAAAAAGCTGATAGGCGGATTGATAGGCCGAAAAAGAGCTCAATTTCTTCTAAACAATATGCCATGAATGGTAAAGCCCTGTTTATTGGAATGCTTATGTTGGTTGCTTTTGGCTGTTATTTCTTGTACCAATCTTTTTGATTTAATCGTGTGATTTCTTGTTATTTGATCTAGATTTCTTAAATTGTAGAATATCATGGGAAAGTAGCCACGCTTCAACTACTAACAATGGTCCCCAAAGGAAAAGAACGCTTTTCCAGGTCGGGCTAATCAATTCAATGCGATACCAATCTTTAAAAGCTTCACAATTAGTTGCTGTTTCAAGCGCATTCAATTTTTCACTTCTATCTAATCCTATTGTAGGTTTTATAGCTTCCATTGCGTTATTTTGAATCATTTTCGCATACAAATATTCGCCGATGCGAGTTGCAGATATAAGAAATCCTGTGCTATTTGCGGTAAATTGTAGTAATGGGACATTGATGCAACATGCTGAGTTGCACAGCATGCTTGCCAATAACATGATTTGTATTTTTTTCATCTCTGATTCTCCTGCATAAAGATAATTAATGCGGCCTTATACTAGCAGGTTTAATCGGTTAGACAATAGAGAAGATATTCTTTAACAATAAATGTTTGGTTTTGGGTCCCAACCGCAGTTCGATAGGACAGTAAGTTATGGATAGAATATTTATCTACATTTGTGAGTAGCCCAGACTTCGCCTTCGCTTGGAAGAAAAACTACTCGATGTGTTTTGCTATGTCGGGCAGTCTTCGCCAAAATTCCTTTAAAAAATTGGCAGTGCCAGGCGTAGCCGTAAATGTACTTCGTAGTGTGAGCCCATGTAGGCGAATAGAGTTATTGTTATAATTGTAAGAGGTCCAGTCTACGCTCCTACTATGAAGTATGTCCTCAGGAAGTGTTCAGCTTCGACGGACAGTCTTCTGTCCATCCGTTAAAAAGATTGGCTCGCCAGGCGTAGCCATAATTAAACATCGAAGTTTGAACCCATGTAGGCGAAGACTGGTTGCGGGGGCTGGATTTGAACCAGCGACCTTTGGGTTATGAGCCCAACGAGCTACCAGGCTGCTCTACCCCGCGATTCTTTCACGTTTTGGCTATATCCAAGAGATTTGAATGGAAATTGGATGATAGATTATCTTAAAGGGTAAAGGTTTTTTGGGCTTTGTCAAATTAAAAGATCGAATTTAAGCGATTTACGAGAAAACAAGGAGTTACTTTTTCTGATTGGGGAGCGACTTTATAGTATGGCCGCTCCCATCTATCTAATTTATGGGGTCATCCAATCATCTTCATCAAATTCAAAGATGATCTTTCGTTTTTTTGGAGCTGGCTTAGGTTTCCCTGTTTCAGGTTTTTCAATTTTTACCGTTGTTTTTGTTACGCTATATTTTAATAATTGATAAGCAGCAAGTGCGCATCCAGCAGCATATATGCCAGGCGCTGGCGCTTTTTTTTCAAACGCTGTCTTAGTCGCAAGGCCGCACATAGTGCCAATTCCTATTCCACTTACTAGATTAAACCAATTTATTTGGCGCTTTGTTATTGTTTCTTCTGTTTTTTTGACTTCTATTTTTTGGGGTTCAGCGAATTCAGTTTTAACATTCAAAAGTTTTAAGCTAGATTCTTCTTGCACAGATGGTTGCGCTTGAACTTCAGATATTTCCATATGCCAATCTTCTCTGCAAGCATCGTCAAAATTGGTAGCAATCAGGCCGGTAGGTACAGAAAATAACGCGATCCAAAAGTAAAAAACATTCATGGATTACCCCTTAATCAATTAATTTTCGTTTTGTTTCTGAGGTAACAGTTTGAGGTGCGGCCGATGCGGGATTTGCAGTTGCTGAAAGTGCCGTTTCTGTTTTTGTTGGTGCAGTTGGCGTTGCAGCAGCTGGCAATGGAGTTGGAGTTGGATTTTGAGTGATGGTTAATTTATTTTGCGAAAGTTTTTCGCAACATTTGCATGATTGCACTGGTGCTGGATTTGCTTGGCATAAATGCTGGTATGCGTAAACAGCGGCCATAGTTGCTATAGAGAGCGTGCGAATCATTTTATTATCTATTTTTGCAAGGCTATCAATATTTTGTGAGTTTCTGTAACCATTTGCATAGTCTAAGTTGCTCAATATAACTGCCATTGCGGGTATATGCCACAGATATTTTTTATAATCTGCTTGCATAGTTGGTATCGAAAATAGGCACGCTAAAGACAATGCCTTTGCAATATGTTTCATAACATTCCTTCCTTTTAAGTTAAAAAAATTGCCACCAGTTTAGTCTGCTTATATGCAAAGTCAAAAGGGTTTATTGGTTTTGAGATTGTTCTGTTATTTTCTTACTTGAACAGCGCAAATCAAAAACACAGATGCCAAATGCAGCGCATGAGCTTGCAATAGATAAGGCAATATATTTTGGATCATTGCCCTCAAATCCTTTGATGCTGGATCCGATAGCTCCAGCAATTAAAAGAATGGCCGCTTTATCGCACGTAGTTCCGGGAAATTTTTCTAAAAGGTGTTTATTAGCGAATGTGTTACAAGAAATGGAGAGAAAGGTAATAATTGAAAAGACTCTTAAGGCGCAATTATTCATCATAATCTCCTATAATGAATTAACATCTTGCTTTATATGTAGCAAATATCGGTGAATGTTTGAAATCTTTTCAATCAATCACTTATTTTTTGCGTTTTCTTTTACAGTCTCTTTTAATTTGTTATCCAGATAAGTATTAACTTTTTTTTCTGCTACAAACATTCCGAAGCTTGCAGCAATCATAATTGTTGCAGAGGTTTGGCTATTGTGTGAGCGTAAGCCAAATCGTTTCATCAAACTACCGGTGAATAATTGACCCACTCCCATCACCAGGAGAGATTTTTTGAGGGCAAAAATATCTTGGCAAGAATCTTTGGCAGCAGCATATAGTTTAGCATCTTTACCAGTTGTTTGGGGATATTTGCTACTGATAGCAGAAATTTTTAGCGCAGATCCAGTTGCATAACAAGCTAAAGGTGTAATAGGATGAAAAATAATCTTTCCGTAGGGAATAGCTTGCATTGCGAGTGGCGTGAGTTCTGGGTAACACGATGTTTTCATGGCCAGAATAACGGCGGCACTCTTTAGGTGATCTCCCAAATAGTATGCACTCTTAGCCAACACGGTATTGGCATTTATGCCACTGAATGTTAGTAATGATAATAGCATGATTTTTTTCATCTTAACGTGCCTCAATAATAACAAATGCGGTGGCTAAAGTTTTTGAATGAGTGGTTGAAATATGGGTGATCACCATCTCTGGCAAGGTAATATATTCACGAAAGTACGCCCAGTTAATGAGCAACTGTGGTGCACCATTGATTGCGGCGATAACTTCTACATTCGCGCAAACGGTAAAAAGGGGCAGTTTTTGCTCAGGCAGTAATTGATGGATCGCTTTATAAAAAGCTTCTTTGGCTGCAAATCGCACCGCAAACCGTTCTGCTGTTTTGTTTTGATTGCTCAGGCAATAGGCAATTTCAGCCTCTGAAAAAAGATGTTTTAATTGTGTATGCGTTTTGCAAGCAAAATCGGAAAAACGATCAATCTCAAGCGAATCAATACCAATGCTTAGAATCATCCCTATCCCCGCTGCCGTTCTAATGTTTGATCCAATGAACGATACATAATCGCTTCTTGAATATGGGGAACATCAATTAATTCACTGTTTTCCAAATCAGCAATGGTGCGAGCGATTTTTAATATCTTGTGATAACCACGCATGCTTAAATGTAATTTTTCAAAGGCCTTTTTGATAATAACTTCAGCATGTTCAGTAAGTACACAATGCTTTTCAATAGTATCAGGAGCCATATGTGCGTTCCAAGCGCTTTCAGCATTAAAGCGTTTTTGTTGTGCAGTTACCGCCATTGAAACTTTTTCATAGAGTTGGGCAGAACTTTCACTCATTACGCTTTTTGTCTTGATTGTATCGTATTCAATTGATTGAACATTCACGTGAATATCGATACGATCAAGTAAAGGACCTGATAATTTTTCAAGATAGGTTTTTACTTGTTGTGGCGAGCAGATGCACGCTCTTTTTTTATCACCATAAAATCCGCACGGGCACGGATTGAGCGCTGCAACCAAGAGCATTGCTGCCGGAAAGTTTAATGATTGGTTTGCACGTGCAATATTTACTTCATTGCTTTCTAATGGCTGACGCAACGCTTCAAGTGTAGTTCGTTTGAATTCAGTCAACTCATCTAAAAATAATATGCCATTGTGAGCCAAACTAACTTCACCCGGTTGCGGGTAGGATCCTCCACCAATTAATCCTGCCTGTGAAATGGTATGATGCGGGTCACGAAATGGACGTTGCGCAACAATTGGTGCGCTGTGCAATTTGCCGCTAATTGAATAGACTTTGCTCGTTTGCAATACCTCATCAAATGTCATAGCAGGCATTATAGTGGGTAATCGTTTAGCGAGCATCGTTTTGCCTGAACCTGGAGGCCCAATAAATAAAATGTTATGCCGGCCAGCAGCAGCAATTTGTAGCGCACGTTTTGCTTGCTGTTGTCCTTTAACTTGTGAAAAATCGATATCGGTCTGTTTGTTAAGGTTTATAAAATGCGCAAATGATTGTTTTGTGGGTTGAATGGTAATTTCATTGCGTAAATAACCTACTAATTCAGTAAGATGACTTACGCCAATTATTTCCAATCCATCAATGAGAGCCGCCTCTTGGGCATTATCTTTGGGGAGTATTATACGTTTTTTTCCTAATTTTTTTGCATCACAGGCGATAGCTAATGCACCTTTAATGAATCGAATAGTTCCATCTAAAGATAATTCCCCCAACACTAATGTTTCTTGTAAGAATGTTTGAGGAAGGTCAATATGTTGAGCGGCAACTAAAATGCCTAATGCAATAGGCAAATCAAAAAGAATTCCTTCTTTTTTTAAGTCAGCAGGCGCTAAGTTAACCGTAACTTTTTTGGCAGGTAAACGAATGCCACTATTTTTTAATGCAGTCATCAACCGTTTGCTGCTTTCTTTAATGGCAGTGTCAGGAAGGCCGACGATAAAAAATTGAATAAGTCCTGGTGATAAATCAACTTCAACCTCAACCGCATGGGCATTAACACCAATAGTGGTTGCGGAGGCTATTTTTGCAAGCATTGTAGTTAAAGTATTGTTAAGATTGTTTAAATTTTAAATCCCTATTATTTAAAGGTTATAGCATATATTTATTCATATGGAAATAGCTGATAATCGATGTACACAGTCAATCATTATAAATAATGATTGGTTTTAGAGTGGTACTTTTTTGAAATTTTTCTACACTATGAGCATAAGAACGATCTGTCTTTTTGCTTATCCATGATGATAGAGCATGCTTTTAATGATCAACGAGGTTGGTATTTTATGATACGTAAACTTAGAATTAGTGCCATTATGCTGATGATATGTACTGTTCAGCAAACCCTGCCGTCTGTATTATTGACAGGAGATCCAAATGCTCCTGCAAATCAAACATTTTCATTTCCTATAAAAACATATGTTTCCGACCCGTACGGAAGCACTTTTTATGTAGGTGCATTGAACGCTAATCAGGCGAATGAATTTTCATTGAGTGCAATCATGCCAACTCAAAGTGGGTTTAGTCCTTTGGCACCACAACTGGTAACATTAGATGGCCAACCGGGGATACCCAACCCTTTATACAATCAAGGAATAGCATTTCTTGATGTAATAACATTGCCGGGAGATATGTATCGGGATAAACAACGGCCACTCGTGGTAACCACATCTGATTTAACTTCTGTTTATCTTATCGATAACTTTTTTAATTTAAATGCCATATCAATGGTTTCTGCGCGCAATCTTAAAGATATAAATGGCAATATAACCAGTGGTATTGTTGGTCTAACTTCAACTGAGGGTGGTCGTACGGGAGCTTTTGTGGGTATCAAACCTGCAGGAGGCAATCTTGGGGATGCGGGCGGAGGTATCGCATTATTAAGTTTAACAGATGTAATAAACGGAGAAAAACAAAAGAACTTAATTTTTATGCAGATCGGAACATTTCCTGTTACCAGGAACCTGTCCCAACTTGCAATTCAAGATCCGCTTACTTCAATGAACAATACTGTTTCTATGCATTGGAGCAATCTTTTACAACGGCTGTTTGTAGGTTTTCAAGTGCAAGCAGGTGCCGGCGCAAATGATGGAGCGCGATCAGTTATGGTTGGCCAAGTGACTGCACAAGGAACCTTAGCCTTTGTGCCTTTTGCTCCAAATTCAGTTTTTACCACCGGTAACCAAGATGAAATTATTGGGGCAGTAGCACCAAGTTCATTTGTTTCCGTCTCTCAATTGGAAACGTTCAGAACAACAACTCATTTAGATTATTTATTAGTTTTAGGTGGCAATGGAACACCGAATGCAACGAATCAAACAATATATGCGTTACCCGTAGTTAATAATATAGATAATATGGGGAACATAACTGATCAATCTACCCAAGGAGTTTTAGCATCCAAAAATGCAGATCCTGTAGATCTTTTTACCAATGGTATCACCCCAATTTTATCACGTAGAGAAATACAAACGCCAGCAACAACAGCGGCAGATATATATACTACTGCAGTAACATCTGAAAATGTCCCAGCATTAGTTGGCGGTGGACCACTAACCGCTGGTACTATTGATCATTTTCTTGTTGCCAATGATACCGTGTTTGCAATCGTAAGTACGCCTGCAGCAAATCAACTTCCAGGAATGTTTTCTTCCCAGGCATTATTTGATGGTACCGGGAAAATTATGACTTGGACTAATTGGCAACGAGTTGGTGGCACAACGGCACAACTTTTTGGCGCATCATATTCTCGCTTGCTTGGTACTATCTCATTTATGTTTGGTGCAGATGCCAATTCGATTAATACAGTAATGCGCACCGAGTGGGCGGACGGTGATGCAAATGAATTGCAACAAATGGGAATCGCATTAAATAATCAATTTGCTTCTGGTCTTGGTGGTATACAAAGTTTAAATGATTTTCCGCTTAATTCACCAGGTTTGCATGATATTTCTGCTCTCATTGCAACTGGTTTTAATAAAGTGGTTTTAGTAGAGACGGGGCAGATTAATGCTGGAACTTTTACACCCACCAAGGGGAATGATTTTTTAAATGTTGCAACATTTGATAATGGCGCTTTAACCAGAGATGTTAGTGCAAATGTGGTATCAATTGCAGGTGGTGTTCTAGATGATATCGGTCCAATTATTACGGCGGATGTTGCGGTCAATACTGTCACTCAACAAGGATATTTGTTTGTAGGTGGAAGTGGTGGTGTTGCGGTACTTTCAAATCCAAATGGTACTGGCTGGGATGCAACTACGCAGTTAGGGGCACAATTTAATGGGTTGACTACGGGAATGTTATTCAACATTGTAGGTAATTACTCTTCTGTACTTAAAGTAGTGTATGATGAAGACTTTTTGTATGTTCTGACCAACTCTCAGTTAGATAGATTAGATCTGAGTGCGCCAGGATTTCCTGCAACTACCGTAGCTACATTAAATACGGTTTTGACCGATCCAGTTGGTGGAAGCTTTCTTGATGTAATTATTTCAAGCAAATTAGCATTGCTTGCCACTAACCATGGCCTTTATCGCGTTGGTAATGGAAATGACATTCAGGTAGCTACTAATGGAGATGAAGTTGGATGGATCTTTGTGCCATTGCAAGAAAGCATTGGCCCAGTAACGAAGATAATAACTGCATCTGTTACTGGCCGCGATCAAGATGTTGCCCGTGGCAATGGAGGCAATGTATATGTATTGAATGCCTATATTGGTAAAGATCGAGCACAAATTATACGGTTTAGTATTGCACCGGTTGATTTAGCAGCAATTGATGATGCAACGGTGCAGCCATTACCAGACATTACCTTTAAAAATTCTCCTGCTCCATTTATCAATTTTGGTAGTTACCGAAATCAATATGCAACTGATGGAGCATTATACCTTCATTCTTTAGATAGAGATTTATCTGAGAATCCAACCGTGGTTGCAGGGAACATTAAACGGTTGTTTACTATTGTACCGTTAGATTTCGCTGGCTTTTCAACAATTGTTCGGCTTGTTCGTAATTCTGCTTCTGGCAGTTGGTTAGTAGCTGGTGATAGCCCTATGCGCTTTAATGAATAACTTTGTAAGGATATAAGCAATGCTTTCTCGTAAAACACTTGCCTGCTTAGCTTTCTGTGTTGTAATTGCTCCAACATTACGAGCAATGAATGTATCTAATTTAGGAAATGTGGTATTTGAACCTGAATTTCATATGGATAAAAGATTTGAGTTTGCAGCACTCGCAGAACGAGGTACCCATGTTCACGCGTTTGATGAATGTGGATTCACTGAAAATGTGCTCCGCATTTATAATAGCGATCAAGATGCATTGGCAATGCTTAAAGGATTTTCACCCAGCAGTTCAGCGGGCGAATTAGATATTCTGCTCAATGCAGATGATGATGGGGTGCGTGGCCATTTTAAGGTTGACGGCAAATTGGATCTTTTATTCAACACAACATATGGTTTTAGATGGCATTTTGCAAATGACTTTATTTTTAGTCTTTTTTTACCGGTGATGGGTATGCGATTACACGATGTTGAATGGTGTAATCAAACGTTAGATGTTACTGCACAAGACGTGCGCGTTCGCGAATTATTGACTGATAATTTCTTTTCAAATGTGGAACGCTTGGGTAGTCTCGATTTACAAGGGTGGCGGCGTGAAGGATTAGGTGACTTAACTGGGTATGTAGAATGGTGGCATGATTTTCCACAGCCAAAACCGTTGTTAAAAAACATTCGTTTGAATGCTCGATTAGGATTAAGTGCGCCAACTGGACACACTAAAAACGAGGATCTTCTTTTTGCCGTGCCATTTGGCAATGATGGCGCATGGGGATTAATCGGCGAAGGTGGCTTAAAAGCTCAATTGGGTAGATACGTTCGATTAGGGTTTGACGTTGCATTAACTCATTTATTTGGTAATTCTAAATTACGGCGCATTAAAACCGATTTTGAGCAAACGGAATTACTGTTATTGCAAAAAGTGTGTGCTTTTAAAGATTACGGACTGTTGCAACAATTTACGCTTTATTTTGAATTCTATAAGGTTTACCGGGGTTTATCTTTCCGCGCTTATTATCAATTTAATAAAAAAGGAGATGATAAATTGGCAATTGATACGCAAGATTTTTCAAATATCATTGCTAATTCTTCCAGAAGTTTAGAGGAATGGACATCTCATTATGCAATTTTGATGGCAGATTATGATTTTGGCTATGACCCAACACGAGATGCGCGGGTTAAGCCACGGCTCACCTTCTATAGTCGTGTTCCTTTTAATGGCAAAAATGTTGCATTATTTACCAGTGTTGGTGCAACGTTGGCAGTAGATTTCTAATCAAAATGTTGTTTATTTTCAAGATAACATAATCATTGATTTATCTGTCTGCTACGGTGCAAATGATTGCCATTTATAAGGGGATATGATGAAAACGGTACTAAAAATTTCTCTAATGATCTGTTTGGTTGTGATGATTTCTAAAGTAGTTCTTACGGCTGCGGAGAGAAAGAAACATGATGAAGCTCAAAAGCAGATTACGCAATCAGTAACACCAAAAGTTCATGCGCATGCAGTTGTTCATGGTGCACCAGCAACGGTATCGCCAGTTGTAAATCCCTATCAGCATCAACCGGCAGTGCCTCAAGCGCCTGCAGAAACTCCTCCATCAACGGCACGTGAGACGGCAAGCGCACAAAAGCAACAGCCTGCGCAAGAATCGTACGAGGCAGAACGCGCACAACATAGAGAAGATTGGCAAAGAAGAGAATCTGAGGAGCAAGCAGCATATGTAACTGCTGTTGAACAACAAGAAGAACAATTAGAAGTTCCATCAGAATCTTCAACGCCGACTTTTGAAGAATCTCAAGATACTGCCCCAATTTCAGATGGCGGTGCTCAGGAAAATGAATCAAGTGTGAGCAACGGAATTTAATAACAATAGTGTATCAAAAAAAAGGATGGCCGATTTTTACATCGGCCATCTCATTTGGAAAATAGATTATGCGTGCGCTGCCTGCTTATGTTTTTGGTGGGCATGATCAATTGCTTGTAATAAGCGTTCCCGCTTACTTTCAATAAGTTGTTCTTGTTCTTCAAGTTCAAGTAATAACAATGAAGTTGAAGCGATATCAGATTTAACTTCTTCATAGAATGAATTTGATAAATCATCGCCAGCGATATCAATAAACAAACAATAACGTTCAAGTAATGAAACAAAAAGACCATTTAAATCATCTGGATCGGCTATTATGTTGCATTCCATTAGTGCAGCAAGCTGTTCAGAAATAGATTTAACTGCGCGCCAGGTATCTAGCTGATCTTCAGGACTCCAAATCAATTTGTTAAGACCAACTTCTATAAAAATCAGAATCGATTTGCGCAATTCTTCAACGGTTATTTCACCAAGGTCTTGATGTTGTTGGCTTAACGTTTGGCAAATATCTTGAGTAAGCTCATTGAAAAAGGCTGTTGGGTTACTTTGGAACGTTGAGAATTTGGTCTTGAATTGCTCATATAATAATTTGTTTATTTTATCTTGCAATAAATGCATATCAGTAGAACGTTGCACTAAAAAATGACCTTCTAGTAATGCAGGTAGCTGACCAAGCAGATTGCCAAATGCGTGAGCATTAACGTATTGACACCCTTTTAATTTATTGGCAAATAAGCGTACCACTGATTGGGTATATGCTTTTGATTGTTTAGTTTTTTTGCCATGTTCTAAAAATTGCACAATATGTGAAAAGAAATTGGGTAATACTTCCTGAGCATACAATGGCTGATTATATACTTGCCGTAAGAATGTAGCCAAACCGGTTGCGCTCGTTGTTATTGGCTCACAGAGACATTGTAGTGTATCATCTATAATTAAATCTTGATTATCTTGCGCCTGTATACTAAGACTAGAGATGATAAGAACGATATATAATGATAGTTTTACTCTCATTGAATAACCCCTTTGTTATACTGTTAGGGTAAACAAAAGTATATCCTAACATGAAACTGTTATATAATTCAAGGTATGCTTCTGGTGTATAACACAAAAAAAATTGCAAGGTAAAGGGTTTGCATGGCTTTATATTTTTACCAAGCTTTCTCCAAAGACGGTAAAAAGGTGACTGGACACATCGATGCGCCAACAGTTCAAAGCGTTAAAGACCAACTAACCAAACAAGGGCTTTTTCCTATTGCTATCGAAATAGGAACACTGGAAGGTAAACAGCCTTGGTGGAAGCGTTTGTTTGCCAAAAGTGTTACCGTAAAAGATAAAATCTTATTTACCAGACAGTTGGCTATCTTGTTGCGCTCAGGTGTTCCATTATTGCAAGCAATCGAATTATTAGTTGAACATTTTGAGGGTGGTTTACGCACTATTTTGGTCAATGTTAAAGATGAGATTCGTGAAGGTAAATCATTTGCACAGGCATTACAGAAATATCCCAAAGCTTTTGATAATATTTATGTTCAATTGGTGCGCGCGGGAGAAGCGAGCGGTAATTTAGAAGTTATTTTGGATCGGTTAACACTCTATTTAGAACGTAGAGAAGAAATCGCAAAAAAAATTAGAAGCGCAATGCAAGGACCGCTTATGCAGATGGGCTTTGCAGCGCTTGTGGTAGTTCTTTTGTTGGTTAAAGTGGTACCAACCATGGCAGAAACGTTTACCGATTTTGATAAAGATTTGCCTGTACCAACACAAATTCTTGTTGGCCTCTCTAATTTTGTTACCTCATACTTTATTGTTATTATTGTTGCGCTTATTTTAATAATTATCGGTTTTAAATATTGGGCATCAACCGCTTCTGGTGCTCGCACCCTTGATAGAATTAAACTGAAATTGCCACTCATTAAATATTTTGCACGTACTAATGCTGTAGTTCAGTTTTGTTATACCCTTGGCATGTTAGAAGAAGGTGGGGTAAATTTAGCTGAATCGCTTGATATCGTGGTTAATATTATAGATAACCGAATTTTGGCGGATGCACTTAATGAGGCACGCGATAAGATTATAAAACAGGGTAAAATTACCCAATATTTAAAACAAACAAATATTTTTCCACCAATTGCTATTTATCTGATTAAAACCGGGGAGGAAACCGGAAAATTGGGTGAAATGTTATTAACTGTTGCACGAAATTATGAGGAGGAATTGGGCGAATTAGCGGACAGTTTATCGGCAAAGATTGGTCCGATAATGTTAGTGGTGATGGGTTTAATTGTAGGATTTGTTGTAATTTCAATGGCGTTGCCAATGCTGCAAATGAATGAATTGGCATCTGCAGGATTATAGGAGCATTATATGAATAGAACAGTGCGAGCTGGGTTTACTTTGGTTGAAATTCTTATTGCATTAGCGATCATTGCTATTATTGGCGCTATTGGTATTCCTTCTTATTTGAGTTATACAAAAAAGGCAAATAAGCAACAGACTGAAGCTAATATAAGAGTTTTGAGTGCAGCAATTGAGAGTTATCAAACTGATATTGGTCAATTACCTGAAACATTAGAAGATTTAGTAAGAAAACCATTTAATGAAGAACTTGCTAAAAACTGGCCTGGTAATTATCTAAAGGGTAAAACAGTTCCAAAAGATGCATGGAAGCATCCTTTTCATTATGCAGTAACTCCAGGTCAAGAACATCCATATGAACTTTATTCTTATGGGCCAAATGGCAAATCAGCTCCACAATCGGAGTGGATTAGTGTTTGGAATCTATAATCTTTCCAGACTTTCTTATATGCAAACGAATAACAAGAAAGTTTCATCAGGTTTTACTTTAATAGAAATATTGGTTGCCATAGCGCTTATTGCGATTATGGCAACCGTTGTTATTCCAAATCTTCGGCCGCGTGATCCAGTGAAAGAGCGGCAATCTTTTATTGCTCGTCTCAATGCATTAACGCGCATGGCTTGGCACGGAACACTATCGACCGGCAAAACACATCAAATATTTGTAGATCTTGAGCAGCGCAAGGTGCAACTGAAAATTGATACGGGTAAAACTGATTCGCAAGCAGATCCAATCTTCGAGCCAGTTAAAGGGAGTTTTATTAATACGGCATTAACCTGGCCAAAGAATTTAGAAATAAAAAATTTTGCCATTGAAGGGTATGATGAAATGGAGCGCACGGGCCCTGCAGGAAAATTGTGGTTTTTTGTAGTGCCTGGTGGATTGGCACAAGCGGTAACTATTAATATGATAGACAGTAATGATAAGGTGGGCGGCAGAGCACGAACGGTTGGATTGGTATTAAATCCTTTTTCTGCACAATTTAAAACGTATGATACATTCCAAAAATAGAATTGGCTTTACCTTAATTGAAGCTATAATTGCAGTGGCAATTATGGGCATTGTGCTTACGCCTATATACATTTTATTAACAAACTCTTACCAAACATCTATACGTCGATCCTTTCAGCTTGACCGGTCAATACAAGCGCATCTATTTTTGATTGATGCGCGGCGTGCTGTTCCTAAAGATACACAAACATTTATGCTAGAAAAAAAGACTACAAAGCCAGTTACCATATTAAAATATGAATTGAAGGAACCTGCTGCTGATTCACCAATTAAAAAAGTTTCAAACATGTTAATTGAGCAGGTGACCATGCAATGGCAAGAAGGGAACAGGCAGTTTACTGATACATTAACTACCCTTATGTATAAACCAAAGAGTGCAAAAGCATGAAGCCGGTATCAGGATTTATTTTAATTGAAGTATTGATCGCAGCTTTTATTGCGTCAATTATTGGCGGCGCACTTTTTCTTTCTTTCTTTCAAACGAATAGAACTGCAAAATCGATCGATAATATTATTGACGTGCATGAAAAAATTGGCTTGGTAGTGCAACAAATGGAGCATGATATATCCGGAGCATTTATTCCTTTACAGCCGCAACCTGAAAAAGGTAAAAACCAGAAGGCCACAGAACAACCAAAGCAACAAGCTCAACAGCCTGCAGTTTCTGCACAACAACCAGCTGCCGAAAAAAAGAAGCTCAAAAAAATTACTCATATTTTTTATGGTATTAATAAAGACGGCATGCTTGATACTTTAACGTTCGTCACGAATAATCCCATGCAGGTATATTGGAGTGCACGGGCAGGGAAAGCAAAACCAATGGTTGCACGCATTGTTTATCGCTTAGTACCTGAGCCAGTTTCTGCACGATTTAAAAATCCAGCATATACCTTGATGCGTCAAGAAGATTACAATCTTTATTTTGATGCATACAAGTCTGATGCGCAGCCTCCTATACGTAGCTTTGAACTGATTGATGGTATTAAAAGTATGACAATAAAATATGGTGCACAAATACCAAAAAAATCTGAAAAAGAAGAAAAACAAAAAGGAAAGACAAAACCGGAAACAACCTTCCAAACATTTGATGAATGGAATGTTGAAAAAGAGCAAGAAAGTTCTGAAAAAAAAGAAGGAAAGCGTCGTGCTGTACCGCATGAAGTTGAAATAACACTCTCTCTGTGGGATGATCAACGAGTTAAAGATTCCACCGTAATATTCAAGGTTGCGATTATTCCTGATTTAGAAATTGAAAGCAGTGAAAAAAATAGTAAGGAAACGCAACAACAGCAAAAACAACAAGAAACACAAGTGCAACCGCAAAAACAAGCGCAACAAGCACAAAATGGTGAATTTGATTTCAGTAATCTGCAAGGATTGATAAATCAGTTTTTTGGTATAGGAAAACCTAATACTGGAGCAGCATGAAAAAGCCGGGTTACATTCTTGTTCTTACTATAATGATAATAGGCCTTTCTGTGGTTATTATTACTTATGTGAATAATAAGGTAACGGCATATAGTCCTTTTGCCCAAGGTTTTGTTGAGCGCGAAAAAGCACATGAGCTTGCTCTTGCTGGCGTGCAGATAGCAATGAGTCAATTGGCAGGTGTTCCACAAGCCGCAACAAAATCAGAAGGTCAAAAACAGGATGAGGCAACAAAAGATTCGATTGCATTGCTTAAAACAATTTTGCCGGTGAAGAATCAATGGCAAGAATTTGCTTTAACGAAAGCGCGCGATGGTGTTACGGGCACTATTCAAATTTGCTTGGTGAGTGAAGATGGGAAAATTGATATTAATGAGTTATATGATTTTGAAAAACAACAATTTGTGCAAGAAGAAGGGATCGATGTAAAAAAAGGTCTTCAAGTGCTCTTTGCTACGGTTGAAAAAGCATCGGATGGAAAGGATTTATTTCAAGCATTTGAAAAATTTTTGAAAGACAGGCAGTATAAGCTACAAGATGTAACAGAATTGTTGACGATAAAAGAGTTTGAAGTATTTAAAAGGAGCGTATTTTACGAACCACCTGGGACGGTTTCATCAGAAAAACAGGAGAAGCGTCCAGTTTATTTGACAGATATTTTTACGGTATGGTCTGGTAGCATGCAACTTGAGCCGTGGCTTTTATCACATTCCTTAGGTGTATTATT
>Ga0070740_10003317_pt1 | contig 17295 bp, 14 predicted proteins | sample Coa_R2_FD_67286 | JGI IMG/M metagenome (GOLD analysis project Ga0070740, IMG submission 67286) | Surface soil microbial communities from Centralia Pennsylvania, which are recovering from an underground coalmine fire - Coalmine... | ecosystem: Environmental > Terrestrial > Soil > Unclassified ... | reverse complement strand
GCCAGCGCGGGCGTGAGCTGTCCGGTGACGCCCGCCCGCACCACCTGCAGCGGCTCAACGTAATTCCAGGTGATGATGCGCTCCTCCACACGCGGCAGCACATTGAGCAACCAGCCGATGCCCAGCCGGCGCAGCAGTCCGCTCAGACTGATGTCAACGCCGATCAGACGCGCCGTTCCCTTGACCTGGGCTAGCTTGAGATCGTTGACCTTGACCACCCGAAAACCCTGCGTGTCCACAATCTGCTTATCGAGTATATCACGCTTCAAGAGAATTTCTTCAGCATAAGGAGTGTAAGTGCCCATCTGAGACTGCTTGACGGTCAGGTAAATTTTCCCTTCCTCCTCCAGGTTATCCACCTGGGACCAGGGAATGATAAAGTCGTTATTTGTCAGGGAGAGCTGGGAGACGACCAGGGCCGTGACCACCGGGAACGCTTCGTTCAGAGAGACGCAGACATCCTTCAACGTACCCAACCGGCGCCCATCGAGATCATAAACGCTCCTGCGCAGGAGCGCGCTCAAAAAGATCATAGAATCACCGCCTTTTCTGCAAGTATCTTCTTCGCCATACCTCATCCTGTGAATGTAGCGCCGGCTCTGGCTTCCTGCGCGGCCCCACGCTGGTTCCCATGCGTGAAGGCTGCCGGCTACATTCACAGCGGGCAAATGTTATTAACAGGTATACCTGGTCAGGAACACATGCGCCTCGTCATCGGCTGGCACGCGGGATGGAACATGCACATATGCCGCCAGGTTATCCACAGGAACGTGGATAAGTGAATAAGCAGTCCGCTTTTGTAGGTTGCGTTACGCAACAGGAAGGCATAACATGCTCTTTTTCCCCAAAGCATGGGGAACGCACGCTACATGCACCTTGTTGCAAAAGGGACTGGATGTTGCGGGCTTTCCCAGCGGAAAAACCCGGGCAGGACTTGCTGGCAGGCGGAAAAGGTTCTTACTCGACATCGCATCAAGGGGCGATGCTCGCTCATCGAGTAAGCCAGGGAGAAAAAGGCGGGACCCGGCGGCGACCGGGACCGGAAAGGATCAATGCATCACATCGTTGTCTACATCATCCTCTGACTCGGCTCGATGAGGAGAAGAACATTCCCGCGAGCAGGCTTGCGGAACGCATTTGCCTACTATGACCTGGGCCAGCGTCCATGTCCCTCACCTCCTTTGCCCGAACCAGTTGCGGCCTGCACCCTTGCTCCCCCGTGTATGCGGAGAGGCGGGTACCAGCCTGGCGGTTCTCACGACGAACCGTTTACGACCAATGCTGGTGAGCTACCGGCAACTGTGGGTTGCAAAACAAAATTTCTCTAGAGAGTATAGCACGGGGCGGAAGGTTTTGGGAAGGGGAGTTAGTGTACGCAGGACGTGTTTACCATCCCTAAGGCATCGAGGGAGGCATGCAGGCCGGCCTGCATGCCTCCCTCGATGCCTTAGGGATGGTTACAAAGGCTCGATCTTGATCAGCGTGTCGCCTTTCTGCACAACCTCTCCGTTCTGGGCCACCAGGGCGACGACGCGCCCGGCGATCTCTGACTGGATCTCGTTGAAGACCTTCATAGCCTCGACGAGGGCTATGACCTGGCCGACGTGGACGGTGTCGCCGAGGTTGACGAAGGGCGGCGTGGAGGGCGAGGGCGCGGAATAATAGACGCCCGTGAGCGGGGCTACGATCGGCTGGCTGCGGTCCTCGCGCACAGCGGTTGGTTTCGTTCCCCCCAGAACCAGCGGCTGGGCGGCGCTGGCCGCCTGCGTGGGAGCCGAAACGAGCATCATGTCCGGGCGGCGCCGGATGATGATCTCGGTACCGGCCTCGCGCAGCTCCAGCTCGCCCACCGTGCTGCCGTCGAGGGTTTTGATCAGCTCCTCGACGCGTTTCACCCAGGGCATTTCACGCTCATGTATATCCATGTTTCTTCTACTCTTCATACCGTTTGAACACCAGGCAAGTGTTGTGTCCACCGAAGCCCATAGAGTTAGACATCACAACATTGACGTTGGCCTGGCGCGCCTCGTTGGGCACGTAGTCCAGGTCGCACTCTGGATCGGGATGGTGCAGGTTAATGGTCGGCGGCAGAATACCGGTTTGCAGGGCCATGATGGAGATCACCGCCTCGACCGCGCCGGCTGCCCCCAGGGTATGGCCGGTCATGGACTTGGTTGAGCTGACGGCCAGTTTATAAGCGTGCTCGCCGAAGCAGGTCTTGATGGCCTGCGTCTCCGTCCCGTCGTTGGGGGGAGTCGAGGTGCCATGAGCGTTGATATAATCGACCTGCTCTGGACGCAAGCCGGCCTTGCGCAGGGCCATCTGCATTGCCCGCACCAGACCTGCGCCGGCGGGGGCGGGATTGGTCACGTGAAACGCATCCGCCGTGCAGCCATAGCCGACCATCTCGGCCAGAATCCGCGCACCGCGCGCTTTGGCGAACTCCAGGTCCTCCAGAATGAGCATGCCTGCGCCCTCGCCCATCACAAAGCCGTCGCGTGTGGCGTCGAAGGGGCGGCTGGCGCCCTGGGGATCGTCGTTGCGCCGCGATAGGGCGGTCATATTGTCGAAGGCCGCCATTGCGATGGGGGTGATCGCCTTCTCGGAGCCGCCGGCGATCATCACTTTGGTATCGCCGCGCCTGATGGTTTCCCACGCCTCGCCGATCGTGTTGGCGCTGGTAGCACAGGCCGAGACGGCTGCCCAGTTGGGTCCCCGCGCGCCGGTCAGGATGGAGACGATGCCGGGCGCGCCATCGATGATCATCATATTGATGAAGAACGGGCTGATGCGGTTCGGCCCTTTCTCGTAGAGCGTGCGAAACTGCTCATGTAGAGTGACCAGGCCGCCGATGCCGCTGCCGATATAGACGCCGACCTCATCGGCAATCTCCTCGGTAATGTGCAGCCCGGCCTGATCCAGGGCCTGTTTGGTGGTCGCGATCGCCATTTGCTCGTAGGGATCGTTGCGCCGCGCCTCCTTGCGGTCCATATAGAGCAGGGGATCGAAGTCCTTTACCTGGGCCCCAAAGCGCACACGGAACTCGCTGGTATCATAATTCGTGATCTCGCTCACCCCGGATTTGCCCTGAGTCAGCGCCTCCCAGTTCGTAGCCAGGTCGTTGCCCAGCGCCGTAATCAATCCCAGCCCGGTCACAACTACACGCGACATAAAATCACCTCCCGTAGGGCGACCAGTTCTCCTGGCCGCGTCTCAGGGTACACGCCCGGAACACGCCTTCGTGCGCTCCGGCGCGTGGACCTGCTTAAATGCCCAATGATTCCGCTTCCTCCTGGAGGAAACGCGTATATGTGTCTCCGCTGATGAATCCCGGATGCCGCAGCAAACGCTTGTGGAACGGGATGGTCGTCGCCAGGCCCTCGATCTGGTATTCGTCGAGCGCGCGCTGCATACGCGCAATCGCCAGCTCGCGCGTCTCGTCCCAGACGATCAGCTTGGCCAGCAGCGAGTCGTAATGCGGCGGAACCTCGTAGCCGGCGTAGAGATGGCTGTCCACGCGCACGCCGGGACCGCCCGGCGGCAGATATTTCTCGACGGTTCCGGTCTGGGGCCGAAAGTCGGCGTCGGCATCCTCAGCGGTGATGCGACACTCGATGGCGTGTCCGCGAAACGTGATTGCCTCTTGCTTCAATTGTAAGGGCAGGCCGGCGGCGATGCGAATCTGCTCCTTCACCAGATCGGTGCTCGTCACCAGCTCGGTCACAGGATGCTCCACTTGCAGGCGGGTGTTCATCTCCATGAAGTAGTAGCGATTCTGTTCGTCCACCAGGAACTCTAGTGTGCCGGCGTTGCGATAGCCGACATGCACTACCGCGTCAACCGCCTTCTGGCCGATCTCGGCGCGCAATTCCGGCGGTAGGTGCGGACTCGGCGACTCCTCCAGCACCTTCTGGTTGCGCCGCTGGCAGGAGCAGTTGCGCTCTCCCAGGTGAACGCCGTAGCCGTAATTATCGACGAGCACCTGAATCTCGATATGCCGCGCCTTCGCCAGGTAGCGTTCCAGGTAGATGCCATCGTCGCGGAATGCCTCGCGGGCCTCGTTCTGAGCGAGAGTGAAGAGACGTTCAAAGTCCGCCTCGTCCTCCACCAGACGAATGCCACGTCCCCCGCCGCCCGCCGCTGCCTTGAGCATCAGGGGAAAACCGATGCGCTCGACTGCCTTCTTCGCCTCCTCCAGCGTGCGCAGAACGGACGTGCCGGGCAGCATGGGCACGCCCAGTTCGGCCATCGTCTTGCGGGCCGCGACCTTATCGCCCATCACCTGCATGGCCCCAACGGGCGGGCCGATAAACGTGATGCGCGCGTCCGCGCAGATTTCGGCGAAGCTGGTGTTCTCTGAGAGAAAGCCATAGCCGGGATGAATGGCGTCGGCGTTGCTGATCAGCGCCGCACTAATAATATTAGGGATATTCAAATAGCTCTTGCCGCTCGCGCCCGGCCCAACGCAAATATGCTCATCGGCCTCGCGCACCGGCAGTGAGTCTCGATCCGCCTCTGAGTGGGCGATCACGCTCTGAATTCCCATTTCCCGGCAGGCCCGGATAACGCGCAGCGCAATCTCACCCCGGTTGGCAATGAGAATCTTATGAAACATTTGATAATAGCCTCCTGCTGTATTCCCAAGAATGAGGGGGCAGTCAGGCCATTATACCACGTGGCCCGGACGCGGGTCCAGCGATGAAGGACATGCTCCGGCCCTGCGCATCTATCTATTTACCGGGCTGCTATCCTCTCAATAGGATGATCTTCGTTGTGCAATGTTCAGTGAAAGAGGCCCGCTTGTGGGCATGTGGAGGTGAGGCCGGTATGTCTTTGCGCCTGTCCCGTTTGATCCTGTTTCTCGCGCTTCTTGTGGGAACGCTGCTGCTGGCGGGGTGTCGCGGCTCGCACAGCAATCGCTCGCTCACGGTGGTACGCAATCCGCTCGTCGCTCCGCGGGCGACGATTACGATTCCGCGCGGCCAGATGCTCTTCACGCCCTTTATTCTGGTGATACGACCGGGCACGCGCGTGACCTGGCAGAACGAGGATACGGTGGTCCACAATATCGTGACGACGCTCAGCAGCAAGGCTTTTCTCAATCCCCAGGTGGTCAGGCTGAGCGTGCCGGCGGGCAAGTCGATCGCGTTTGCTTTCACCAAACCCGGTCTTTACAACTATTTCGATCCTACACAGGCGGACTGGAACGGCCTTGACCAGCGCGTGGCCGCTCACAAGGGGGTGCCCAATTATCCCCTGGCAATGGAGGGGATCATCTGGGTGCAGGGACCGCTCGGCGGCCTCCCGTCGGCTGTCACCAATACCATTCCCGGCAGGGACGACTTCTCCCAGGATTTTACCGCGCTGCCCAAAGGCGGGACGATCGCCTGGCAGAATACGGACAAGGATCTGCATTCAATCGCCTGGGTGCCGGGCTGGCAAGCGCCGATTAACCCGGTCAATCCCGGTCCAATCGAGATCAAAGGCACGGATGCTCAGCCCGGCGGCGGCTCCCAGAAACTGACTCTGACGACGCCTGGCCTGTACTACTATTATTGTTCCACGCATGCCAGCGTGAACACTACCTGGAAGCGCGCGCAGGCCCACAAGGACGCCTCCGAAGCGCCGATTCCAATGGAGGGCTTTATCCTGGTGACGGAAAATTCCTGAGCGACGAAGCTACATACGAAACTTCTATATGAATGAAAGGGCACGACCTGACCAGATTTCAGAATAACCAGGGACAAAAGTAGCTCATTCTAAATGAGAGTAAAGATCAACGATCGTAGTAGAGGATGCGCCCGCAATTGCTGCACGTTTGCAGCTCTGGACTGACGCGCACGCGCTGAAGCTCGCTGGGCGTAAGAATGACGCGGCACCACTGGCAGGAATTTTGCTCAACCTTCGAGACCACGCGGCCCTGCTTGGTTTTACGCAGTCCCTCGTAGCGCCTGACCAGTTCGCCATCGAGGCCCGTCGCCAGCCGTGCTCGCTTCTCGCGCAACTCCTGCAAGCGCAACTCCAACTCCGCTCGGCGCGCGGCCCCGCTGGCAGTGGTTTGCTCCCACGCCTTCTCCGCCTCGCGCACCGCCAGCTCCTTCTGCGCGACACTCTCGCGCAGGCTCTCCGCCGCCTCCATGATCTCCAGCGTCATCTCCTCCTGGCGCGCCTGCTGCGCCCGCAGGTGCTGCACCTCCTGCTGGAGAGCGTATAACTCCTTCGCATTCGTCACGCTGCCGCCGTACAACCGCTGCTCCTGCTGCTTCAACCGCCGCTCCAGGTCCTCCAACGCCCACTCGGCCTCCTTCTGAGCCTGCAGGCCGCTGGCCAGTTGTTGCTGCGAAATACTGTACTCCGCGCGGAGCTTCTTCAAGGTGGAACTGCTTTGCAGGGAACCGGCCAGGGCCTGTTGCTCAGCCGCCAGGCGATCCATCTCAAGATCGACCTGTTGCAGTTGGAAAAGGGCCGCCGCTATCTGTGTCGTGCTCATTGGCAGAATGCACTCCTTTCCGAGCTTCCGACAATGCTGCTTTCAGGGCTAATCTTCATTGTACTCTCTCCGCCGTTCTAAGAGCAAGAGGTTAGCTGCGCAATTGCATGCTTCTTTTCCAGCATCCGCCTGGGGGTGTTTGCGCTTTATGAAAAGCAATCATGCTACAATATATATGATCTCAGAGTGTAGTTTGTTAAGAGACTTAGGAGAGGAAGGGGTATGAAAATCATTCGCTGGTCCGGGGCGAGGCCGCCGGCTGAGGAGGAGTTGCTGGGGCGCATGCGGCAGGAGGGATTAGCGCCCTATAGCTGGTCCAACGCGCCGGGCGACACCTACGCGGTACACAGCCATAGTTATGAGAAGGTGCTGTACTGTGCGCGCGGCTCTATTCGTTTTGTGCTGCATGACCAGGCGGCGGGCGAGCAAAATATTGATCTCGCGCCGGGAGACTGCATGATTCTGCCGCCGGGCGTGCGCCATAGCGCCATCGTGGGACCCCAGGGCGTGGTCTGCTTGGAGGCCACGCGCCAGGCAGCATCGGCGGAATAATCAACAACCAGGGACCAGAAAGCTTGCCTTGTCCAGCATGGCAGGCACATGATTGTTGGGAGAATCAGAATAACCTCAGCATTTTTGAGCGCCCGCCCTCATATGATATACTGAAAATCGTTGAACGGGACGGCCTGCGCTGGCCGTCTGCGAGGAGATTTTGTATTTTTCACAAGAGGCAGAGGAAGATCCTGCCTCTGGAGAGGAACCTATGGGACGACTTGACGGACGAGTTGCTTTTGTCACCGGAGCCGGGAGAGGCATCGGGGCCGCGACGGCCCTGCGCTTGGCCGAAGACGGGGCGCGGGTCGCGCTGGCCGATCTCGATACCAGCGGCTGCGAAGGCGTGGCCGCCGAGATTCGCAAGCTCGGCTCCGAGGCGTTGGTCTTTGAATGCGACGTAGCAAACGCCGCGCGCGTGCAGGAAGCTGTGGATGGAACCGCCGCGCAATTCGGTCGGCTAGATATCCTGGTCAACAACGCCGGAGTGTTGCGCGATAACCTGATCTTCAAGATGAGCGAGGACGACTGGGAAACGGTCATGAACGTGCATCTCAAAGGCGCGTTTCTGTGCAGCCGCGCTGCGCAGAAGTATATGGTGCAACAGAGGTACGGGCGCATCGTTTCGCTCTCATCGACCTCCGCCCTCGGCAATCGCGGCCAGGTCAACTATTCCGCCGCCAAAGCCGGCTTGCAGGGCTTTACGCGCACGCTCGCGATCGAGCTTGGCCAGTTTGGCATTACCGCCAACGCCGTCGCGCCCGGCTTTATCGACACCGAGATGACCCGCTCCACCGCACGCCGCCAGGGACTCGATCCCGACGAGGTAATTGCCAACGCGTCCAAGACCATTCCGGTGCGCCGCGTCGGCCAGCCGCGCGATGTGGCGAACGTTATCTGCTTCCTGGTTTCCGAGGAGGCCGGTTTCGTCAGCGGCCAGATCATCTATGTCGCGGGAGGACCGCGCGGATAGCAATATGTTTTTGTTTGGATGTGTGCGTGCAGGCTGCCAGCCTGCACGCACACATCCAAACGGCAATTTCGTCAGCAGGAGAAAAACAACGTTATGCAACCCCTGGAGCGCCGGCAGGCGATCATCGTTCTCGACTACGGTTCTCAATATAGCCGGCTTATCACCCGCCGCGTGCGTGAGTGTCATGTCTACAGCGAACTTGTTCCGGCCAGCACAACGCTCGCGCAACTCCAGGAGAGAACCCACCTGGACATCAAGGGCTTTATTCTGTCCGGCGGCCCCTCCAGCGTCTATGACGAGGGCGCGCCTTCCTGCGATCCTGCAATCCTGAGCAGCGGCCTGCCTGTACTGGGCATTTGCTACGGTATGCAGTTGCTGGCCCATCAGCTTGGCGGCCACGTCCATCCTACCGGCGGCAGGCGCGAGTACGGTCCCGCCACGCTGGAAGTGCTGCCGGACGCGCTCGCCAATCCCGCGCTGGCTCGCATCTTCGAGGGCATCCGCGCCACAGAGGCGCAGACGGAACATCTGAACCCGCCTGCCAGTTCGCTGCGCCTGCCCGTATGGATGAGTCACGGCGATAGCGTCGATCGCCTGCCCGCCGGCTTTCAGGTGCTTGCCAGCAGCGAGAGCAATCCCGTGACCGCGATGGCCAACGAGCAAGGACTGATCGGCCTCCAGTTCCATCCAGAGGTCACGCACACCCCCCAGGGCAGGGAGCTCATCCGCAATTTTCTCTATCTCATCTGTGGCTGCTCGCCGTCCTGGACCCCCGCCTCTGTGATCGACGAGGCGGTAGAGCTGGTTCGCCGCCAGGTCGGCGATCAGCGCGTCATCTGCGCACTCTCCGGGGGAGTGGATTCGGCGGTCGCGGCCCTGCTGGTTCACCGGGCGATCGGCGACCGGCTGACCTGCATCTTCGTCGATAACGGCTGCATGCGGGCGGGCGAGCGCGAGCAGGTCGTCGAAACCTTCGCCAACCATCTGCACATTCCCCTGCGCGCGGTCGATGCGAGCGAGCGCTTCCTGAGCCGCCTGGCGGGGATCAGCGATCCCGAACAGAAGCGGAAAATTATTGGCGAGGAGTTCATTCGCGTCTTCGAGGAAGAGGCCGCGAAGCTCGCGGTGGACGCGCCGATCACCTTTCTGGTCCAGGGCACGCTCTATCCCGACGTTATCGAGAGCACCAGCCACGACACTGCCGCGACGGCCACGCGCATCAAGACGCATCACAACGTCGGCGGTCTGCCGGAGGAGATGAGCCTCAAGCTGGTCGAGCCTCTGCGCATGCTCTTCAAGGACGAAGTACGCGAGATCGGCCTGGCGCTTGGCCTGCCCGACGAGTGGGTGTGGCGTCATCCCTTCCCAGGTCCCGGCCTCGCCATCCGCGTCATCGGCCCAGTCAGCAAGGAGCGACTGGACACCCTGCGCGCCGCCGATTGCATCGTCCTCGAGGAGATTCGCAAGGCCGGCCTCTACAAAACTCTGGGACAGGCTTTCGCCGTCCTCACTCCCGTGCAGAGCGTCGGCGTGATGGGCGACGGGCGCACCTATGCCAACCTGCTCGCCGTGCGCGCCGTCACCAGCGGCGACTTCATGACCGCCGATTGGGCGCGCCTGCCCCACGAACTGCTCGCGCGCATCTCCCACCGCATCGTTAACGAGATCCCCGGCGTCAACCGCGTGGTCTACGACATCACCTCCAAACCACCGGCCACGATCGAGTGGGAGTAGGGAAAGAGAAACGCGCCGGCGAGCGGTGGCCCGGCTCGTCAGCGCGTTTTATGGTGTGGATGTATCAGGGATTCTGTACGAATAAAAAGATGTCGATCGTAATCTGATTGACATTGTCCCTGATGTTGCAGAGCGGGTCATACGTGACCACCTTGCCGAAGGTGGCGGGATCGCTCTTGCCAAGCTGGCGAACCAGGCTGTAAACCTCTGAGGCAACAGTATAGGCGGTCTGGCAGTCCTCATTCGGGCTGATCGTACCATAGGCTACGACCAATCCCGCGCTGCGCCCTTTGAGAAAGGACTGGCCGCTAATCCGTTGCTTTACTGAATGGACTGCGCCATTATCGCCTCTCAGAAAAGCATCTCTGTTCACCGGAACAACGAAACGATGGAATCGCTGCTCCAGTTGGGCTTGCACCTTTGGCGGAACTGGCGTTGCCGTTGCGGGCGGCGGAGGCGGGTGGACGCCCATCGTGTTGGCCGCCAGGAAGAGCATCGCCAGCACCAGCAGCAGATCGGCGAAGAGCCAGCCCGCGGCCATGCTAAATGGACCGCGAATATCGTCGCTGAGTATGTTCTTTTTCATCGCACTCTCGTCCTACCAGAAGAGGAAACGGCGCTTCTTGCGTACACCCGATGCTTTGGCAAGCTCCTGGGCGGCGGCGCTGAGTCCCTGCGTGGTCTGATACAATTGCCCATTGATCTGGCTGAGGCCGTTAATCATACCCTGGACTGCTCCAGAGATTTGCTGCACCTCGCGGACCAGGTCCTGATTCGCTCGCTTGACGCCATCGGTCATCGCCTGGAAATCGGCGCGCGTCAATTGCTCCAGATTTGTCGCCACGCGATTCAACTCGCGCGCCGAGTCCCTGGTGTACTGGCCCGATTTCTCAACGATATCGGCAGCGCCGGTCAACTCATCTACCACCGCCTTCTGCGAATCCGCGATCTTGTCCACAATGGTCTTCTGAGAGGCGGTGACATCTTGAACGATCTTCTGCTGAGTCGTCGCCAGGTCCTGCACAACATCTTTCTGCGTCTTCACAATCTCCTGCTGAGTGTCGTTCAAATCCTTCAGGCGGTCGCTGATGCCCTGGCTGGCCTGAGAACTCTTCTGCGCGCTGTCGGCCATCTGCCTGGCATTCTGGGCGAGATCGCTTGAAGAATTCGCCAGCTTACTGCTGGCGGTGGTCAGGTCGGTCAATTTCTGACTATAGTCGCCCAGGTGCTTATCCATCTTTTGCAGATCGCCGGTCAGGAGTTTGACATCGCTATTGAAAACCACCAGATCGTCATCAAAGTTTTTCACCAGGGCGGCTGTCTGCTTATGAGTATCCTCAACGAACTTGCGCGCCTCCTCGGCCACGCGATCATAGCTCAAGAGCAGCCGGTTGAGCGTCGTCTGGATCGCGTTCTGAATGGCATTAGAAAGCTTCGCAATATCCGCATCGGCGAGATGGGCGTTTGCGCCGGCCTGACCGAGCGCGACCAGCAGGGCATCGATCGTCCTATCAAAATCCTTCGTTGGATCGATGTCATCCCTCAAAGAATCGTGCATACGCTCGCGATGCCTCTTCTCAAAGAACGGAATGACCAACACGATGAGAAGAACCAGCACGGAGAGCAACAGCGCATCCAGCCCGGCGGCAGCCGAAAAAGGGATAACGGAGCCATGATTGCCATGAAATCCCTCCTGCCAGAGCAGCAGGAACGGCTGATAGAGATCGTTGGCAAAGTGCGGATCATTTAAATCTCGTTGATAGGCATCAGCGGCCAGATGCAAAGCCCACCAGGTAAAGGCAATCGGGGCAATACTCAACAGATTGCGCGCGCCGCGCAGGATAGTCAGGAACCAGTGACTTCGCCCTTCTAATTCATCCAGAATGGCATCCTTCTGGATATATTGCGATGCGCCCTCAACGGTAAAGTACTCGAACTGCTGGACCACGACTTCGAGCCGACGCGCGCCATTGGTCGCGCCGCGCTCACGTAACCTTTGCGCGAGATCTTTCACTTGCGCCGCCAGTTGTGCATCGAGGCCGGACGAAGCTGCCGGACTCGCCGGCGGGGATTGCGCTGCCATTGTTTTCCTCCATATACAGGCCGTTTATTCCCACGGCACCTCATTTTCAACAGATCACATTGAGAAAATCTGATCTGACCGCATTCTCTAGAAACGCGAAAAAATAATCATAAATAGAAATGTTGGGATAATGGTAGCGGAAAATCGCGAGAATTGCAAGAGAACCGGAACGAATAGTGCCAATTCGCCCTTGATCTTCTTCCTGGCTCTCTTTATAATGCAATCAATCGACAAAAGAGGATACAGAGTTCTGCCTATGGAAATTTTCTGTCATTACTGTGGGGCGGCAAATTCTCCTCAGGCCGGCTCCTGCTTTGCCTGTGGCAGATCGCTAGCTGCCCCGGTTCTGTTCAAGCAGCGGTATGCCGTTCTGGAGCATGTAGGCGCGGGGGGTTTTGGCAACGTTTATAAAGTTGAGGACAGGCAGATGCACGATCGCTGGCTGGCGGTAAAAAAGCTCGACCTGAACGCGATCGCGCCCAGAGATCAGCAGGAGGCCATCAGGAGTTTCAAGCAAGAGGCTGCCCTGCTGGCCAGCCTGCCGCCTCATCCCAACCTGCCGCGTATTTACGAGGACTTTGCCGAGCAGGGGAACTATTTCCTGGTCATGGATTTTATCGAGGGGGAGACGCTGGAAGAGCATTTGGAGCAGCTCAAGCCCGCGCTCCTGGCGGTTCCCGAGGTGGTGAGCATTGGCATCCAACTGGCCGCCGTTCTGGATTTCTTGCATACGCGGCGGCCCGCGATAATCTTTCGCGATCTGAAGCCGGCGAACATCATGATTACGCCCAGGAAGCAAATTTACCTGATCGACTTTGGCATTGCGCGCCATTTCAAGCCCGGCCAGGCCGGCGACACCGTGCGCTGGGGCACTCCTCAATACGCGGCCCCCGAGCAGCTGGCCGGTGAGCAAACCTCGGTCTCCTCCGATATTTACAGCCTGGGTGTTGTGCTGCACGAAATGCTAAGCGGCGTCCGGCCTCAGCCGCGCCGGCTGGCTCCCCTGCAACTCTCCGGGCCGGAGCATGCTCGCCTGGTGCATCTGGTAGAGCGTATGTTGAAAAACAACCCGCAGGAGCGCCCGGCGAGCGCTGGCGAAGTGGAACAAGAGCTTCAGCGTATCCTCAAGGAATGGCAGCAGCCAGCCGGTACCCCTGCTGCTCAGGCCGCGCCCGCCGCCCAGCCTGTCCCGCCCACGCAGCTTGTGGTTCCCTCCCAGGCCGCCGCGCCCACCCAACGGGCTGCGCCCCCTCAATCCGCCGCGCCCACGCAATACGCCGCGCCGCCCTCTCCGCCCAGACAAGCGCGCGCGCCGGGCGAGCTTTACTACATCTATCACGCTCAACAGATGGTTCACGCCCTCGCCTGGTCGCCTGACGGCTTGTATCTCGCGGCAGCGGGCGAGGACCCGCATCACGTCTCCCTCTGGCAGGCGGCGACCGGCCAAACTGTGCAAACCTATCAAAACCATACGCGCGCCATCTGGGCGCTGGCCTGGTCGCCCGATAGCCAGATGCTGGCCTCTGCCGGCAACGATAGAAATGTATGCGTCTGGGAGGCGAGCAGCGCCAAAGATGTGCAGGTCTACCGAGAGCATCAGAACTGGATACAGGCGCTGGCCTGGTCGCCCGTCAGCGGACTCGTCGCCTCCGGCGACGTCGATAACCTGGTCCACATCTGGCATGGCCAGAGCGGGCAACAAATCCTGGTGTATCGAGGCCATCGCAGTCCAGTGCAAACCCTGGCCTTCTCGCCTGACGGCGCGCTGCTTGCGTCGGGCGATGAAGATGGGTCTGTGCATATATGGGAAGTGTCAGCAGGCAAGCAGCTCGCGACCTATAGAGGGCACAGCAAGGGAGTTAGCGCGCTGGCCTGGTCGCCCGATGGCGCGCAGGTCGTCTCGGCCTCCTGGGATCGCAGCGTCCACATCTGGGAAGCGCTGAGCGGGACCCTCATCGCCACCTATCCCGGCCATCAACGGATGGTCAACGCCCTCGCCTGGTCCCCCGCCGCCAAACGCATCGCCTCCGGGGGACAGGATAAGACCGTCCAGATCTGGGAGCCGCAGGCGGGTCAGCCGCACCTGATCTATCGCGGCCACGCGAGCGGCGTAGAGGCGCTGGCCTGGTCGCCCGATGGCACCATCCTGGCCTCGGTCGGCAATGATGCCGCAGTTCACGTCTGGCGCACCGGCTAAGATGAGTCGTCCCTCAGTGTGGCTCAGGGGGGGTATGCGCGGGCGGCTCGACCCAGGCGATGGCCTCTTTCAGCAGGTCCGCCGTCATCTCCATCATCTCCAGCGTGACCGCCAGGGCCAGATCGATGCGCCCGCTCTCGATGGCGCGCAGATAGCGACTGAAGCCCTGGTTCATGCGGGCCTGGAGCGTCATCCAGTGCTCCCAGGTGAAGGTCGCGAACGGCTCAGAAAGATTCCCCATGTTCTCCAATGCTTCTACTTTACGTGCGTGACGGAATGACGATCCTTGTTGTTTCTCCATAAAAAACCTCAATCATTCTCAGGGCTGCGCCTTGTTCTCCTTCAGCGCCCAGCGATTGTGTCGATCAGGCATAGTATAGCTTATGCCGAATGCTTTGTAAATATTTCTCACAGCACAATTTTCTTGAGTTTTGCAAGATACCTAAAATAAGCGCATGAGCGACGACGATTATCTTCCCAATATAACACCGGAATTTGTCTCGGTTAGAGAAGCAGCAAAGATGCTGGGCGTTTCAGAGCGCAGTGTCTACGGCTACATCGAAGAAAAGAAGCTCCCTGGCTTCAGGGCGACGAACCTGACCGTGGTTGCGTTGAAGGACGTACACACCTTCAAGCGTGGCACAACCGGACGCCCGCGCACGCGTGTGCCTGAGTGGCGCATCTCGGATAGCGAGAATGTGCAATACATGACTCAGGTCTTCGTGCAGATTCGCGCGGGGCAGGAAGAGAACTTGCTGCGCAAGTTAGAGGAGATGCGCAAAGAGAACAAGCATACCTTCCCCGGCACTGTCGCTCGTTACTTTGCCCATAGCCAGACCGATGCCAGCGATCTGCAGATCCTGCTAATCTGGCGCGGCACCGTGATGCCCGATGAGGCGACGCGCAATGCCGCGCTCGATAATCTGCGCGAGGATATGAAGGATCTGCTGGACTGGGAGAATGCCCACGTTGAGATGCATAAGATCTTGATGCATACGTAACGGTGCCCGGCGCGCATAGTGTTAGCAGCGAGCAATGAGAGGAGCGGAGCGGTTTCTCCGCTTCGCGCCCCTATTGCTCTATGCCTATTTGTCTACGCCGGGGCGACTGCGAATGATGCCTCGCCGCTCCCACTCGCCGGAGGCGACTCCACCGGCTTCGCACGCAAACGCCCGGCTATATAGATGAAGAAGACCAGGATCGCAATCACTTCTACTACATTCACAAGTTCGTACCCATCAATGTAAAGGGGACCGAGGGTCCAGCTCCAGGTCTGGAAGAAGGTGCCCAGCGGGCCGGGCAGGAGGACCAGGGCCACCGAGCCGTTCCAGAGCGCGTGCTGGAGGACCGCGTACCCGCCGCAGGCCAGTGCCAGCCAGATGCGGCGTCCTCTGCTACCTTCCTGGGGATGTGTCAGGATATACCAGCCGAGCGCGACCATTGCCGCGCCGAAGCCGTGTAGCAGGCCCGCCCCGGAGCGTCCCAGCGCCACATTCAGCCAATCGTTATACCCCTGGCTGATATAGCCCGTCGTCTCGATCAGGTTGAAGCCAATGCCACAGGCCAGGCCCAGCGTAAAAGCCTCGGCTTTGCTGCGCACCCGTCCGATCAGGATAAGCACTGCCAGAGGTTTGACCAGCTCCTCGACGAGCGGAGCCACCACCGCCGCCAGCACGACCAGGATGCCGAATAGCGGACTGTTGCTGGCCGTGGGATTGTTCAGAAACTGCAGGAAGCCGCCGCTCTGGGTACCTACCATAATAAGCAGGAAGATAAGCTCCAGCAGGGCGGCCAGGGCGATGCTCAGGGTCGCGCCGCTCACCAGGGCCAGGACCAGGCGTCGCCAGGTCGTCGGCCATGGCCCGACCTTCGGGAAACGTACCCGGCGAATGCCCAGCGTCAGAATTGTCAGCGCTGGGAGAACGCCGGCCAGGATGATCAGCAGACCCAGGCCGACCGGCGAGGCCACGTCCAGTCCCTGCGTGTGCAGCCAGAGTCCCAGGCCCAGCGTTGCCAGGTAGGCGAGCAGGAAGATCCAGAAACGTGGCAGCCAGATGCTTCGGGAGGGCTTCTTCAGGAAGAGCGAGCGCAGGCTGTGGTAGAAACAGAAGCCGCCGCCCACCAGTCCCGCCAGGGCCAGCGTCAGGTATTCCATGATGCTGCCGAAGTACAGGCCATTTGATAACGGCAGCAGGCCGCTCGATCTCTCGAGAAACGCCAGCAGCATCAGTCCCGCGCTGCCTAATCCTCCCAGAATGGCCAGGCAGGAGCCGATGAAAGCCACGATGCTCACCACCAGCGCGTAGGTATCGCGTTTTGGCTGAGGCGGCACCGGCGGCCAGGGATAGTATCCGTAGCCCGGATATGCCCCGTAGTAGCCGGGATATCCAACATTGGGCGGATAGCCCGGCGGCGCAGGATACGCTCCGTAGTAGCCGGGGTATCCGTATCCCGGCGGCATGGGATACGGGGGCATGGGAGGCTGATAGGGGCCGGCGGGATACACAGGCCGGGGAGTCACCGGCGGCACAACAGGAGGGGGCCAGGATACGGGAGCGGCATACTCGCGCAAGGGCTGCTGTGGATCAAACGGCATGCTTCCGCCAGCCGGCCCCGGGCCGCGCCGCGCCTGCTCCTCAGATTTCTGCGCTTCATTGACCTCCGCTCCGCGCGGCGGCTCTGAAAAATTTGCACTCACGTTCTTTGCTTTCTCTCTGTTCTTTACTCGTCCTCTTTGGATAGTATGCCACAACTTATCGGTAAAAGCATCCCCTCTATCCCTCCTCGATGCCTCCTCGCTTTTCTCTTTGTACGAACCAGGGTAGATAGATGTTCCACTGGTGAACGTTGATCTGATCTTGAATGGAGGTAAATATACACTCAAAGAGGTCCTGGGTTTAAAGATCCTCCCTCTCATCGATCGACGACCGTGACCCGGATCTCGCCCAGCCCTTTGAGAATACGCTCCAATTCCTGGTGAACGTGAGGGGTATAGCCCATCGTGTTCTCGCTCGGCGTCAGGGAAACAATCCACTCGCCGTTCTCGACCAGCAGTTCGTAGTGGTCGCGCCCCGGCCTGGCGCGCAGGTAGGTGTAGAGGTCCTGCACGCGCAGCTTGTCGTTGGAGATGGCCCGCTCGTCCTCCCCGGAAAGCCGGAGCGTGATCCAGACCTCATGCTGCCGGCGGTTGACCTCCTCTGCCAGGCCCTCGAAGCGCTCGGCCCGCTCGCACACGATCGTCGGCTCGTCGTTGCGCATCTGCACCT
>Ga0070740_10003314_pt1 | contig 17337 bp, 14 predicted proteins | sample Coa_R2_FD_67286 | JGI IMG/M metagenome (GOLD analysis project Ga0070740, IMG submission 67286) | Surface soil microbial communities from Centralia Pennsylvania, which are recovering from an underground coalmine fire - Coalmine... | ecosystem: Environmental > Terrestrial > Soil > Unclassified ... | reverse complement strand
AGCCAGGACAAAGCCGCCCAGGACGGGTGGTCGCTCCTCAGCAGCCGGAATATGTCCGTTCTGAGCGATCGAGCGGCCGCCCTGTTCCTGCTTTTCCTCGCTCAGTTGTCCACTGGCGGGGTCAAGGTCGAGTGCGCCGGTGGCCAGATTGGCCGAGAGGGCCATCATGCGAGTGCCCAGCACCAGCATTTCCCAGAGCAGGAGCATACCGCGCAGGAAAGGCAGGCGAAAGACGGGATTCTGGTAAAGGCGAGGGTTGAGGGCCTCTTCATAGAGAGAGATGGTGCCATCGGGCTTGCGCGTTGCCACAGCGGCGGACAACCTGCCCCGCATCATCACCCCTTCCATCACTGCCTGTCCACCATAATAAAACTTCGCCATAGTACCTTCCTCTCAGTATTTTTTGCTCACATATGTTCTTTAACGAGCGATCAATGCCATCAAAAACCAGATCGAGTCCTGGCCATGCCCCGCTCAAATATCACACATCTTTGCGCGTGCGGGCATCGCGCACGCGTCCAATCAGTTGTGGCAGGCGCTTCGAGGTCGTGCGCAGGTCCAGCGGCCCGGTTGAGCGGGTTGGACGCCGCAGGGGTGAGAAACGCGCCAGGTTGCCCCGCAGGTGGCGGGAAGAGGCCGCAACCACGCGTTGGGGAAACTTGCGCCCACCCGCCGGCGTGTGCGGCACCTGGTGTACGGACCGCAAGCGCACGGCGTGCGACAGGAGCACGTTCTGCCAGACGCCCGGCTCGCCGGGAGGAGGTAAATAGCTGAGAATATGTCTGGCAATCTCAAAGGAGGCGCGCGGGCGGCTGATGCGCCGGGCATTCTCCAACTGCTGTTGCAACACCTGTGAGCCTGGCTTGATCAGGCGGCGCAGCGCGTTCACCATCTCCACGGGATCGCGGGCCAGAACGCCAGCCCCGTTCTCCGTCACAAAGGTCACATTGCCCTCCTCCTGGCCCGGCACAAAGCCGCTGAGGATGATGGGCAGATCGCAGGCGAGGGCCTCGCAGATCGAGCCGGGACCGGCCTTCGTTACAATCACATCCGAGGCGCGCATCATCTCAGGCATATTGTTCACAAAGCCGAAAATCCTGGCCGGCACCTTCAATTCGGAGCGCAGGCGCTGGAGATGGACGAACAGGCGCTTGTTGCGTCCGGTAATCACTAGAAGTTGCACGGGCAGGCGCGCATGCGAGATAGCCTGCACCGCAGAGCGCAGTCCCCCGGCACCATCACCTCCGCCCACCAGCAGAACTGTAGGCACGTGAGGCTCCAGGCCAAGCTTCTGGCGTAACTCCTGCTTGCTGGGCAGCGGGAGGGTAAATTTCGGATCGATGGGCATGCCCAGCACATGCACCCTGGTCGGGTCCAGGCCGCGCCTCAGATAGATCTCGCGGGCCTGCTCGGTTGGCACAATATATCCGCTGGCCCCCGGCGCGTACCAGGCGTGATGAACGCTGATCAGATCAGTCACAACCGTCAGGAACGGGATATTCACGCCCAGTTCCGCGATAGCCTCGATCGTGACATGGTTCAGCATCGGATGAATCGAAATAATCGCGTCCGGCTGCACGCTCACAATCAGGCGCAGCAGGCCCTTACGCACCAGCGGACCGGCCACCGTCTTTACCGCTGCCACCGAGCGCGCGCGGTCGGTCATATGGAAAAAGCGTCCGTAGAGGCTGGGATTATAGCGAATAGTCGGTCCATACAGCTTGACCGCCTCGCGCAGCGGAAAGCGGCTATACTCCTCGAAAACGTCAACGATCTCAATACGATAGGTTGGTGGCTCAGGCGCGCCCGGCGCGTCTGCTCCCTCCTGCTGGCTCTCCAACCACCTCTTGCGCTCTTCCTCAGCAATAAGATTGATCGCATTGCGTAGAGCATTCGCGGCACTCCGATGACCCGCCCCGGTATCAGCTATCAGGAATAGTATCGTTCTCTGAGATCCTTTCAACGGGTTACTCCCTTTGCGAAATTTTTTATAGAGAAATGGGGATAAAGGACCCCGAAACGTGTATCCTTTATCCCCATCGTTTCTTCTCTGACACCTATTGTTCATCCTGCAGGTTAAAGCGTTTGCGGAAACGCTCCACTCGCCCGGCTGAATCGAGAATACGCTGCGTGCCGGTGAAGAATGGGTGACATTTTGAACACACGTCAACCTTCAAGACAGGCTTGATGCTCAACGTCTGAAAGCTATTGCCACAGGCGCAGCTCACTGTAGCTTCTACGTAGTTGGGATGAATACCCTTTTTCATCTGTGTGTACGGCGCTTAGATCCCCTGCGTTCCATGGCAGGAGAAACGCCGCTCTCCTTTCCGTAATCCCTCGCGGGAAAGCCGGTCGCTCGGACCAGCCGTTCGATGGTTTACTTGCTGACCTCCCGCCCTTTTTTAGGGGGGCGAGTCGTCAGGATTGTGGCATGATTGTACATGGATGGTCCGGCCAAGTCAAGCAGGAGAATTGGACCACCTGTATTTCTATCATAGATGCTCTCCTGGCCCTTCTATGATAACACCACGCTCAAGTTTTTTCATCCCTCAGGCTGCAATGCTGCGATCCACTCCTCAGCGGTGCCGGTGGGGGCCCAGCTTGAACTGGTTCCCAGCGCACCCTTCAGCGTCGTCTCATATCCCAGCATCACTACGTATTCCTTTTTATCATAGTAGAGGGCAAAAGCTTCGCATGCCAATTTGCCAACATAAAAGGGGTCGCGCTGTCTGACCCAACTCAGCTTGCTGATAGGGGCGGCGATGAAGACGCGCTTCTCGCCGCGATTCTCCGCGCAGAGTAGTTCGTTCTCGAAAATGTAGAGGCGCCCGCGTGCGACGATCTCGCCTTTCGAGTTGAGCAGGGTGGCGAAGGTAAACTTGCGTGGCTGGCGAATCTCCACATGTTCGGCGATCAGGCGCTTGATCTCCGCACGCTGCTGCGGGGTCATCCCCTCCAGGTGCAGGCGGATATAGCGGGTTTTGCCGACCAGGTGCCCGAGGCCCTCCTTGCCTTTACTCGCGGCCAGGTACTCGTCGCCTTCGTCGATCGCGTAGAGGACCTCGGACCAGTCCATGCGCTGCGCGTTTTCGGCGGGAAACTTGACCTGCACGCCCTGTTCATCCAGCCAGAGGCCGCCCTTGCTATAGCTATAGAAGAAGAGGACGAGCGGGACGAGCACGATAAAGCTGACGACGGCCAGCACGAAGGCGATGGCCACCAGGGTGGCCAGTCCCTGTGGCAGAGCATTGGCGAAGGCCAGGGCGATGAAGATGCCTGAGACGAGCAGGATAATGGCCGCGGGGATGGCGGTCTTGCGCATGCGCCGGGTGTGCTGCAGAAAAGCGAAGCGCATCGGCGCCAGCGTTTTTGTATCTATGACCATAGAAGACCTCTTAGGTTAACTCATGAATATGCAGGAACGCGGTGTGATACACTGAACGGGAAAAATTTTTCCACCGGTTGCAGTGTAACACAATCAAGGAATTACCAGAAGAGCATGATTGAACGATACTCATTACCAGAGATGGCCGCCATCTGGTCGGCGAGACATAAAACAGACACCTGGCTCAGAGTCGAATTGGAGGTCTGCGAAGCCTGGGCGCGCGAGGGGGTCATTCCCCAGGACGCGCTGGAGAAGATTCGTAGGGCCAGCTACAACACCGAGCGCATGCAGGAGATCGAGCGCGAGACGCATCACGATATCATCTCTTTCCTGCGCTCGATTCAGGAGCAACTAGGGCCGGAGGGGCGTTTTATCCACCTGGGCTTGACCTCCTCGGACGTGCTGGATACCGCCCTGGCCTTGCAAATAAAGGAGGCCGGGGCGCTTTTGCAGGAGAAGCTGGCGGGGCTGATCGAGGCGGTCGCCCGGCAGGCGGCTGAACACAAATACACCCTGATAGCCGGGCGTAGTCATGGAATTCACGCCGAGCCTATGACTTTTGGGTTAAAACTGGCGCTGTGGGTGGATGAACTGCGCCGTCAGCAGAAGAGACTGAACGAGGCCCTGGAGCAGATCGCGGTCGGGGCGATCTCCGGCGCGGTCGGCACGCACGCCACGGTGCCCCCGCAGATCGAGGAGTACGTCTGCGCACAACTTGGCCTGGCGGTCGATCCGATCTCCAACCAGGTCATTCAGCGCGATCGGCACGCGCACCTGATGACAACGCTGGCCCTGATCGGCTGCTCGCTGGAGAAGATGGCGCAGGAGATTCGCCATCTGCAGCGCACGGAGCTGAGCGAGGCTTTCGAGCCGTTTGGCACGGGCCAGCAGGGTTCCTCCGCCATGCCGCACAAGCGCAACCCCGAACTCTGCGAACGCATCTGCGGGCTGGCCCGCGTGCTGCGCGGCTTCGCCGTAACCTCAATGGAGAACGTGGCCCTCTGGCATGAGCGCGATATCAGCCATTCCTCGACCGAGCGCATCATCTTTCCCGACGGCTTTACGCTGCTGCACTATATGCTGCACATCTTCACCGGCGTGATCGAGGGCCTGGAGGTGGATAAGGAGCGTATGCGCGCCAATCTCGATTTGACGGGCGGGCTGGTCTTCTCCCAGCGCATCCTGCTGGCCCTGATCGACAAGGGCGTGGACAGGCAGAAGGCGTATAAGATGGTGCAGCGCAATGCGAAGAAAGTGTGGTTGCAGTATCCTCAAAGCGGATCGAAACGAGTGGGTGCGCCTGACGCTCCCGCCAGCCTCCACGCCCAGGAAGGAGTATATGCTGGTCAACCTGAAAATTCAAGCGATGCAGCCCAGAAGGCTCTCTTGCCATTCTTGCGTGAACTCAGCAACGATCCTGACGTAGCGCAGTATCTCTCGTCGGAAGAACTCAAAGAGTTGACCAGCATGGATTACTACATAAAGTATATCGATGTGGCTTTCCGGCGGATTGGCCTGTAATCTACTGGTTCTTCCGTGAATGGAGCGGCGGGCGCAAGGGCCGCCGCTCCATTCCGTGAATGGATACTACCTTACCGAACTTCATTTGAGAAGGCTAGCGCAGGCAGAGGTTCTTGCCACTTTCATCGCCGAAGCAGTGACCGTCGCGGGTGAGAATCACTACTTTTTTGATGTTGGCAAACTGTTTGAGCGTTGCGTTAATCTCTGCCGAAACTCGCGCATCTGCCCCGATCCCGCCTGAGTTGAGGGCACGACAGAATCTCACCGTTGCCGTTCCCGTCTCCGGCGCTGAGCCTTTCATGTTCAGCTTCAGGGTGAAGTCCGGGCCTCCGACCGGCAGGGGCGCGGAGCAATTTGAGGCACCGCTGAGCATGGTATTCAACTCTGTGAAGTAGCCTGCTTGCTGTTCGGAGAGCGTTGGTCCGGCGATCAGGAGCTGGAGGGAGAAGGTGGCTACGGCGATCGTTGGTGACGTGCGAGCGACGGCGTAGACGGCTGAGGCGTTGTTGAGCGATTCAGGCGAGCGTGAGAAGAACACCTTGATGGAATAGCTCGATGAGTTTGAGGACGCCGCAGTTCTGGTGGTCGAGGCAGCGCTGGCCGAGAGGAAGAGGCCCCAGCCGCTCAAAGCAAAAGCGCCTGCTACGAGTAGACTGACTCCAATAAGACTGATAAGGCGAACGCGCAGAGAAGAGAGTGGTAGAGAGGGCCGGTTGTTTTGGAGGTTTTTCATTGTCTTTTTTTCCTTATTGGCTGAGATGGTTTTAAAAGGGCTATAAGGCTGCATTAAAGGAGACAAATGGAGAGAAACGCCTCGCTCTGGTAACAAGAATACGAGATTTTTACGCTTGCAGACTATGAACTATTTCACAAATTTTGTGTGAACAATAGCACTAAATTTTGCCTGTACTGTACCAATTGCCTGTGTAGACAACGCCTGTCTACGCTTTCTCGCCGATAATGATATAGACCTCCCAGCGCCGGCTGCGCGCGATTTCGGAGCGTCTGCGCAACCCGGCCTGCTCCAGAGGGATGTTCTGGCCGAAGAAAGCATGTTCCACGGTTTCGCTGGTGATGCGCCCGCTCGTTTGCTCTTCGGCGGAGACGATGCTGCGGCGGGGGTTGCGCCAGGGAGAGTTCTCCGGCTTGCGCGGACCAAAGATGGTGGCGGGTCCGTAGACCAGCATTTGCAGGAGCAGCAGAATTGGCTGAAAGAAGCCGATGGGCAGCAGGTTTGCGCCCTCGATCACGATCAGGCGTCCGCCGGGGCGCAGGACGCGCTCGGCCTCGGCGATCGTAGCGGGGTCGTAGATATACTCTGAGGGGAAGGTACTGACCACGCAATCGAAGGAGTTGTTGGAGAAAGGGAGGGTCTGGGCCGAGCCTTGAATGACTAAGCCGGGCGAGCCGAGGTGGCGTTTTCTCAAGGTTTCGCGCGCGGCCTCGACCATCTGCGGGGAGTGTTCGACGGCGTGACAGGCATAGCCGGCGGCCAGCATATCCGCCAGCAAATCGCCCAGGCCGCAGCCGAGCTCCAGCACATCGTGTCCGCGCAGGCGGGGCAGCACCTGGCGCTGCCAGACGCGCCACTGGCCGGCGAACGGCACCGTGCTGGCGAAGCGATAGAGATATTTATTGCGATAAAGCGTCTCGAAAAGCAGCTTACGCAGGCGTGGTGTCATGGCTGAGCGGCTCCCGGAAAAATCTCCAGCAGTTCAGAGAGATGTGAGATGATACGGTCGGGTCTGATCTCGCCCCGGCGGAACTGCTCCAGGTAATCGCGCCCGGCGTTCGCGCGCGCCAGGATATAGTCATCATCGGTGACGTACATCCCTTTGGGCAGCGCGTCCGGCGTTTCCAGGGGTTCCGCGATCTGCATATCGGCGGTATCCTCGCCGGGGAAGGCTCCTGAGGGAAGCTGCGGGCGTCTGCTTGCTGCTTGTAGAGGATGAGAAGCGGCATGTTCCCTGGCCCATTCGCTCAGCCAGGGTTTAGGTTTCCAGATCGCATAGATGCCCAGCGGCTGAGCGCCCAGAATATCGGCGCTCAAGGAGTCGCCGACCATCGCCGTCTCCCGGGGCGAGGCGCCGAGCGCATTGAGCACATGCTCAAAGATGCGAGGATTGGGTTTGCGCAGTCCCAGGTCGCCGGAGATCGCAATATGTGCGAGATCGAAATAATCGAGCAAGCCGATCGCGCGGAGGTCTTCGTGAAAAGGTTTCCCGCCCCACAGGCGGTTGGTGACGATGCCCAGCAGGTAGCCGCGTCGGCGCATCTCAGCCAGCGTTGAGAGGGCATCCGGGAAGAGCGGGCGCGAGTTAGGGATGCGCACGCGCAGGGCCTCAAACAGCGAGAGGCACAGGGATCGATCCACCTCCACGAAGCCCCATCGTTGCAGCACGCAGGCAACTGCATGGATCGCGTCCGGTTCCAGAAGGGGTTCATTGCGGATAGTTGCGCGCACCTGAGCGTCGAAGGCCCGGCGCAGGGCGTGGCCCAGGGCCTCGTCGTCAAGTCCGGGCAACAGGGAAGGATTGACGTGCCGGCGCAAGAGATCGATTGCATGTCGATTAGAAGCGCCTTCCAGCTTATCCCAGCCCTCCTGGCTTTCTCGATACCACAGGGTGTCACCGAGATCGAAAAGCAAGCAGCGAATCCCACGTTCTACAAGAGTATCTGACATAGATAGTACGTATACGCCCCTTGAGGGGTCCTTTCAGTCTCCATTTCAGCGGAGACAGTCTATGAGTCATTCTCAAACTTTTTCCTGCTGCTCAAAGTGGTTTGCTCCACCCGAAAGAGAAGGAGGGAGCGGGCGGGGCGCGCCCCGCCCGCTCCCTCCTTCTCTTTCGGGTGGGGCGCTTGCATCTATCTCAGCGAGTCCGCAAATCCAGGACTACCTGGAGCTTGCCTCCTCCGCGCCGAGGATTTCGTCCACCAGGCCGTACTCCACGCACTGAGCCGCCGTCATATAGTAGTTGCGGTCGGCGTCCTGCTGGATGCGTTCGAGGGTCTGGCCGCTATGGCGGGCGAGAATCTCGTAGATGCTGCGGCGCAGGCGCAGGATCTCGCGGGCGGTGATCTCGATATCAGCCGCCTGGCCCTCAGCGCCGCCGAGGGGCTGGTGGATCAGCACGGTCGAGTTGGGCAGGCAATAGCGTTTGCCGGCCGCGCCGGCGGTCAGCAGGACCGCGCCCATGCTCATCGCCATACCCACACAGCAGGTCGAGACATCGGGCTTAATATACTGCATCGTATCGTAGATGGCCAGCCCGGCGTAGATCACGCCGCCGGGCGAGTTGATATACAGGCTGATATCTTTCGTGGCATCCTCGCTCTGCAGGAAGAGCAGTTGGGCCACCGTCAGATTTGCCACATTATCGTCGATCGGCGTGCCGATGAAGATGATGCGCTCTTTGAGCAGGCGTGAATAGATATCCATGCCGCGCTCGCCGCGAGGCGTTTGCTCGATAACATTGGGGACGATAATCCCTCTTGGCTCCATTATGTCACGGGTTTCCCGAATCCACTTTGGATCATTTGGATTAAATGTGCTACCCATCTTTGGCTCCTTTACTTTCCGAAAACGCTCTGTTGTCTCCCGTGTCCTTGAGGCATGAGACTCTATTAGCAAGAACTGAATGTGCAGAGGAACTCTACAAAAGCAGGGTTTTCCTCTCCGATCTGACCGAAGAAACGCTACCGCAACGTTTGTCAGATCAGAACAAGAGGGTCGTGTACCGTTATGATAACACCTGGAAATGGCAAACGCAAGCATTGAAGCGACGAATTTAGCAGTCGAGAGGAATGTCTGCTAAAAAGAGATAGCGTACCCGCCTTTCTCCTCCCCCCATATTTCAGAGGAGGCGAGGCTGGCTGGAAGATCGCGGACGATTTTCCAGCCAGCCTCGCCTCCTCTGAAACTTACTCTCGGCGTGGGTTGCGCGGGCGATAATCGCGGGCGCGCTCGAAATTGAGTTGCTTGACCAGGCCAAAGTCGGTCAGGCGGGAGCGAATGCGTTCGTCGGTTGCCTGCAAGCCCCTGAGATTGGCGGTGATGACGGTCGGAAAGCCCGAATTGTAGCGATAGTTGAGGAGCTGGAAGAGCTTCTCATTGGCCCAGGGAGAGCTTTGTTGCGCGCCCAGGTCGTCCAGCACCAGCACCTCGGCCTCGCGCATACGCGCAAAGAGCTGGTCGTAAACCTCGCTGGAGTCGGGTGCGAAGGCAGCGCGCAGGTGGTCCAGCAGGTCGGGCACGGTGGCGAAGAGCACGACGGCCCCCGCCTCCAGGCATGCGTTGGCGATGGCTGCGGCCAGGTGGGTTTTGCCGCAGCCGTTGGGACCGACGAGCAGGAGCCAGCCGTCGGGATTTTTCGCGAACTCCAGGGAGCATTCAAATGCCTCCTGCACGCCGGGCACGCGGGAATCGAAGGTTTCAAAGCGTTTGGTGGCGAAGGCGCCCAGGTTGGAGAGTTCCTGGAGTTGCTGGCGGCGTTTGCGCTTGCGCTCCTGCTCTTTGCACTGGCAGGCCACGGCCTTGCCAAACTGCGGATGGCCGAAAGGAACGTCATTGCGCAGGAAGCCCGCGCCCTTGCAGAGCGGGCAAACGTTCTGGGCGCTATTCACCGTGATGGTATAGTCCGCGCTGGAGAGAGTTTCCGGGGGCCTGGGCTGCTGAGATCTGAGTGGACGCTGCTGCATCTCGTTGCGCAGGCGAGCCATTTGCTGAGGTCTGAGCGGCTGCGTGGTGCGCTGCTGCAGTCCCGTTTGGGCAGGCGCAAGCTGAGTTCCCGGCGCGGGCACAGGCAGGCGTGCCTCGCGCGGGGAGGCGAGACGCGCCTGGTCGGGCGGGACGCGGTAGAGTTCGCGGGTCGCCAGGGGATTGCTCCCGCTATGGAGTCGTGCCAGGCGTTGAGCGGCGCGGCTGATCTCCTGAGAGGGAGGGCGAGTAGTCGGGATAACCTCTTTGGGACGGGGGGCCGGCGTTTCGTAACCCTCCTCATCCTGGTAACTGGAGGTATAGGAATAGCCGGGCGCGTCTTCCCAATCGCCATAGCGCATGCCGGCGGTGTCGTCGCTCCACTCCTCCTGAGCGTCTGCGGGGACCACATTAGCGCGCTCGTCCTCTTCGTAGTAGTCCCCCTGCGGCGGCTCCTCAGTGTAGCGCGCGGGCAGGCGCGGGACGCGCTGGCTGCCATAGCTCACCCGGCTCGAGCGGACCGGCGGCTGCTCGTCCTCTTCCCAGATATCCTGGCGGGTTTCGGGAACGCGCGGAGGGAGCGCGGACCGCGAGTGATAGAGGCCGGACGAGCGTGGGGGCGTGCCCAGGCGTCCACTCTGTTCCGGCAGGCGGGTCGATGGACGCTGCCCCTGCGGGCCTGGTTGTTGCGGGACGCGCTGGTGCGCGGCCAGATGTTGTGATCCCTGTGCTGTTCTCATAATATTGCTCAGGCGTTCCATGCTTGCCTCCCTTCCGTTTCCCAGCGTCGCAAAATAGCACTGATGTACTTCCAGTTCCGTTTATTGCGCTGTACCGCCTCGCTAAAGGCCGCCTCTATCCAGTCAGCCGGATAGCGATCGGCGGCGTCCTCCAACTGGCCGGCGATCATAGGTGTCAGCAGGCCGATATTCTGCTCGTACAAGCGAAAGATATTTGGTCGCTCAACCTGCACCTGGACGTGCGTTTGCTTGCGCTGACCATCACGTCGAGGCGAGGTCTGTTTTCCCGGTCCCGCACTCACCGCCTGCGGCTGCGCAACCTGTGCGTCATCCGCCAGCAGGCTGGCGGGCAGCATCTCGGCGCCTTGCAGCTCTCTCACAACTTTGCGACTGCGCGCCGTGTTAAAGAAATACCAGCCGATCACTTCTTCCTCACCACTGATTTCACTTAACAATTTTAAATGAATACGCAACAGAGTCCCGCGGGCCACCGCCAGCTCAAGCCCCTGGCGCAGGCGCTCCTCACCTGGCCGGGGATCGCCCTGGCGCCTCAGCCCGCGCAGCAGCGCCCGATCGCTCATCAGCTCGCGCTCGCTCACGCAGCGCGGGTTGCCCTGTTTCTGTGCCAGCAGCCAGAAGAGGTGCAGCGTCACCTTAAGCTCCGCCGTATCCTCGATTTCCGGCAGCAGAACCGTGAAAAAAATTTCCGGCACCGGCACATAGGGATTCTTTCCCGATGGAAATCCGGTAAATGCTGTCATAACAAATAACGTCCTGTTTTGATTTTCGGTGACGGGTCCCTACTCTTCCGTCGGCGTCGCCTCCAAATCGCGGAAGCGCGTCTGGTTTGGCTGGAAATACAGGCTGATCTCCCCGACCGGCCCGTTCCTGTGTTTTGCCAGGATCAAATTCGCAATATTCTTCCGCTCAGACTCGGGATTGTACACGTCTTCGCGGTAAATGAATAAAACAATATCAGAGTCCTGCTCTATACTGTTATGTAAAGTAAAATCACTGGCGACGAAATTATGCAATTCATCGACTGTTAAGTCATAAACGTCTTCTTCACTTTCTGCCTCTATTGATATAACCTTATCCCAATAAATGTCGCTCTTGCCTAATTTTATCAGCATCGTTGATTGAAAGAAGTCGGCAAAGTGTAAAAGTCGTTCGCGGCTTAAATTGTGTTTATAAAAGTTTGCTAAAGAGTTTTTGTATCCTAAAGCTGCCCCAGCAGTTTTAGGTGTCATACCAAGCGCCTGCATTGCTGGCACAATGAACGTGGGCCAAACGGCATTTGGGATGATATCGCGAGCCGTTTTCTCGCCTCGATTTTCAAAATATTTGAAAACAGCCTCTTGGTGTAGATTTTTTTTCTGACTGAGCGCACCAATGTGCTTGAAGAAACGATCCATATCTGGTCTGCCACTAACGTTGACATGATATTGATCTCGTCCTTTATTAATTTGCGCATGACGCGATAGCGTTGCGTTGATACCCAATCGTAATAGAAGCGATTGGACGTCCCTGGCCAGTCTTTCGCTGCTAGAAGCGTAGTATATTGTCGGGTAATGACTACAATTTGTGCTAAAGTTAATACATCCATCCGTTGCCCACAAATGGCGCAAGAACTTCGCAATGCCCTCGACCGGTTGAGCGAATACCTGCTCCGGCACGAATTTCTCATACGAGCGCAGGCCAAACAACCCTAACTTCCGCAGCCAGACGCCGACCGGATTATGCACGTTGACGGTCAGGTGCTGGCCGGGCGCGAGATAGACCTGGTACCACTCGCGCTCTTTCTTGATGCGCGGCACGACGGTATCGCCAAAGACAGCGCTAGCCAGGGCTGCCACCGTCTCGGCCAGTTCCAATTCGTGCGTCGTGTACTGAATCGCGTGCGTAGGCAGCGTGCAACCATCGCCGATCAGGTGGCCCAGCAGCGCAAGCTCCTCATCGCTCATCGTCGCCTCTGTTGGTCCGGGTAAGCGACGCGGAAGCGCCAGGTGCATCCCAGCCGTTAATTGATCTAAACGTTGCCAGCCCTGCATCGTCAAAAACTTATGATTGGCCGTCGCGCGAATCGAGCGTCCCAGGCGCGTTGTCAGACGATACACCGGCTTGCGGCCCGTCGCAAAGGCATTCGTAACCTCGCGCGGCTCTAACTGCCAGGTTTCGGTATTCAGGGCCAGGACGCGAAAGCCCTTCTGCCCGACAAGTTGCGCGATTGGTTTATACGTACCCGTATCGGGCAGATAGACCAGGCTATCGCCGGTAATGCAGCCGCTTTCGCGCAGATCCGAGAGTTGTGGCACCTTCGACTGTCTACTCTCCACCGAGCGCGAGAGCTGGGCCAGCGCCAGCACGGGAACATTCAGTTCGCGGGCGAGACCTTTCAGGCTGCGGCTAATCTCCGAAACCTCCTGCACGCGGTTCTCGTTGCGTCCGCTGCTGCTGGCTTGCATCAACTGGAGATAGTCAACGATAATCAGGTCCACGCCGTGTTCTGCCTGCAAGCGGCGGGCCTTGCTGCGCATCTCCATCGTCGAGATGCCGGCGGTATCGTCGATCCAGATATTCGCCTCGGAGAGCTTATCGCTGGCGTAGACGATGCGCTCCCACTCATCCTCCTCGATCCAGCCCGTGCGCATGCGCTGCTGATCGATCCCGGCATCCATCGAGAGCAGGCGCTGGGCAAGCTGCTCCTTGCTCATCTCCAGGCTAAAGATCGCCACCGAATGTTTATACTTGAGTGCAGCGTTATGGGCCACGCTCAAGGCCAGGCTCGTTTTCCCCACGCCCGGGCGAGCTGCCAGAATCACCAGGTCCGAGCGTTGCAGGCCGCCGGTCAGGCGGTCCAGGTCGGTAAAGCCGGTGGGGACGCCGATGATGCTGCCGCGCCGCGCGTTAAGCTGCTCCAGCTTGGTCATATACTCCGCCAGAATCGCCTCCATTGAAGAGAAATCCGAGCGCGAGTGGCGCTGGCTGATCTCGAAGATCAGGCGTTCGGCCTTATCGAGGGCCACATCGGCGTCGCCCTCTTCGTAGGCCACCGCAGCGATCTGGCCGGCGGCGTGAATCAGGCGGCGCAGCGTCGAGGTGCGTTCAACGATATGGCCGTAGTACTCAACGTTGCCACTGGTCGGCACCTGGTTGATGAGAGACGTAATATAGCTCGCGCCGCCCACATCCTCCAGGCGATTGCGCCGTTCGAGCTCGTCGCAGATCGTAATAAAGTCCGCCGGCTCCCCGCTCTGATAGAGATGCAGAATCACCTCATAGATCGTGCGGTGAGCGTCACGATAAAAATCTTCAGGCTGAAGGAAATCCGACACCTGCACAATGGCCTCGGGATCGATAATAATGCTTCCCAGGACACCGCATTCAGCCTCAATATTTTGCGGCAGCAACTTCTCCACGGTCCTAGACTCCGTTCGCGCAAAGCTCCCTCTGTAAGGCGATTATAGCACAAAGGTTCGATAATAGAAATGAGCGAAAAATACGCCTCTCCCGCTTTTTCCTGACGGTTTCTCCCATTTGGGGACGCAAAGCCGCAGGGTGCGCAAAAAAAATTTTGTGTGCATGGCTAGTGTAGCGAATAGATCGGCCAAATGCAAATAGCAGGCGGTGTTTATGGGGTGTGGATATGTGGATAAGTCTGTCCAGGGAGTGAGCGTGGAATGAAAAAAAGGGAGAGGAGGCGAGGACTTTTCCCCGACTTATCCACCGGAAAATGGAGTTTTCCCCATCTATCCACAGGGTTATCCACACAGTTATCCACCAAAAAAGTCGCTAAAAAGACCGAAATTCGTCGGTTTATCTCTGCCATCCTATAGGAAGGGAGGACTATTATGCTCTTGACCGTAGGAAGCGAGCAAGTTATTATAGGGCACAGATCTGGGACGACTCCCGTGCGGTGCGCGGAGTTTTCGCCGTAATCCGAAGGTACAAATATATCTTGAAAGGCAGTTATCACATATCCCATGCCGAAGACGACGAAGCGAGCCGCCACCAGGAGGGCGGCCAAGATTGCCAAAGCTCACGCAACTGAACTACCGAAGTTGGAGGTAAAAGCGCCTCTGCATCGTGCTCCGAAGGGGAAGCGGCCGGCGCGCGGGCTGGCTCGCTATCCCTGGGCAGTGACCCTGGTTCTGGCGTTGATTATAGCGAGCGTGGCCGCGCTCTATTTCACCCACACCGGACCTTTCGCGCCGCCGAAGGTGGTCAAGCATCCCGCTCCCACTGCGACGCCGGCGGTGCTCACCTCCTCGCCCTGCAACGCCAGCTCGGTCGTAAAGCAACTGACCAACACGGCTGCGCCCCCCACAACGGCGCAATTCAACAAAAACCAGCACACCTACTCTAAAGCCCCGTCCATGAGCATCGACACCAAGAAGCTCTATTGTGTGGGGCTGAACACCAACCGGGGTCTGATCGTGCTGGAGCTCGATCCCAAAATCGCGCCAAACACTGTCAACAATTTTGTCTACCTGGCCGAGCACCATTTCTACGATGGCATGAAATTCCATCGCGTCGTGCCGGGTTTTGTCGTCCAGACTGGCGATCCCAAAGGGGACGGCACCGGCGGTCCCGGCTATACCTTTAACGACGAGCCGGTCAAGGGCGACTACACCGCCGGCTGCGTGGCGATGGCTAACAATGGCCATCCCAACACCAACGGCAGCCAGTTCTTCATCTGCACGGCCAACGACACCTCCAAATTTCCGAAGAAGAGTTACAATCTTTTCGGGCATGTCACGATGGGACTGAACATCGCCCAGCAGATCCAGGGGCCTGAGGGGTCCGGCGATCCCGACTATGCCACCAGGAAGAACATCAAGCCCGATACGCTCAATTATGTCACAGTGGTTGCGGTGAACCCCTCATAGGGATTATAGTGGGAGAAGATGATCCGGGCGGAAAAACAGCTCAGGATTGTCGTGGTTGTTAGAAAGGAAAAGCTCATGCCAAAACAGTATAGCAAGCCGCCGGAGATGCAGATCGAGACGAATCGCACCTATAAGGTTCTGATCAAGACCAACAAGGGCGATATCACGCTCGAACTGAATCCGGCGGAAGCGCCTATGACGGTCAACAACTTCGTGGCGCTGGCCCGCGATGGCTTTTATGATGGAGTCGTCTTTCACCGCGTCGAGCCGCGTTTTGTCATTCAAGGCGGCGATCCAACCGGCACCGGTCGCGGAGGTCCCGGCTACCGATTTAACGACGAGCCGGTACGACGGCCCTATCGAGCCGGCACCGTCGCAATGGCCAACGCGGGTCCCAACACCAATGGCAGCCAGTTCTTCATCTGCCTGGAGGATCAGCCCAACCTGCCGCCCAACTACACCATCTTCGGAGACACCGTCTCCGGCATGGATGTCGTGCGCAGCATCCGTCCCGGCGATGTCATGCAGTCGGTGACGGTCGAATAACTCTTTACTACGAGAAGCGTTCCCATACAATGTATGGTATGGGAACGCTCTCTCTTTTGAAGAAAATTCTTTTTTGTTTGTGGCAGCGCTAAAACCTACCCATAATACCCGACATAGTAGGGGTGGTGACGGGTCATCAGCCAGCCGCCGAGCAGGGTGACGAGGCCGGCGAGCACGCTGAGAATGACCGCGCTGATGATGAGCGCGACCAGGCCGCCGCCGATGCCGAGCATGCCGCCACTGAAGCCGGTATTGCCCGCGTTGGGATAGGCGGGAATCTGTTTAAGGATCGCGCCAATGATCGAACTGACCAGGCCGCCGATGAAGCCGCCGATAAAGGCCCAGCGGCGATGCACCGAGATTTTCCCTATCACCAGGCCGCCGATAAAGTAGATAAGCGCGCTAATCGCCAGGCCGAGGAGAAAGAGCCAGAGAATGTTAGTGGCCAGGCCCAAGGGCATGCTGGTCTGGGTATATTTCCCCGCCTCCCTGTAGAGATCAGCATTTTTCAAAGTGAGAATAACGCCCTGGAGAGAGACGAGCGCGCCCAGCACGACGCCGATAATCATTGCCTTGCCGGCGTGGCCGGGGGGGAGTTGGGGAGTTGACGCGGCGTCGCGCTGGTGGAGCGGGCGTTCGCGGCGTCGGGGTTCTTCCAGTTCGCCTTCTTCCTGGGTGGCGAAGGGATCATGGTGCTCATGTTCTCCACGTCCCGGCTGGTGTTTGGGATATTCCTGATCTGGGTCGCGCATCATGGCTGGCTCCTTTACTTCCTTTCCGCTGCTGGCCTGCGAAATCGCGCACGGACGGTTTCCAGAGCGGAGTGAGGATCTCACTTAATAGCTGCATAGACAGACGAATACGTATTCAACATTTGCCATTGACTTAACGGCCAGTAGACCAGAATTGCTTTCCCCACGATATAATCCTTCGGCACAAAGCCGAAGTAGCGCGAATCCTCGCTAACCGGTCGATTATCGCCCATCACGAAATAATCGTTCGGGGGCACGGTGACGGTTTCGGCGGCGGGGTTGCTCCTCTGCGTGATGTAGGGTTCGTTCAACTCTACGCCATCCACCCAGACATTCGTCCCGTCCAGCTTAATCGTATCGCCGGGCAGGCCGATCACGCGCTTGATCAGGTCGCGATCCGGCTGATCAGGCTCATGGAAGACCACGATATCCCCGCGCTCAGGAGCGTGGAAGAGGTAGGCAACCTTATTGACCAGGACAAACTGGCCGGTGTGCAGCGTATTCTGCATACTGGGGCCGCTAATTTGATAGTTTTGCACCGTGAAATGGATCGCCAGAAAAATCAGGATCGTGAGAGCAATCGTCTCAACGATTTCGCGCGCTAGGTGTGAACGTTTCAATGTCTTGTTACCTCGTCTCTGCTAATTGCACCGATAAAGGGCCGTGAAAAGAGAGCAATAAATATATTGAAGTGCGCGGATAGATTCCCTGGCCTCCTGTCAGGACATTATAGCTACTCAAGAGAGGATGAGCAAGTCTCAGGTAATTTGGCCTATGTGTGCCGGGTCCGCTCTCTGGGGACCGG
>Ga0070740_10003313_pt1 | contig 17339 bp, 16 predicted proteins | sample Coa_R2_FD_67286 | JGI IMG/M metagenome (GOLD analysis project Ga0070740, IMG submission 67286) | Surface soil microbial communities from Centralia Pennsylvania, which are recovering from an underground coalmine fire - Coalmine... | ecosystem: Environmental > Terrestrial > Soil > Unclassified ... | reverse complement strand
GTGACCAGGACCTGGGATGGCCCCAGACCTGTTTTAACAGGAGATGTGGAAAGCTCGGTCAGGGCAGTGCTGCCGGTAGTGTTAATGGTCAGAATGCGCAGTGAATTGATGCCGGTTTCCGTGACAAAGAGGTATTTGCTGTTGGGATCGCTGGCGAGTCCGAAGTCGGCATTGTTGGAAGACTTGGGATGGAGGATCTGGTTCAGCTTGGTGAGCGTGCCTGATGAACTGTTGAAGGTGAGGATATCGACTCCGCCGGTGCCGAGAGATACATACACATTCTGGCCGTTCGGCGTGATGTACAGGTTGGTTGTGGCTCCCGCATCGAGCGCGATGGGATTTCCCTGAGTGGTAAGGGCTCCGGTACTGGTATCAATGGCAAACACGTAGGCCTGTGGGCTGAGATCAGCGGCAATCAGCCATTTCCCGGTCGGATCAACTTTCATGGTGATGGGGCTTACGCCCGTGGCGACGGGGCTTCCATTGTTGGCTACGGTAATGGTTCCATTGGAATTGATTGTGTAGGCATAAATTCCGCCGGAAAGGCTGCCGACATAGAGAAAACTATTATTTGGCGTGACTGCCAGAGTGTTTGGCGGAAGGCCAGTAGTATATGGCGAGTTAGCCAGATTGGACAGCGCGCTGCTGGCAATTGTAAAGCCTGCGACAGAGGGCGCCGTTGTCGAAGAATTGGCGACGTAGATGTAGTCACCGCTGTTGCCTGGATTGCAGTTCGTTTTGCAAGGCTCAGGGAAGAATTTGCCCCCGCACGAGGACACTGCCAGCAGTGCGGTCATGCACAACAGAGGAAGATACCGTGTCTTATCCAATGCTCTCACTCGCCTGATTTCTCTCGTTCTCACGCTCCAAAGTTTTGAGAACAAATTCCAGAGGCATGCCTCAAAGATATTCCTGTTTAACGCTCTTGTCCCTGTCTGCGCAGGGTGAGTGATTTCATTTGTCCGATTCAATGACGCGGCAGAAGGGCATTCTGCTCATTTTGAAAGCGTTTAAGTAGTACTTTCTGTAAACAAACAGGAGTGGCCGGTCAGAGAGCAAGCAGGACGCGATTGAAGACCGCCCATGCCGGGCTGACCATCATGCTGATGACCGGGCCGCCAAAAAACAGAATCAGGATCAGGCTGATCATTCCCAGCGAGTCGTAAACGCGCAGGGCGTTGTAGGGCAGCATATGGCGGATGATATGCGAGCCGTCGAGCGGAGGTAGAGGAATCAGATTGAAGGCCGCGAGCAGCAGGTTGATCCAGATGCCCATGTAGAAAAGAATGATCATAGGCGAAACGATGGGGCTGGCGGCCATCAATTGCGGGTCGATGCCGCCCATGACTGCCAATTCTTTGACAGCAAGCGCGCCGATGGCTGTTGTTTTGGCCACAATCACGAGCGCCAGAAGAGAAGCCACGGCTGCAGCAAGATTGCTGCCCGGGCCGGCGAGCGTGGTCAGGATGTCATCCCGCACGATGCGCTTGAAGTTACGGGTGTTGACCGGAGTGGGCTTTGCCCAGCCGATAAGGAAGCCTCGTGCGCCGGGCAGGAAGAGCATCACCAGCGGAATCAGAATCGTGCCCACCGGATCGATATGTTTGATAGGGTTGAGTGTCACGCGCCCCAGCATGCGCGCCGTCTGGTCACCGAGGCGGGAAGCTGTCCACGCATGCGCTGCCTCGTGCAGACTCAACGCAAAGACGAGGATGACAAATTCGAAAATTTTGAGAACGATTGCTTGCTGATCCATACCGCCTGATTGATGGTAACAGGGACTCGCCGTCCAGGCACACGCACCTCCGGCGCCATGCAGCAGCCATCTTCACGCGGCATTGCTACTCGCAGTATTCTCCAGTTGGAGACGGGGCTTTGTAGGTGGAGCGGTCCTTGAATGGTGTGGCCTGGTCTTTGGTCTTAAGTTGTTTGGCTGGGATGCCGCCGACGATGGAGTGCGGCGCGACATCTCTGGTTGCAACCCCCAATGCGCCGAGTATGGCGTCTTCGCCGACATTCACGCCGGCCATTACGGCGGAATGGACTGTGAGCCGGGCTTTGGGTCCGATCTCAGTCCGGCGGTTTTCGACGATGCCGCCATCGATGGGATCGTGCGCATGCGAGTAAACGGCGGCGTAGTCGGAGATGGAAGTGCCCTTGCGAATGATGAGCTCCCCGCGGTCATCGAGCATGACGTATTTGTGAATGACGCAGTCGTCTTCGATCACCAGGTTGTACCCAAAGCTGAACTCGACACCGTGAAAGATCTTCACGTTCTGGCCGATGTGCTTGAAGATGTGTTTGCCCAGCATGGCGCGGAAACGGAAGCCGAGCCAGTGGTTCAAGCCAATGGGCGAGCGATCAAACATCTGCCAGAAGTAGATCAGTGGCTTGATGCACGCGTATTTCTTCTCGTCAATGTCGCCGTAGTATTCAGGCTCGAGAGTCACATTGGCTGAGTCGAGCGAAAGCTGCAGCACGTTGAACGGCAGCTCGCTGGTGAGCGTGAAGTTGAGCCGTCCGCCTTTAGGTCGCCCCAGCATCAGCTGGTGCAGGTTGTCATGCACCAGCTCAGCGCGCAGCTCGGGTTTTCTGTGCTTAGTGAACTCTTCATCCAGATAATTGATCCAGCGTAGATACACTTCCTCCGCTTCACGCGAGGGATGCAGATCACGGTATTGATAGCGAGGCATGATGTTGTCCTAGTGTGATGAGGTTGTCATCCCGACCGGAGCGCGAAGCGCGGAGCGGAGGGACCTGCGGTTCTTTCGCCGGAAAAGGGCTGCTATTTCGATGCCTTAGCGCGCCGGCAAGTCGCATTACTGGATTGCGAAGACGGCATACACGGTTGCCGATTCTTCTATCTGGCGGGGATTAATCGCCAGCGGTGCGACCTCATTTGCTGCCATAGGAGCCCGCTGGAGCTTTGCATACATTTGCAACGGCCGCACTGGACTCTCCGGAGCCTGATTGCTGGCGTAGATCAATCCGGCCAGCTTCACGTTGAGTCCTTGCGCCATCTGCTGCGCGATCACCTGCGCTTTAGCCAGCGCAGCGGCGGCGGCCTTAGCCTGCAGGCCATTCATGTCCTGATATTGCCAGTCGATCTGGCCGCTCTGGTTCGCGCCTGCTTCAACTGCGGTGTGGAGTACTTTCGCAGCGTCGTCGGGTTTTGTTTTGACGGTCCACGACTGGTTGAGCATGAACTGCTTCTTCGCGCGGTCCATCTCTGATTCTTTGGGATCGTGGTAGTTGTTCGGCTGCAGGCTCTGGTTTTCGCTCTCGATAGACTTTTCAGGAATGCCGGCTTTCTTTAGCGCGTCCATGATGGCATTCGAAGTTTTTGAGCCGTTGGCGTAGGTCGATTGCTCGTCTGGGCCAAAGGTTTGAAAGCCAATGTGAACGACGGCAAGATCAGCATCAGTCGCAGCCTTGTCGCTGGCGGTTACGGCGATAGTCCGGTTGTCCTTGTCCACCTTGATGGTTTGTGCCTGCGTGAGTGCTGTCGCAGCCAGAACCAGTGCGCCAAAATATATCAGCTTCATCTTTGCCGTTCCTCCATTTCTTTCCGAGCAATCGCAAGTATAGCTTGTCTTTCGTTAGACGGACGGGATGCGAAGCAGAGGCAAAAGCAACCGCAGGACGCTGAGAGCATTTTTTCCCTTTCAGCTGACGACTATGTGTCTGGTCTGCATCTATAGAAAAATGCTTTAAGCGCCAGGAAGCGGGTTCGGAAGCTTAGGTGATCTTCTGTGCAAAGCGCCGCAGCTTCTTCACCGTATTCAGGACAGCACCAGAGTCAGTGGCTTCCGCAGCGCGCGCAACTCCTTCGCGCATGTCGGATGCAATGCGGGCTGTCACCAGAGCGGCAGCGGCATTCAGAAGCACGATATCGCGCTTTGGGCCGCGCTCGCCGGCGAAGATGCGCTCCAGAATTGCCGCATTCTCTGTTGCGCTTTCCGCGGCGGACAATTCTGAAATAGACGCGCGTGGAAGGCCCACATCCTCGGGAGCAATCTCCAGCAGCCGCACATCTGTGCCCTGTGCCCCGAGCCCTGAGCCCTGCACTTCAGCCACGTGGCTCATGCCGGTGATGGTCAGCTCATCTAGGCCATCGCTGCCATGAACAACAAATGCGTGACGAATGCCGAGTCTCGTCATTGTCTCAGCCACAAGACGGATGCGGTCGGGCGCGAAGACGCCCATGATCTGCGCAGGAGCGCCTGCGGGATTTGTCAGTGGTCCAGCAATATTGAAGATGGTACGAAAGCCGAGCGCGCGCCTTACGGGCAGAACGCGCTTCATGGCCGGATGCAGCGCGGGAGCGTAAAGAAACATGAAGTCGGCTTCCCGCAGCGATTCGACGGCTAATTCCGGCGGCAATGCAACGGCGATGCCCAAAGCTTCGAGAACATCTGCTGATCCGCATTTCGAAGTGACGCCGCGGTTGCCGTGCTTGGCGACTTTGGCCCCAGCGGCTGCGGCTATGAGCGCCGCTCCGGTGGAGATGTTGAAGGTGCCGCGACCATCCCCGCCGGTGCCGCAGGTGTCAATAAGCTGGACGCGCTCTTCTTCAGTAAGCGGAACCGGGATGGCAAGCTCGCGCATGGTTTCGGCGAAGCCGGTCAATTCGTCCACAGTTTCGCCGCGCTGCGCCATCGCTGTGAGCAGAGCGGCGATTTCGGCATCATTGGTGTTGCCGGTCAGCATCTCCCGCAATGCGGTACGCGCCTCTTCCCGCGTAAGAGCACGCTGTTCTTCACGGAGGTCTTTCAGAATTGCCATCTGATTGTCATCGTATCGGAGTTGCCGCCGGGGTGCGACCTGACAAGCAGGGACTTCGGACTGTACTATGAAGATTCAGCCGTAAATTCCCATACATGCGCGAGTCCGTTCCGTGCCTGGGTAATTCTGCGGCGCAAAAACTATGAAAATCCACGAGTATCAGGCGAAAGACATCCTGGCGAAGTACGGCGTTGCCGTGCCGCGGGGTGAGGTGGCCAACACGCTCGACGAAGCGCTGGATGTGGCCAAAAAGCTCTTTACCGGCGGAGCAAACGGCGTCGTCGTCAAGGCGCAGATTCACGCCGGAGGCCGCGGCAAGGGCGGCGGCGTGAAGGTCGCTAAAAACATCGATGAAGCCGAGCAGTATGCCAAGCAGATTCTCGGCATGCAGCTGGTGACGCACCAGACCGGTCCACAGGGCCAGAAGGTGCAGCGTCTGCTGATTGAAGAGACGGCTGCGATTGATCGCGAGCTGTATCTCGGCATCGTGCTCGATCGCGCGGCAGCGAAGCTGGTCTTTATGGCATCACAGGCAGGCGGGATGGAGATTGAAGAAGTCGCGGCGAAAGACCCAAAGGCGATTCACAAGGCCTATATCGATCCGGCAGTGGGTTTCCAGCCGTATCAGGCGCGGCAGCTTGCCTTTGCACTGGGATTGAAGCCGACGCAGATTAACGAAGCTGTGAAGTTCATGCTGGGCCTCTACAAGGCCTACGTGGACACGGACGCTTCGCTGCTGGAGATCAATCCATTCATCACGACGAAGGACGACAAGCTATTCGCGCTCGACTGCAAGATCAACTTTGACGACAACGCGATGTTCCGCCACAAAGAACTGAAGGAACTGCGCGATATCGCCGAGGAAGACCCTCTCGAAGTCGAGGCGTCGAAGTACGCGCTGAACTACATCAAGCTCGACGGTAACATCGCCTGCATGGTGAATGGCGCCGGACTGGCAATGGCGACGATGGACATCATCCAGTATGCCGGCGGCTCACCGGCGAACTTCCTCGACGTCGGCGGCGGCGCAAACCAGCAGCAGATTGAGGCGGCGTTCGCCATTCTGCTGGCGGACAAGAATGTGAAGGCCATCTTCATCAATATCTTCGGTGGCATTCTGCGCGTGGACGTACTGGCGACCGCAGTGGTTGCAGCAGCGAAGAAGCTGAATGTTACCTTGCCCATTGTTCTCCGGCTGGAAGGAACCAACGTGGAAGAAGGACGCAAGATTCTTGAAGAGTCCGGCCTGAAGTTTTCAGTCGGCGCAACGATGAAGGAAGCAGCGGATATCGTGGTTGCTGCTGCTAAAGGAGGCAAGTAGACATGGCTGTTTTAGTAGACAAAAACACTCGCCTCATTGTGCAGGGGATTACCGGCAAAGAAGGCACATTTCATGCGAAGGGCTGTGCCGAATATGGGACGAAAGTCGTCGGTGGCGTGACACCAGGCAAAGGCGGGACGGTCCACGAGGGCTGGCCGGTCTTCGATACCGTCGAGAAAGCCGTTGCTGAAACAGGCGCCAATGCGACCGTGATCTTTGTGCCGCCGCCATTCGCCGCGGATGCGATTCTCGAAGCGAATGAAGCGGGGATTCCACTGATCATCTGCATCACCGAAGGTATTCCGGTCAACGATATGGTCAAGGTCTGGAGCGTGCTGAAGAGTTCTAAGTCGAGGCTGGTGGGACCGAACTGCCCCGGCGTGATCTCGCCCGGCAAGGCAAAGATCGGCATCATGCCCGGACGCATTCACAAGGAAGGCAACATCGGCATCGTCTCCCGCTCGGGAACGCTTACCTATGAAGCTGTCTATCAGTTGACACAGCGCGGAATCGGGCAATCAACGGCCATCGGCATCGGCGGTGACCCGATTATCGGCACTACGCACGTCGATGCGCTGAAGCTGCTCAATGAAGATCCCGAAACGGAAGCCATTATCCTGATCGGCGAAATCGGCGGAACAGCAGAAGAAACGGCTGCCGAGTACGTCCAGCAGCACGTGAAAAAGCCGGTGGTTGGCTTCATTGCCGGGCAGACCGCGCCTCCGGGACGCCGCATGGGCCACGCCGGCGCGATTATTTCGGGCGGGCAGGGGACTGCCGCTGAGAAGATGAAGGCGCTGAAGACGGCTGGAATTCATGTAGTGGAGAGCCCGGCAGCGATTGGCGAGACTGTCGCGCGGGTGATTGGCAAGGCGTAGTTGCTGGAACAAATAAAAGGGCAGGCATTGCGCCTGCCCTTTTATTTTTGGAAACGAAGGCTCTATTCAGTAGACGGACTAGCAGGAACATTCTTGGCCGTTACAGTCTTCTGTGAGTCGATCTTCTCAGCAGCCTGTTCGAGTGTGGCTGCCTGTGGAATATACGTCAGAGCCTGGTTCACCATCGGATCCCACGCGGCCCGGACTTTCAATCCCTCGACCTGGCCGAATTGTGTGGTAAAGATTTCCGCTTTGATGTTCGCCTTCACCCAATCCATAACGGCGTTCAGTTCCTGGTCGGAGTAGCTGATCTCCTGCGTGCCGAGGAACTGCTTGAATTCAGCCATGACGTTGTCGTCAACCTGAAAATCCTTGCTGACGCTGCGATTCGCCAGATAATGCTTGGCGAAGTTGAAGAACGCATAATGCGTCAACAGCTCTTCCTGAATGTGAGTAGATCTCGGCGTATCGATCTTGTAATCCGGAGTAATGCCGCCGCCGCCGTAGACAGTGCGTCCTGAGTCGGTCAGCTTAACTTCGCGGTCTTTTGTGTCCTGCGGCTGATCGTGATTGTAGTAGTAGTCATAGAGCGAAACGCCGTTGTAGTTGCGCTGGATCAGGCGTCCGCTGGGCGTGTAGTAGTGATATGTCGTAAGAGCAAGGCCGGTATTGTCAGAGAGTTGATAGACCGTCTGTACCAGGCCTTTGCCGAATGTTGTTTCTCCGACCACAATGGCGCGGTCGTGGTCCTGCAACGCGCCGCTCACGATTTCCGCTGCTGATGCTGTTCCGTGGTTCACGAGAACGACGATGGGATAATCCTTGCCGCCGTTTCCATGCATGGCATGGTAGGTCTGCTCAGGGAAGGCGCGGCCACGCTGGGAAACGATGACCTGGCCTTTTTTCAGGAACTTGTCGCAGGTAGCAACAGCTTCTGTGAGCAGGCCGCCCGGATTTCCACGCAGGTCAAGGATGAGGCCCTTCATATTTGGACCAAAGCTATCGAGAGCGTCGGCAACTTCGCGTCCAGTCGCTTCCTGAAATTGTGTGATGTGAATGTAGCCTATGCCGGGACGAATCTCTTCTTTGAGATCAATACTTGGATGCGGAATCTCGTCGCGGACCAGATCGAAGGAAAGCGGTCCGGCGGCGCCTTCACGCGAAACCGTGAGGTGAACATGCGTGCCTTTGGGGCCTTTCAGCATGTTCGCAACTTCTTCAGAATTCATGTTGTCCGTCGATTTTCCATCGACTGAGATGATGACATCGCCCGGACGGACGCCGGCCTTATAAGACGGCGTTCCCTCATATGGATAGAGGACAACGATGCGCTGAGCGCCGCCGACATTCTGCGGCTGAATGGTCATGCCCACGCCGTAGTACTTGCCGTGCTGGTCCTCGCGCATGCGGGCGTATGCCTTGGGGTCGTAGAAGTTCGAGTGCGGATCAAGCACGCGCAGCATCCCGGGAATCGCGCCATCATAGATGGCCTTGTCCGGCTTGTCGCCATTGAGCGGCTCCGCATAGTTCTGCGCCACCACGTCATAGACGCTGGTAAACGACTTCAGGCTATCGCGGAATTGCGATTCATCCGTGCTGGATTGCGCGCCGACTTTCTGGCTGACAATCATGCCTGCAATGCCGCAGGCGGAAAAAAAGACAACAAGAGCGAAGACAGTGCGTCGAGTGCGGGAAGGCATGATTGCGAGGACCCTCTGGGCAATCCTTGTGGAAAGTATAGCAAGCCGGACACACGCGGGGGTGTCAGCTTATCGCATTTTTGCTATCTATCCACCGAATCAAAGCGTCATTTTCTTATCGTTCAATTCGCATTCGCTTCCCCAGAGTGATTAGAATGGCAGAAGCGCAATCTGAACGATTCAGGCAGAAACTCCGGATTCGCGGAAAGCGCCAGGTTGAGACGTATACATATGATTTACCGACCCTTATCCCTTTCGGCCGCGTTCGCTGCGGGCATCGTCTTTGCGAGCCTTCCACTCCTCGGTCAGGCCCCGGCCAAAACGCCCGCTCCGGCTGAGCCGCAATCGCCATATCAGGGCACCGTGGTGGAAGAGATCATTGCCCGCGTTAACGATCAGGTCATCAGCAAGTCTGATTATCAGCGCGCTGATCAGGAACTCTCCAATCAGGCCCAGCAGCAGGGGTGGTCACAGCAGCAGCTCTTCGAGGCAAAGCATGATTTGCTGCGCGATCTGATCGACCAGCAGCTGCTTCTTTCCAAGGGCAAGGAGCTGGGAATCTCCGGTGAAACTGAGACAGTCAAGCGCCTGGACGATATTCGCAAGCAGAACCACCTTGACAGCATGGAAGATCTGCAGAAAGCGGCAGAGGCGCAGGGTGTATCCTTCGAAGACTTTAAGCAACACATTAAAGATGGCATTATCACGTCCACGGTGATCCGTGACGAAGTGGGGCGTCACCTGAACCTGAGCCAGAGTGATGTGCAGAAGTATTACGAAGCGCATAAGGCCGATTTCGACAGCCCGGAGCAGGTGCGGTTGAGCGAGATTCTCGTTCCCACGGCCAATCCTGATGACGCCGCTCAGGTGGCTGAGGCGCAGAAGAAGGCAGATGACCTCGCTGCAAAACTGAAGGCTGGCGCTGATTTCGCAGAGCTGGCCAAAACCTCGTCAGGAGGGCCCACAGCCGCGCAGGGCGGTGAGCTTGGAGAGTTCAAGCGTGGACAATTGGCGAAAGTGCTGGAGGACCAGACTTTTGATCTAAAGCCGGGCGAATATACGCAGCCAATCCGTACGAAGCAGGGCTTTGTCATCCTGAAAGTGACGCAGCATACGCAGGGGGGCGTTCAGCCGCTGAAGGATGTTGAGCCGCAGGTGGAAGACGCGATTTACAGCCAGAAGATGGCTCCGGCGCTGCGTCAGTATCTGACCAGGCTGCGCGAAGATTCGTATGTGGAAGTCAAGCAGGGGTATGAGGATTCCGCAGCGACTCCGAACGAAATCAGGCCGACAACTACGTACAGCGCATACACTCCGCCTACCGGAAAAAAGAAGCATGTAGAGCGGACACGCTTCCGTCAGAAGACAAGCAAGCCGAAAACCACCACCCAGACAGCCAGCGCGCCTGCAAATGTTCCTTCATTGGCCGATGTGCCCCAGGGTAACGCTGCGCAGACAGCGCCTGCGACAGAGGCTGCTGCCAACACCACGCCGCAGACACAACAGGCAGCTACTGCGCCGACCGCTGCCCCGTCGAAAAACACGCAGGTAGCGAACAATGGTGTGGAGAAGCCCGGCAAGAAAGAGAAGATCCGTTTTGGACAGGCTCCGCGTGAAACTCTGCCTGTGGCTCCGACCAAAACAGAAGATGCAGGCGCTCAGGGCTCTCAGGTAGCGACCAACAACGTTCCTCAGAACATACAGGTGGTCGGTCCCGATGGCGCTGTAGAGAACCAGCCCACGGAAGAGAAGCAGGAAAAAACGCGCTTCTCTGACCGCGCTAAACTGCCCAAACAGAAAAAGGTAAAGGACAAGAGCGATCCTTTCGCGCCGGCGCCCGAGACACAGGATGAGCTGGCGACCCGCCAGGAGCAGTCCACTCCGCTGGGCCTGAACGGCGATACAACCAAACCGAAGAAAGGGCCGAAGCCGACAGAGAAGACTCGCCTCGCCGACAAGGCAAAGGAGAAGCAGGAGCCGGCGCCTGAGCCGGTGCCGAATCCGGAGGGCCCGCGCACACCGCCTGCAACTGCGCCGGCGCCCGCAAATGGAGCGCCTGCTCCGCAGCAGCCTACGCAACAGCCCTAGGCCAATGAAAGACCTGTTCGTCGCGGATTTTGCGAAGTTTGAAAACCAGGTAGTTACCGGCTTCTTTGCCGTTGCGCAGAAGCAGACTCGAAGCACGCGCGACGGCGCGCCCTATTTCGCCGTTTCTATGAGCGACCGCACCGGTCAGATTGAATGCCGGATATGGGAAACGGCGGCGATCCTCAATGAATTTGAGCAGGGCGACGTTGTGAAAGTGCAGGGGCAGGTCTGCCGTTATCAGGACAAGCTCCAGCTTAAAGTTGAAAAAATCCGTAAGGCAAAACCCGAAGACGAAGGACAATTCGATCTCGGTGATTTTGTTCCCAGGACCTCTCGCGACATCGACGAATTATGGGCCGAGCTGAACGGCTACATCTCCACTTTTACCAATCCCCATTTGCAGGCGCTGCTGCGCGCCTTTCTTGACGATCCGCAGATTGCTGAGGCCCTGAAAAACGCGCCTGCCGCAAAGAGCATGCATCATGCCTGGATTGGCGGCCTGCTGGAGCACATTGTTTCGTTGCTCGGCATCAGCGATATGGCTGCCCGGCATTATCCGGAGATCAATCGGGATCTGCTGCTCACCGGAGTTGTTCTGCACGATATCGGCAAGCTGCGTGAACTGCGCTGGGGAACCAGCTTCGATTACACCGCCGCCGGCCAGCTTTTAGGGCACATTTCCATGGGTATTGGGATGATTGAGACGAAGCTGGTAAATCTGCCGGATTTCCCGAATAACCTGCGCGTGCTGGTCGAGCACATGGTCCTGAGCCATCATGGGAAATACGAATTCGGCTCCCCCAAACTGCCCATGATTCCGGAAGCGCTGCTGCTGCATTACCTCGATGATCTTGACGCCAAGATGCAGACCATGCGCAGCGAGTTTGCCCGCGCTGAGGCGCTGGGTCGCTCTCCGGGGCAGCTGACGGACTGGGTGCGGGCGATGGAGCGTCCGCTGCTGAATACCAGCGGATATCTCGCCGAGCAGCCACAAAGTACAGAAGTGGTTACAGAAGAATGGAAGCCAGAGGAGGAAGCCGATGCCTTACCTGCTGAAAACTGAACCAGCCACATACTCATTTAACGATCTGGAGAGCGAAGGCGAGACGATCTGGGATGGCGTAAGTAATCCTGTGGCGCTGAGGTTTTTGCGCAGCATGAAACCCGGCGAGAAACTGGTGATCTATCATACGGGCGACGAAAAGACCGCAGTTGGAACAGCGAAAGTAGTCTCCGTCGATGCCGCGGACCCTAAAGTCCCAAATGTACGCATCAAAGCCGGCAAACCAATTCAGACACCGCACACTCTGGCAGAGATCAAAGCCCACAAGCTCTTTGCCGACTCACCGCTCGTCCGTCAGGGAAGACTTTCAGTTGTTCCTCTCACCGACGCGCAATACGCATGGCTGACCGGCGAATAAACACAACGCGCTGCGCTACAATCAAAGCTGGCACAGCACGCACATGTTACGTTTTTCTACCGCAGGTGAGTCGCACGGCGAGAGCCTGATTGCATTGGTTTCAGGGCTTCCCGCCGGCGTTGAAGTCGATATAAATTTCATCAATCGAGAACTGTGGCGCCGCCAGCAGGGATACGGCCGCGGCGGTCGCATGCGCATTGAGCAGGACACCGCGCATATTCTCTCCGGCATCCGGCATGGCAAGACCATCGGCTCGCCTGTCGCTATCGAAATTGAAAATCGCGACTGGAAGAACTGGACAGATGTTCTTCCTGTAGAAGTCGGTGATCCGGCAAAGCATAAAGCTGTCGCTTCGCCGCGTCCTGGGCATGCTGATCTTGCAGGCGCACTGAAATATGACTTTCCGGATGCGCGCTATGTTCTGGAACGCGCATCCGCCCGAGAATCTACAGCGCGTGTCGCCGCCGGAGCGTTGGCAAAGCTGCTGCTGCTGTCGCTCGGAATCGATGTAGCCAGCCACGTGATTCGCGTGGGCCACGCCGAGCTGGAACGTGACGCGAGCTGGGATGAAATCGTCGCGCTGCGCCAAAAAGATGAGGTCCTGCTGAACTGCGTTGATCCCGAAGCAGAAGAGCGCATGAAAGCCGAAGTCGACAAGGTGCTGCGCACGGGCGATACAGTCGGTGGGGTTTTTGAAGTTGTGATTCACGGCGCGCCGGCGGGCATCGGCACGCATACCAACTGGGACGAGCGGCTGGACGGGATATTGGCGCAGGCGGTCATGTCATTGCAGGCCGTGAAGGCTGTAGAGATCGGCCGCGGAGTGACCGCTGCTGAGTCCTTTGGCTCGGATGTCCACGATGCCATCGGCTACAGCGCCGAGCCGGTGAATGGAAGGCCCACTCGGTTTACGCGCGAGCGCAACAATGCCGGCGGCGTAGAAGGCGGCATTTCCAATGGCGAAGATGTGATTGTGCGCGGATATCTCAAGCCGATTTCTACCCTGCGCAGGCCCTTGCAGTCCGTTCGTTTCGATACGCGCGAGGTGACGAAGGCTGCTTATGAGCGCAGCGATGTGTGCGTGGTTCCTGCTGCGGGAGTTGCCGCGGAAGCAATGGCGGCTCTGGCCTTCGCGCGGCTGGTGCTGGAAAAATTCGGCGGTGATTCATTGCGGGAATTAAAACGTAACTATGATGGTTACGTAGAGCAGATTCGCGCCTATTGAGTTCTCAAAAGAAATGATTCGAGAGATTGTTAAATACCCCGACCCGATCCTGCAAAAGCCGACCGAACCGGTAACTGAGTTCAATGAAGAGCTGCAGGCGCTGGTCGATGATATGTTCGAGTCCATGTATGCGGCGCAGGGGATTGGTCTGGCTGCTCCGCAGATAGGCATCTCGAAGCGCCTCACAGTCATTGACTTGAGCTTTAAGAAAAACCCGGAAGAAAAAATCGTCCTCATCAATCCGGAAGTCATTCACAAAGAAGGCAAACAGAACGAGGAAGAAGGCTGCCTGAGTCTTCCCGAAATTCGCGAAAAAGTATCACGCGCCATGAAGGTGCGCGTGCGCGCGCAGAATGTCAAAGGAGAATGGTTCGAGATCGACGGCGAAGAACTTCTGGCCCGCGCCTTTCAGCATGAGATCGATCACCTTGACGGCGTGCTCTTCATCTTCCGGGTCAGCGCGCTGAAACGCGACCTGCTTCTGCGCAAGATTCGCAAGATGCAGAAGAATGGTGAGTGGTAAGCCATGCGCCTTGTTTTCTGCGGCACGCCGCAATTCGCGGTACCAACCCTGAAGGAGTTGCTGCACGCCGGGCATGATATTCAGCTTGTCGTAACGCAACCCGATCGCCCCAGCGGGCGGGGCATGCAACTGGTTGCTCCTCCAGTCAAGCAGGCGGCGCTGGAAGCTGGTCTCGCGCTTGTCCAGCCGGAGAAAATCAGGAACAACACAGAGTTTCGCGCGCAGCTCGAAGCCATTCAGCCGGAAGCAATTATTGTTGTTGCCTATGGCCGTATCATCCCGAAGTGGATGCGGGATTTGCCCGGGTATGGGAACCTGAACCTGCATGCGTCGCTGCTGCCGAAATATCGTGGAGCAGCTCCAATACAGTGGGCTGTGGCTAACGGTGAGCCGGTTACGGGCGCAACGACGATGCGCATCGACGAAGGTCTTGATACCGGCGACATGCTCTTACAGCGTGAACTGCCCATTGCTCCGGACCAGACGGCAGAAGACATCTTTCCTCGTTTGGCGGAGATGGGCGCGCCATTGATGGTAGAGACGCTGGAAGGTTTGCAGGCCGGCACGATCACGCCAAAGCGGCAGGATGATTCACTGGCCACCCTGGCGCCGATCCTGAAGCGCGAAGACGGACTGGTGGATTTCGCGCGGCCCGCAATGCAGATCTACAACCGCTGGCGCGGCTTTCAGCCGTGGCCGGGAGCTTATACTCAATTTCGCGGCAAGAAGCTGGTACTGCATCGCATGATTCCCATGGAACTACGCGGTGAAGAAAGCGTGCCGGGCGAGGCGCGCGTCGACCGCGACAGGCTCTTCATCGACTGTGGCGAGAACAGCCGCATCGAAGTCTTTGAAGTGCAGCCGGAAGGCAAGAAGCGCATGGCTGTGGGAGATTTCCTGCGTGGCTATCAACTGAAGAGCGGCGACCGTCTGGGATGAGTCGAGTTGCGCCGGCGCGGTCTGCAGCGTTTCAAATCCTGTTGATGCTTGAGCGTGGTTCCGGACGCAGTGATGAGTTGCTGTATCAGCCTGCGGTCGCAAAGCTTTCTCCGCAGGACCGCAATCTGACCACAAATCTGGTAATGGGCACGCTGCGATGGCAGATTGCCCTTGACGAGTGCATCAAGGGGCTCCTAAAGCGGCCGCAGATGAAACTTGATCCCGCCGTGCGTATCGCGTTGCGGCTCGGCGCATTTCAGTTGCTCTATCTCGATCGTGTTCCAGGCTATGCGGCCATTGGCGAGAGCGTGGAATTAGCAAAGACGGCGGAGAATCGATTTGCCGCTGGAATGGTAAATGCGATTCTTCGGAAGATTGCAATACAGCTGCGACCGAAAGAAATCATTACAGTTACAAATGGCAGCAATCTGGCCGCAGCTTACGCGCATCCGCAGTGGCTGGTGGAGCGGTGGGTCACGTTCTTCGGCCTGGAAACAGCAAAGCGAATCTGCGAATACGATCAGCAACCCGCGCCTGTTTTTATTCGATTGATGGGGCCGGACGCTGAGCGGGAGCTGCTGTCTGAAGGTATCGAGGTTGCCCCGGGCAGCTTTCTGGCAAATGCCCGCACAGTGGTGCGTGGCGATGTTTCATCTACTACCGCTTTTCGCGAAGGTCGAGTTCGAATTCAGGATGAAGGATCGCAACTCGTCGCAGAGCTTGCCGGGCATGGGCAGCGGATTCTTGATGCCTGCGCCGCGCCCGGCGGCAAAACGGCGATTCTTGCAGAGCGAAACCCGGAAGCCGCAATTGTCGCCTGCGACATCAGCCCTCGGCGGCTCAGCGACATGCAGCGCACATTGCGGGACCGGCCCAATATCGAATTCCGGCAGGCTGATATCGCGAAGCTGAAGCTGGAGCCGGAGTTCGATCTCGTTCTGTGCGACGCGCCTTGCAGCGGCACCGGAACACTGGCCCGCAATCCGGAAATCCGGCACAGGCTCAGACCGGAAGAGCTCCAGCGGCAACATGAGCGGCAGCTTGCGATCCTGTCTTCAGTTATGCGCGGAGTGAAGCCCGGCGGACGGCTCCTCTATTCCACCTGCTCACTGGAACCGGAAGAAAATGAGTCGGTCATTCGCGAGTGCCTGGAATCCCGGAACGATTTCGATCTTATCCGAGCCAATGGAGAAATCGACCAGCTAAGGCAGGACGGAGTTCTTCTTCCGGGCAGCGCGAAAGCATTGTGCGATGTTGCGCCAGCGAATGAATTCTTCCGCACAATTCCTGGTGTTCACTCGTGCGATGGATTTTTTGCGGCCTTGCTAATCCGGCGTTCGTCCTGATTATCCTATTTTTGGTGCGAGATTTAGGCTGGCCCGCAGTCTACATTCTCGTACCTGCGCGAATCTGGCAGAGGATTGGATTCAACCCCTCCCCATTGGTTTTGGATGCAGTCGCAATCGAGCAGGCTTCTCCTCTTATTTTTCTGGCGCTATCGGCGTTTCGGGCTTTATTTCGGCAGGCGGGTTCGCCGGCGCGTTCTTTACCGGAGTCGAGGTGGCTCCATAGGGGCGTTTTATCTCACGGTCTTGACGTGACTTCGTAGAAAGATGGCGATGCACATCAGACTTTTTAATTAAGGTCATACAAACTCCATTTTGACGATGCCTGTTTGGCTTGCGTTGAAGTACGGCCCGTCTGGAGCAGATTGAACTTGGCTGGAGACGAGGAAGGCTGCTGATCGAGGCGTCAGCTCTCAGGACGTATTGGGATAAAGAAGAGGCTTCCTGCATTCATCATTGCTGCCTGCAAAACCAGAGACTGCCTCACATCCGGGTTATTTACTGAGTGGGCTGAATTCGACCCGAAAGGCATCGATACGCACAGCTGGCCGACCCACGCGTGGTATGCCGGTGTAACTCTGCGCGTCGCGCGGAATTATGCCCGCGCTGCCAATCACGGGCTGCCGGCGAAACATAAGTACACTCTTTCCAGACTTGCTGATATGTTTTCTGACGATGCTCATAACCCCTTCGCTCGTGCGGTTGAATATTTGAAAAGCAGCTCGTCTGGAGCGAGGAAGTGGCTGGAGGCGAGAAGAAGAACCTGCTATGAGCATACGCTCAAAAGCCTGCGAATGCTACGGAGCCGATTTCGCCTATGCGGTCGGGACGGGAAATCCGGATTTCATTCAGTGGGGCTTGGTGAGAGTTGCGGTCACCGCTGAGACGGATCCCAGAGGCACCCGGTGAGAAATTTACAGTTTTGAAGTTATTCCGGATTCTGTTCCTTGGCGCCTATCTGGAAGCGATAGATCCCGAGCGCTGGCGCGCCGCTTCATAAAGGAGGATGCTGGCTGCAATGGCGGCGTTGAGAGATTCAACCGGGCCTGGAGTGGGAATAGTAATCCGCTCGTCGCACTCTTGAATGATCTCCGCAGCCAGTCCGCTGCCTTC